>Ga0129314_1000971_pt1 | contig 23646 bp, 21 predicted proteins | sample O1111metagenome_FD_94431 | JGI IMG/M metagenome (GOLD analysis project Ga0129314, IMG submission 94431) | Orangutan individual fecal microbial communities from fecal samples from Wisconsin, USA - O1111 metagenome | ecosystem: Host-associated > Mammals > Digestive system > Large intestine > Fecal... | reverse complement strand
AGGTCAAGGGCGACGATTCGCTTGAGGAGGTCTTCCTTGAGCTGGAGGGCGAATCATGCTGAAAACGCTCGTCAAAAAGCAGCTGATGGAGATCTTCCGCAGCTACTTTTACAATGCCAAAACCAATAAAGAACGCTCAAAGGGCGCGACCGTTGCCTTTATCGTGCTCTTTGCCGCGGTGATGATCGTCGTCATCGGCGGAATGTTCTTCGGAATGAGTTTTGCGCTCTGCGCGCCGCTCGCGCAGGCGGGGATGAGCTGGCTCTACTTTGCGATCATGAGCCTGATGGCGGTCTTTCTCGGTGCGTTCGGCAGCGTGTTCAACACCTACGCGGGGCTGTACGCCGCAAAGGACAATGACCTGCTGCTCTCGCTCCCCATTCCGGTGCGGACACTCATGGCTTCGCGCCTGCTCGGGGTCTATCTCATGGGGTTGATGTATTCCGCGGTCGTCATCGTGCCGGCGGTCATCGTCTACTGGATGCGCGTCTCGGCAGCGCCGCGATACATTCTCGGCGGCGTGCTGCTGACGGTGCTCATTTCGGTCTTTGTCCTCACGCTCTCCTGCGCGCTCGGCTGGCTCGTCGCAAAGGTCAGCCGCAAGCTCAAGCGCAAGAGCTTCATCACGGTCATCGTCTCGCTCGCGGGGCTTGCCATCTACTATTTCTTCGTCTTCAAGGCGCAGGCTGCCATGGAAGCGCTCGTCGCCAATGCTGCGTTCTACGGCGAGAAGGTCAAGGGCGCGGCGCATCCGCTCTATCTCGTCGGCTGCGTCGGAACGGGCGATGGGCGCGCGATGCTGCTCGTCTCGCTCATCGTCGCGGCGCTGTTCGCGCTGATGTGGGCGCTGCTCGCGCACAGCTTTTTGAAGCTTTCGACCGCGACGGGTGCGTCGGGCCGCGCTGTTTACCGCGAACGGGCGCTCAAGCGCCAGAGCGCGGACGCGGCGCTTTTCAAAAAGGAGCTTGCGCGCTTTACGGCCAGCCCGAACTACATGCTCAACTGCGGGCTCGGCATCCTGCTGCTGCCGGTCGCGGGCGTGGCGCTGCTGATTAAGGGCGGGGAGCTCCTGCCGCTTTTGCAGATGGCCTTCGGCGATCGCGGCGGCTGCGTGGAGGTGCTGTTGTGCACGGGCGTGTGCACCGTCGCGGCGATGAACGACATGGCGACGCCCTCTGTTTCGCTCGAGGGGAAAAACCTCTGGCTTGCGCAGTCGCTGCCGCTTACGCCGTGGCAGGTATTGCACGCGAAGCTCAAGGTGCAGCTTGCGCTCACGGCGATCCCGGCGCTCGTGCCGCTTGTGTGCATGGCTTTCGTCCTGCCGCTCACGCCCGCGCTGCCGCTTATTTTCGTCACGGCGCTTTCGTACATCGCCTTTTCCGCCTGCCTTGGGCTGACGCTCGGCGTGATGCGGGCGAACCTCACATGGACGAACGAGCTTGCGCCCATCAAGCAGAGCCTTGCGGTGACGATCGCCATGTTCGGCGGCTGGGCCTACGCGCTTCTGCTTGCAGGGCTTTATCTGCTGCTCGGCTGGCGCATCGGCGCGGCGGTGTACCTCGCGCTGTTCTCGGCTGCAACGATCGCGGCGGCGCTCGCGCTTCTCAAGTGGCTCAAGACGAAGGGGGCGCAGCGTTTAGCCGCGCTGTAACGAAGAATAAAGTGAAAAGGAGACGGTTTCAAGTTGAACCGTCTCCTTTTTTTCACCTCAGCACTCCATGTGCTTGCCGAGAAAGCCCGCAATGGCCTGGGCGAGCTTGTATTCCGTCTCGTTTGCGCCGCTTTCCCCCTCGGTGCCGACGAAGAGCACGAGTCCCAGCGCGTCACCCTCGGAAATGATGGGCGCGGCGATGAGTGCGCAGTAGCGGTCGAGCGACTCGGTGACATAGACGCTGCGCTCGCTCGGCGCGGCGCGGTAGATGCCACGGTCGTCCATGATCTGCTCAAGCTGGGGACTGATGCGCTTGCCGATGAGGTCGCGGCGCGCACTGCCTGCCGCGGCGATGACACTGTCGCGGTCGGTGACGGCGACCGTCGTGCCGGTCGACTTGCTCAGCGTTTCGCAAAGCTGCGCGGCGAACTCATCCACGCCGCCCATGAGCGAGTACTTTTTGAAAATGACCTCCCCGTCCTTGCTCGTGTAGATCTCCAACGGGTCGCCGTTACTGATAACATTGACACGGAAAACCTTATCCTCGCGGTTTTTAGAGGATTGAATCAGCGTGTTTTCGATATTTTCCGTGCCTTCACTAAAATTTGCGGCTTCCTCCGTTTCCGCGGGGAGTTTCCCGCAGCGCAGCAGTGTGTCGATGTCGGTTTTGAGCTTAATTTCCAGATGATCTTCAAAGACGAGAATCTTGTCGATCAGCAGCTCCAGGTCGTTCCGCTCCAGCTTGTCCTTTTCCAGAATGTCATGGAACACGTCGATGGCGGTCTTGGCCACGCGGTTCACCTGAATGATGGTGTTGCGCTTATCGGACAGCAGGTCGATCTGGTGGTTGATGCCGTCGATCTTCTTCTGGAGGTCGGCTTCCATCTCGTCGTACAGCGTCTCGATGGAGGCTTCCTGCTCGGGCTTTTTCATAATCTCCCGGATGCGCTGGCGCTTTGTGACCTTCAGCTCCTCGGTGAGATCGGCCAGCACCGCCGCCAGATTGTCCGCAGACTGCTCCGTTTCCGCCACCTGCTCGGTCTCCCGCTTTAATTCCTCGTTGAGCTGCGTCAGCATGGCGGCAGAGCTGGCCGCCAGCTTGCGCACATAGCTTTTCAGCAGCTCGTCCAGTTTATCAACGCGAATATGGTGGCTGGTACAGCCCTTGAGGCCGCGCCGGTGATACGTCCCGCAGGTGTAGGCGGGGGCGAGGTCAGAGCGGCTCATGGCGAACAGCGGACTGCCGCAGTCGCCGCACTGCAAGAAACCGGAGTACACGTTGTCGTTGATCTTGACGCCGCGATAGTTGCTGCGGCTGCGCTTTTCCCGCAGGGCGCGGGTGATGGCGAAGGTGCGGTAGTCGATGATGGCCTGATGGTGGTTCTCGATGACGATGTGCTCATCGTCGTTGCGCCTTATATCCTTGCCGTTGATCTTGGCGCGGGTGTACTTGCCCTGTCGGAGCGTTCCGATATAAAAATCGTTGTCGAGAATGCCCTGCACCGTGGCGATGGCCCACGCGTTCTTGGCCTCCCGCTTCGTCTTTTTGCCCGCCGCCTCCTTGCGCATCCGCTCGGACATACGCGGCGTGGGGACGCCCTGATCGGTGAGGCAGTTGGCGATTTTCTTATAGCCCCAACCGGCGTTGCTGTAGAGGTCAAAAATCTTGCGGACGGTCTCGGCCTCTGTGGGGATGATCTCAAACTGCTTGTCCTCGGTGACGAGATAGCCGTAGGGCGCGGCGCAGATCCACTCGCCGTCGTTCTGCCGCCGCTTCACAACGCTGCGCACCTTGCGGGAGGTGTCCGTGACAGGCATTTCGTTCACAAGGAACTGAAACTGGATTTTCAGCCAGTCGTCGTCATTGGGGAAGTCCACGCCGTCGCCGATGGAAATGATGCGCACGCCCGCGTCGCGCAGGTCTTCCAGCTCCACCAAACCGCGCGAGTTGCGGCGGGAGAAGCGGGAAAAGTCCTTGATGATGAGAATGTCGTATTTGTGCCGCATCAGCCCCCGGCGCATCTCCTGATAGCCCTCGCGCTGGTCGAAGGTGTAGCCGGAGCGGTCGCGGTCTTCAAAAAACGTCAGCGTGCTGCCGGGGAAGTGGGCCTTTACATAGTCCTCGATGATGGCCTTCTGGTTCTCGATGGAGATGTTCTTTTGATCCTGCTCATCATCCACAGAAATACGGGCATAGCCCGCGATGTCAAATGTTTCGGTCATGATAGGCTCCTTTGCCGGTGAGGCTGCTCATATGGATAGCGTCCATACGGTTTTTTTGCTTTTGGGGTCGCGGATCGTCAATGTCGCATCCCGCAGACCATGCGGAATATTTGTGCAGGTGGAAAGGTCAATGTGATAATCGAAGTCATTCCAGTTTCGGAACCGGGGAAGCATTTGCGCATCGTTCTTTTCAAGTGCAACGCAGTCTTGAAGATAAGTGCTTTCGTTCAGAATAGTTGGGTAGGAGGCAATCAGCATCAGCATCTTCAATCCGCAGGAAAAGCTCTCCATCCACCATGCGTCCTCGATTTCGCAGCCGTCGCACATCTCCATATCCATCAGGATGTGATCCACCAGAACCTCGGCAGAGTCTCGATCCAACCCATGCTCCAGCATCGTATGCAGAGTTTTCAGCCCGGATTCCGTTTGGCAAAAGGACAACAACCAAAGCGGGTGGAGGTTGTTTCCGTCATTCGTAGGGAGGCCGCGGGAGGCAATATCCATTCCGTGCGCATAAAAAAGCTCCAAAAACATCGGAAATGCAGCCTCCAAAGCCTCGTTATCCTGCATTTCGCAAAAGAGCTTACCCAAAAGATGCTCGTCCGCATTGGTTTCCTCCGTGGAACCAAGCGGATCGGCTCCCAAGTTCAGTAGCCGCTCTGCTTCGTCGTAGTTGCAGGCCGCTACGGCCTCAAACAGCGCTTTGTTCAATTCAAATGCTTCTTTCATTGTACACCTCCACCCTCAAGCACCCGGAAACAGCTCTAAAGGCTCACCGTGCTTTGGCAATGGGTCAAATTCTTCTCCAAACTGGTGCGGATAGTTGAGGTGCTTGAGTTCCTCATCCGCTCCGGCGAACACCGCGATGGCGGGGCAGGAGACCAGAAAGAACAGGTAACCGGTTCCATATGTCCACTCCATCCCATTGAAGAAGCCCTCGGCGTCCACCATTTCTGCGAGAAACGAAATGGGGGCGTCCTCGCTGGATAAGGTCTTGTATATGTCAGTTTCCAGCAGATCGTCATCCTTGAGGTCGGCAAGGCACTCATATTGCTTCACGCAGAATTCATCGATTTCCTCATCCTCCGGCTGGCGCGGAAGATATTTGGATGTGATGAAATAGTTGCTCTGCTCAAACTCTATGAGGATGCTCCCAAAATCGCCCGCCGATGAATTGACGATCAGGCTCGGTTCGGCAAGATGAATGCGTTTTACGCGCTGTTCTCTGCAACAGTGCAGAAATTCTGTGAATTGCTCTTGGTTATTCATATCATTCACCCTTGAGATATTTTTCCGTCTGCCGGTCAAATTCGGAGATGTATGCCGCGTCCTTGCGAACAGCTAAGAATTTCTTAGTTGTTGGTTTTTGCTTGTTCCTCATTTGTGTTCTCCCCTGTATTCTCTGTCCGCTTCGGCAGCTGCGCCGCATTTTCAACTGGTGACAGTTTGTCACCAGTTCACTGCCTTCTTCTTTCAGACGCTGTTTCAGCTTGTTCCAGTATTTTCGCCCGGTATTGTAGTCGGGGCTGTCTGTCAGAACTGCGACCACATCCACAATGGAAAAGTACCATTCCTCCCGTTCCGCATCCCACGCCACGCGGATCTTCTGATCCTCGAAAAGCTGGATCGCGTGATTGTCCGGTGTTTTCATCTGATCCCCCCGTTCTGCGCAAGTCATTCCTCACCGCGCTGCCACTTGAAACAAATCATGCATTTCATCTGTTGAATAACATTGTACCATATGAATTGAGGATGTGCAACCGGAAAATGATCTGACAAGGAAAACCGCTCCGCTTTTTCACGCGTGTCAGGCATTGCGTTTTTTGTCCATATGTAGTATAATTAAGGAATAAAAATGGTGTAATCCCAACGTTTTTCGGGTGGGAGACGGCGATTTGCCGGATGCACTGAAATACCACCGCTTTGCACACTGCTGCGGCGGAGTTGATAGGAACGAAATGCCGTGTATAAGAGATTTGGAAAACGATTGATTGATATATTGTTGTCGCTGGCGGGGCTGATCCTCGCCTCGTGGCTATATTTGCTTATTATGATCGCCATCGAGATCGATGACCCCGGCCCGGTATTCTTTTCTCAGAAGCGGGTGGGTATCCATAAAAAATATTTCCAGCTCTATAAATTCCGCAGCATGAAGATGTCCACGCCCCACGACATGCCGACGCACCTGCTGGAAAACCCAGAGCAGTACATCACACGCGTTGGAAAATTCCTGCGCAAGACATCCCTTGACGAGATTCCGCAGCTCTGGAATATTCTCCGGGGCGACATGAGCGTTATCGGTCCCCGGCCTGCCCTCTGGAATCAGGAGGATCTGCTGGCAGAGCGTGACAAATACGGTGCCAACGATGTGAAGCCCGGCCTTTCCGGCTGGGCGCAAATCTGTGGCCGGGACGAACTGGAGATTGCGGACAAGGCCCGCCTGGACGGTGAATATGTGCAGCGCATGAGCTTTGCCTTTGACTGCCGCTGCTTTTTCGGGACGGCCATTTCCGCCCTGCGTGGCGACGGCGTGGTCGAGGGCGGCACGGGAGAGCTGCATAAGATGGAGAAATGAGTAAAAATGGAAAGTAACCGACACCCCAAACTACTTTTAGTTGCTAATGTTGCGAAAGAACATGTTTTGAAATTTCATATTCCGACCATTTCTATGCTCAAAGATCGCGGGTGGCAAGTTGATGTTGCGTGCAAAATGGATGCACCTATTCCCTGCTGTGACCATGCATTTAATCTACCTATTGAGCGTAATCCGTTCCATTTCAAAACAGTAAAAGCCATTGCAGAATTACAACGCATTATTCGAGAAAACAATTACGACATTGTTTACTGCCACACCGTGACCGGGAGCCTTGTTGCACGTTTAGCAGCAAAATCGTTTCGGAAGAATGGTGTTAAGGTTATCTATCTTGCGCACGGATTCCACTTTTATCACGGTGCACCTTTGAAAAAGTGGATCATTGGATATCCGATGGAGCGAATTCTTTCGGAATTTACAGATGTACTTATCACAATCAACAAGGAAGATTATGCTTTTGCAGTCAAGCATTTCAACAAGCCGAAAATTCAAAGAATTGACGGAATAGGTGTTGATCTAAGTAAATACCAAATTGACTTTGCTCCAGAGCAAAGAGACCTTTATCGAAAAAAGCTTGGCTTTGCCGAAGATGATTATGTTGGAATTTACGTTGCCGAATTGACAAAATTGAAGAATCAAAGTTCTTTGATTCAGGCGACAAAGCTTATTCAAAAATCAATCCCCGAATTTAAACTTCTTTTAGTCGGGCCAGACCATTTGAACGGAATGTTAGCGGAAGAAGCTAACGGCTTACCAACCGGAAGTATTGTCTTTACCGGGTGGCGTAGTGATGTTTGCCAATTGCTGCGCTCGTCAGATATTGCACTTGCCTCAAGCACCTCAGAGGGTTTGGGGTTGAACATTATTGAGGCAATGGCTTGCGGCCTTCCGGTCGTTGCTTATGATAATCGCGGACATCGTGAAATTATCTCTGACCAGGTAAACGGCAGATTGATTCCGCTCAATGATTGCTCGGAACTTGCCAAGGCAGTAGCCGAACTAAGAATATCTCCAGAAAAGGTTAAACGCTTTACGCAGAATGCGATCGAAAGCATATCACGGTTTAATACTGATAATGTTTTACGGGAGCTATATGAAATTTTAGAATTTTCTGAGTATAGCGCGACAGATTGTTAGAAGAGGGAATCAATGAGGCAATTAATTCTACTCTATTGGGGATGCGTCTTCCTGATGTATCTATCCCAAGCCTATTATCCGACATCTGCACAGTTGAATGGGCCACAAATCGGCAAACGCCATTTCATGCTGCGTAAGGCGGATATTTTTATGGCCGCAGTGATCGTGTGGATGACATGCTTTTCCTTTTTGAGAACGAGCTATAACGATACATACAATTATATTTTCCTTTGGGAAAATGCAAAAAGTATCAAGGACTTTCTCGCAGATGGAGAGTTGCTTGATTTGACGGGAAATCCACTTTCTATGCTCTGGGAGTCGTTTGCGCATACTTACATAGGTAATTATCATCTTTATTTTCTTTTGCCGGCATTCCTGAGCGGATTCGCAGTTATAAAACTGTTGAAAAGATATTCGGTTAATCCGGCATTCAGCTTACTAATTTTCTTCTCTGTTGGTACATATATCATGTACATGGCCGCGATGAAACAATGCTTTGCAATGTTTTTTTTGCTGCTGAGCATTCCTTATGCAGAAGAAAAAAAGTATCTTCGGTTTTATGCGCTGGTTGCGATTTCAATTTTTTTTCATACGCATGCATTTATGTTTGCAATTCTTCCGCTCTTATTCAGTAAGCCTTGGGGAAAGACTACTTGGATTGGATTGGCGGCGGTTATGTTTGCGATGGCTACTTATGACAAAACGCTTGGTGCATTTATGAACTATGCGCAATCTATTGGCGCGTTGGTTGATGAGGGCGAGCTGTTTGATGGACACCAAATCAATTTTTTACGGATTATTGTTTATTGGGTGCCTTCACTTTTGGCGCTGGCGTTCCGTGGACGCCTATTCAAGAATTCTACACGAAGTGAAAATCTTTTTGTAAATATGTCCATTGTGTCTTCAATGATTTTAACCTTGGGTATGGTTCAGGCGGCTAATCTCTTTGCGCGAATGGCTGCCTATTTTGAAATTGCTACTGCAATTGCAATTCCATGGATGATAAAAAAACTGTTTACAAAACGGTCTGCGCAATACGTAACAGTTTGTGCAGTAGTGCTTTATTTTGGCTATTTTCTGTATGAGTTTGCTGTGTCCAAAAACTTCGGCAGTGACTATTCAGCGATTACACTTTGGCAGTTTGTCAGAGAACTAATTCATACCTAATAACACCATATGGAGGCTATTATGCAAAACTGTGTGCCGCTTGTGTCTATAGTTATCCCCATTTATAAAACGCAAGCATTCCTTGGACAATGCATCGAAAGTGTTCTATCCCAAACATACCATAATTTGGAGATTATTTTAGTGGATGATGGCAGCCCTGATCAATGCCCACAACTATGTGATTGTTACGCCGCTCAAGATAATCGGATTAAGGTAATTCATAAAGAAAACGGGGGCATTACCTCGGCGAGAAAAGCAGGCATCTCTGTTGCATCTGGCGCTTATGTTATGTCTGTGGATAGCGATGACTGGATAGAACCAGAAACGATTGCAGTCTGCATATCGACAGCACTCCAAACCGGAGCTAACTGTGTTATCTTTGATTACACACGTGAGTACTCAAATAAGAGCATACAAAACCATTTGTTTCAAAACAGCTTTTCATATGATAAGGCAGAATCCGAAGACAATATCCATCGTCGTATCATTGGCCCGTTAAATGAGGAACTCTGCTTGCCGCAACAAGTAGATGCGCTTTCAACTGTGTGGGGTAAATTATATAGTCGCTCAACAATATTCTACGGAAAGCTTATCAGTGAAAAGGTTGTTGGAACAGCCGAAGATACCATTTTTAACGTATACGCTTTGGCAGACTGCAAGGTCAGTTATATAAACAGATGCTTTTACCACTACCGAAAAACAAACTCCCAAGCAGCTACAGCACAGTATAAGTCGGATATTGCCGAAAAAAGAGATGTTATGTATAGCATCATGCAGGAGTATATAGACGGCTCCGGACGGGCGAATGAGTATCATACGCCGTTTCTGAACCGAGTTGCCTGCGGCATGATCGGTCTTGGACTGAATGAAATCGGCAGCACGGAAAGCATATGGAAAAAGTCGCAGCGCCTTCGTGCAATATTGGATAAGCCGTTATACAGGGAGGCATTCAGACAGTTGGATACCTCATATTGCGGTGCAAAGTGGAAGCTGTTTTTCCTGCTCTGCAAAAAGCGCTGGACATTTTTACTGGCAGTACTGCTGCAAATCATGAATTATCTGCGGTCGCGGATGGCTGCATAAGGAAGTGTACTATGGCAAAGGTTTCAATCATCATGGGCATCTATAATTGCGCGGCGACGCTGCCGGAGGCCATCGACTCTATTCTTGCGCAGACCTTTCCGGATTGGCAGCTCGTGTTGTGTGACGACGGCTCAAAGGATAACACCTATACCGTAGCGAAAGCGTATCAGGAAAAGTTTCCCGATAAAATTGTTCTTCTTCAAAACGAACAGAACATGGGTCTGAATCACACACTGAATCGCTGCCTGCAAGTTGCCACCGGTGAGTATGTGGCTCGAATGGATGGAGACGATATCTCCCTTCCGACCCGGCTCGAAAAGGAAACCACTTTTCTGGACGCGCATCCGGAATATGCCATTGTCAGCACCCCCATGATTTTCTTCGACGAAAGCGGCGATTGGGGACGAAGCTACGCTATTGAGAAACCTACGAAACGCGATTTTATCAAGCATAGCCCGGTTCATTGCCATGCGCCCTGCATGATCCGCAGAGAAGCATATCTGGCGGTTGGGGGCTACACCGAGGATAAGCGGATGCTCCGCTTTGAGGACGTTAATCTCTGGTATAAGCTCTATGCCAAGGGGTATACCGGCTATAATCTGGACGAGCCACTCTATAAAATGCGGGATGACCACGCGGCTGCAAACCGTAGAAGTTTGAAATCCCGCATGAATGGCGTGTATGTAACTTATGTAGGCTTCAAGCTTTTTCAGTTTCCTTGGTATATGTATGGATACGTTGTGGTTGATTTTTTGATGCACTTTATTAAAGGAATTATGCCAAAATGGTTGTATATGAAGTTCCACAGGAAAGCAGCAAAGACATGGTAAATGAGAACTGTGCGATGACCAAAAGTCCCAAAATATCCGTGATTATTCCTGTGTATAACACAGAAAGGTATCTACCTCGTTGCCTTGATTCTGTACTTAGCAATACACATAAAAATTTAGAAGTAATCTGCGTTAATGATGGAAGCACAGATAATAGCATAAATATATTGGATAACTATAAAGCCTCTGATGAACGTGTTATCGTGATAAATCAGGAAAATTCGGGTGTCTCCGCAGCTCGTAATGCGGGGTTGAATGTGGCAACGGGCGAGTATATTGCATTTATCGATTCTGATGACTGGGTGCATCCGCAGTATTTTGAAATTTTGCTTTTCGCAATGAGCTGCAAGGACTCTGACGTTGCAGCGTGTCAGTATTCACAAGTGAGCGAAGAAAGTGATGACCTTATAAAGCCGCTGACGTACAAAAAGGAAGATATATTTTGTACTACAGTTGCTGAAGCGATTCGTGATAATTATATAAAGCGAGCAGTCTGGGGACGACTTTATAAGCGAGCGCTTGTAAGTGGGAAGTTTGAAACTGGACTAACTTGGGGAGAAGATGCAGTATTTAACTATTGTACCTTAGCGACAAATGCACTATCTGCACCGTTCTCACACACTAAACTTCCACTATATTTCTATTTTTCACGAGAGACATCAATTACAAATACCGTGAGTTCAAAGCGTTATTTGGAGTTGGCCAAATGGTATCTTGAAAACTGGAGCAATGAGCGATTTTCAAAAGAAGTGCAAACTGTTTTACTGGAGCAAGCAGCAAAGGAGTTGCTGATATTCAGATACAGAGAGGCGTTTAGTACAAATCCAATTTGTGTAGACGAATTAATAAAACGGTGCAGAGCCTACATAGCTAAAGCAGGTATTCTCCCGCTCAAGAAACGTGCACTATACAGCTTGATGTTTGCATGTCCGCCCTTATATAGACTTTTCCGCATTGTTAATGACCCCACGATGCTTCAATGGGAAAAGCAGGCACGGTCAGAATGCCAATCTTGAAAGTGTAATAACATGAAAAAGATTCTGTTTCTTATCCATGACCTCGGCCAGGGCGGCGCCGAAAAGGTGCTGGTCAACTTGGTCAACAACATGGATCGTTCAAAATTTGATATCTCTGTGACAGTGCTTTTCGGCGGTGGCGTGAATGAGCAGTTCCTTGCATCAGATATTCACTTCCGTGCAGTATTCCCGAAAGAAGTGCCGGGCAACAGCAAACTAATGAAGCTGCTGACACCGGCGCAGCTGCACCGCATGTGTGTGAAGGAGCATTATGATATTGAGGTCTCCTATCTGGAAGGCCCTTCTGCGCGCGTCATCAGTGGTTGTAATGATGCGAATACCAAGCTCATATCGTGGATTCATGTGGAGCAGCATACGATGGAACGCCTGTCAGGCTCATTCCGTAGTGAGCGCGAAGCGCGCGAGTGCTACGACCGCTTTGACCAGACTGTGTGCGTTTCGCAGTATGTCCATGATGATTTCTGCCGTATCCTGAATTTCAAGAAACCATGCCGCGTGCTGTACAACACAGTAGAATCCGATAAAATACTGGCTAATGCAAGTGATGCCGCGCCAGAGCTGATGGATGACGGGAAAATACGGCTGATGGCAGTCGGAACACTCAAGAAATCCAAGGGCTATATGCGTCTGCTGTCCATCATCAAGCGTCTGCATGATGAAAAATATCCCGTCCAACTCTATATTCTCGGTATTGGTCCGCTCCAGCAGGAAATGGAACGATATATTCAAGCGAACAACCTGCAAGAAGCGGTTACTCTCCTCGGCTACCAAACTAACCCCTATAAGTATGTCTCAAAGTGTGACCTTTTCGTCTGCGCCAGCTTTGCTGAGGGGTTTTCTACCGCAGCCACCGAGGCACTGATTGTTGGAACACCGGTTTGCACTGTCGAGGTTTCCGGCATGGAGGAAATGCTGGGTACGCATAACGAATGGGGCATTGTGACTGAAAACAGCGAGGAAGCGCTGTATCAAGGGATTAAAGACCTGTTAGACTACCCGGACAAGCTTGCGCATTATAAAGGAAAAGCTGTCGAACGAGGCAAAAGCTTCAGCACGGAAAATACTGTTCGTGCGGTAGAAGAGATGCTGCTGAAACTGATTCACAAAGGTAAATAATATGAACGTCTTGGTCATAAATGGATACTGTCTGTCTGTAAATAGTTCTGCAAATCTATGTCACCTTGCGTACCTGCAAGGACTTGTTGATGCTGGCGCACATGTATCATCATTAAGTATAGACCCGGCAGACTACCCGGCAGACTTGTCAATGGAAATTCCAGATGAGGTAGATTGTCACTATATACGGGCTATTTCCTTATACGAACGTCTTTCTCATTTCAAAAAAGGTATATCCAGCGCAGATAAACAGAATACGGAAGGGACGGCTGCTACACCCAGTAGACAGCCTGATGGTCTGCCTCAGAGTATAAAAAGCCGAATCCGCGCATTATATGGTCCTTATGGTATGGATAAAGTATTTTATCAAAAATGCAAGAGATTTTCCTGTGACTTCAGCTTTGACCTTGTGATTTCGATTTCGCATCCCCCGGTTAGCCACATGGCTGCATACATGCTTCTCAAAACAAGTAGGATCAAAGCCAAACACTGGATCCAGATTTGGGAGGATCCTTGGTATTCTGATGTGTATGGATTCAACAGTCAGGAACGTGTACGTCTGGAAGAAAAACGGTTGCTGTCGTTAGCGGAAAAAGTCTGCTATGTAAGCCCGCTGACGCTGCGGAATCAGCAGAAGCTATTTCCTGAGTCGGCAGAAAAGATGTTTTGGATGCCGCTGCCCGCATACTATAAGAACGATACGCCTGTGCATAAATTCTCTGGGCAGAATATCTATGGCTACTTCGGTGACTATGCGCCAGCGGCAAGAAACTTGGAACCATTCTATACAGCGGCAGACAAGGTAGGAATCGAAGCCAATATCTGTGGAAATCCGAGCAACCTTTTCCGTTCGACAGATAAGATTCACATTCATCCGCGCCTTCCTTTAGCAGAATTGAGACCAATCGAGGACAGTACCAATGTTCTCGTATTCCTCTGCAATCGCAAAGGTGGGCAAATACCCGGTAAAATATATCAGTACTCTGCGACGGGCAAAACGATTCTATTTATCCTTGATGGTACAGAGGATGAGCAGGCTGTACTGAAAGACTATTTTGACAAGTTTAATCGATATGTTTTTTGTCGGAACACTGTGGAAGATATCACTCGCGCAATTCGGCAGATAGAATCTGGCGACATCGGCTCTGTTCGGAATGTGCCGTTGGATGATTTTGAACCAGCTAAGATTATTACGAGTATTCTGGAGGCTGGGAGGTGAATCCGTTGGATGCTGCTGCAAAGATCAGCATTATTGTCCCCGTCTATAAGGTGGAGCCTTATCTGGATAAGTGTGTGTCCTCCATCGTTAACCAGACATATACGAACCTGGAGATTATTCTGGTCAATGACGGTTCACCTGATAACTGCCCTGCTATGTGTGATTCATGGGCGGAAAAGGAAAGCCGCATTCGAGTTATACATAAGCCCAATGGAGGCTTGTCGGATGCCAGAAATGCAGGAATGGCAGTCGCAACTGGTGAACTGATGACCTTCGTCGATAGCGATGATTGGATTGCGCCTGATATGTATGAGTACCTTTATCAGCGCTTGGCAGAGGATAACAGTGACATCGCGGCCTGTGGTGTGCAGATGGTGTGGGAGGACAAAACGCCGTCTCGCATGCTGACACAAGAGGGTAACTGTGTTCTGAACCAAGAAGAAGCCATGCGGGCTATTATCGAAGAGTCATGGCTCAAGCAGCCAGTTTGGTACAAGCTTTATAAGACAGCGCTGGTCAGAGATATTCTATTTCCGGTAGAGAAATACCACGAGGATGTTTTTTGGAGTTATCAAGCTGTCGGCAAAGCCCAAAAGGTGTCGATCTCAGATCGCATAGGCTATTACTACCTTCAGCGAGGCGGCAGCATTATGGGCGCAGGATATTCGCTAAAACGGCTGGATGCTGTCGAAGCAAAAGTGCAGCGCTGTGCATACATACAAGAACGATTTCCTGCATTGTCTCCGCTGGCTGTTAAGGATCTTTGGTTTACCTGTATCTATCAGGGACAGTTGGCAATGCGGACGCTGGGCAGAGTTGAGGCTGAAAAGATATTAGCCTACTTTGAAAACGTAATAGAAACACATCCATTTCAGATGGAAGGATGCAGCGCGAAAGAAAGACTTTGGCTCAACATGGCAAAGAGCAGTTTGGTGGCTGCATGTCGTGTCCGTAATGCACTGAAGATTGGACTGTAAAGAGGGGAAATGGCATGAGGATAATAGACATTATCAAGAAAATTGTACGTGGGGGGGCATCTCCTGAGAAAGCGGCAATGGATTATTGCTTCGCTCACGGGTTTACCGCAGGAAAGAATTTTAAATACTATGGTGGCTACCCGATAGATGCAAATTGGCCATGGCTGATTTCTGTTGGGGACGATGTTATGCTGTCCAGCAATGTACGGATACTTGCACACGATGCGAGTACAGGAAAAGCCGGGGCTCATACTAAGATAGGCATTGTTAGGATCGGAAATAATGTTTTTATTGGAGCCGATAGCATCGTCCTATGTAATACCCGAATCGGAGATAATGTAATTATCGGAGCTGGTTCCGTCGTGACGCATGATGTACCATCCAACAGCGTTTATGCAGGGAATCCAGCAAGGTTTGTCTGCTCATTTGATGAATTTCAAGAAAAACATTTGAAAAATCTTGAGACGAAACCTTACTTCAGTGAGCATCGTTGGGACGAGTGGGCAAATGCTTCAGCGGAAGAGCGGCAGGAAATGCGTGACCGCTTAGAGTCTACGTTTGGATATGTATAAAGCAAATATCCAGCATGCTTTTCGGTGAGCATTAGTTAATAATCGGACAGTGAAGTAGTAAAATGGAGAACACATGGAATCAGTGATTAGCATTGTACTGCCAATCTATAATGGCGAAAAATATATGCGTAAAAGCATAGATAGTGTTTTGGCACAGACTTATGCGAATTGGGAACTGTTGATTGTTGATGATGGTTCGACCGATAACACTGCGGTCATTGCGCAGGAGTATGCGGCAAAAGATTCCCGTATTCGTTATTATAAAAACCCTGAGAATATGCGGCTTCCAAGGACATTAAACAGGGGCTTTTCCTTGGCAAAGGGAGACTTCCTTACCTGGACATCCGATGACAATTACTATTATCCAATGGCGCTTGAAACAATGCACAACGCTTTGGTACAGCAGGAAAAGGAATTCGCATTTGCTTCGTGCGACGTGATCAATGGCGATGGTGACATCGTGGAATGCATTATGGTTAGTGATGCTGCAAAGAAGTCCATTGTGGGAACCAATCCTGTCGGCGCATGCTTTTTGTATTCCAGAAAAGTATACGAAACTGTGGGAGAATACGATCCAGAAATGACCCTTGTAGAAGACTTCGACTATTGGCAGCGTATTTGTGCAAAGTATGAACCGGCCTGTATACCGCAAAAACTCTATGCATACCGCTGGCATGACGGTGCGTTGACGAGCACTATGCGGAAAGATACGTTTAATAGGACTCTGGAAAAGTGCCTCCTAAAGAATCGCAGCGGTTTTGGGAAAATCGATTGTGTTTCAAGTTACTATTACTATTTGGGGTTACATCGCTGTAGAGCTAATTTGGCGGACAGCAGCGATCCGTATAAAGGGAAATATCTGTTTTACCAAGCGCTATATACACTTATTGTAAGAGTGCCAAATAAGCTGCGAAGAATATGCTCGCAGAACACATGATCAGGGTGGTATAGAATGAAAAGGGTAAGTTTCTATTATCATGGCGGAAGTGCTAACCATGGGTGCGAAGCAATCGTTCGTGCTTCCGCGAAAATATTGAATATGCAAGCAACCCTCTGGAGCACAATGCCTGATTCGGATCTTGCTTATGGGTTGAATGATCTCGCCGACATCCGTGAGGACAAGAAGCAAGATTTGACTGGCATGAAATTGCTCCGATTTAAAGTGCATCACAAACTCACGGGAAGCGATTATTTATACACAAGGCTTGCCCACGAGGAGTTCTTTTCAGCTGTACAGAGAGGCAATACTTATCTGTCAATTGGCGGGGACAACTACTGCTATGCTGGCAAAGACATTTTGGGGCATTATAATCAAATCATCCACGAGAAAGGCGGAAAAACGGTTTTCTGGGGTTGCTCTTTTGAGCCGTCCGAAATGGATGCTGCCACCGCAAAGGATATCGCTCGATACGATCTTATAACTGCGAGAGAGAGTATCAGCTATGAAACGCTGAAAGCTGTGAATCCAAACACGATTCTTGTGGCTGATCCTGCATTTGTGCTGGACAGTGTGGAGCTACCGTTGCCTGAAGGCTGGAAAGAAGGCAACACCATCGGTATTAACGCGAGTCCTCTTATCATGCAATGTGCGAAAGACGACAATGTTGCCTACGAAGCATATTGCCGTCTTATTGAGCACATTCTGAATACCACAGATGCCGCGGTTGCATTGATCCCTCATGTTGTCATTGCGAATAATGATGATCGTATTCCGCTTCGCAGTTTATATGAGAAGTTTGCTTCTACTGGTCGCGTGTTGCTCATAGAAGATCATAACTGCTGTGAATTAAAGGGCTATATCTCCCGTTGCAGAATGTTCATAGGCGCTCGTACTCACGCAACAATCGCGGCCTATTCCACCTGCGTGCCAACATTGGTACTCGGTTACTCTGTGAAATCAAAAGGGATCGCACGGGATATTTTCGGTACGGAGGAGCACTACGTTTTGCCGGTGCAGGAGCTGCGGGATCCGGACGAATTGGCAAACGGATTTGACTGGCTGTCCGCAAACGAAATGACAGTACGTGATCATTTGATAAAGACTATGCCAGAATATAAAGCGCGAGCATTACTGGCAAGGGATGCGGTTGAGGAGCTGATGTGCAGATGATTAAGGTGCTTCTTGGAATCGTGCTGGCATTTTGCATTGTCAACTACGGAATTGATTTTCTGTTTTACTTGAAAAATCGTTACTGCCGATTTCACATCGGCAGATGGGATGAGCAGGAATGGCCCGCAGTGATTGAAAAAACCGCACGTCGCTGGGTAAAACACACACCGACAGTAAAAATCACAGATAACTCCCGTTATATGCTTCTTGATTTCATTCAGGGCAAATACAGAAGTGGATCGATCCAGTCATGGCAGAAGGCTGCCCTGATCCTCGGCCTGCTGGAATGCAGCGACGTAAGCTCCCACATTGCCGCCAAACAAGCGGTGAATGACTTGCTGGACGATGCTGGGATGTGGAAAAAGAAGCCGGTTGCTGTGGACTGCGGGATGCTGTCTTTTGCTGTTTTGAAAGCGGCAGAAGATCCGCAGGCAGTCCGACCGGCAATGGATTATTCAATTGAATTGATCAGGAAGAATGTCAACGATTATGGAATGATCTCATATACCGGTGGGCGAGATAATCCAGAAATGTATGTAGATACTTTGGGGCTTACATGCCCGTTTCTGGCGTTATATGCGCAGGTTTATCATGATAGTCAATGTGAAAAACTCGCGGTAGACCAATTGAGAATGTATCACACGTATGGCCTGTTGGCTGGCACATCCCTTCCCAATCATGCGTTTCATATCAAGAGCAAATTGCCGCTTGGCGTTTATGGCTGGGGACGCGGTACGGCGTGGTATTTGATCGGGTTGATGGATACATATTACCAACTACAGACGCCGGAATATCAGACCGAGATTTTACAGTGGATCTCGGAAGCCGCACAAGCCTATGCTAAGTGTCAGCATACCGACGGCGGGTTTGGCTCTATTTTACAGAGTGAAGGGACTTATGATAGTTCTGCTACGGCGGCGATGGCATGGTTTTATGCCGAGTGTGCAACACTATTAAAAAACAGCACTTACAGAGACATTTCACATCGCTGCCTTTCGATATTGCTGAAAAAGACACGAATCACAGGCGCAATCGATGACTGCCAAGGCGATACCAAAGGGATTGGAATATTTGCACAGACCTACGATATCATGCCGTTTGCGCAGGGAATGGCACTTCGAGCAATATGCGAGACAGGCAAGCATTAGTTTAGAGAGGAACTATGGGAAAGAAATCACGCACTGAATATTCTGTTTTGAATATCATCACAGGACTGGGGGGCTATGCACTGAATACAGTGCTTGGCCTTGTTTGCCGTATGGTATTTACGCGGACACTTTCTGCGGAATATTTAGGCGTAAGCGGCTTGTTTACAAATATTCTCAGCATGCTGAGCCTTGCCGAACTCGGAATTGGCAGCGCTATCGTGTATGCGCTGTACAAGCCACTGGCGGTCGATGACAAAGAAAAAGTTGCATCTCTGGTGAAGTTCTACGGGCAGTGCTACCGTATAATTGGGGTTGTCGTTGCTGTAATTGGCATAGCATTAATGCCTTTTCTGCATTTGCTTATTGATGAGCCAAATATTCAGGAAAACATCTATCTCCTTTACAGCTTATATTTGTTTAATGCCGCCAGCACATATTTTTTCAGCTATCGCGCTTCCCTGCTGATAGCTGCTCAGCAGAACTATATTGTTACGGGCGTTAATTACATTATTACGGTTGCTCAGAGCGTGTTGCAAATCATCTGGCTTTTTGCGACGCACCATTATATCGGGTATCTGATTATCCAGTGTGTTGGCGTTTTTATATACAATATTGTCGTTTCATATATCGCCCGGAAAGAGTATCCGTATATTGCAGAGAAAAATATCAAACCGCTTGATAAAGATGAGAAGGGGGTACTCGTCCGTAACATACGCGCCCTTGTCATTTGGAAGCTGTGCGGGCTGCTTGTAAATAGTACGGATAATATTATCATCACATTTTTCAATGGGCTTGCAACAGTCGGTCTTGCGTCTAATTATACGTTGCTGTCGGGAACCTTGAATTCGCTACTGAACCAGCTTTTTAACGGAATTACCGCCAGTGTCGGCAATCTGAATGCAGTCGAGACAAAAGAGAAAAAGCTTGCAATGTTTAATATTATTAACCTTGCGAATTTCTGGCTCTTTGGCTGGGCATCCATCGGAATATTTGTTGTATCAACAGATATCGTGAGGCTGCTGTTTGGAAGTTCCTATGTGCTTCCAATTTCGATCCCCTTTGTGATTGCGCTGAACTTCTACATGGTCGGCATGCAAAGCGCTGTGTGGACGTACAAAAACACAATGGGCCTGTTTCGACAGGGCCGCTATCTCTTGATCGTAACAGCGGCGATCAACTTGGCCTGTTCAATATGGCTTGGGAAGATGTGGGGCCTGTTTGGAATCCTATTCGCTACAGCCATATCCAGAGCGCTGACAAATACATGGTACGATCCATATGCAGTATTTAAATATGGCCTTGAAGAGAAGGTGTCCATCTATTTCAAGAAGTATGGACAATACGCCTTGATTCTGCTCCTAGCTGGAGCTATTTGCTACGGCATTTGTGCACTGATTCACATTTCAGCCTTGGTGGATGTAATACTGAAATTTGTGATCTGCTGTGTAGTTCCCAACTTGGTGTTCTTCCTATGCTTTCACAAGAAAGAAGAATTTCAGTATTTCAGGGATCTTACCTATCGCGTTTTTCGCAGAATTTTTAAAAAGCAAGGTGCATAGGCACGTGAAACCCATAAATAGACATTTGCAGCTGACACCACATACGGAGGTGGAATACTCGTGAAAAAAATCATGCTGGTTTTCGGCACTCGACCGGAAGCAATAAAAATGTGTCCGCTGGTCAACGAGCTGAAGACACGGCGGGATGTAGAGACAATCGTTTGTGTTACAGGTCAGCATCGTCAGATGCTGGATCAGGTGCTGGAGGCATTTCATGTCGTTCCGGACTATGACCTGTCCATTATGAAGGACAAGCAAACACTGTTTGACATTACGACCAATATTCTCAACCGAATTAAATCCGTCTTGGAAGAGGTACGTCCGGATATCGTACTGGTACACGGTGACACCTCTACCACGTTTGTGACTGCATTGGCCTGCTTTTACCTACAGATTCCCGTGGGACATGTGGAAGCGGGATTGCGGACATATAACATTTATTCGCCTTATCCGGAGGAGTTCAACCGGCAGGCGGTCGGTATCATCAGCCAGTACAACTTTGCTCCTACTGAACTCTCGAAGCAGAATCTTCTGCGCGAGGGCAAGAATGCGGACAGCATTTATGTGACCGGCAATACGGCAATCGACGCGCTGAAAACCACAGTGCGTGAAAGCTATTCCCATCCCGAACTGACATGGGTGGCAGGTAGCCGGTTGATTTTGATCACAGCGCATCGCCGTGAAAACCTTGGTGAGCCCATGCGGCATATGTTCCGGGCGATAAGACGAGTCATGGATGAGCACCCCGATGTGAAAGCAATTTACCCCATTCACATGAACCCCGTGGTTCGCCAAACGGCGGATGAGATTCTTGGCGGGGATGAGCGCATTCATATTATTGAGCCGCTGGACGTGTTGGATTTTCACAACTTTATGGCTCGCAGCTATATGATTCTGACAGACTCCGGAGGTATTCAGGAGGAAGCTCCGTCGCTTGGTAAACCGGTTCTTGTCATGCGGGACACCACAGAGCGTCCGGAAGGAATCAGGGCGGGAACACTGAAGCTTGTCGGCACAGATGAGGAGAATATCTATCGCAACTTCAAGCTTCTCTTGGAATCCCCAGAAGAATACGCCCAAATGAGCAATGCCGCGAATCCCTATGGCGACGGTTTTGCCAGCAAGAGAATTGCCGATATTCTGACCAGATGAGCACCATTATGATGCGGCATATCTACGCCCTGCCCTTGTGGATGGCCATCTTTTTGATGCTGGCATTGCTTATCGTTTGGGCAATGCTCTCTCTGCACAAAAAACAGGAAAAACTAACTATCATCAATGCGGTGCTATGTGCTATCACTGCGTTGATTATCCTCTACGCCACCATCCTAACCCGCACACCCGGCGACTACGAACTCATCCTCACGCCCTTTGCCTCTCTGACCGCCGCGCGGGTACAGCCGGAACTCTACCGCGAGATGCTGATGAACGTCTTCCTCTTCTTCCCGTTAGGGCTGACGCTGTCCAATGCATTGCCGCAGAAGTGGCATCGCTGGGGCAGGATCGCCCTCACGACGCTTGTCGGCTGCATCCTCAGCGCGGGAATCGAGTACGTCCAGTACTGCTATGCTCTCGGCATGGCTGAGGTGGATGACGTGATCTGCAACACGCTGGGCGCGTTCATCGGCTCCACCTCGCTGCTCCTCGCCCACGCCATCAAAAAATCCAGAGAAAGGGTTCGGCACACGAACATGACCCTGACCACTACCGAAACACAATTCCTGCATATCGCCAAAACGGCCATCTCAGGCGGTGATTTGCCCGCCGAAAAGGTGGGCTGGCCTGTCATCTTCACGCTGGCCAATCAACAGAAGCTGCTGCCGATCCTCTTCGAGGCTGTCCGCAAAACGCCTGCCGCCGAGGAAAATGCCGCGCTGTTTGCTGTGACCAAGCAGCAGGTCATCGGGCAAGTGCTGAACCAGACGGTACGCTCGACGGAATTTGCCGACCTCTATCGCAAGCTTCGTAAAGCGGGACTGCACCCCATTGTGGTCAAGGGCCAGCTTTGCAGCCGCCTGTATCCGCTGAAGGATCACCGCATCAGCGCGGACGACGACCTCTACATCCCGGATGCGGAGTTTATGGTCTGCCATGAGCAGTTTCTTGCCAACGGCCTAATCACCGACACGCCTGCCGACGAGTTGCCCACGGCGGACGAAGTGTCCTACACAAAGAAGGACAGCCCGCTTTACATCGAGCTGCATCGGCATTTATTTGATTCTGCCGAGGACGCGCACGACGAGCTGAACCACTTTTTTGCCGACCTCAACCCCGTCGAAATCGACGGCTTTCTTGCCATGCCGCCCCACGAGCACCTGCTGTACCTGCTTCTGCACGCCTACAAGCACTTCGTGCGCAGCGGCATCGGGGTGCGGCAGTTTTGCGACATCGGCCTGTGGGCGCGGTCGTATCACGCGGAGATCGACTGGCAGCTTCTGCACGAGCAGTGTGAGAGCGTCCACGCGGCGACATTTGCCGAGGCGGCGTTTCGCATCGCCAAAGACTATCTCGGTATTGACTTTGACCTGCCCGCGCCGTGGAGCGACGCGGTTGACGTGGAGCCGCTGCTGCATGACAGCCTCTGCGGCGGCGTGTACGGCTCCAACGACCTAACGCGCCTCCATTCCTCCACCGTCACGCTGAACGCCGTCAAGGCCAGCCGGACGGGGGAGAAGAGCGGCGTCTTGCGGACGGTGTTCCCCAAGCGCGAGTATCTGGAGCGGCGTTATCCCTATCTTAAAAAGCGCCCGTACCTGCTGCCAGTCGCATGGGTGCAGCGCCTCGTCCACTACGCGGGCGAGAAGCAGTCCGGCGCAGACAGCAGCGCCTCCGGCTCCATCAAGCTGGCCAAGGAACGCATTGAGCTGATGAAGCGGTACGATATCATGGATTAAATTCAGACAAAAAAGAAAACGGGCGGAAGGGTTTGCTCCCTTCCGCCCGCGGCTTACCGCTCCATGCCCATGGCCCGCTGCTTTTTCGCCTGCTGCACGGCCTTTTCGGCGCTGCGGCGGCGGTTGAAGAGCAGCAGATCCCGCGTGTTCTCATAAAGATCGCCCTTGCCGGACTCGAACACGGCGACCATGTATTTCTTCGTCTTATACTTGGCGTAAATCTCTTTCAGCCCCTCCCGCAGGACGGGGTCAATTTTTTCTGCATTCGTCAGCCAGATTTCAACAAGCTTCTGATCGTCCCTGACGTTCATCTCCAAATAGAACCAGCCT
>Ga0129314_1000970_pt1 | contig 23680 bp, 24 predicted proteins | sample O1111metagenome_FD_94431 | JGI IMG/M metagenome (GOLD analysis project Ga0129314, IMG submission 94431) | Orangutan individual fecal microbial communities from fecal samples from Wisconsin, USA - O1111 metagenome | ecosystem: Host-associated > Mammals > Digestive system > Large intestine > Fecal... | reverse complement strand
TATTTTCAGTATTTCGACAAGGCTCTGGGCAAGCCGGTAACAAACTTCGGTGAAGACGGCGTAAAGAAACTTGACTACGCATTATATCAGGCTGAAAAGCACGGTATGAAGCTGCTCATCACCTTTACTAACTACTGGGACGCTTTCGGCGGTATGGGTCAGTACGTCAAGTGGGCAGAGGAGCTTGGCATAACCGGACTTAAAAAAGACGACTTCTACACAAACGAAACACTCAAGGGCTGGTATAAGGATTATGTCAACGGTCTGCTGAACCATACGAACCCGTATACAAACAGAAAGCTGAAGGATGAACCTTCCGTATTTGCGTGGGAGCTTTCAAACGAGCCGAGATGCAATTCCGATGCTCAGTGTAAGGACAATATACTTTATAACTGGGCTAAGGAAATGAGCGAATATGTAAAGAGCATTGACCCGAATCATATGGTTGCACTGGGCGACGAGGGCTTCTTCAATAGGCCTTACGGATATTTTGACGAATATACGACCTCAAACTATGCGTTCTACGGTGCAGAGGGCGTTGACTTTGAAAAGCTGATGACGATCGACACGCTCGACTTCGGCACTCCTCATCTTTATCTCGATCAGTGGGGAATGAAGCATACAGGCACAGGACAGGACGATCTGCTCTGGTTCAAGATACACGGCGAAACCTGTGCAGAGCTTGGCAAGCCCGTTATACTCGAAGAATTCGGTCTTACAAACAGAACTATACGTGACAGTGAGTATGAGCAGTGGTTTGAGGTGCTTGAGGGCAATGTATATGATACGGTCGAATATGCAGGCACGAACTACTGGATGATAGCGTCATACATTGACGGCGAACTTTATCCCGACTATGACCAGTATACCGTTTACGGCCCTGAGGGAACAGAAACAGAAAGCACAAGACAGCTTATCATAAAGCACGCCGCAAATATGGCGGCAAAGAATAACGTCAACACGATAGTCAATGACAAGCTGAGCTTCGACAGAGCGGACAATACCGACCTTACGGTAACAGCAACTATGAAGGAGGGTGCAATAAGCGGTATAACCCTTGACGGAAATGCGCTTACAGAAGGTAAGGACTTCACGATAAGCAATAACTCCGTAACTATAAAGGCAAGCTATCTTAAAACACTTGAGCTTAAAAACCATGTGTTCACGCTTGACTGTACGGCAGGCAGCAGCCCGAAGTTCACAGTAAACGTAACCGATGTATCGATCCCTGCACCGGCGCTTGATAAATATATCGCTACAGTTGACAAGAACCTGCGTCACTACAAGAAGGTGAATGTAGGCTATGACAAGAAGACAAGCGAATTCAGAGGTATAACGGTAAACGGCAAATATCTCACGGCAGGTACGGATTATACCGATAACGGCGGCTTAGTCACATTCTCGGACAGCTTTATAAAATCTCTCAGCGAGGGCAATGTAACGCTCGTGTTCGACTTCTACGAGGGCGCAGACTGCGAATTCCTGCTTACCGTAACAGATACATCGGCACTTGAGGATATAGATACTTTTGAAAGCTACACAGACGATTCTCAGCTAAGCAGTGCATACACGCCGAATACAAGCGGAAACAACGTAACGGTTTCGCTTGTTGACAACGCAAACGGCAAAGCGATGAAATTTGAGTACAATGTAGGCTCGCCCAACGGATACTGCGGTGTAAACCGCACGCTGTCACAGCGTAACGTTGCAAATTACACGGGTGTCAGCATAAACCTTACCGGCGACAACAGCGGTAACGCCTTTACTGTTCAGCTCAGGGATAAGAACGACAACTATTACGAAAAAGAAATAACAGTCAACTTCTCCGGCGAAAAAACAATTGAGATACCTTTTGAGGAATTTGTCGCTCCAAGCTGGCAGTCAGGCTCTGCTACACTTGACACAACGGGTATTGTACAGGTCGCATTCTATGCAGGCAATGGCGGTAACACCGACACAGGCACTTACATAATCGACGATGTATACTTCTACGGCGAAAAGCAGGAATCCGAGGGCGCACACCTTATCGACAAGACAGGCACATTTGACGGCTCTGCTCCTGCGACTGTACTTACAAAGCTCGTGCTGAACGGTCAGGCTATATCAAAGATAACCTGCGGCGGCAAAACGCTTGACAGCAGTACAGACTACTCGTGGAACGGAAGTCAGGTGACACTCAACACGCCGTTCACGCAGGCTCTTGCCAACGGCAAGCACGAAATAGTATATCATTTCAGCGACAGCACTACAGACACATTTACTCTCACCGTTATCAATTCCTCGGTAACAGATGATACTACGGTTGATAGTGTTACCGGCTTCACAAGCACAAACGCAACCGATTCCTCGCTCACTCTTGCATGGAACAAGAACAGCAAGGCAGACGGCTACACTGTCGAAATTTACAAGGGCGGTAAGTGGAACGAGATATACAGCGGAGCGAACACATCCTGCACCGCAACAGGACTTAACGCTTCCTCGACCTATACCTTCCGCATAAGAGCATACAAGACCTCGGGCGGCACAATGTATTACGGCGACTACACAAGACTTGCCGCTAAAACGGCAGATTCATCCGTACCGGACCCAGTTACATCATTCACCTGTAAATCCGCAACCGCAAATTCTGTTACACTCGGCTGGGCAGCAAACAGCAAGGCTGACGGCTACTCGGTTGAAATATACAAGGGCGGCAAGTGGAACGAGATATATAACGGCAACTCCACAAGTTGTACGGCTACAGGACTTAACGCTTCCTCGACATATACCTTCCGTATAAGAGCGTACAAGACATCGGGCGGTTCTGTACAGTACAGCGACTATGTAAGGCTTGCCGCTAAAACAGCGGAAAACTCAGGCGTTTCAAACGTTACATCCTTCAGAAAAATCTCGGCGACATCCTCCGAACTTATAATAGGCTGGGCAAAGAACAACTCGGCAGAGGGATATATCGTTGAACAGTACAAGGGCGGCAAATGGACGGAAGTGTTAAGAACCTACGCAAATAACACTGTAGGCTTTATAGCGGGCGACCTTAAGGCAGGTACGACCTACACCTTCCGCATAAGAGCATACAAGACATCGGGCGACACGGTTATCTACAGCAGTTATACAAGACTTGCCGCTGTGACAAACGCAAACTAAAAGCATAATAACAGCAAACGGAGCATATCAGGCAGATATGCTCCGTTCAGTTTGTAGAAAAAGTCTGTTTTTTAAAGAATAGTGAAATTTCTCTATCCCTAACCCCAAACCCCTTCCCCGTGGGAAGGGGCTTTATTACTGGGGCTACCGCCCCTAGACCCTGTACGGGGGCTACGCCCCTGCGACCCTATTTTTATCAACGATAGAGGTTTTTCGACAGTCTGAACGGAGCATATCAGGAAGATATGCTCCGTTGTTTCTTTATTCCGAATTATCTGAAAAGCGTACATTCTCCGCTTTTCCTGTAATACGCTATGCGTTCCTCTATCACCTCACGGGTGGTGTTGTAATACTCCGCAAGGCAGTCTATACAGAAAAACTCATCGGCATTGCGTGTGACAAGCTTTCTGTAAATAGCTATATCATCGCCGCCAAGCGTTGCTCCGCACTTCTTGCAGGTCTTGTAGTTTGCCATTACAGCTTTACTACCTTTGCAGTATATACCGCACAATCGTGAGGCTGTAAGGTAGTTACATATCTCTCGGAGAATCTGCCGATATCCTCGTGCGACCAGCAATCGTGCATTTCAAGACCTCTGCCTGCAGCCGTGCTGAGACCTATATCCCAGAACTGTAACGACATTTCCGCAGGAACATCGCTGAAGTTATACATACCTATAGCGTAGTCGCCGTTGGCGAGCGGCTTTACAAGTGAGAATACATTTTCGGGGTTGTTCCACTGGCTTATGCGGTAAGGTCCTCTGCACTCGATATCCTGATTTATTGCGATAACTTCCTTATTGGTAAGTATCTCCTTTGTCCTGTCGGTCATGTGACGTATATCACAGCCCATCATAAGCGGTGAATTCATCATTGCCCACAGTGAGAAATGCGTCTTGTACTCTGTATCGGTACAGCCGCCAAGACCCTTGCCTTCCTTATTGCCGAACTGATCGTCGCTCTCGCCGTTTATGTACTGGTTGTTCGAGCCGCCGTGCATACCGACTACGAGCATATCTATATCATTGTGGCAGAAGCAGCCACCGTAGCACTCGTTACCCATCTGCGACAGTGCAAGGCGCTTTATCGACTCCCAGTTATCCTGAATATCGCCTGTCGAGCGGAAAAGATGAGCGCCGCTCTCTCTTATCCACTTGTAGATATCGTCATTGCCCCAGTTGCAAGCGGAGAACATTATCGGTCTGCCGCAGTTTCTGAGGGCGGTAGACATACGCTTGTAGAGTATCTCGCCGGGTATATGTACGGGCTTGTAGCAATAGTCGTATTTCAGATAGTCAACGCCCCACTCAGCGAATGTTTCTGCGTCCTGAAATTCGTGCTCGAAGCTGCCGGGGTGACCTGCGCAGGTATGCGTACCGGCACACGAATAGATGCCGAATTTGAGTCCCTTTGAGTGAACGTAGTCCGCAACGGGCTTGATGCCGTTCGGGAACTTCCAATGATCCGGCACAAGTTCGCCCTTTTCGTTTCTCTGCTTTTCGCTCCAGCAGTCGTCTATTACAACATATTCATAGCCTGCGTCCTTAAGGCCGTTTTCGATGAATGCGTCAGCCGCCTGCTTTATAAGTTCTTCGTTTATCTCCCAGGTGAACGTGTTCCAGCTGTTCCAGCCCATAGGGGGTGTCATTCCGAGTAACTTTTCCATTTCGCCGTTCCTTTCAGTAATTATTCTTCAAAGCTGTCCTCTTCGTTTCTCGTGTTCCACAGTTCGACCAGACGCTCCATTTCTTCTTCTGTGAGCGAAATGCCCTTACCCATTCTGCTGTGGTCGGGTGCCCATGAACGAATGTCGTACTTAGGCTCTCTGTCGTTCCAGCTTACCATATTAAGTTCAATGTTGTACTTGCCCTCGCTGATAACGCCAAGTTCCTGTGTTATTTCATACTTGAATTCTGCCATATCCTTTGATTCCTTTCTTTTACGGAGATTTTTTTATGGCAATACCGCATAATTATTGTCGTGCGAATGCTTAGTCAGATTTTTCGTCAGATTGTATAAATTGAGTGCAGGCAGGCTGACGCCTGTCAAGCGAAATTTGTGCAAGATGGCGGAAAATATGCAAGCATAGCGTGCGGCAAAGGCGATAGCCGTTAATTGTGCGGTGTTGCCTTATATCAAAGAGGATTTAATCCTCTTCTCCTGCTGTTTTATCTTTTTTCGCTTTCTTTTCAGGCTTCTGCTTTTTCTGCTTCGGAAGCCGTGTATCGTCCGCTACATCGACCGCATCGAATATACAGCGGTATCTTGGCGGTATCAGCTTGTTTATATGCCTTTTACCGAAATACCACATCTTGAACTTCGCCGTATCAAGCACCTTGTCAAGATATGTATTTATATGATTACGGCTTATCGTGCCTATGTCGATGAACTCTATCATTCTTGCGGGCGGCTCATAGCTGATTATGAAATCCGCCTCGTTGCCGTGCTGTTCAAGGTTACGAAGCCCTTCTTCAAGTTCCTCATCGGTCGGCAGTTCCTTTATCCAGCTTTTCTCATCGTCCGGCTCAAGATAGCTGTTGTTTTCCTCGCTCTGACCGCCGCCGAAAACGAACACGTTCTTTTGTGCTATCGTGTAATACTGCCCTCTCATAAGCTGACGCAGATTACCCGATATAAGCCTTGTTTTACCGCCGCACCACTGCTCTACGGGATATTCTTCGAGCAGGTCGAAATTCTCGTGTACGCCCTCCGCAAAAAGCACGTTGTACTTCTTTTTGCCGAGCTTTTTAAGCATTTTCTTTTCCTTTTTACTGCCGTCCCAAATACAGCCGAAATCGCCCGTTATTATCAGTGCGTCGCCACGTCTGAGTTTTTTCAGCGCTGGGGAGCTGAATCGTGTTATGTCGCCGTGCAGGTCGCCTGTAACACATATCATAAGCTATATCCTTCTTCCGTTGTCTTATTGTCTTTGTCCGTATTTATAATCAATGTATGCTCCAGTCGATCGGTTCTATACCGTTGTTTTTCAGAAATTCGTTCACCTTTGAAAAATGACGGCAACCGAAAAATCCGTTATATGCCGACAGCGGACTCGGATGCGCCGCTGTGAAAACTGCGTGCTTAGGGTTTGTGATAAGCGGCATTTTGGACTTTGCGTTGTTTCCCCATAAGATAAATGCCGTAGGCACGTCACGCTCGTTTAAAAGCTCGATTATCCTGTCGGTCAGTATCTCCCAGCCTTTTCCCCTGTGACTTCCTGCCATACCCTCACGGACGGTAAGCGAGGTGTTCAGCATAAGAACTCCCTGCCTTGCCCAGTCGGTAAGCTCGCCCACAGACATATCAAAGTCTATGCCAAGGTCGCTGTGTATCTCGGTAAAAATATTTTTCAGCGACGGGGGCGGCATAACTCCACGCTTTACCGAAAAGCAAAGCCCGTGCGCCTGACCCGGACCGTGATATGGGTCCTGACCTAAAAGCACCGCCTTTACCTTTGAGTAGGGCGTGTATTTCAGTGCGTTGAAAATGCAATCCGCAGGGGGATATACATTGTATCTGTTATATTCATCGACAAGAAAAGCTCTCAGCTTTCTGTAATATTCGCTTCGGAACTGATCTGCAAGCAGAGCGTCCCATTCGTTGCCTATGTTAACCATTTTTGTTTCTCCGTCAGATCTCGTGCGTTCTCGCATAATCGAACAGGAACTGCTGTGCTATCCCCTCGTTGCCCTTTATACATTCCGGCAAGCCGTCGGGGTATAGTTTCTGCTCGATACGCTTTATCCATACATCTCTCGGAAAAGCGTCCGTCTTATGATAGCCGAAAAGCAGTACGCAATCGGCTACCTTATCGCCGACACCCTTTATCTTTTTAAGCTCTTCCCTTGCCGCTGTGGTATCCATAGCTTTTATACCGTCAAGGGAAACCTCGCCGCTACTCAGCTTTTCTACTGCGTCAACTATGTACTTTGCTCTGAAACCGGCTCTCAGCGGTGCTAAGTCCTCGGCGGTAACTCCGACAAGCTTTTCAAGTGTGGGGAACATATACCCTCTGTCCGTCTTTTCGCCGAAGTTCTCACACAGCCTGTCAATAATACCCGTGATACGCTTGATATTATTGTTCTGCGAGATTATGAAGCTGATAAGCGTTTCAAACGGCTCTTGCCTCAGTACCCTTATGCCCGAATTGTCCTTACAGGCAAGACGCATATATTTATCCTGAGAGAACTGCTTTATCAGTGCGTCATAGTCGGTATCAAGGTCGAAGTATGACTGCCAGTAAGAAATATCGCTTTTTTCTATGCCGTGAACAGTATAAGTGCTGTCGCCATTGTCGGATATTTCGGCATATCTGCCGCCTGCTATACCGCAGAATCTGCCGTCAAGTTCTTTCCAGCGGAAAGCCTGCCCGCAGAAAAGCGTGCGCCTTATATCAAACCGTTCACAAGTGAATGTGTAATCCATATAATCATCTGCCGTTATCTGTTTTGTCGGGAAAAATTTTTGATTTGGTCTTGATTATTTCCGTTATATATAATACAATATTAACAGGGAAATTACAAGTCCGACGTGAAAAATTTTTTCTTTTGTCCCCCTATAAACCGACACGGCTTTTAAATCCTGCGGTATTTTCCGCATACGCCGAATTTTCTGAAAGGAAACGAAAAAAGTGAGAGAAAGTATACTTACAATACCGGTAAACGAAGTATTCGAGCCTCGTGATGGCTGTCCTATCTGCCGTATGAGAGATACGGTCGAGGAGCATATCTGCGAATATATAATGGGAGCGGCTATGATGGAGCCTGACGTAAGGCAGGATACCAACAGGCTCGGCTTCTGCTTTACGCACTATCAGCAGCTTATGATGCAAAACAACCGCCTGTCGCTCGGTCTTATGCTCAACAGTCATCTTGAGGAACTGAGGGGCAATATTTTTGAGAAGAAGGGTTTATTTGCGCCCAAGGATGCAAAGGCTAAAAAGGCAGGCGCAATAGGCGATACCTGCTTTGTCTGCTCAAAGGTACAGTGGGGTATTGACCATATGCTCGAAACGGTGTTCACAATGTTTGCAAAGGACGGCAAGTTCAAGAACCTGTTCAAGTCGCAGGAATGCTTCTGTATGCCTCACTACCACTATCTTGTACAGATGAGCGAAGCAAAGATGGCAAAAAACGACAGAGCCGAGTTCATAAAGGCTATGGATACGATAATGCAGGAATATATAACAAAGCTCAACAGCGATGTAAACGACTTCTGCAACAGCTTTGACTACCGTAATGCAGGAAAGCTCCACAGCGAAGAAATGGAACACGTCCGCACATCTATAGAAAGAAGCGTTTCGTTCCTCACAGGCAGAAAGCCGAATTCGAAATAAAGGGATCTGTATTAACCGCCGTTAACGTTTAACGGCGGTTCACAGTTAAACCTCGTAACCCGAAAATCCCGTGAAACCGCTTGAAATTTTGAGATATAAGTTGTATAATTAAGTATAACCCACTTTTTACGGAGGTGTCCATGAGTAAGAAAAACACAGCGGCTACCATAGCTACAATAATCGTAGCTGTCCTTGCCATAGCAACGACTTTATTCCTGCTGTACCAGACCTCACAGCAGCAGATACAGGAAAATCAGCATAATTACGTTCCCTCCGCCGAGGTGAGCGAAGAAATGAATATGAATGCGGTTACTCTTATCGAGAACAACTGCGAGGTGTTCAGAATTTATCTCCAGTACGGTCTTCCCCATCAGGCAGAGCCGTATAACAATGTTCCCGAGGACGGATATTACACTGTAAAAAGCGACAGCTACAAGACCTTTTCCGATATTGAAACGCTCGTAAATTCGACCTTTGTCGAAAAAGAAGCAAAGCGTATCCTCACAAACATAAACGGCGACGATGTTGCGGTATATGCCGAGGAAACTGACGATGACGGAAACAAGGGCATCGGTCTTGACGCAAAAATGGTAGATGAGAACGGCAGATTCAAGGCTATCGACTATGACTACACCTGGTCAGCGGCAGAGTTTGCCCTTCTCCCCAAGTCAAACACCGAGTGCGATATAACAGTCAATCTTAAGCCTGCGAAAGACACCTCGTCCGCTGACACTTCTTCCGGCTCGGAAAGCGGTAATACAAAGAAAATCACCGCCAATATGCTCAAGGTAAACGGTCAGTGGCGGCTTCAGAAGCTGGTTTACTGATAAATGAACAAAAAGGACAACCCTCTTAAAGTCTACGCTGTCGTAAGTCAGATAGGCTTTCTGGTAATCACTCCCCTGCTGATATTTATCTGGGGCGGCAGTGTACTGGTAAATAAATTCTCTCTGCCGTCGTGGGTGATGATCCTGCTTGTGTTTGCAGGAATAATCACGATGATCTCGGGAGTGGGAACTTATCTTAAGAACCTTATAAAAATGTACGGCGGAAAAGACGACAAGAAAACCTACAAGTATCTTTCGGATCGCCGTGACAATGACTATTACGACGATGACCGCCGTGACAGGAAGCTGTAAATATGAAAAAGAAAATTACCGAAACGACCTCATTCAAGGAATGTATGGCGCTTTTGCCGTATTATATCGGTGCGCTTGTTTTGCTTGGGATCGTGAGCGTTATCCTGATGATTTCGGGGATAGGCGACTATACACTGCTTACGGGTGCGGTAGCAGGAACTGCGGTTTCGGCACTGAACTTTGCTCTTATGGCAATCAGTGCGGAAAAAGCGATAACTCTGACCGAGAAATCCGCAAAGCTCGCTATGAACGGCAGCTACGGAGCAAGATATATCGGTACGTTTATAATTCTCGGCGTGCTGATGTTCTTCAAGATCATCAATCCCGTCACAGCCGTACTTCCGCTGTTCGTGCCGAAAATTGCGTATACCGTGACGGCGTTCAAGGAGAAAAGCGATTTCTGATAACTGCATAGCATTCTTTGAAACCATACTTATGGGGTTTGGGGCGTAGCCCCAAGCGGGGTGAGGGCGGCAGCCCCACACTTAGCCCCTTTCCGGGGAAAGGGGTTTGGGGATAGGGATAGAGTAATTGCTGTTTTTGATTAAATTTGCTTTACTAAAACAATCGCTTTACAACAGCTGTAATTTACAACCGCTGACTTAACATTAAATTTATATAAAAATATAAAATATTCATTACGGGAACGACCCGTAAAAATAAGGGAGGAGCATTAGAAAATGACAGACCTTATAAAACCTATGGCGGAATTCTCCGTCGAAGGACCGCTTAAATCGATCAGCTTTGATATAGGAAGCTACAACGTTGTAATCAGCGAGAGCATCGTTGTGCAGTGGATAGTAATGCTGGTGCTCGGCATTGTGTTCTTCATACTCGGCAGAAACCTCAAGGTAAGATCGACCTCACGCAGACAGATGGCGGCTGAGTATCTTGTAAACTTCTTCAACAATATGGTGCGTGACACCATGGGCGAAAAATACAGAAAGTACACCCCCTATATAGGCGGACTTTTCTGCTTCTCGATCCTTTCGAGCCTTATGGGTCTTTTCGGCTTCAGATGTCCGACCTCAGACCTTTCCGTAATAGCCGCATGGGGCATCACGACATTCGTGCTGACTCTCAGGAACAAGCTGAAAACAGGCGGTATCAAGGGCTATCTCAAGGGCTTCATCGAGCCTATGCCTTTCATGCTCCCGTTCAATATAATCGGTGATATTGCAAACCCCGTTTCACAGACACTGCGTCACTTTGCAAATATCCTTGCAGGCTCTGTAATCGGAGGACTTATCTACTTTGCTTTAGGACAGGTCGCAAACGGCCTCGCATCTATCGGCGTACCTGCCGTATGCTCGCTGTACTTTGACTTGTTCTCGGCATTCATTCAGGCTTATATCTTCTGCACACTGACAATGGCTTACGTTTCAATGGCAGAATGCGGAGATGATTAATCAGTTTACCCCCACAGGAAACTGTGGTGTAATAAATAACAATAATCTACCGACAGGTAGAATAAAATGACGGAGGACTTTGATATGGAAAACTTATCACAGGCAATCGTACTGGGCGCATCTGCAATAGGTGCAGGTCTTGCTATGATCGCAGGTCTTGGCCCCGGTATCGGCGAAGGCTTCTGCGGCGGTAAGGCTGTTGAAGCAATCGGCAGACAGCCTGAGGCTTCGGGCGCAATCACGAGAACAATGATCATCGGTGACGCTCTTGCGGAAACCACAGGTCTTTACTCACTCGTTATCGCTCTGCTGCTGATGTTCGCAAACCCCTTCATCAGCCAGCTTTGATCTCTGGCAGACTACAACACGAAAGGATTGAAGTGAAATGACGGATATGCTGAGAATAGCCGAGGAAGCCGCCGAACAGGCAAAGTTTTCTCTGGTCAGCATAGATCTTAACACTATAGTCTTCACTCTGATCAACACGCTCATCATCGTTCTGCTTTATTTCTTCTTTCTGCACAAGCCCGTCTGCAAGATTCTCGACGAGCGTGCAAAGACGGTAAATAAGGATATGGACGACGCACAGAAGGCGAAGGAAGAGGCCGCCGCAGTAAAGGCAGACTACGAGCATCGCCTTGAAACCTCAAAGGAAGAGGCTGCCCGCATTGTAGCCGACGCTACGAAGAAGGCACAGGCAAGAGAGGACGAGATCATCTCCGCCGCAAATGAAGAAGCCGCTTCTATGAAACAGCGTGCGGAAGAATCTATCGAGCGTGAAAAGAAGCGTGCGGTAAACGAGATAAAGGAAGAAATTTCCGATATGGTAGTTATGGCGGCTTCAAAGGTTGTCGAGAAGGAGATAAACGCACAGGACAACGAGAAGATAATCGACTCGGTTCTGTCGCAGATAGGAAAGGAGAACTGAAATGGCTGCTGTTGACAAGACATACGGCGACGCATTGTTCTCTCTTGTTACCGAAGAGGATGAAAAGGCTCTGCCCGACATTCTCGGACAGCTTAAAGGCGTTTCGGAGGTATTTGCCGCCGAGCCGGACTTTATAAAGCTGCTGCGTACTCCTACAATACCGATCGAAGAAAAGACGGCACTTGTAAAAGAGGTCTTTGACGGAAGGGTGCATAAGTTCGTGCTGAACTTTCTGTGCATTCTTACCGAAAACGACAGGCTGCCCGACTTTGAGCGGATACTGGCATACTTCACAGAGCTGTATAACGAAAAACTCGGTATAGCGGATGTTACTGTAACCTCTGCGATGCCTCTTTCGGATACGGCGGCTGAAAAGATCAGAGCAAAAATGGCTGAGATTACGGGTAAGACCGTTAATATGACGCTGAAGACCGATAATAAACTCATCGGCGGCGTTGTTATCAGCTACGGCAATACGACTATCGACGGAAGCGTAAGAGCAAGGCTCGAACAGCTTAAGGCTGATATTGCCGGAACTATCGACTGACATAAAAATCGTCAGCCGGTAAAAAAATACGAAAGGAAGAACCTCCAATGGATTTACGCCCGGATGAAATAACAGGCATAATTAAATCCCGGATCAAGGACTACGGCTCAAAGATCCGTCTTGAAGATACAGGTACTGTTGTAACTGTAGGTGACGGTATTGTTCGTATACACGGACTTGAAAAGTGTATGATGAACGAGCTGCTGGAATTTGAGAACGGCGTTCGCTGCATGGCGCTCAACTTAGAGCAGGACTTTGTCGGTGCGGTTATGCTGGGCTCAGATGCCGAGATCAAAGAGGGCGATACAGTAAAGCGTACAGGCTCTGTCGTATCTGTACCCGTAGGTGAGGAACTGCTCGGACGAGTAGTAAACGCACTGGGACAGCCTATCGACGGCAAGGGCGCTATACTCGCAAAGGAAACACGCCCGATCGAGAAGATCGCACCAGGTATCATTACGAGAAAATCTGTTAACGTTCCGCTTCAGACAGGTATCAAGGCTATCGACTCCATGATACCGATAGGAAGAGGTCAGCGTGAGCTGATCATCGGCGACAGACAGACAGGTAAGACTGCCATTGCGATTGATACGATCATAAATCAGAAGAAAACAGACGTAATTTGTATATACGTTGCTATAGGTCAGAAGGCTTCTACGGTTGCAAACGTAGTTGAACAGCTCACCGCCGCAGGTGCTATGGACTACACGATAGTAGTTTCCGCTACCGCAAGTGAGCTTGCGCCCTTACAGTACATCGCTCCCTATTCGGGATGCACCATGGGTGAATACTTCATGGAAAAGGGCAAGGACGCACTCATAATCTACGATGACCTGTCCAAGCACGCTGTGGCTTACAGAGCACTTTCTCTGCTCCTCAAGCGTCCGCCCGGACGTGAGGCTTACCCCGGCGACGTATTCTATCTTCATTCAAGACTGCTCGAAAGAGCCGCTAACTTAAACGAGGACTACGGCGGCGGTTCGCTCACAGCACTGCCTATAATCGAAACACAGGCAGGTGACGTTTCTGCATATATCCCGACCAACGTTATTTCGATAACCGACGGTCAGATATTCCTTGAAACAGAACTGTTCCACTCAGGTGTAAGACCTGCGGTCAACCCCGGTATCTCGGTATCCCGTGTCGGCGGTAACGCTCAGATAAAGGCTATGAAGAAGGTATCCGGTACTCTGAAGCTCGAATATTCGCAGTTCAGAGAACTGCAGAGCTTCTCGCAGTTCGGCTCGGATCTTGATAAGGATACAAAGGAGCGTCTTGCAAAGGGCGAGCGTATCGTTGAGATATTAAAGCAGGGACAGAACTCTCCTGTAGCTGTTGAAAATCAGGTAATGATCATCTATGCCGTGATCAACAACTATCTTAAGGACATTCCGCTTGAGAAGGTCGGCGACTTTGAGCGTGACCTATACAAGCACATGGAAGAAGCTCACCCCGATATTACAGCAAGCATAAGAGAAGAAAAGGTACTCACTCCCGATAACGAAGAAAAGCTGAAGGCGGCTCTTAAGGATTTCTCGGAGAAGTACGTTTAAGACTAAGATATAAGATTTAAGCGAAAGGAAGAATAGTTATGAAAAAGGCATCACTTGTACTGAGCATCGTTGCTTTGAGCATATCCGCACTCACCCTTGCGCTCACGGTTTTAGAGCTGTTCTATAAAAAAACGACTTATATCGACAGTGATAATATCCGATAAAGGAGGCTTTGCATGGCTTCGGGAAATATGAAGGACATCAAGCGCAGAGTAAAAAGCGTTGAGTCCACTATGCAGATAACGAAGGCTATGGAGCTTGTCGCTTCTTCAAAACTCAGAAAGGCAAAGCTCCGTGCCGAAGACGCACGTCCGTTCTTTGATGCACAGTATTCCCTAATGTGCCGCATTGCAGGCGAAACGGAGAACTTAAGCACCGTATATACAAGACACAGAGAGGTAAAGACCCGTCTGTTCATTGTAATTGCGGGCGACAGAGGTCTTGCAGGCGGTTACAACTCCAATATACTGAAGCTGGTACAGCAGACTCACGGCGATGAATATATGCCTAAGATAATAGCTGTCGGCAAGAAGTCTGCGGAGTTCTTTACAAAGCACGAATATGACGTAGTGGCGCAGTTCCCCGGCATTGCGGAGCATATCAAAACGGCAGACGCTGCCGATATAGCGCAGATAGCGACAGATCTTTTCACAAAGGGAGAGGTCGATGAGATAGAGCTGTTCTTTACGCAGTTCGTATCTCCTCTTGTGCAGACCCCTACCCGTATGCCCGTTCTCCCCATAGACGCTCCGACAGGCAAGGCAGTACCCGAAAACAAGGCAGGCACTACCTATGACCCAAGTCCTGAGGCGGTTTTCAACCGTGTGATACCAAAGCTCATAACGAGCCTTATCATGTGTGCGGTAAACGAAAGCTACGCATCGGAACTGGGAGCCAGAAGAACAGCTATGGAAAACGCAACGGACAATGCGGAGGAAATGATCGCAAACCTGTCACTTATGTACAACCGTGCAAGACAGGAAAAGATCACGAACGAACTCAACGAGATCGTGTCGGGTGCTAATGCGCTGAATTAATAAGAAAGGACAGGACTGATCTATGCCACAGAATATCGGCACGGTTGTGCAGATCATCGGTGCGGTACTTGATATAAAGTTTCCCCCCGAAAAGCTGCCTAACCTGCTTAACGCCATAGAGATAGAACACGAGGGCAAAAAGCTGACCGTAGAAGTAGCACAGCATATCGGTGACGATACGGTACGTTGCATTGCTATGGGCAGTACGGACGGACTTGTAAGAGGACTTCCGGCAGTAGATACGGGCGCATCAATAAAGGTTCCCGTAGGCAGACAGACCCTCGGAAGAATATTCAATCTGCTCGGTGAGGCTGTTGATAACAAGCCCCAGCCCGAAACAGAAGAAAAATGGGAGATCCACCGTCCCGCTCCGTCATTTGAGGAGCAGGAGGGTTCAACACAGGTACTTGAAACGGGTATCAAGGTCGTAGACCTTATCGCACCTTACCTCAAGGGCGGTAAGATAGGTCTGTTCGGCGGTGCCGGTGTCGGTAAGACCGTACTTATTATGGAGCTTATCAACAACATCGCTAAACAGCACGGCGGTCTTTCGGTATTCACAGGTGTCGGTGAACGTACCCGTGAGGGTAACGACCTTTACAACGAAATGACCGAGTCCGGCGTTATCGAAAAGACAACGCTTGTTTACGGTCAGATGAACGAGCCGCCCGGAGCAAGAATGAGAGTAGCCCTCTCAGGTCTTACGATGGCTGAGTACTTCCGTGACAAAGAAGGTCAGGACGTACTGCTCTTCATAGACAATATATTCAGATTCACACAGGCAGGCTCTGAGGTTTCCGCCCTTCTCGGACGTATGCCCTCAGCCGTTGGTTATCAGCCTACGCTGGCGACCGAAATGGGCGCTTTGCAGGAGCGTATCACTTCTACAAAGAAAGGCTCGATCACATCCGTACAGGCGGTTTACGTTCCTGCGGACGACCTTACCGACCCTGCGCCTGCAACGACCTTCGCACACCTTGACGCTACAACGGTACTTTCAAGAAACATTTCATCAATGGGTATCTTCCCCGCTGTTGACCCTCTTGACAGTACATCAAGAATACTCACTCCCGAAATAGTCGGCGAGGAGCATTACGAGGTTGCAAGACAGGTACAGTCGATACTCCAGCGTTATAACGAGTTACAGGATATTATCGCTATTCTCGGTATGGACGAACTTGACGATAACGATAAGCTGACCGTATCAAGAGCAAGAAAGATTCAGCGTTTCTTATCTCAGCCGTTCTCCGTTGCAGAACAGTTTACGGGTATGAAGGGCAAGTATGTTCCGCTTAAGGAAACGATAAGAGGCTTCAAGGAGATCATCGAAGGAAAGCACGACGATCTTCCCGAATCCGCATTCCTGTTCGTAGGCACTATCGACGAGGCTGTCGAGAAGGCTAAAAATGAGAAGGCATAATAAAAGGGGCTATTTCAGCCCCGCTACAATTATGGCTCTGCTCCTTGCGGTGCTTGCGCTCGGTCTGCCGTTTATAATGAACGGACCCGTAAATGACGAGGATATTCTGACTCCTATGCCGACCCCCGAATCGACGATAACGGAGGATTCAAAAATCACCGCAGTGTCTACGCAGAAGCCTGTAGCAGTAACTACTAAAAAGCGTACCGACGTATCTCCGAAGCCGTCTGTAACATCAAGCGGAACTGCACCTTCGGCTGTTGTCAGCAGCGAAACGGTAAAAAGCGTGCAGGATAAGGCCGTAAATCTGGAAAAGGTCGCACTCGGTCTGTACCGTGACAACGGCGATGATATTACCGCAGAAAGCGTAAGAGAAAAAGCAGGTGTGCCTGCCGATGAGCATTTCATCGTAACGATAAGCAAGAAGAACGGCAACATCAGCAAGGTATCCTACTTTACAAAGGATTACTCCGTTGCGTTTTCGAACGGTAAATTTTCGGCGCTTGCAAATGTAGCCGGCGATGATTTCGAGGATGCGGTACTGTTCCTTTAACTCCTCAGGAAAGGAAAAGATGATATGACTGAATTCAAACTGAAGATCCTTACCCCCGAGGGAGTGGTGTATGATGGTATGGCTGAAAGCGTTATCGTCCGTACTACCGTCGGTGACAAGGGCATACTTGCAAAGCATGAGCCTTATGTTGCGGCGCTTACCATAGGACAGGCAAAGATACGCATTAACGGTACTGTCCGTATAGGTGCGGTGTCTTCGGGTATTGTAGAGGTCACAAAGGATCAGACATCTATTCTGGCTCAGTCGTTTGAATGGGCTGATGAGATAGATGTTGACCGTGCCGAAAAGGCAAAGGCTCTTGCGCAGGAGCGTATGCAGCAGTACAAGGACGATCAGCGAGCTCTTGATATTGCCGAGTATAAGCTCAAAAGGGCGATAAACAGAATAAATACAGCTAATTTCAAGCTGTAAACAGGATATAAAAAACCACGATTCTTTTGCGGCAATGTGCCGCTTCAAATTCGCCGTTCTGACGGATTAATCTTGGCTCAACCTCCGTTATCGGCGGGATTACACAAAGTAATAATTAATGAATAAAGCGGTTACAGTGATATGCTGTGACCGCTTTTTGTATTATTATATTTTAGCTGTCCTTTTCTCGCGCCAAACTTTCAAAAAACGTACTAAAGTTTGCAATGTTCTGCACTGCAACAGAAAAAAATCGGGTACTGTGCCGTACCCGATTAATCTTAACCGTTGATATACTCTTTAGGAGATACCCACTTTCCGTTTTGCTTTACTGCAAAGTGAAGATGAGGTGCCAGCTTCGACTCGCATTCGATAGTCCCTGTAACGCCTATCTTCTGACCGGATTCGACATTGCTTCCCTCTTTGACCTCAAGCGACTTGTCAAGTCCGTAGTAATGCGTTTCGTAGCCGTCGCCGTGATCTATCACAACGCATATTCCCCACAGCGGATCGTCCTTTATCTCTTTGACCTTGCCCGTGCAGGCAGCTTTTACATCTGTTCCGACCGATGCGGCGATGTCCATTCCGTCGTGGGTCTTCCATACGCCGAGCGTTTCGCTCTTTACAAGCTCGCCGTTGCTGTATTCCCATATCACTTCACCCTCAATCGGCATTACACGCTTTGCTGTGCTTCTGACAAAGTTATTCGCAGGTGCGGCTGAGCTGTCGGCATCGCTCTTTGAGGTTTCGTCCTTAGGTATACCGCTCTGCGTGTTGTCCACCTGCTCTGCCGATACGGTCGAATCGGGCTTTTGCGGCTCTTCGTCGGCTATTGTCTTCAGCGTGCTGTCGTAGGTCAGATATGTTGATATTCCTATAGCAACAATGCTCAGACATAACGCTCCCGCAAAACCTTTGCCCTTGAAAAACTTTTTTATCTTTCCGGTAGTTATCTTATCCATAGCTTTTTCCTTTCAAGTTATGCTTTACTGCATTTGTAGTTTTAACGTAATTTTCCGTTTTATACGCATTTTTCAGAAAAATCTTCCGCTTTAACACTTTTCCGCTTTAAATTGAGCAGAAAATCTATTGACAAATACCGAGTGCAGTGGTATACTTACATTGTACCCGAAAAAACGGGTATTAAACCGAATATACACCACAAATCGCAGATGGAAAAAAGTAAGGCGGCAGATTTCTCACAGAGAGTCGGATTAGGTGCGAGCCGACAGAATATAAAGCCTGAATTCATTCCGGAGAGATGAGCCGAAAGCGCAGAGCCTGTAAGCCATTCGGGTAAGCCCGTTACAGCTTTAAAGACCGTATACCAGTGCTATGCACCTGTACGGTGAATTGAGGTGGTACCGTGGATATATATCCGCCCTCAGATTAGGAATAATCTGAGGGCGGTTTTTGATTATACGGAACTCATAAAATTCCGGGTGTGATGTATAAAGCGTCAGAAACGAAAGGAAAGAAAAGCGATGAGTATGAACATGATAAGAAAGCTCCCAACTCCCAAGGAGATAAAGGAGCTGTATCCTCTGTCGGACAAGATAGTGGAAACAAAGAAACAGCGTGACAAGGAAATAGCCGATGTATTCACGGGAAAGAGCAACAAGTTTTTACTTATAATCGGACCTTGTTCTGCCGATAAGGAAGAGCCTGTCCTTGACTATATTTCAAGGCTGGTACCCGTTCAGGAGCAGGTAAAGGATAAGATACTGATAATTCCCAGAATATACACGAACAAGCCCCGTACAACAGGAGAAGGCTACAAGGGCATGATACATCAGCCCGACCCGACAAAGAAAGAGGATATGCTTGAGGGACTTATCAAGGTAAGAAGCCTTCACACTAAGGCTATCGAGCAGACGGGCTTCACCTGTGCGGACGAAATGCTCTACCCTGAAAACTACCGTTATCTGTCCGATCTTTTGTCTTATGTTGCTATCGGCGCACGCTCGGTCGAGGATCAGCAGCACAGGCTTACATCAAGCGGAATGGATATTCCTGTCGGTATGAAGAACCCCACGGCAGGCGATATGTCCGTTATGCTCAACTCTATCCGTGCGGCACAGGCAAGCCATACTTTCATATACAGAGGCTGGGAAACCGTCACAAGCGGAAATCCGCTTGCGCACGCTATACTGAGAGGTGCTGTAAACAAGCACGGTCAGACTATTCCGAACTATCACTATGAGGATCTGTCACTGCTGTACGAACTGTACTGCAAGAAAAATCTTCAGAATATGGCAGTCATAGTGGATACAAACCACTCAAATTCGGGCAAGAAGTATTTAGAGCAGGTAAGAATCGCAAATGAGATTCTGCACAGCCGCCGTCACAGCAAGGACCTTGAGGGCTTTGTCAAGGGACTTATGATTGAAAGCTACATTGAGGACGGAAGCCAGAGCACAGACGATGCGGTTTACGGCAAGTCGATAACCGACCCGTGTCTTGGCTGGGAAAAGACAGAAAAGCTCATCTACAGCTTAGCCGAACAGCTGTAAGCGCCCGTGGGGCGCTGCAAATTCCGACCTTTGATAATGTTGCGGATTTTCGCAGGATACAAGAACGGTCGGGGTTTAGTGATGGTGCTAAGCAGGTTTTGCGGTGACGGTGAGCCACTACAAATTCCGACCTTGCGGCTGTGAGCCGCCTCAAATTCGCCTTTTAAAAAGATGGATATAGGCTTTAGTTGCGTTGACGGCGGACGGAAATGTACCGGAATGTTCCGACCTTACGGCTGTGAGCCGCCTCAAATTCCGACCTTTGATAACGTTGCGGATTTTTGTGGGGTGGCGGAACGGTCGGGAATGGACTATGTTGCGGAATCAAAACAAGATTTTGCAGAAAGTTTGAGATTTAGCAGAAGTTTTGAAGTGCTATCACCCTTGCCTTTAAATGAACGCCCAAAGGCTTTAAGCACGGATGCTTAAAGTCAGCCACACAAAGCCGTTATGCAAGGATGCAAAACCAACAGAGCAAGCAACGCTAAATACCCATTTTCAAAAATTATATAGGTTTTTCTACAAACTACTGCCTCCGCCGTTCAGATAGAACAGCGGAGGCAGACCGTTTATAGAAAGAGTTTATAATCCCGATAATTACTTTTCTTCTTCATCAAGCAGATTAGTCATACTCTTAAGGCTGATTGCAAGGGTTGAGGCATTGTGGAACAGTGCCGAGGTCGTCGGTTGGATTATTCCGCCTACGCCGAGAAGTATCAGCATAAGATTGAACGATACGATAAAGCGGTAATTGTGGTGAATCCTCTTCATAAGTGCGGAGCTTATTTTTCTGAGGGTTACCAGCATATAAAGGTCTTCGGACGATACCGTGATGTCGGCAATCTCCTTTGCTATGGCGGCTCCGGTATTTATGGCAATACCTGCATCGGCTTCGGACAGTGCGGGAGAATCGTTTACTCCGTCGCCTATCATTATTACCTTTCTGCCCTTTTCGTGTTCATGCTTTATGAAATTAGCCTTATCCTCGGGGAGAACGCCGGCGTGGAATTCGTCAACGCCGACCTTTGCCGCTACCGCCTTTGCGGTCTGCTCGTTATCGCCCGTCATCATAACTATCTTGCTTATACCGCAGTCATGCAGTGCCTTTACAGCGTCTGCCGCTTCGGTTCTCAACGGGTCGGATATGCAGATCACTGCGGCAAGCACACCCGATACGGCAAGATACAGGTGAGAATATTCGCCCGACAGCGAATTGAAAAGCTCCTCGTCACCCTCGGGTACTACACAGCCTTCATCTTCAAATACAAAGTGAGCGCTGCCTATGATAACCTTCTCATTTTCCACCATACTGGATATACCGTGTGCGACGACATACTCCACGCTTGAATGATATTCTTCGTGGCTGAGTCCCTTTTCCTTTGCGGCGGCTACTACGGCATTTGCCATTGAGTGAGGATAATGCTCTTCAAGACAAGCCGCAAGACGCAGCATCTCGTCAGCATCTCTGCTGCCGAAAGGAATTACCTTTTCAACTGTAGGTGCGGCATAGGTAAGCGTTCCTGTCTTATCGAACACGATAGTATCCGCCTCGGATACAGCTTCAAGGAACTTACCGCCCTTTACGCTTATCTTATAATTACTGCACTCACGCATTGCCGAAAGTACGGCTATAGGCATTGATAGCTTCAGCGCACACGAGAAGTCGACCATAAGCACAGCCAGCATCTTGGTTACGTTACGGGTCAGAAGATAAGTAAGTATCGTTCCGCCGAGCGTATATGGAACAAGTCTGTCTGCAAGCCTTGACGCTTTATCCTCAGAAGATGATTTGAGTTTTTCAGACTGCTCTATCATCTTTACTATGCGGTCATATCTTCCGCCGCCGAGAGCCTTATCAACGCATACGACACATTCGCCCTCTTCTACTACAGTACCTGCATAGACATAGCTTCCCCCGCACTTTCTGACAGGGAGGGATTCGCCTGTGATAGACGCCTGGTTTACTGTAGCTTCTCCGCCTGCAACCTTACCGTCAAGCGGTATCATATTACCTGTGCGGACTACTATCAGATCACCCTCACGCACGTCGTTTATTGATATAAGCGTTTCGGTGTCGCCTGTTTTTACCCATACATTTTCAACGTTCAGCGACATTGCGCCTGCAAGATCAGCCACCGACTTCTTATGCGTCCAGTCCTCAAGTATCTCACCGATATTAAGCATGAACATTACAGATGCTGCGGTCTTGAAGTCGCCTCTTAAGAGCGATACGGTCACCGCAGTAGCGTCAAGTACGGCTACGGACAGTTTGCCGCTGAGAAGTGCCTTAAGTCCGTGCTTTATATATTTCCACGACCTTATTACAGCGATGAACGCTCTTATCGGAGCAGGGATAAATGTTTTTGAAATGAAACGGGCAACTACCGTCATTACCAGCTTATCCTCAAACTCACGGTTGAGCTTTCTCGATGTATGGTCGGGAACAAGGCACATTTTTTGAGCCTTTTCAAAAGCAAAGGCGGCAAGCGCTTTAAGCACCGCTCTTCTGTCAGTGAATACTATAACCGCATCGCAGGTACGGTCATATACCGAAACATCGGTAACGCCGTTTACGGCACGAAGGTAATATTCAAGCACATCGGCATTGTCAAGCGACATTTCTCCGCAGAAAAGATGCACACGCAGTCTGCCTTTGGACTCGTGAAGTATTTTACATTTCATTTTCGGTCATCTCCATATAAAAAACCGACGGCAAACTAAGCGTACCGTCGGCTTTCTATCAATTCTTACGCTTCTTCCGAAACGGCTTCGCAACCGCAATCACAATCACATTCGTCTTCGATAACGGCATTCTTAGCGTCACGCTTTTCGTTAATATCCTTAGCGTCGGCAAGAATGTCGCCTGCGTTTTCCTTAACATTGGTGACGGTCTTCATAACCGATTCCTTAGCACGAAGAGTAGCCGCTGTAACCTGTGCGTATACCTTCTTTGCGTCTTTACTGCCGAGAAGCTTGAGGCCGACCGAGCCGAATGCCACGCCGCCTGCAAAAATACCTAATTTTACCCAGTTCATAATTGGACCTCCTTATATCATTGCTCTTTACAGAGCCTGTCTGTGTGATTTGTTCGGGCAGTTAAGCTAAAACGCAAATCGGTGAGTCTTGGCTAACTGCCTTTACATAATAAAAACGGAATCACAGCGGATATGTTCCGCAATGCTATTCCGCAGGCACTTTAATCTGCCTTCAAATCTTCTTACACAGACTTAACTTTTGTTTTTATTTAGTATAGCACCATACTTTTAATTTGTCAATAAGTTGTAACTTGCTAACCGCTACTGTTTTTAACGATTATTTTCGACGATTTACAGCAGGAAATTGTGCATAATTACGGATGTATGGGGAAAGTCGGCGATTGCATAATTATAACAAAAGCACCCGCCGAAAAGGCGGGTGCAGCAGCTTGTAGAAAAAGTCTTTTATTTGAAGTACTTCTATTATATCATTCAGCTTAGACTACGATAACAAGCTACCGATAGTTCTTTTTGTCGGACAGCACTTCTCGGGTTCGCTATTCGAATTAATACACCTGTCAATATGAAAGAGGGAGACAACCAAAGGGATCAGGACAAGGGACTTGACAGCCCCTCTCCCTGTCCCTTAGGTTTTCTCCCTCTTGGCTCCCTCTTTCCTTACCCATACCCACACCCCGT
>Ga0129314_1000969_pt1 | contig 23690 bp, 19 predicted proteins | sample O1111metagenome_FD_94431 | JGI IMG/M metagenome (GOLD analysis project Ga0129314, IMG submission 94431) | Orangutan individual fecal microbial communities from fecal samples from Wisconsin, USA - O1111 metagenome | ecosystem: Host-associated > Mammals > Digestive system > Large intestine > Fecal... | reverse complement strand
TGGCGCTTCCCGGCATATTCGGGGCTGCTTTCCGGTTTGTGGACCGGTATCTGGTGTCCACGGCCGTGAATCTTTTCCTTCAGGTATCAGCGGTCCTGTGCAGGGCCCTTGACCATATGGCGGACGGCCTTATCCTGCTGGCCAGGAAGATTACCCACCGGCAGAGGAACGGGGAAATGGTCCGGTGGGGAAATGACAGGTCTGCTTTTATATTGGGACATTTTATTGATGATGTGGCCAGACTGGGACGCCGTCTGCCGGGAAGAAGAAAAGGACGGGAAAGGAACGGTTCTGTCATCCCGCGCCTCATTGAGGGGGAGGAAGTGCTGAAACGTACCGGAAAGCTGGTGGAGGAAAGTTTCTCATTTGGACTTATGCTGTTTTGCATTGGGCTTTGCCTGACGCTGGGATATCTGCTGGTTGTGTTTTTCAGGGGGTAGGATTAAAAAAATACCTATTTACCGAAAATGGAAAATAGCAATAGGCAATTTGAGACAGTAAAAACAGGTAAAAAAGGCAGGGGGCCGATGATATCCGATATTGGATATCATCGGCCCCCGCATTATCTATTTTTGATTATCTTCCTTCCATGTTAATGAAATTAAAACTTTACTACTATTTAAAACCGTGCTAGAATTAAATTCGTGAGTATGTAAAATTTACGTAAAGACAAAGTAAATGAATAAGAGAGTAGGTAAAAAAGAATTATGGATATGTCGTTTTCCTTTTTCCTGCGGCAGCTGGTGACGAATCCGGCCTTATTGATAACGGTGCTGCTGACCTTGGGGGTCATCTGTGTGAATGGTATCACGGACGCGCCCAATGCCATTGCCACCTGTGTATCAACCAGGTCCCTGGACGTCAATGTCGCTATTGTCATGGCTGCTGTGTGTAACTGCGCCGGAATCGTGGTCATGACCATGATTAATGCAACGGTTGCTTCCACCATTACCAACATGGTTAATTTTGGGGATGATACTTCCATTGCCCTGGTGGCATTGTGCGCGGCCCTGTTTTCCATTGTGGTGTGGTCATCCTTTGCAGTGTCCATTGGCTGTCCTACCAGTGAGAGCCATGCATTGATTGCCGGCCTTACAGGTGCGGCCATTGCAATCCGGGGCGGACTCTCAGCCATCAATGGGACTGAGTGGATGAAGGTGGTTTATGGACTGGCATTTTCCGTGTTGCTTGGATTTTTCAGCGGATATTTTTCCTGCAAGCTGGTTTCCTGGACATGCCGTAACATGGACAGGCGCAGGACCACCGGATTCTTCAAATATGCACAGATCGGCGCGGCAGCGGCCATGGCCTTCATGCACGGCGCCCAGGACGGCCAGAAATTCATGGGTGTCATGCTTCTTGGAATCTGTATGGTAAACGGCAGCAGCAGTACGGCAGGCGTACGTTTTCCGCTGTGGATGCTGCTTCTGGGTTCCGCGGCCATGGCCCTGGGAACTTCCATCGGAGGAAAGAAAATCATTAAATCCGTTGGCATGGATATGGTCCGCCTGGAGAAATATCAGGGCTTTTCCGCTGATATGGCAGGAGCCGCCTGTCTGCTTGGCTTTTCCCTGTTTGGTATCCCTGTGAGCACCACCCACACCAAGACCACTGCCATCATGGGCGTAGGCGCTGTGAAACGGCTTTCCGCCATTAACTTCGGGGTGGTTAAGGATATGGTCATGACCTGGATCATGACATTCCCGGGCTGCGGCCTCATAGGATTCCTCATAGCTAAACTGTTCATGATGCTGTTCCACGGTTAGATAAAGGAGAAAATGAGATGTCTAAGAAAAGCGATAGTTACTATTTTCAGAATTTTATAGAATGTGTCCAGTGCGGCTGCGAGGCGGCAAAGATGCTGGAGGAAAACCTGATGAGTTTTGATGCGGGATGCCTGCAGCAGAAGCTGGATGAGCTTCATCAGATTGAACATGATGCGGACAAGAAAAAGCATGAGATGATGGGCGTGCTGGTCAAGGCATTCATCACACCCATTGAGCGCGAGGACATCATACTTTTGAGCCAGGGCATTGATGAGGTGACAGACAAGATTGAGGATGTGCTGATCCGCATTTACATCAATAATGTACATAGCATCAAGCCGGAAGCGGTTGCATTTACAAAAGTAATCATCCGCTGCTGCCAGGCGTTAAAGGAAGTAATGGAGGAGTTCTGCGACTTCCAGAAGTCCAAGACACTGCACGGGCTGATTATTGAGATAAACGCCCTGGAAGAGGAGGGGGACCGCCTGTTCATCGATTCTATGCGCAAGCTCCACACAGAAGAGGAAGACCCCATTCAGATCATTGCATGGAGGGAGATTTACTCTTACCTGGAAAAGTGCTGCGATGCCTGTGAGCATGTGGCGGATATCGTGGAAAGCGTAATCATGAAGAATACCTGATGCAGCCAACATTTTAAATACATAATATGGACAGGATATGGAAGGGCATTGTTCTTATGACGAAACAGGGACAATGCCTTTTTGGTTCGGTTTTGCTGGAATAAAGACACAGTTGCATAAAAATGGATAATGAATTATAATGTAACAAGTGCAGGAAGTTTAGATTCTGCCCTGAACAAGGCAGATGCGGTGGTTGATGAAAGGAGATCCAACATGAAGAAACGTATGGCAATGACATTGGCAGCTTTGGCGCTGAGTGTGATTATGGCAGTACCCGCCTATGCAGGTACATGGAAATATGTGAACGATCAATGGAAATATCAGAGAGGCGCAAACAAATTTGCTTACAATGAGTGGGTAAAGGATAATGGAAACTGGTACTATCTTGATAAAGATGGTTATATGAAGACCGGCTGGCAGCAGATAAACGGCGTATGGTATTATATGGACCAGTCAGGCGTTATGCAGAACGGATGGTTCAAGGATAACGACAAGTGGTATTTCCTGCTTCCCAACGGGGCAATGGCGGTCAATACAACAATTGACGGACGCCAGATCGGCCAGGACGGCGTATGGATTCCGGCAGAGGGACAGGTAGAGCCTGCCAATACCATGGACCTTAATACCCCATACCTGCTTCAGAACATGTCGGAGGGACTGTCCACAAAAGGATATAATATCATTACATCCGGCAAGAATGCCAGCGGAGAACGCTGGACCAATGCAATCCGCCTGAAAGGAAAGGGCAGCTATGTAAAGTATGACACCAAGGGCGGGTACAAGCTGCTTGCAGGAGCCGTGGCCCCGTCATCCCAGTTTGACAGCGGCCTGATGGCAAAGATAACGGTGTACGGGGATAATGACACGGTCCTTTATACATCACCGGATATCCATTATAATGAGAAGACCATTTATTTCGGTGCGGATATTACCGGCCAGGACACGGTGCGCGTGGAGGTTTCCCTGGTGACGGACAATTTCTATGATGACCCGGTTATATTGATGGATGGGCTGGCTGTTTATAAGTAGGACTTAAAGATGGTATGGACCATTATAGTTAAGATGAAGTAAATGAACGAAATTCGGGCTGTATATCTGTAAAGATGTCCAGTCCGGATTTTTATTTCGGGGGCATGGCTTGATGATTGACTTGGAATGCGATATAATGGAAAAGATTCATTTTCATGAAATTCTTGGAAAATGTTAGAAACGTGTCAGAAGGATACCTATGTAAACTGCGAAGAGGATAATAAAAAACCCTTGACTTCCAGTAAAATCAAGGGATTCTGTAGTCGGAGTAACAGGATTTGAACCTGCGACCTCTCGGCCCCCAGCCGAGCGCGCTACCAAGCTACGCCATACTCCGTTATTATTTGTGAACCTCTAGTATTATAGCAAAGTTTTTTCATTTTGAAAAGCCCTAATTTTAATTTATTCAGGAGAATGTAAAATGACACAGGAAAATGCCGTTAAAAAACGGATATTCAGCTTTGATTTGGACATGACTCTGCTGGACCATGCAACATGGGAAATACCGTCCAGCGCAATGGAAACACTGGAACGTCTCAGAAAGGACTCCGTGATTGTCATTGCCAGCGGCAGGAACATGGACCACGAGATGAGCTCAATGTATCGGGACATGATCAGGCCGGATGCTGTCATCCATATGAATGGCACGAAGGTAGCTGCAGAGGGAAAGGTCCTGTATGAGCATTTAATGGATAAGGAGCGTCTGGGGCGCCTTCTGGCCTATGCGGATGAAAATGGCATTTCCATTGGAATCGGTACAGGCGGATATGATTATTATATCCATCCCGAGGGTGTTGTGCGTATGGATGAACTTCGCTGGGGTGTGTCGGAGCGTAACTTCAGGGATGGATGGGAGCTTATGGAACTGCCGGTGCGGACCCTGGTGTATATAGGCGGGCCAGACCGGGCAAAGGAGCTGGAGGAGCATTTCCCTGAATTCAAGTTCCCCATGTTTTCCGGAAAAATGGGAGCGGATGTGGTGGAGAAGGAAGCATCCAAGGCAAAAGGACTTTTGCGTATCTGCCAGCACTATGGAATCAGCATGGAGCGCACGGTTGCATTTGGCGACAGCATGAATGATTACGAGGTGGTCCAGGAGGCGGGAATCGGTATTGCCATGGGAAACGCGGTGGAGGAACTGAAGATGGTGGCGGATTATGTTACGGATGATATTGACCGGGATGGGGTATGGAAGGCCTGCAGGCATTTCGGATGGATTTAATATAACAGGATGGGAGATTACATATGGCTAGGAATTATGATGTTGTGATAATCGGCGCCGGACCGGGAGGATATACGGCTGCTTTTAAGGCTGCGCAGTTTGGGCTTTCTGTGGCGCTCATAGAAGCGAAGAAGATTGGGGGCACCTGTGTGAACCGCGGATGTATCCCTACCAAAGCGCTGCTCCATGCATCGGATATGTTCCATATGATGCAGAACTGCGATGCTTTCGGTGTGTCAACGGATTTCATTGCATTTGATTTTGGCAAGATGCAGAAATATAAAAAGCAGGCAGTGGCAAAGTACAGGGAAGGGATTGAAGCAGGCTTTGAGCGCCTGGATGTGGATATTATCCATGGAACCGCCAGGCTGCGCAGGGACAGGACCGTGGAAGTGGAACTGGCAGAGGGAGGACGCGAATTCCTTCAGGGAAATGCCGTCATCCTGGCAACAGGCGCTGTCCCAATCATGAATAACATACCGGGAGCCGACCTGCCAGGGGTATGGAACAGCGACCGGCTGCTGGCAGCGGAAAGCTGGAATTTTGACCGCCTGACCATTATGGGCGGCGGCGTGATTGCAGTGGAGTTTGCCACTATGTTCAACAACCTATGTTCCCAGGTGACCATAGTTGAAAAAAAGAAGCATCTGATGGCGCCTATGGATGATGTCATGTCAGTGGAACTGGAAAAGGAGCTTAGGCGCAAAGGGATTAAGGTTTACTGTGATGCAACGGTAACGGAGATCCTGGAAGAGGAAGGCAGCTTAAGCTGCATCATTACTCCAAATGACGGAAGCGGACCGGTTAAGACACGGGCCGGGCAGATCCTGATGGCAATCGGCCGCCGGCCGGATGTGTCACGGCTTTTAGGCAAAGACATTTCCCTGGACATGAAGGACGGCAAGATTGCTGTGGACAGTGATTTTGAGACAAGTGAGCCGGGCGTATATGCCATCGGGGATGTGGCTGCCAGGACACAGCTGGCCCATGTGGCCGCTGCCCAGGGCACCTATGTGGTGGAGAAGATTGCAGGAAGGCCCCACAGCATCAAGCTTGAGGTGGTGCCAAACGGCATGTTTGTATCGCTGCCGATTGTGCCAAACTGTATTTATACAGACCCTGAGATTGCCACGGTGGGAATCACGGAGGAGATAGCTAAAAAGTACGGACTCAAAGTGCGCTGCGGACATTTTTCCATGAGGGATAATGGCAAATCCATTATTACCGGCGAAGAGCACGGCTTCATACGGCTGTTGTTTGAGGCATACTCCAATACCATTGTGGGGGCCCAGATGATGTGCCCCAGGGCAACGGATATGATTGGGGAAATCGCAACGGCCATTGCCAACGGTCTGACAGCGCAGGAAATGTCCTTTGCCATGAGGGCGCAGCCCACATATAATGAGGGGATTGGGGCGGCCATAGAGGATGCCATGCGTCAGAATCCGGTCTAAATCCGGTTTGGGTCAGAGAATATAAGCAAAGAAAAGAGAGGGAACAATAATGAATGTGATTCAGGAGAGACTGAGCGCGCTCCGCGCCTTGATGAAAGAACAGGGCATGGACGCATATCTGGTGCCTACGGCAGATTATCATGAAACAGAGTATGTGGGGGAGCATTTTAAATGCAGAAAATATATAACCGGGTTTACCGGTTCATCCGGAACCGCCGTGGTTACCATGGATCAGGCCTGTCTGTGGACGGACGGCCGGTATTTTGTCCAGGCATCCCATGAGTTGGAGGGTTCATCTGTCACCATGATGAAAATGGGGCATGAAGGCGTTCCCGAGGTTGAGGAATATCTGGACCAGAAGCTTCCGGCCGGAGGCTGTCTTGGATTTGACGGCCGCGTGGTCAATGCTGCCGCTGGTTTAAACCTGGAAGATTTGTTGGAGGACAGGAATATCAGGATATCCTATGGGGAAGACTTGATTGGGAAAATATGGGAGGACCGCCCTGCCCTGTCTGCACAGCCGGCCTGGGTGCTGGCGCCGCAGTATGCGGGCAAATGCAGCAGGGATAAAATCGCAGATGTGCGTGAAGCCATGAAAAAGGCACACGCAACCGTCCATGTGCTGACCACGCTGGATGACATTGCATGGCTTTTAAATATCCGTGGGGATGATATCCTTTATAATCCGGTTGTGCTGTCCTATGTAGTCCTCACCATGGACCAGTTGTATCTGTTTATCAATGAGGATGTGATAGATGGAAAGGCATATCCATATTTGGATAACACGGATGACACGACCACCAGGGAATACCTGGAAGGGATTGGAGTTACCATACGTCCATATGATAAAGTGTACGACATGGTAGAAGGTCTCAGGAATGAGAAGGTACTGCTGGAGAAAAGCCGGGTAAACTATGCCATCTATCGGCTGCTTGACAGTTCCAATAAAATAATAGACAAAATGAATCCGACTGCGTTGATGAAGTGTGTTAAGAACGATGTGGAGATTGAAAATGAGAAAAAAGCCCATATCAAAGACGGAGTGGCTGTGACAAAATTCATTTACTGGCTGAAGAAAAACATAGGGAAGATACCCATGGATGAGCTCAGCGTATGTGAATACATGGAAAACCTGCGTAAGCAGCAGGAAGGATGCATCAGTCCCAGCTTCGCTACCATATCCGCATACGGAGCACATGGGGCCATGTGCCACTACTCGGCAACCGAGGAGACCAACATACCTTTGGAGCCAAGGGGCCTGTATCTGATTGACTCCGGCGGCCAGTATTATGAGGGCACCACCGATATCACAAGGACCATTGCGGTGGGGCCGCTGAAAGCAGAAGAAAAGGAGCATTTTACCCTGGTGCTTATGAGCATGCTGCGCCTGGGGGCGGTAAAGTTCCTTCATGGCTGCCGTGGGCTGAGTATTGATTATGTGGCAAGGGAGCCATTGTGGAGCAGGGGACTTAATTTTGAACACGGTACGGGCCATGGGGTCAGCTATCTTTCAAGCTGTCATGAGAGGCCCAACGGAATCCGTTTCAAAATGGTTCCTGAACGTCAGGACAACGGTGTCCTGGAGCCGGGAATGGTGACATCCGATGAGCCGGGATTATATATAGAGGGAAGCCACGGCATCCGTACGGAGAACCTGACCCTGTGTGTAAAGGACGAGAAGAATGAGTATGGTCAGTTCCTTAAATTTGAATTCCTGACCTATGTGCCCATTGACCTGGACGCTGTTGAGAAGTCCCTGATGACTGAGCGGGATGTGAAGCTCCTCAATGAATATCACAAACAGGTATATGAGAAAATTGGCCCCCATCTGACGGAGGATGAAAGGGAGTGGCTGAAGGAGGCCACGGCTGCAATATAGGATGATTGGGAACAGAGATTAGAAATATGGGAAGAAACCGGAATGTGGTTCAGGGAATTACTGCCTGGGTGGGGAAACAGACCCCTTCAGGAGGGTGGACTTGGGCGGTTCCGGTTTCTTGTTTTGGTTGTATATATTTTTTGGGGGATGAGGGGGGGGGGCGTGATGGTGAGCATGAGTGGTTGGCTGGTCAAGAGATGGGGAAGTTGATTGTTTCAGGAGGTGGGGAGGTTGGTGGGCTGATGCAGTCAGGAGATGGTTAGCCAGGAGATAGTTAGCCAGGAGATGATTAGCCAGGAGATAGTTAGCCAGGAGATGATTAGCCAGGAGATGATTAGCCAGGAGATGATTAGCCAGGAGATGATTAGCCAGGAGATGATTAGCCATGAGATAGTTAGCCAGGAGATGGTTAGTCAGGGATGATTAACCATGAGATAGTTAGCCAGGAGATGGTTAGTCAGGGGATGGTTAGTCAGGGATGATTAACCATGAGATGGTTAGCCAGGGAATGATTAGCTATGAGATGAGCAGCCATGAGATGATTCAACAGGAGATAATCGGTCAATCAATAGATAATGTTAATAGATTTGTCAAGACAGACGGCTATGATAAACACGGTCATTAGCGTATGCTATCGTATTCCTGCTGTGTTATATTAACACATTTGATGGAATGTGTGGTAAAATGTCCATAGGATTTTATGACAGATATAATTCGAATTAAGAATATAAATGAATGAAAGCGATAGGAGAACGAGGGAATGGCTGAGAATGCTGGGAATCATAAGAATGGTAGCGGAAATGCTGGGAATAGGAGCGTGCGTAAGGGCAGCGCAGGCCACCGAGGCGTGGGAAACAGCCGTATAGGCAATAGGAGTACGGCTTTCGGTGATACGGGTAATGGGAACGCCGATAACAACGGTGTAGGTAATAGGGGCGCGGGCATTAGCGGTGCGGGTAATAGGGGCGCCGCTTATAAAAGTGTTTCATATAAGAGGGATGGGAAATTCGGAGAGCCGGGAAAGACCAAAAAGCCAGGAAATTCATATAACAGCACAGGTGAATATGGTGGTGATATGAGAAAAATGAAAAAGGACGGTATGGGGAACCCGGGATATAAGACAAAATCAGCCTATGGGATGAAGGAGAACCGCGTAGGGGAAAAAAGGGGAGAACTGAGGGGCACAGCACAGGAGGATAAGGCCCTAAAATATAAAATGCAGAAGAACATTGTGCCAAAAGATGGTGTTAACAAAAACGTCAGTGGAAAAAATGCAGAATGGAAGAAAACAGGGAAGAAGAGAAGTCTTTGTCCGGTTGAAAAGCATTGCGGCGGATGCCAGATGCTGGATATGGAATATACGGAGCAGCTTAAGCGCAAACAGAAGGTGGTGGAGGAATTATTCCGGGGAATATGTCCTGTAAAGCCCATAATAGGAATGAAGAATCCATTTCACTACCGCAATAAGGTACATGCTGTATTTGACAGGGATAAAAGAGGGAACATTATTTCTGGTATTTATCAGGAAAACAGTCATGATGTGATTCCTGTGGAAACATGTTTGATTGAAGATATAAAGGCTGATGAAATCATCGGTACAATCAGGGGAATGCTCAAATCCTTCAAAATCCGCACCTATGACGAGGACACGGGATACGGTCTTCTCCGTCATGTGCTGATTCGGAGGGCATTTTCAACAAATGAAATCATGGTGGTGCTGGTCACTGCATCCCCGGTATTCCCGTCTAAAAATAACTTTGTAAAAGCGCTTCGGGAAAAGCATCCGGAGATTACTACTATCATACAGAATATAAATGGCCGCGGCACCAGTATGGTATTGGGGAATAAAGAGAATGTACTATATGGTAAAGGTTATATTGTGGACGAACTGTGCGGGTGCAAATTCAGGATTTCGTCAAAATCTTTTTATCAGATAAATCCAGTTCAGACCGAAGTCCTGTATGGAAAGGCATTGGAACTAGCTGGGCTTAAGGGGCAGGAAGTGGTAATTGATGCATACTGCGGCATTGGTACAATCGGTATTATCGCCAGCAGACAGGCCGGACAGGTAATTGGCGTGGAACTAAATCAGGATGCGGTGAAGGATGCGGTGAATAATGCTAAGATGAATGATATTGATAATATCCGATTCTATTGCAATGATGCAGGCCGGTTCCTGGTGAACATGGCTGAACGCGGGGATAAGGCGGATGTGGTGATTATGGATCCGCCGCGCAGCGGAAGTACGGAAGAGTTTATGGATTCAATTGCTAAGCTGGGCGCAGGGAAGGTGGTATATGTGTCCTGTAACCCGGAGACGCTGGCTCGGGATGTGAGGTATATGAAGAAGCTGGGGTATGCGGCAGAGGGGGTGTGGCCGGTGGATATGTTTCCGGCTACGGTGCATGTGGAGACGGTGATAATGATGACGTATTGTGGTGAAAAGAAGAAATAATGAGATTTGCTCACAAGATGTTGTGGTTTTTGAAAGAAAATCAAGCGAAAAATGGGGCAAAAAACGAGCATTTTTGCCCTTTCCACAGATGACATCAAGGATGCATCAGGCAGGGGATGCCCACGTCGCCCGTCCAGACTAGCTCCCCGACCTGTAGAGACTCCAGCACAGGAGGAGGTCTGATGTTGCCATATGGAAGTAAGCGCATAGAATCTTCCAGACGAAGGAGCGGAAGATGAAAAAACTGTCAGCCCCACGTTGCAGAACGGAAGAAAAGCAAAGACACAGGGACAGGCAGAATAGCTGGTACGGTTATTCTGCCCGTCCCTTTTCCGGAATCTCCTGCGGAGGTATGCTTGCGAGTTTATTTTTGGGAGTGAGCCGGTTATACTGGACGATTTTCTCTCTGGTACTGACCGTGATCTTCTCTTTAAAGAGTAAAGTGAATTGCGACTGTCCAATCGTATAATCTTTCTTTTCTTTTGGAAAAAAGGAACGACAGAAAAATCGTCCTGCAATTTCCTTTTCCTGAATAAAAATATAAATATCGTTCCCGGAAAAATCAGTGGATAGAAGGTAGTCCGCTTCAATCAGGGAAAACTGATTCTGTTTTTCATTATAGCGGAAGATTAGTTTATTGCTGTCAAAAATCTGTTCGATATGGGAAAGGGGAGTGAAGCGGTTTTCAATCTGTCCTATGTAACGACTCTTGCAAATGGAGGGGTAAGTGATTGTTCCGTTCAGAATTCCGAAAAAGACAGATTCCCGGTTTTGCGTTGCGATACGCAGGTCTTTTAATTTTCCAAGTCCCATGAGATGATGAAAGTCGATTGGTTTAAATTCAATGGTGAGATCTACAGATTTTCCTTTCCGTCCGATAATCAGATGATACTGTGTATCCAAAAGGGAGTGAAAGCCTTCAGCCGATACCCTTAATTTATCAAATGTCTGCTGCTCCATAGATGGCTACTCCTGGTAAAGGTAGATAGTTTGATAAGCTGCTGATAGTAAAAAACCGTCCTGCTTTGACGCAAGACGGTTTTAAGCATTTTCTTTCGGCCAAAGCCTACTCCGGTTTGAGGTTACTGCATAACCCCTACTGAAAGCTCCATATAACAAGGCTTTCCGGTACGCTGTTATACTTCAACGCTTGGACAGACACACGCTGTTGCCTGTCTGGTACTATTATTATATGCTGGGTGCAAAAATATGTCAAGAAAAACAAAAATATAAGTATGTGCCAATGATTACTTGACACATACTCTTGCTCACGAGAAACGCATGAGTAAATAAATTGTGAACAAGCCCCTTTTCTGATAAAATAAAAGGAAAGGGGCGAAATTAGATGGAAGAACTGTTACAGTGGCTGGAATATATTGAAGACATCCGTCAGGAAAGAAAAGTGCGGCATCAATTAAAGGATCTTCTGGTGATTGTTCTTTTTGCAACCTTGGCAAACGCGGATGACTGGGTTGAAATAGCAATGTTCGCGGAAGCGTATCAGGATTATCTGAGAAACTACATCGAACTGAAAAATGGGATTCCTTCCCATGATACCATCTGTCGTGTTATGGGGCTTATATCTCCTGATATCCTGCAGCAGGTATATGGAAAATGGCAGGAACTTCTGAACCGAAATGAAGGAGAGATACTAAAAAAGGTCATAGCGGTCGATGGGAAGACCATGCGCGGGAACCGTCGGAAGGGTGAAAAAGCGAATCATATTGTATCGGCATGGAGTAAAGAAGACGGATACTGCCTGGGTCAGAAGGCAGTGGAGGAAAAAAGCAATGAAATCACAGCGATTCCGGAGCTGCTGGATAAGATTCAGATAAAAGGAACCATAGTAACGATTGACGCAATGGGTACTCAGACAAAGATAGCGGAAAAAATCCGGTCAAAAAGAGCGGATTATGTACTGGCGCTGAAAGGAAACCAGGGAACACTTTATGATGAGGTAAGGGAATACTTTTCGGATAAAGAATTCGAGAAGGAAATAGAGAAAGCTGGGAATTATAAAAAAACAATCGAAAAAGCGCACAATCAGATAGAAAAAAGGGAATATTATCAGACAGAAGATATTAGATGGCTGAGTCAGAGAACGGAATGGAAAGGTTTTAAAAGCATAGGGATGGAGAAAAAGACCATTAAGAAAGAAGGAAAGACAACCGTAGAATATCGATATTATATTAGTAGTCTTAGAAATGACATAGAAACAATGAGCCGAGCAGTGAGAGATCATTGGAGCATAGAAAGCATGCACTGGCATTTGGATGTAACATTTCGAGAAGATGCGAATCAGACGATAGAAAAGGTGGCAGCACAAAACCAGAATATCATTCGGAAATGGTGTTTAAGTATATTAAAAATAACAGAGTTATCGCTAAGAATAAAAAGATTGTCGATGAAAAAGAAACGATTTGCGATAGGTCTGGCACCGGTACGTCTACTGGAAGAAGTATTGAATTCCTAAAAAATTCCAATATGCTTAGGCTGGTGAAAAAGAATCATTCATGCGTTTGTCGTATACTCTTGCTCTTTTCGGATAGAAAAAGATGGCGTTTTATGGTAAAATATTATAATAGGGTGTAAAGATATCGATGAATAAAATGTATTATTATGTGCATTATTCGTTTTTTGTGGAGGTACTGTTTAATATGACTAACAGAATTTTCGATAAAAAGAATGTAATATTATTGAAGGTTAACGAAGATGATTTGAATACCTTTTTAGTTGATATGGATATTGATGATGTAGGAAATCCCAAATATTGTTTGAATGATTTTACCAAAGCCATAAGCAATACAATTCCAGAATATGTTTTTGCTCAATATGTAGATTCAAAGATTCCTCAAAATGACATCGTTGAAAAGTTAAGAGAAGGGGCTCATTGTATTTATAAAATCAAAGATTTTCAATTAATGAAACAGTGGTGTGTAGATAAAGATATTAATGCATATAACGAATTAAAAAAGTCTAGTACAGCTAAAAGGGGAGAATTTGGTGAGTTGTTGTTACATTTGATATTAAGAGAATTTAAACATACAATACCATTAATTTCTAAAGTTTATTTCAAAGATAGTGCGAGTGTGCCTGCACATGGATTTGATGCGGTACATGTTTCTGCGAATGAAAAAATTTTATGGCTTGGTGAAAGTAAGCTTTATGACGATAGCAAAGAGGGAATAAAAGCATTAGTGAAAGATTTGAATGAACATATTAATACAGACTATTTAAATGATCAGTTTGTAATAATTAAAAAGAATTTGGATAATAATTCTATACCTGGTAGAGCAGAATGGATTGATACGATAACGAATTGTACAAAGCTAAGTGACAAACTTAATATTATAAACATACCAATGCTTTGTACTTATACACATGACATTTACAAAAAGTTTTCTGATATGAATGACCCTAATGCAATCGCCTACCACGAATTAAATATCAGAGAGTTAAAAGAGTATTTTGATAAACAGAACAAAATGCCACTAAAAGACAGAGTTAATATTATACTTATGCTATTTCCTGTAAATGACAAAAATGAATTAGTCATTAATTTGCATAAACGTCTTTGGCATATGCAGAATATTTGAGGTGAAATATGGATAAGACAACAGAGATCATATTAGAAATTGAAAATGTAGAAAGAATCTCTTTTGAACAGAGTTTTAAAATTGTTTCATATTGCACACAATTGTTGTCACAACATTCAGCGAAAGCAGAATTATCCGCAAGAAAGATAGTAATACATGTTCTGAATAATTGGGGAAAAGTTGATAACAACTTATATGAAGTGTGGGCGGATTTGATTGAAACATTAGGATTTTATCCGTATATTCAAAAAAATAGTTCTGATTTGAAAATTATGTCTTTTGCAGACGATGTACGAATGAGTTATTTTCAGTCGGATTTTTTAGAGAATACATATCTACATAAAGAGCAAAAGAAAATTTCTAATTATCTTTTGTCAGGAAAAAATATAATTGCTAGTGCGCCAACAAGCTTTGGAAAAAGTTTGCTTATAGAAGAAATCGTAGCTTCAAAAAAATATAAAAACATAGTTATCATACAGCCAACATTAGCATTGTTAGATGAAACTCGATTAAAATTGAAGAAATATGCCGATGATTACAAAATTGTAGTGAGAACTTCACAGCCATATTCTGAAGATAAGAGAAATCTTTTTCTATTGACAGCGGAAAGGGTAATGGAGTATGAGCCTCTACCTCAAATAGATTTTCTTATTATAGATGAATTCTACAAATTGAGTCTTAGAAGAAAGGATGACAGGGCGGATACCTTAAACAATGCGTTTTTGAAGGTGGTAAATAAATTTCATCCCAGATTTTACTTCTTAGGACCCAATATTGATGGAATAACGGATGGATTTGCAGAAAAATATGATGCAATCTTTTATAAGTCAGATTTTTCTTTAGTAGATTGCAATGTAATAGATAAGAGCAATTTAATTAACTGGAGTAATAGCGATAAACAAATAGATAAGAAAAAAATTACAATTTTGTGTGAACTATTAGATGAGTTGCGAAGTGAACAAACTCTTATTTATTGTTCAACTCCTGCACGAGCAAGGCGTATGGCCAAAGTATATTTAGAATATTTGCAAAGAATAGGACAAGAAAAGAATAATCAACTACCATTAGTAGAATGGATTAATAAAAATGTTTCGCCGGAATGGAGTTTAGCTAAAGAATTACAATACGGTGTGGCAATTCATGACGGCTCTTTACAAAAGCATATAGGAGCTTCAATTATTAAGTATTTTAATGAGGGACGGTTAAATTGTATTTTTTGCACCTCTACGATAATTGAAGGTGTCAATACTAGTGCTAAAAATGTAATTTTGTTCGATGAAAAAAAGGGAGGAAATGAAATAGATTTTTTTGACTACAGTAATATTAAGGGGCGCTCTGGAAGGATGATGGAACATTATGTGGGAAGAATATTTAATTTTTGTCACGTTCCGGTGCAGAAGTCTATTGTAATAGATATCCCATTTTATGAACAAGATCCAGAAATATTGACAAATGAAATACTTATTAACATAAAAAAGGGTGATGTAAAGCAAGAGGTCAGAAATCGTTATGATCAGATTAATGCACTTCCTGCTGATTTATTAAGTATTATTAAACAAAATGGCGTTTCTGTAAATGGACAAATCAGGATTTATAACAAATTAATTAGTGACTTGAAATCAAAAAGTGTATTACAAAATATTCAGTGGAGCCAATTACCTACTTGGGATCAGATGTACTATATTTTAGAACTGGCAGAAAATAATCTATTTAACTTTGATAGCAAAAGGGGAGTGTTTTCAGTAAAGCAGCTTGCAAGATATTTGAATATGTATAGAACGAAAAAGAATATTATTGATATCGTTAATGATATTTATAATAGTAAAATTGCGACTGTAAAGACTTTGACAGATGAGAGAAAAGCAAGATATTATGATGAAGCTGTAGAAACTGCATTTCATATCTACAGACATTGGTTCCAATTTACTGTGCCAAAGGCGTTTAGAGTTGTAGATAGTATCCAGCGGCTGATATGTGAAAAGAGGAACAATAAACCAGGGTCTTATAGCTTTTTCGTACAACAATTGGAAAATGATTTTATACGTGAGAATTTATCGATTCTGGTCGAATTTGGGATACCAAGTAACGCTGTAAGAAGATTGGAAAATGTAATTCCGGCTAATCTGTCAGAGGATGAAGTCATTGATTTTATTAAGAAAAATCGTAGCAATATTAAAAAAAATTTGTTGCCATATGAAAGTGAGAGGTTAGAACAGTGTATATAGGATTTTACAACAAAAATTAGAGGAACTATCAGAAGCAGCAGACGAAGCACAAAACTCTCAACAGCGTTGAGAGTTTTGAAAGTGAAAAATATTGATGATTACATTTTAAAGTTTTAAAGGTTATGGCATAATCTAAAAACAGGACAAGGTTGGGTGCAGGGGAAAGCAACGTAGAGGCTATATGTTGACAGGAATGAGTAACATTCCTCCAAGGCTCAATTCTGCCTTTCAGCCATCCGAATCACAGCTTTAACACATACAGAATGCTGTGTAAAATTAGAACGAAGAGAAAAATAGAAGAGGATAATTTTAATGGAACCATCTAAAAAGGATTGGAAACTTTATAGAGAAAAAGTACCTGGCTGGCAGGAAAACTATATGGAGCGGCTCATTGAGGATTATGTTTCTTACTTAAGCAGCACTGAACCTGCTTCAACAAAATTTTGGACAATGGAGAAGCGTATGAAGCAGGACAAGAAAACACCTGGGGTCTGTATAGAAATTAGTAAAGGAAATATGATATTTGATCTGGTTCGTTTTTTGCAGGATGAGGTAATCGTATTTAGTGATTTGGACGAATTTTCAGAAAAACTAAGGGAAACTGTAAGGTTATTATGGGAAAGATTCAGGTAGTCATTTGCAGAAATAATGATAAAACTATGAGAGAAAGGAATCGAAATTTGGCTAATAAGAAATCTGAGATTACAATACATAGTTCAGCAGCTGAATATTTAACATATGTCGCTTCTGTTGGAGATCAGGCAGACAGTTTTGAAATGCGCTATGAAGCTGAAAATATATGGCGACAATGGGCTTACAGAGGATGCAACTATCCGGAAATTCCGGATAGTTCAAACAGAAGGTTCTCGTCAAGTAAGTAGAGAGGTTATTCATTATAATCTCCAGATGATCATTGCGGTTGGTTTTAAAGTAAATAATGAATGGGCAGTCCGTTTCCGCAAGTGGTCAGGACAAATTGTTAAGGACTACACGATTCAAGGCTGGACCATGGATAAGGAACGTTTGAAGAAGGGTCATATGTTTACGGACGAATATTTTGAATGACAGTTACAGAATATCCGTGAAATTCGTCTTTCAGAGTGCAAGTTTTATCAGAAAATTACGGACTTATATGCCACAGCCTTTGATTACGATAAAGACGCGAAGACTACAAGGCGATTTTTCCAGACGGTGCAGAATAAAATGCATTGGGCAGTTCATAGGCATACTGCGGCAGAACTGATTGTAGAACGGGCGGATGCCAAGAAAGAACATATGGGACTGACAACTTGGGAAGCGGCTCCAGATGGTAAGATTGTTAAAGCGGACGTTTCTATTGTTAAGAATTATTTGAGTGATAAGGAGATGTCCTATATGGAGCGGATTGTATCCCTGTATCTCGATTATGCAGAACTGCAGGCGGAACGTCAGATTCCAATGAGTATGGAAGACTGGGCAAAGCGGCTGGATGGTTTTTTGGAGTTCAATGGAAATGAAATTCTTACAGATGCGGGAAAAATTAGTGCAGAGCAGGCAAAACTTTATGCAGAAACGGAGTTTGAAAAACATCGGATTGTGCAGGATAGAATTTTTGTATCAGATTATGATAAGTTCTTACTTGAAGTGGAAGAAAACGCAAAGGAATAATTTGGTTAAAAATTGGTAAAAAGTTGCTTCCGCCAAGACCAAACTGCGTCTTTTAGGAATCCGAATCATATCCTCGACACATGCAGAATGCTGTGTGGAATTAGAACAAGTGAGTAATCCACGAATAAAACCCATTAAACAGGACAAGAGATGTAATGAAAAGAGAGTCATGTATGCAGCAGTCCGTTGTGGCGAACTCAGCGCAAGAATCAACTAACAAATTAAGAAATAGTGAGGTGGGGCCACATGGACAAAGATCCATTTAAGGAATATATCAAGGAGTCCGAGCCGGACAAGCGGGACAAAGGCTATGCTTGGCATACGGCCATTGGCCTGCAGGCGGTTGATGGGCTCAAGACATCGGAATATCTGATGCGGACGGCTATCCGGAATATCGAGGGCGAGATAACATTTGAAGAGGCAAATGAACTCTTGCGGTCTTATTACAAGGAAAATCCTGCCAGTGATGCATCTGACCGCACAGAGGAGGCGGACAAGGTTTCCGCGAGGATCGCAGCACTTCTCTCCGAACGTGCTTTCAGCTTTACGCCGAACGAGTATCTTTCTATCCATAGAAAACTGTTCACCGGGATCTATTCTCATGCAGGCCGTATTCGGGATTATAATATCACGAAGAAGGAGTGGGTGCTTGATGGCGAGACCGTGCTCTATGGCAGTGCTACGGAGCTTCGGGCAACGTTGGATTATGATTTTTCGGAGGAGAAGAAGTTCTCTTATAAGAATCTTTCGATGGACGAGATCATCCATCACCTTGCTTTCTTCGTTTCCAGACTGTGGCAGATCCATGTTTTCGGTGAGGGCAACACCAGAACGACGGCGGTATTTTTTATTAAATATCTGCGCACGCTGGGCTTTGATGTGACAAACGATATTTTTGCTGAGAATGCTTGGTATTTCCGTAATTCGCTGGTAAGAGCAAACTATAATGACTTAAAAAATGGTATCTATGAAACAACAGAATACCTTGAGATATTTCTTCGCAATCTCATGCTGAATGAAGAACATCCGCTGCATAACCGGACATTGCACATCAGCGGGGCATTTGCCAGAGCCGAAAAAGTGAACATTGACGAAGAAAAAGCGAACATTGGAAAAGAAAAAGTGAACATTGAAGATGTGTTCACGGCAAAAACCGCTTCACATATTCAGGAATTGAGAGAGAAACTTGGACAGCAGGCAGTCTTTGGCAGGTCGGATGTTCAGAATGCACTTGGGCTTAAAGCCACGAGAAGTTCCGCATTGCTGCGTGAGATGGCGGAGCGTGGAATCATCGAGCCGGTCACCGGATACGGAAAAGGAAGGTATCATTTCCGGTCGGAGCAATCGGGCCATGTCGAGACTGTGGTAAAAGTAAAAAGAATCAGAAAATAATTTTGACTCCAAGAAAGCGAGTACAGAAAAAATGAATATGGAAGTGCAAACTCTGGACTCGCTTAGAAAACTGGTAAGAGAGTTACAGGATGAAAATAAAAAGTTAAAGGAACAGCTAAAGAAAGCGAATATTGCATTCCCGGAACAAAGTGTTTTTGAAGAAAAGATAGAAGACTCTGAAGAATATGATCCTGACCAGGGTGGGCGGATTATGAATCGGTATATTACAGAAGACATGGCAAATCGCTATTTCGCTATGTTTTGGGGAAGAACCGATGTCTATGCCAAAAGGGGAAGGAATGGAGGCTATTTTCCTCAATGTGATAACAGATGGAATGACAAATTATGTCCAAAACAGCGTGGTGAGAAGATAAGGTGCGAGGAGTGTGAAAACACACAGTGGACTAAGCTAACCGTAAAGAAAATTATTGACCATCTGGTTGGATATAAGGAAGATGGTTCCGATGTACTTGGTGTATATCCTTTGCTTTTGGATGGTACTTGCAGGTTTATTGTATTTGATTTTGATAATCATGAAAAAGGTGCTGAAGCTTCAGATTATGCTAATACTGACGAAGAATGGCATAAGGAAGTAGATGCACTCAGAATGATTTGTGAAAAGAATGGATTTACGCCATTAGTTGAGCGTTCCAGGTCTGGCAGAGGTGCCCATGTATGGATTTTCTTTAAAGGAAGGATTCCCGTATCGTTGGCGAGAAATTTTGGCTTTTTGCTGCTTGATAGAGGGCTGGATTCCATCAATATAAAGTCGTTCCGATATTATGACAGAATGTATCCTTGTCAGGATGTTGCCGACAGCATAGGAAATCTTATTGCACTTCCATTGCAGGGACAGGCACTTAAGAATGGCAATAGTGCTTTTGTGGATAAAAATTGGAATGCGTATCCGGATCAGTGGGGTACGCTTTTGAATCATACAGAAAAGTTGTCACTGGAAGACATAGAAAGGCACATGAAAAAATGGAAGGAAGAGATGGCGGAAGAGACAGGCAGTTCTTCTGCAAATACTACGGATAGACCTAAGCCGTGGAAGAAAAAACAAACGTTTCAAAAGTCAGATGTAGTGGGAAAGATACATATTGTTCTTGGTGACGGCATATATGTGGATACATTAAATCTCATGCCTCGAATCCAGAATCAGATCAGAAGTCTGGCAGCATTTGATAACCCTGTTTTTTATAAAAATAAACGGTTGGGACATTCCAATTTCTATAATTTTAGTACTGTATATATGGGCAAGGATATAGATGGATATATCTGTATTCCAAGAGGGCTCAGAGAACTTTTGATTCATAATTGTGAGGAAGCCGGGATCGATTATGATATCACAGATCATAGAGAAAAGGGCAGACCGCTCAGGGTCAGTTTTAAAGGAGATTTACGAACCGGGCAGGAACTTGCAGCTGACAGAATGCTCCAATATGATCATGGCATTTTGAGTGCGACCACTGCATTCGGAAAAACGGTGGTGTGCAGTTATCTTATTTCACAGAGAAAAGTAAATACGCTTATCTTGCTTCAAAGCAAGGATTTGCTGGAACAGTGGGTGGAAGAACTTCAAAAGTTTCTGGATATAAAGGAAGAACCACCTTCCTATAAGACAAAAACGGGACGGGAGAAGAAGAGGCACAGTGTAATCGGTGTATTAACTGGAAATAAGAATACTCTTACCGGCATGATTGACGTTGCTATGGTAGGCTCCATGTACAGCAAAGGAACGTTCAATGAATTTATCAATTCTTATGGAATGGTTATCATGGATGAATGTCATCACTGCGGTTCGAATACTTCTGTGGAAGTTATGCGAAAAATAAATGCAAGATACGTTTATGGTGTTTCTGCAACGCCTAAAAGAGGCGATAATCTTGAAAAAATAATCTATATGCTGCTTGGTCCCATTAGGTATAGCTATACGGCAAAGGAGCGTGCCAAAGACCAGGGAATCCATCATTTTGTATATCCAAGATTTACCAGAGTGATTGATACAAATGAAACCAGAAATGATATTCATGGTGCGTATCAATTGATTAGTGATAATCAGGTAAGAAACGAGATGATTGTTGCAGATACGAAAGCGGCAGTAGCGGCAGGAAGAACCCCGGTGATTCTTACCAGATTTAAGGAGCAGGCAAGATTTCTTTATGAAAGTCTTTCCGGCAGTGCAGATTATGTATTTATATTATATGGTGATAATAAAGATAAGGAGAACTCCGAAGTCCGCAGGAAATTACGAGAGGTACCAAATGATAAATCCATGGTATTAGTCGCTACGGGACAGAAAATAGGGGAAGGATTTGATTTCCAAAGATTAGATACATTGATGTTGGCGGCTCCGGTTTCTTTTGGGGGACGATTAGAACAGTATGTTGGAAGACTGCATCGTGATTACGAAGGTAAAAAGGATGTAGTTGTTTATGATTATATTGATTTCCATATTCGAGTATTTGAAAATATGTATTCAAAGCGCCTGCGAACCTACAAGCGCTTGGGTTATTCGGTAATCTCTGATAGGCTGTTTGAAAAGCAGGTTGTTAATGCTATTTATGATTCCGGTAATTATGCAGATGTTTTTGAGCAAGACATGGTAGAAGCTGAAAAACGGATTGTCATATCAAGTCCGAACATTGAACAAAATAAGATTGATCGATTTGTATATGTTGTAAAGCCCAGGCAGGAAGCTGGATGCAAGATAACGGTTATTACGACGAATCCGGAGACCTGTTGTTTTGGCAGTGCAGAATACAATTATTTTATGATAAGACAGATGCAGGAGGCAGGAATTGACGTGATAATGAAAGATGAAGTTGATGAGCATTTTGCAGTGATTGATGATGAACTTGTATGGCATGGTGGGATGAACCTTCTTGGAAAAGAAGATGCATGGGATAATCTGATGAGAATTAAATCTGCTCAGGTGGCTGAGGAATTACTGGAATTGTCATTTGGTAATAGGGATTGAGGGAAAGAGGTAGGTGATTTTATGGCTGAAAGTCAAAATATAGAGAGGGTATTTGACGAATGCTGCCATTCTCAGTATAATTACAGGATACCAATTTAGATAAGCGTGTATAACGATAGAATGTATATTGCTAATTGTGTCCAGTTGCCAGATAACTGGACGGTAGAAAATCTGCTTAGCAAGCATGCTTCAAAGCCCTATAATCATAATATAGCAAATGTGTTTTATCTTGCAGGATTTATTGAAAGTTGGGGAAGGGGTATTGAAAAGGTAGGTGTAGTGTAGGTGTAAAGGTAGGAGAAAGTGAATTTTTAGCCAAATGGAAGAAATAATTTGGTTGAGAATGAATAGCGTTCCGCCAAGGCCGAAATCTGCTTTTCGGAAATCCGAATCACACCCTCAACACATTGTGAGTCCATAGTCCTGTTGCAGCATGTTGGACAGTGAAAGAAGTTATAAAGAAAAAATTTTAGGCGCAAGGAGGATGATGTCTTTGCGTCTTTTTCTTAATTGACGAGAGATATGATTTGATGAAAAAAATCAGATTGGTTTTACCACCTCCAAAAGAACAGAAAAAACTGAGAGTAGCAGCATATTGTCGTGTCAGCACCAAAAGTAAAGCGCAAAAAGAAAGTTTAAGGAATCAGATTTTATATTATACAGAGCGGATATTGGATAATGATAATTGGGAATTTGCAGGTGTATATTATGATTTTGGAAAAACCGGTTTGTGAAAAAAGGGAAGAGCCGGGTTGGAACGGATGCTAAAGCAGGCGGATAAAGGGAAAATAGATTACATACTTACCAAATCAGTAAGCAGAGTGTCAAGAGACACGCTTGAACTATTGAACATAATCAGATTTTTGAAGGAAAGGGGAATCAGTATGTATTTTGAAAATGAAAAGTTAGATTCATTGAATCCAGTAGCAGAAGCGTATATAACATTGTCAGGAGCAGTAGCGCAGGAGGAGAGCAGAAATATAAGTGAAAACATGCAGTGGGCAGTTACAAGAAGATTTGAGCAGGGGACTTTTACAAATTATAAAGCATTTATGGGGTATCAATGTATAGAGGGGGAGTTGGTAATAGTTCCTGAGCAGGCGGAAGTTGTTAAGATGATATTCGATTTTTATTTAACAGGATATACTTTTGCTCAGATTAAAGCAGAATTAGAAAAGCGGAATATTAAAACAGCAACGGGGAAAAGCCAGTGGGACACAACAACGATACAAAAGATGTTGAAAAATGAAAAGTATAAAGGAGATAGTTTGTTCCAAAAAACTTTTACAGAAGATTATTTAAATGGAATCCGTAAGAAAAATGAGGGACAGCGTCCGAAGTATTATGTGAAAGACAGTCATCCGGCTATTATTTCGCCCGAGATTTTTGACAGAGTACAAGAGG
>Ga0129314_1000960_pt1 | contig 23911 bp, 19 predicted proteins | sample O1111metagenome_FD_94431 | JGI IMG/M metagenome (GOLD analysis project Ga0129314, IMG submission 94431) | Orangutan individual fecal microbial communities from fecal samples from Wisconsin, USA - O1111 metagenome | ecosystem: Host-associated > Mammals > Digestive system > Large intestine > Fecal... | reverse complement strand
CCATCACCATGGCCACCACCATCCTCAAGCCCGGCGGCTACCAGCGCCTGAGCCAGATCGGCGGAGAACTGATGGACTGCGGCACTTCTCCCTTCTCCGGCGTGGACGCCGCCAAGGTGGCCGCCCTGGCAGAGGCGGCCCGCACCGGGTCCTCCTGCCGCAAGCCCATCAAGCCCCTGCCCGACCGGAAGAACGGCCGGAAGGTGCCCCTCATCGACTGCTTCGAAGCCCCCTGTCGGGGCGGCTGCCCCATTGAGCAGGATATCCCCGCCTATCTGATGGCCGCCGGGGCGGGCGACCACGAACGAGCCCTGGAGATCATCCTCCAGCGCAACGCCCTGCCCTTCATCACCGGCACCATCTGCCCCCACCACTGCGCGGACAAGTGCATGCGCAATTACTACGAGGAGTCGGTCCACATCCGGGACGTGAAGCTCCAGGCCGCCCGGGGCGGCTATGACGCCCTGCTGCCCAGGCTGCGCCCCAAGGCCCCGGTCTCCGGCAAACGGGTGGCCGTGGTGGGCGGTGGACCGGCCGGCCTGGCCGCCGCCTTTTTCCTGGCCCGGGAGGGAATCGACGTCACCGTCTTTGAGCGCAGACAGGCCCTGGGCGGCATCGTCCGCCACGTCATCCCCGGGTTCCGCATCCCGGACGAGGCCATTGACAGGGATGTGGCCCTGTGCCGGGCCATGGGGGCCAAATTTGCCCTGGGTGTGGACGTACAGTCCGCCGACGCGCTGAAGGCCCAGGGCTTCACCCACGTCATCTTCGCCACCGGGGCCTGGAAGCCGGGCTCCGCCGGGCTGGAGTACGGCGAGGAGCGCGGCGTCCTCGCGTTCCTGGAGCAGGCCAAGTCTGACCCGGCCTCCTTGGATCTGGGAGCCGACGTGGTGGTCATCGGGGGCGGAAACACCGCTATGGACGCCGCCCGGGCTGCTAGGCGCATCCCTGGCGTGGAGCATGTCCGGCTGGTCTACCGCCGTACCCGGCGCTACATGCCCGCCGACGAGGAGGAGCTGGCCCTTGCCCTGGCCGACGGGGTGGAGTTCCTGGAGCTGCTCTCCCCTGTGGGGGTGAAGGACGGAGTCCTGACCTGCCGGGTGATGGAGCTGGGCGCCCCCGATGCGTCGGGCCGCCGCTCGCCGGTGGCCACCGGCAAGACCCGGACCGTCCCCGCCTCCGCTGTCATCGCCGCCGTGGGCGAGCAGGTGGACGGCGCGTTTCTGGCCGCCAACGGCCTCACCCTGGATCAGAAGGGCCGCCCGGTGGTGGATGAGACCATGCAGACCAGCGTCCCCGGTGTTTTTGCCGTGGGCGATACCAGACGGGGCCCCGCCACAGTGGTGGAGGCCATCGCCGACGCCGCCCGGGCCGCCGGCGCCATCGTCTCCCTGGACCTTGGTAAATACGCCGGGGCCAACATCGGCCCCGACCATCAGGCTCCCCTGGCCAGGCGGGGGGATCTGTGCGCCGACTGCAACACCTGCGGCGACAGCCGCTGTCTGGGCTGCGCCACGGTGTGTGAAACCTGCGCCGAGGTCTGTCCCAACCGGGCCAACGTGGCGGTGGCGGTGCCGGGCAAGCGGCAGCGGCAGATCGTCCACGTGGACGGCATGTGCAACGAATGCGGCAACTGCGCCACCTTCTGCCCCTATGACTCCCGCCCCTACCGGGATAAATTTACCCTGTTCTGGAGCCGGGAGGACTTTGACCACAGTGAAAATGAGGGCTTCCTTCCCTACGGGGACGGCAGCGGGACCTGTCTGGTGCGCCTGGACGGTCGGGTGGCCGAGTACGACGCCGCCGACCCGGCCTGCGGCCTGCCCGCGGACGTGCGGGCCCTGATCCAGGCGGTGCGGGCCGACTACGGCTACCTGGTACGGTAAAGCCCCACAAGGAGGGCGGCAGCGATGTCGGCAAGGGAAGGGCTCCGGCGTGATCGGATGTTTCCGGCGAAGGTTCTGACCTGCCCTGTGGGCAATGTCTTCCTCACCCCGCCGGGACCTTCCCCTCTCCAGCGTCCCCCTTGTCCTCAGCCTGCCCGCGCCGTCCGGCGATCCCCTTGTCTATGTCAATCCCAACTTCTTCCCATAGGAAACGGGGAGGTATCTCTTCGCTTGGTGTAAAGTTATAGTTGGCAAGCTGAACCTTAAGCAAAGAGGTCTGCGCCTTAGATATGGCAACAGCGAAAAAGGCCCAAGGCAAGCGCATTTTCCAATGGGGAGAAAAGTATGTGGATGTATGCATATCGGACACGCTGGTGTACCAATCTGTCCTGTGCTTTGGGCGTGAGCCCATGCGCCGGTGCACGGAGGCGACGGAACAGTGGAACAAAGGCACATACCTTTTTCAAACAAGGCCTAATTTAGAGGTTGATGAGGGCAAGTAAGAAAGCTTTGCCTTTTCACAGAGATCACACATAGAGCTTCCAAAACAGTAAGACCCTCGGCCGTTATCCGGCCGGGGGCCTTACCTGAGAAAAGGTAATAAAGGTTTTACACTCTAGAATGCTTACTTCAAAAGCTCCGCAAGATCGGTGGAATCGGGCACATCACCTACAGACTTGCCATAGTGGGCGTAGGTCAAAGTCAGGTCGGGTTCCACCACGAAGGCGGCGGGGAGTTGGAGCTCTTCCCCCTCGTAGTCGCCATGTTTGAAGCCCTTCGCCTTGGCCTTGGCAATCTTCCCCACGGCCTTTGCGTCGATCATGGCCTCCTTGGATGGGGCGGCGGCAATTTCGAACCTCTTGTAGAGCTTCTGGTCAGGATCGCAGACGATGTTGAAAGGCAGGTCGCCGGGTTTGAGCTGGGCCGACAGCTTAGCCGGGTCGGACTGGAGCACCACCAGCATCTGACCGCCAGTGTCGGCAATCTTATCGTGCTGGATGGCAAATTCGTGGATGTCGTACTGGCACAGGGTACAACCATAGTAGCGCAGGAAAACCAGGGCCGTCTTGCCACCTACCTTCCTGGCGGTATCGGCAATGGACACGCCGGAAGCAAAGGGGGTATCATAGGTAAAGTCGGGCAGTTTCCCGCCTACAGTGAGCTTAGACATGGTGAAAACTCCTTTCTAAAAATCACAGGGGATCACAGGCGTTGAACACATACTTGTCCAGCCGGTCAAATGCCTCCTGGACGCGGCTGAGGGGCAGGGCCAGATTCATCCGAATGGAGTTGGGGCCATGGAAGGGGCGGCCATCCTGCCAGATGACACCCACAGCTACGCCGGCCTTCTGAAGCTCGTCGATGGTCTTGCCGTGGGCCTCACACCATTTGGTGCAGTCTAAGTATAGCATATAGGTGCCCTGAGGCTTGGACACTGCCACACCCTCAAAGTGTCTGGTGATGTAATCGTAGGCATAATCCACGTTTTCGGTCAGAACCTGACACAGCTCGTCCACCCACTTGTAACCTTCAGGCTTATAGGCCCCGATAAGGGCATGCATCGACAGCACATTCATGGAGTTGTAATGGGACAGAGAGGTCTCTTTTTCTATGCGCTCTCGGATCCACTTGTTGTAGACGATGCGGTAGGAGCCCACCAGACCAGCCAGGTTGAACGTCTTGGAGGGAGCGTAGATAGCTACGGTACGCTGCCGGGCGTCTTCAGACACGCTCTGGGTAGGCACATGCCTATAGCCATCCAGGATCAAATCAGACCAGATTTCATCGGATATGACATATACGTCATGCTTCTTGTAGATCTCCATGGCCTTCTCCACTTCCCACTTCTCCCAGACACGACCGCAGGGATTGTGGGGGGAACAAAAGATGGTAGCGTGGATCTTGTTCTCCACAATCTTCTTCTCCATGTCCTCAAAATCCATGCGCCAAATGCCCTGCTCGTCCCGCTTCAGGAGAGAGTGGACGATGTGGTAGCCGTTGTTCGTAATGCAGCCTGTAAAACCGATGTAGGTCGGGGAGTGGAGCAACACGTTGTCACCCTTAGAGCAGAATACGTTCAGGGCGCTGATGACACCACCCAGCACGCCGTTCTCATAGCCAACGCACTCCTTAGTCAGGCCTGTGACCCCATTGCGGGTCTCATGCCACTTAATGATGGAGTCATAGTACTCGTCGGTTGGACGAAAATAGCCGAAAGCGGGGTGCTTGGTACGTTCGATAATGGTCTCTGGGATGGTAGGGACAGTTGGGAAGTTCATGTCGGCCACCCACATGGGGATCTTATCAAAGCCCTCTTTGACCTCAACGCCGGGGATAGGGATGTTGTCCACAGCGATGGAGTCTTTTCCATGGCGGTCCATGATGGAAGTGAAATCGTATTTCATGATGCTCGTTCCTTTCTATTTCTTGTATTACACTATTTAGTGCCTTTACTATTAAGTGGGTTATGTTACCTTAACGGCAACTATACAAGATTTCTTTATGTCATAAACCGAAGGCGGACAGAAGGAAATAATAGGCGAAGGCAAGGATGGTAAAGACGGCGACCATGGGCATGGTCTTCATAGCCATGGAGCCCAGCGGCACGTTGTAGTCCTCGGCACAGAGGGTTAGGCAGATGTGAACCGGAGAGATCTGCATGGCCACGTAGTTCATGCACATGAGTAGGATGAATAATGCCAGGGCCGGTCCGCCGTTGAGGGAAGCCATCGCCATGGGCATGGCCAACACGATGATGGCCTGACTGCCCGCCACGATGGAACCGAAGAAAAAGATAAGGGCAAATACCAGGAAGGTAGGGATAGGCAAGGTAGCAAAGAACTCCGGCAGCTTGGCGATGACACCAGTCGCCGCCAGAACCTCCTTGAAGATCATCACCAGCCAGGTACTGAGGATGAGCTTTCCCTCAAAGGCAGTGCGGAAGAAGGGTCTAAGTTCGGCAAAGCTAAATTTGTTGGCAAAAATATTGATGATGATGCAGATGAGCACCGCCACCTCTACCGGCAGCTTAAAAATCAGGATGATAACAATGGCTAGCACGATGGCCCAGATGCTCTTGGCCAGCAGCTTCCAGTAATAGCTCTTGGGCTTGTCGGGGATTAGATCAGTATCCTTGGGTATCCGCCGCAGATAAACCACATATCCAGTGATAAATAGGGCCGCCACCATAGGCAGCATGGCCAGTACAAAACTGCTGACCGTCACCGCGCCGTTGGTGAGTCCCACAGCAATGAAGATCGTGGTATATGTAGGAAGGAAGCTCTCGGAAATGTGCCGGAAGTAAGAGGTAACAGCAGCCTTCTCCGGGGTGGACAGGTAATCTCCCACGCTGTCCCGGACGATAGGACCACAGATGAGCACGGTGCTGGCCGCAGGGAGACAGCCCAGCAAGAAGGGGGCCACCGAAGTGTTGATGCGCCGATTGTTGAATATCCCGTTGAGGGCCACCTGACAGTTACTTAGGTTCTTGCGCTTCTCCATCATTCTTTGGAGGAAGGTGATGGCGTAGAACACCAACAGCGCCTCAATGGTACTCCAGCCGGTGGCTCCCTTTCCAATGGCTGCCCAGGCCGCGTTTAGGGGCAATTGATAAATGAGGATGGTACCGACAGTGGCCACCGCTACCGCCACCAGCAGCGGCTTTTTCAGCCACATCACCACGATGATGATGGCAAAGACGATCAACAGTTTTACGATATCCAAGGGAAACGCCCTCCTTGTGTGTTGCCGGTTTTGCCTCGTTTGTCCTTCTCCAAGCATCAAACCGAGTCCGGCCTGAGATTTCCAGACAGGGGAAGTGGAGGGCCGGTTGGACGGCCGACCCTCCACTGTTTTAGGGGGATTCCCCAAGTCCTTTCAAACAGTTTTACGGTTTTCTTCGGAAAATCAAGCTTTTTCGTAGCTAATCTCCATGTGGGCGTGCTTACTGCGGACCGCACCGAAGACTAGGGCGACGAAAATGACCACCAAGTTAATGATCTGAAGGGTACGGCTTAGGCGGGTGAAGTTGAGCCAGATGTTGAAGGCGCAACCGAGAGTGCCGATGACTGAGACCAGCTTCAGCATACCGTCGCTGCACTTGAACTTGGAATCAGCCCAATACTCGGGGCAGACCTTGGGCAGCTTCCAGGTGAAGGCGCAAATCATCAGGATGGTGGCGTTGCCGGCGACCAAGCACATGTTGCCCAGCACGGAGACGCTCAGTCCGGTACTGATGCAGATGAAGGCGATGACATAGAGGACGCCCAAGATAATGACGGGGGAATTGTGCTTGTTCAGCTTGGCCAGACCGGCGGGGAGCCAGCCGTCGTCGCAGGCCTGCATGGTGGGCTTGGGGGCCCAGGCCATCTGAGAGTTCAGGGTGGAGACCAGAGCGAAGCCAGCGCCGCACACCATGAAGAACACGTACAGGGGCTTGGCCAGGATGGTCTTGGCCACTAGGGACAGGTTCTGACCGGCCACCTGCTGCAGTGGCAGGACGCCGCCAGCTACCACGCCAATCACGGCATACAGGGCGGCAACCGCCAGGGTGGAGGTTATGATGACCAGGGGGATGTCACGGGTGGGGTTCTTCGCCTCGGCAGACAGGTCGATGATGCAGGTGGCACCGCCGGTGGCGAAGGAGAGCAGGCCGCCAGCCTGGAGCAGACCCAGCATGCCGTCGGTCATAAAGGTCTCGGGCGCGAAATAGCCCGGAGCAATCTTGGTTACACCCACTGCAGCGAACAGACCCAGGGCGATAATCAGGCAGGCCACAATAATGTTCTGCACCTTGGCGAACTTGTCGATACCTAGGCAGTTTAGAACCATGAACAGGGTCAGCAGGACCAGGGCGATGATTTTCTCGTTGCCTATACCGAATAGTGACACAAAATAGCTGGCGAACGACAGAGCGTACATGGAAAGAGACAGGTTTGAGAAGATATAGATGATACTGTAGGCACCCGCCAGCTTCTCGCCGGCCAGCATGGCCACCATAGTATAACGACCGCCTCGGAGACGGACCGTGCCAGAAATGAACAGCATGGGCAGGAACTGAGCAATGGTGATAAGGGCTGCGACACCCAAAGCCAGGGGAACAGAACGGCCCGTCATCGCGAGGGCGGAGCCCAGCAAAGTCATAATACCGGCTCCAATGATCTGACCAATCGACGCACCCATCAGGTCCCAGAAGCCCAGCACCTGCTTGAGTTGTTTGGTGGATCCTCCACTACTTGCCATATTGGGTTTCCTCCTTTGGTTCCTCGTTCAATATCAATAAAAGCGGGCCCACTTTTATTTCACGTTTTGACAGGTATTGTTATGGGACGCTACAGCGTCCCATAACGAAGGGCTAGCCCTTCGTTATGCTTCAGCTCATTTATAGTTAAGATGCTAAATTTTAAAGTATGATCATAATACCACAAAACACTAAAACATCAAGTCAGTTTTTGTGCCCTTTTGACAGTTTCTGTACTTTCGCCAAAAAGCTTTTTTTGATTTTGTAGAATTTGTATAGCAAATTGGGAATAAATATCTCGAAAAAACAAAAGGCCAGACAGCAAAAGCTGTCCGGCCTTTTTGCCGTCCTTCGTTTGGATGGCTTTGTTAGATTCCAAATATGTCCATTTTATGGTTCAACTGCTTAATATTGCAGTATACCCTATTTCTGCCTTTCATCAAACTCTATTTTTCCTCCACCGTGAGAAATTTCTCCCGACTCCGTCGCACGTCTCCCTGATATGCCTGGTTGGGCCGCCGCTGCACCTTTACGTGATGCTCCAGCTCCTCGTCGGTCAAATCAATCAGCAGCTCATAAGTCTCCTTCTGACAAAAATGGCTAAACTTCTGGTGGTCCTCATAGACCTTCATGCCGCTCTCAGTCAGCTTCAGGTTGAACTGCCGGTTGTTGTCCCGATTTCGGGTCTGCTCCGCCCAGCCTTTTTCCTTCAACCTCCGTACGATCTGTGAGCAGGCGCTGGCCGTCTTCTTCAAGATATTTCCTAAATCGGTAATGGTGATACCGGGATAGACGGCAATGAGGTCGATGATATGGCCCTCGGCCTGGTAAAGGATGTTCTCGCCGTAGTGGTAAGGCAGCGAATCATACTCACACATCAGGTCGTAGGCCTCATCCTGAGCCTCCCAGAGCTGTGTGAACAGCTCTTCCCGTTTTTCTTCCATGTCTGGTTTTGCCCTCCCTGACATATTTTTTATTTCAATTACTTTTACTATATACCTTTTAACCGCTTCTTCACAAGTGAAACTTCCCCCGCAGCCAAGCTTGCAGCCAAGCTTTCCCTCACCGTTTTACCGTTTCTTTTTGAATGATATAGCCTGAATGCATTAATCTTACTGAGGATTTAGACTATTTCATTCTGGCTAGTGTAAAGTTATAGTTGACAAAGGGAACATAAAAAGGAAAGCTGGAAGCTATCTTCCACCGGTCCATCGAAAGGTTTCCGCAAAAGCGTGGCTTTTTTGACAGGCTGCCGGGCCTCTCCCAAGCTTGGGAGAGGCCCGTTTCTCACGCCTTCCTTTTGCGGTAGGGGGTGTCCTCCAGGGGGAGGGCGGTGCGGAAGTTCCCGTCGTAATGGTAATAGGCAAGCTGTACCGCCGGCGGGGTGGGGATGGAGCAGATCTCCCCGATGCCCTTGGCGCCGCAGGCCAGCGGGTCGTGGTTCTTCTCCACAATGACCGCCTGCACCGGTGGAGTCTGGTTGGCCCGGAAAAGGCCCAGGGAGGCGTACACCGCCTTGGGGCGGCCGTTCTCCAGCGGAAAATCCTCGGTGAGGGAGTAGCCCAGGCTCATGACCACTCCCCCTTCGATCTGGCCCTCCACGCTGACCGGGTTGACCGCCCGGCCCACGTCGTGGGCGGCGATCACCCGCGCCACCTTCCCCTCGGCGTCCAGCTCCACCAGATGGGTGGCGTAGCCATAGGCGATGTGGCTGACGGGGTGCTCCTTGGGGGAGCCCAGCTTGTCGGTGATGCCGGTGTATTCGGCGTGGAAGTCCACTCCCTCCACGTCGGCCAGAGTGCGCCCTCCGGCCAGAGCGGCGCTGAGCTCCACGGCGGCGCGGCGGGTGGCCTCACCGGTAAACAGGGTCTGCCGGGAGGCGGTGGTGTTGCCCGAGTTGGGGGCGATGGAGGTGTCGGGGGCATCCCACACCACCTGCTCCGGGGGCAGGCCGGTGGTCTCGCAGACGATCTGGCAGGTGACGGTGCCCATGCCCTGGCCGATGCAGGCGGCGGAGGTGCGGATATGGACCGCGCCCTTCTCCACGTGGAGGGTACAGCGGCCGGTGTCGGGGATGCCCACGCCCAGGCCGGAATTCTTCATGGCGCAGGCGATGCCTGCCTTGGGGTTGGCCTCGTAGTAGGGCCGCACGGCGTCTAGCGTCTCCACCAGGGCGGTGCCCGCGTCGGCGATCTGTCCGTTGGGGAGGGTCTGACCGGGTCGGATGGCGTTGCGGTAGCGGATCTCAAAGGGGGAGATGCCCACCTGCTCGGCCAGCAGGTTCAGGTTGCACTCGGCGGCAAAGACGCTCTGGGTGACGCCGAAGCCCCGGAAGGCTCCGCAGGGGGGATTGTTGGTGTAGTAGGCCTTGCCGTCGATGTCGATGTCCTGGTAGTTATAGGGCCCGGCGGCGTGGGTGCAGGCCCGCTGGAGCACCGGTCCGCCCAGGGAGGCGAAGGCTCCGGTATCAGTGAGCAGGACGGCCTTCATGGCGGTCAGAATGCCGTTTTCGTCGCAGCCGGTGGTGATCTCCATCTCAAAGCCGTGGCGCTTGGGGTGGCAGAGCATGGACTCCTTGCGGCTCCAGCAGACCTTGACCGGCCGCTGGGTCAGCAGGGCCAGGATGGCGGCGTGGTGCTGGACGGACATGTCCTCCTTGCCGCCGAAGCCCCCGCCCACGGACTTGGCCGCCACCCGCACCAGGTCGGGGTTGAGGCCGGTGGCGTCGGCGCACTCCCGCTTGGTCTGGTAGATGCCCTGGTCGGCGGACCAGATCACCACCCCGCCCTTCTCCGGCGCGGCCACGGCGCACTCCGGCTCCAGAAAGGCGTGCTCGGTGGGAGGGGTGTGGTATTTCCGGGTCACCACATATTTGGACTGCCTCAGCTTCTCCTCGGCGTTGCCCCGAACCAGATGCTCGTGGGTGAGCAGATTGCCGTCGGGCTGGATCTGCGGAGCGCCGGGGGCCATGGCCTCCTGGATGGAGAGCACCGGCTGGAGCACCTCGTATTCGATCCTCACCAGGGCCCGGGCCTGATTGAGGAGCTCGGGCGTGTCGGCGGCGATGAGGACGATGGGATCCCCGCAGAAGTGGACCTCCTCCCCCACCGGCACCAGCACCCACTGGTCCCGCTTGAGGTGCCCCACCTTGACCTGGCCGGGCAACTCGGCGGCGGTGAGCACCGCCCGCACCCCCGGCAGGGCCCTGGCCTCGGCCGTGTCAATGGACTTGACGACGGCTCTGGGGTACTCCGAGCGTACCGCTCCGCCGTGGAGCATGCCCGGCAGGTGGATGTCGTCGGTGTACTCGGCCACGCCCAGAGCCTTGGCCGGAGCGTCCACCCGGGGCAGGTTCTCCCCCACCCGGCCGGAGAAGTCCTCGTGGGGGACGGCCTCCCCCTCCCGGAAGATCCGGGCGGCCAGGAGCACGGCGTCCTCGATCTTCTTGTAGCCGGTGCAGCGGCAGATATTGTTGCGCAGGGCGAAGCGGACCTCCTCCCGGCTGGGGTCCGGGCTGGCGTCGATCAGGCCCTTGGCGCTCATGACCATACCGGGGGTGCAGAAGCCGCACTGGACCGCGCCGCAATGGGTGAAGGCATAGGCGTACACGTCCTTCTCCCGCTCGGTGAGGCCCTCGCAGGTGACGACGCTCCTGCCCTCCATTTTTGAGGTCTTCTGAACACAGGCCTTCGTGGCTTTGCCGTCGATGAGGATGGTGCAGGTGCCGCACGCGCCCTCGGAACAGCCGTTCTTCACCGAGGTGAGCAGCAGCTCCTCCCGCAAAAAGGTGATGAGCTTTTCCTCTTTGTCTGTGGATACCGATTTGCCGTTTACCGTAAAGGTGAACATGTCGGGCCCTCCTTTTGTCCGGACGTATGCTTCCGTTGCTTCTAGCTTAACACCGAAAATACACAAAGGCAAGGAAAGAACATCCGTCAAAATTGCCAAAAATCTAAAAAACTTTTTGGTATAACAAAAATTTTTTAGTTTACCCCTTGACTTGCGGCGTAGGCGTGTTATGATAGGGCCAGAACGAACCAGAAAATTTTTTAGGTCTCATGATGATTGGGAGGAGACGACGGCATGAGAGAGCAGATCCGGTGGACCGACAACCATATGCCACCCAGCGGGGACCGGCAGTTGGAGATCATGTCCCTGGCCAATGTGGCCAAGGCGCGGTTTTTCCACAGCAGCTTTCCCCAGTACAGCGTGACCCCCCTAGCTCGGCTGGACGGCATGGCCCGCTACCTGGGGCTGGCCGGGCTGTTTGTAAAGGACGAATCCTTCCGGTTTGGTCTGAACGCCTTCAAGGTGCTGGGCGGCTCCTTCGCCATGGCCCGCTACATCGCCCAGCAGATGGGCCGGGACGTGTCCGAGATGACCTATGACTACCTGACCAGCGACCGGCTGAAGCAGGCGTTCGGCCAGGCCACCTTCTTCACCGCCACCGATGGCAACCACGGCCGGGGCGTGGCCTGGGCGGCCAACAAGCTGGGGCAGAAGGCCGTGGTACATATGCCCAAGGGCAGCTCCCGAGCCCGGTTCGACAACATCGCCCGCGAGGGCGCCGCCGTCACCATCGAGGCGGTCAACTACGACGCGTGCGTGCGCATGGCCGCCGCCGAGGCCGCGGGGACCGAGCACGGCGTCATCGTGCAGGATACCGCCTGGGACGGCTACGAGGAGATCCCCTCCTGGATCATGCAGGGTTACGGCACCATGGCCAGCGAGAGTGCCGACCAGCTCCGGCAGATGGGAATCAACCGGCCCACCCACGTGTTCGTCCAGGCGGGAGTCGGGTCCCTGGCCGGCGCGGTCATCGGATACTACACCAACCTTTTTCCCAACGATCCTCCCAAGTTCGTGGTGATGGAGGCCCGGGCGGCCGACTGCCTCTACCGGGGGGCCCTGGCCGGGGACGGAGCACCCCGGATCGTGGAGGGCGATCTCCAGACCATCATGGCCGGGTTGGCCTGCGGCGAGCCCAACACCCTGTCCTGGGACATCCTGCGCAACCACACCACCGCCTTTGTCTCCTGCCCCGACTGGGTCAGCGCCCGGGGGATGCGGATGTTGGGCGTGCCGGTGAAGGGGGACCCGGTGGTCATCTCCGGCGAGTCCGGTGCGGTGGGCATGGGTCTCATCGCCGCTCTGATGGAGACCGACGAGTACCGGGACCTGCGGGACGCCATCGGGCTGGACCGCTTCAGCCAGGTGCTGCTGTTCTCCACCGAGGGCAACACCGACCCCATGAAATTCCGCAAAGTGCTCTGGGATGGGGAGTACCCCACCGTATAAATCTGTGGTACAATTAAAATTGATACGATCAATGGAGGGCTTTCAAATGGACTTTGAGAAAATCAAGGCGGCTGCCGCAGGCTACAGCGCCGACATGAACCGTTTCCTCCGCGCCATGATCTCCCATCCCAGCGAGAGCTGCGAGGAGAAGGAGGTCGTGGCCTGCATCCGATCCGAGATGGAGAAGCTGGGCTACGACAAGGTGGAAGTGGACGGCCTGGGCAACGTCATCGGCTGGATGGGCGAAGGCGACAAGATCATCGCCATCGACTCCCACATCGACACCGTGGGCGTCGGCAACCGCGGCAACTGGACCCACGACCCCTACGAGGGCTACGAGGACGACGCGGTGATCTACGGCCGCGGCGGCTCCGACCAGGAGGGCGGCATGGCCTCCGCCGTTTACGGCGCCAAGATCATGAAGGATCTGGGCCTCATCCCCGCCGGCTACCGGATCATGGTGGTGGGCTCCGTGCAGGAGGAGGACTGCGACGGCATGTGCTGGCAGTACATCGTCAACCAGTTCTTCCCCGCCAACCGCATCCAGAAGGAGCAGGTGGAATTCGTCATCTCCACCGAGCCCACCGACGGCGGCATCTACCGCGGCCACCGGGGCCGCATGGAGATCCGGGTGGACGTGAAGGGCGTGTCCTGCCACGGCTCCGCCCCCGAGCGGGGCGACAACGCCATCTACAAGATGGCCGACATTCTCCAGGATGTCCGCGCCCTCAACGAAAACCCCGCCGACGACACCGTGGAGATCAAGGGCCTGGTAAAAATGCTGGACCCCAAGTACAACCCCGAGCACTACGAGGACGCCCGCTTCCTGGGCCGGGGCACCTGCACCACCTCTCAGATTTTTTACACCTCTCCCAGCCGCTGCGCCGTGGCCGACTCCTGCGCCATCTCCATCGACCGCCGCATGACCGCCGGCGAGACCTGGGACTCCTGTCTCCAGGAGATCCGGGACCTGCCCAGCGTGAAGAAGTACGGCCAGGACGTATCCGTGTCCATGTATATGTACGACCGGCCCTCCTGGACCGGCGAGGTATATGAGACCGAGTGCTACTTCCCCACCTGGATCAACAAGGCCAGCGCCGCCCATGTCCAGGCCCTGGCCGACGCCCACCACGCCCTGTTCGGCGCGGAGCGCATCGGCCACGCCGACGCCGATCCCGCCCGGGACGCCATGCACCTGCGCGCCGGCCGCCCCCTCACCGACAAGTGGACCTTCTCCACCAACGGCGTGGCCATCCAGGGCCGGTACGGCATTCCCTGCGTGGGCTTCGGCCCCGGCGCCGAAAGCCAGGCCCACGCCCCCAACGAGATCACCTGGAAGCAGGACCTGGTGACCTGCGCCGCCCTGTACGCCGCTGTGCCCGGCCTCTACAAAGAGGAGAACAAGACCGGCGACGCAACCCAGTTCCGCGCCACCCTCACCGACAACGACATCCGCTAAACAAAGAATAAAGGAGAATGCCATTATGGATCAGACCCTTCAGATGTATATTGACAAGCTCAACAAGCTCAACTTCCGGGAGATGTACGAGGGCGACTTCTTCCTGACCTGGGAGAAGTCCGACGACGAGCTGGAAGCCGTGTTCACCGTGGCCGACGCCCTGCGCTATATGCGCGAGCACAACATCTCCACCAAGGTGTTCGACTCCGGTCTGGGCATCTCCCTGTTCCGGGACAACTCCACCCGCACCCGTTTCTCCTTTGCCAGCGCCTGCAACCTGCTGGGTCTGGAGGTCCAGGACCTGGACGAGGGCAAGAGCCAGATCGCCCACGGCGAGACCGTCCGCGAGACGGCCAACATGATCTCCTTCATGGCCGACGTCATCGGCATCCGGGACGACATGTATATCGGCAAGGGCAACCAATACATGCACGACGTGGTGGACGCCGTCACCGAGGGCCACCGGGACGGGGTTCTGGAGCAGAAGCCCACCCTGGTGAACCTCCAGTGCGACATCGACCACCCCACCCAGTGCATGGCCGACATGCTGCACATCATCCATACGTTCGGCGGCGTGGAGAATCTGAAGGGCAAGAAGGTAGCCATGACCTGGGCCTACTCCCCCAGCTATGGAAAGCCCCTCAGCGTGCCCCAGGGCGTCATCGGCCTGATGACCCGCTTCGGCATGGACGTGGTGCTGGCCCACCCCGAGGGGTATGAGGTCATGCCCGAGGTGGAGGCGGTGGCCCGGGCCAACGCCGCCAAGACCGGCGGCACCTTCACCAAGACCAACTCTATGGCCGAGGCCTTTGCCGGCGCCGACATCGTCTACCCCAAGAGCTGGGCCCCCTTCGCCGCCATGGAGAAGCGCACCGACCTGTACGCCCAGGGCGACAGCGCGGGCATCCAGGCCCTGGAGCAGGAGCTTCTGGCCCAAAATGCCCAGCACAAGGACTGGTGCTGCACCGAGGAGCTGATGAAGACCACCAAGGATGGCAAGGCCCTCTACCTGCACTGCCTGCCCGCCGACATCAACGGCGTGTCCTGCGTGGACGGCGAGGTGGAGGCCAGCGTATTTGACCGCTACCGCACCCCCCTGTATCAGGAGGCCAGCTTCAAGCCCTACGTCATCGCGGCCATGATCTTCCTAGCCAAGGTAAAGGACCCCCAGGCCACCCTGAAGGCCCTGGAAGAGCGCGCCGCCGCCCGCTGGCTCCAGAAGTAATTTCCTCTTGCTCCATCCATGACCCGCCCCTCCCTCCACCGCGCCGGGGCGGGTCATGTCTGTTTTTACTGCAATACAGGAGGTATTATCGAAATATGGGTAAACGAATCGTTATCGCCTTGGGCGGCAACGCGCTGGGCAACAACCTGCCGGAGCAGATGGTCGCCGTAAAGCAGACCGCCCGGGCCATCGTGGACCTCATCCAGGAGGGGCACCAGGTGGTCATCGCCCACGGAAACGGGCCTCAGGTGGGGATGATCCAGAAGGCCATGACCGAGCTGACCCGCTCCGACCCTGACAAGTATATTCCCTGTCCTCTATCTGTCTGCGTAGCCATGAGCCAGGGCTACATCGGCTATGATCTGCAAAACGGCCTGCGGGAGGAGATGCTGGACCGGGGCATCTCCAAGGGGGTGGCCACGGTGCTGACCCAGGTGGAGGTAGACCCGGACGACCCCGCCTTCCGGCACCCCACCAAGCCCATCGGGGCCTTTATGACCCGGGAGGAGGCCGAGCGCATGGTGGCCGAGCGGGGCTATGACGTCATCGAGGACGCCGGCCGGGGCTACCGCCGGGTGGTGGCCTCCCCCCGGCCCCAGTCCATCGTGGAAATCGAGTCCATCCGGGACATGGTGGAGGCCGGCCTGGTGGTGGTGGCCTGCGGCGGCGGCGGCATCCCCGTTTTCAAGACCGAGGGACACCATCTGAAGGGCGCGGCCGCCGTCATCGACAAGGATTTCGCCTCCTGCACTCTGGCCCAGCAGTTGGACGCCGACTGCCTCATCATCCTCACCGCCGTGGAAAAGGTGGCGGTGCACTTTGGCAAACCGGAACAGAAGTGGCTGGACCGCCTGACTCCCGACCAGGCCCGGATCTATATGGGTGAGGGGCACTTCGCCCCCGGCTCCATGCTTCCCAAGGTGCAGGCCGCCGTCCAGTTTGCCGAGTCCAAACCTGGGCGCACCGCGCTCATCACACTGCTGGAAAAAGCCAAGGACGGCATTGCCGGCCGAACCGGCACTGTCATTTCCCTTTGACCCCGCCTCCTCCTTCCCTTCCCCATGCCACGTTTTCCCACATGCCGGAGGGCGGCCCCGCAGTGCGGGGCCGCCCTCCGGCACTCCATTTTTCCCTCTTGACAAAACGCCTGTTCGAGTTATAATAATGGTACAAATGTTCTATTAGGAGGGGGGCGCAGCCCGTGGAGCTGCTGGACAAGCTGACCATTCTCACCGATGCGGCCAAATATGACGCCGCCTGCACCTCCAGCGGCCTGGACCGGGCCGGGCGGCCGGGGCGGTTGGGCTCCACGGTGCTGGCAGGGTGCTGCCACTCCTTTTCCGCCGACGGCCGCTGCGTCACCCTTTTCAAGGTCCTGCTGACCAACGTGTGCGTCTACGACTGCCAGTACTGCGTCAACCGCCGATCCAGCGACGTGCCCCGGGCCGCCTTCACCCCCCGGGAGCTGGCCGAGCTCACCATCCAGTTCTACCGCCGCAACTACATCGAGGGGCTGTTCCTCTCCTCCGCCGTGCTGAAAAACCCGGACTACACCACCGAGCGCATGATCGAGACTCTGCGTATCGTCCGGCAGGACTACGGCTTCGCCGGGTACATCCACGCCAAAGCCATCCCCGGGGCGGACCCGCTGCTGACCTGGCGGCTGGGCCTGCTGGCCGACCGGCTCTCCGTCAACATCGAGCTGCCCTCGGAGCAGAGCCTGGCCCTGCTGGCCCCGGACAAGAAGAGGGACGCCATCCTATCCCCCATGCGGCAGATCCGGGACGGGGTGGCCCGCTCCAGCCAGGAGCTCAAACAGTACCGGGGCGCCCCCCGATTCGCCCCGGCGGGCCAGTCCACCCAGATGATCATCGGCGCCACCCCGGAGACCGACCTGCACATCCTCCGCCTCACCGAGGCCCTCTACCAGAAATACCGGCTCAAGCGGGTCTTTTACTCGGCCTATCTGCCGGTGTCGGACAGCGCCCTTCTCCCCGCCCGGCGGGATTTTCAGCCGCCCCTGCTGCGGGAGCACCGGCTCTACCAGGCGGACTGGCTCCTGCGTTACTACCACTTCACCGCCGCCGAGCTGCTGGACGAGGCTCACCCCGACTTCGACCCCCGGGTGGACCCCAAATGCTCCTGGGCCCTCAACCATCTGGAGCAGTTTCCGGTGGAGGTCAACCGGGCCGATTATGAGATTTTGCTCCGGGTCCCGGGCATCGGCGTCCGCTCAGCCCGGCGCATCCTCACCGCCCGGCGGGTGGGGCCCCTCACCTTCGAGGGACTCAAGCGGCTGGGCGTGGTCCTCAAGCGGGCTCAGTATTTCCTCACCTGCTCCGGACGGATGCTCCCCGGCCTCAGCCGGGTGCGCCCGGACGGCGTCCTGCGCCGTCTGGTGGCGCTGGAGCAGCCCGCCCTGGCAGGCCCCGCCCCGGAGCAGCTCTCCCTGTTTCACCCCACCGGTTAGGAGGTGCCCCATGTCCCAATGGCCCCAGTTCCAGTATACCTACGACGGCAGCTTTGCCGGATTCCTCTGCTGCGTCTACGAGAGCTACGTCCGCAGAGAGCTGCCCGTCTGCTTCGCCATGGCGGAGGACCCCCGCCTCACCCTGTGGCCCGACCGGGCGGTGGAGACCTGCCGGGAGCACGCCGAGCGGGTCTACCGCTCCCTGGCCCGGCGCATCTGCCTGGAGGCCCAGCGCTGGGTGGTCCGCGGCTTTCTCACCTGCATGCCGGAGAAGGAACGGCGGCTTTACGACTTTATCCGGCTGGGCTACAGCGTGGGCCCGGCGGCGGTACGGGACCTGACCGATCCCCGGGTGGCCGCCCTGCACACCGCCCTGCTCCACCTGAATGGGGAGGTCCACCTGCTGCGCGGCTTTGTCCGCTTCTCCCAGCAGGAGGGAGCCCTGGTAGCCGAAATCGAGCCCAAAAACCGGGTCCTCCCCCTGCTGCGGCCCCACTTCTGCGCCCGGTACTCCGGGGAGCGCTTCGTCATCTACGACCGCACCCACCGGGAGGCTCTCTTCTACCAGCCCGGGCGGTGGGCCATCGTCCCCCTGGACCGGTTCGAGGTGGCCGCCCCCGACCAGGCCGAGCTGGACTACCGGCGGCTGTGGCGGCGGTTCTACGATACCATCGCCATCGAGGAGCGCCGCAATCCCAAATGCCGCATGACCCACATGCCCAAGCGCTACTGGAACACCATGACGGAATTTCAAACGGACCCGGCCCCCGCCGGGAGAAAGGAACGGATGGAATGAAGAATGTAAAAATAGCCGCGCTCCGCAAACAGCTCTGTGTGGATTTCGCGGAGGAGCACCTCACCGACGGGATTCAGCCCTGCGATTTCTATGAGGAGGGCGACACCTTCCTCTACACCGGCGGAGCGGAGATGCCGGAGGGTTTCTGCCCCTGGGCCTGGATCGACGTCTACCGGAGCGTCTCGGCCCTCTCCGCCGGGGCCACCTGCACCCCCTGGCAGAAGCGGGACGGGGTGAGCGTGGTATGCTGCACCGACGGCATCCGGCCCGTTACCTTCCTGCTGGAGGCTCTGGAAGCGCTTCCCGGATAGAAAACATGCGCCCGCCCGGCTTTCAACCGGGCGGGCGCATGTTCATGCTTTTTTCAGGATGGCCTCCAGGCGCCCCGCCCTCCCCTCTCCTTACCAAGCGGGGGCCGACTGGGGCGCCGCTTCCATCTTCCGGTAGGCCATGCCGCCAAAGTCCCGGTCCAGCCAGGGGTCCAGGGGGGCGCCCCCCTCCACTGCGGCAAAGAAACGGCCGATCTGCTCCGCCGCCACCGGGACCGCCCGCTCCAGCAGCCTCCCCAGGACTCGGCTGCTCTCGGCGCTGGCCGGAGCGGGGACGGCCTCCAGAATCATTCCTCTGGCCCCCGCCAGGACTGGGAGGCGCCCACACAGCCGGTCGGCCGCCCGACCGGCCCGGGTACCGCTCACCCGGGCCAGCAGCGCCGTGTCCCGCCGCATGGCCAGATAGCCCTTTCGGAACTCCGCCGGCCCCGCCGTACCATAGGCCAGCGCCGCGGCCTTGCAGACCGCCTCCCCGGCGGGGGGCGGCAGGTGCGCCCGCCGGGCGTCCAGTCCGGCCCGCTCCATCAGCAGCCGGTCAAACTCCGCCTCCATGGCCAGGTGGGCCAGCTCCCCCCGGGCGGCCCGGGCCTCCACATAGGGGTGGCAGGTGCTGTCCAGCGCCAAATGGCACAAAAATCCGGCGGCGTAGCCCCGGCTCATGGGCACACACTCCTCCACCGCCGCCCGCAGCCGCCGGAAGGCGGGCAGGGCGGAGCATTTGTGCATCTTCAGCCCCTCCCGCCGAGCCGGGTTGCCGGTGGCAGGATGGTAGAAAAATAGAGGGTCGGGGCCCAGGCAGCCCAGATCAAAGGCCGCCCGCTCCCCCTCCAGCGAGGTCCGGAGGTCCTCCGGGAGCTGGGCCAGAACCCTGGCACCAAAGGTCAGATGTGCAAAGTAATTGGGCATGGGATTTTCTTCCTCTCCAAAGACAAACAGTCCGGCGGCCTGCGGCCCGCCGGACTGTCGAACGGGCGTCAGCCGCCCAGGTATGCTTTTTTGACCGCCTCGTCGGCCAGGAGCTCGGCGCCGGTGCCGGAGGTGACGATGCGTCCCGTCTCCAGCACGTAGCCCCGGTCAGCCACCGACAGGGCCATCTGTGCGTTCTGTTCTACCAGCAGGATGGTGGTGCCGCCCGCGTGGAGGGTCTTGACGATGTCGAAGATCTCGTCCACCAGGATGGGGGCCAGACCCATGGAGGGCTCGTCCAGCATCAGCAGCTTGGGCTTGGACATGATGGCCCGGCCCATGGCCAGCATCTGCTGCTCGCCGCCGGACAGCGTGCCGGCCACCTGCCTGCGCCGCTCCTTCAAGCGGGGGAAGCGCTGGTACACCACTTCCATGCTCTCGTCCAGCTCACTCTTGGGCCGGGTGTAGCCACCCATCTCCAGGTTCTCCTCCACCGACATCTGGGTGAACACCCGGCGCCCCTCGGGCACATGGGCCAGGCCCATCTCCACGATCTTGTGGGGCTTGATCCCCCCCAGGGGCCTGCCCAGAAATTCCATCCCGCCGGTCTTGGTGTGGAGCAGGCCGGAGATGGTCTTGAGGATGGTGGACTTGCCCGCGCCGTTGGCGCCGATGAGGGTGACGATCTCCCCCTCCTCCACGTGGAAGGACACGTCCTTAATGGCGTGGATGGCGCCGTAGTACACGTTGATGGTTTCCACATTGAGCATCATGGCGTCATCCCTCCTTGTTGCTGCCCAGGTAGGCCTTGATGACCTCTGGGTTGTTCTGGATGTCCTCGGCGGTACCCTTGGCGATGACCTGACCGAAGTTAAGCACGCAGATGCCCTCGCAGATGCCCATGACCAGGCTCATGTCGTGCTCGATGAGCATGATGGCGATCTGGAAGGTATCCCGGATCTTGACGATGTTGTCCATCAGCTCACTGGTCTCGGAGGGATTCATGCCCGCCGCCGGCTCGTCTAGCAGCAGCAGGGACGGGTTGGTGCCCAGGGCCCGGACGATCTCCAGACGCCGCTGGGCGCCGTAAGGCAGGCTGCCCGCCTCGTGGCCGGCCAGGTCCTGCATATCAAAGATGCTCAGCAGCTCCATGGCCCGCTCCCGGGCGATCTTCTCCCCCCGCCAGTAGCCCGGCAGACGGAGGATGGCCGCCGGCAGGCGGTAGTCCATCTCATTGTGCAGGCCGATGAGCACGTTGTCCAGCACGCTCAGGCTCTTGAACAGGCGGATGTTCTGGAAGGTGCGGGCGATGCCCAGCTTATTGACCTGGATGGTGTTCAGACCGGCGGTGTCGTGGCCGTCCAGCAGGATGGTGCCCCGGGTGGGGTGGTAGACCTTGGTCAGCAAATTGAATACCGTGGTCTTGCCCGCGCCGTTGGGGCCGATCAGGCCGGCGATCTCGGTGCGGCCGATGGCCATGTTGAAGTCGTTGACGGCGGTCAGGCCGCCGAAGTCGATGCCCAGGTGGCGGCACTCGAGGATGGGGCTCTTGTCCACGTCCCGCTCTGGGATGATGTTGGGGTTGGGCACCGGCACCAGCTTGGCCTCGGGTATGCGTCGATTGGCGGCTGCACTCATTTCTGAGCCCCCTCCTTTCCCGTTCTGGTCCCGCCGTTCATCAGCTTCTCCAAGATGCGGGACAGGGAGAAGTCATAGGTGCCCATGAGGCCCTTGGGGCGGAAGATCATCATCAGCACCAGCAGCAGGGAGTAGGCCACCATCCGGTAGTCCGCCACCGAGCGCAGCAGCTCAGGCAGAATGGTAAGCACCGTGGCCGACAGGACGGAGCCCAGCATGGAGCCCATGCCGCCCAGCACCACCATGACCAGGATCTCGATGGACTTCATAAATTTAAAGGTAGAGGGGTACAGGGAGCCCAGATACCCGGCGTACAGGCAGCCGGCGATGCCCGCGAAGAAGGCGGACAGAACGAAGGCCATGACCTTGTAATAGGTGGTGTTGACGCCGCAGGACTCGGCGGCGATCTCATTCTCCCGGATGGACAGGATGGCCCGGCCGTGGCGGGATTTCATCACCATGTGGATGATCAGGCAGGTAAGAGCCACGCAGAGGAACACCAGCGTGAAGCTGGAGATCTTGGGGATGCGCTTGAGGCCGGCGGCGCCGTAGGTAAACTTGAAGCCCAGCACCGAGTCGATGTTGGTCAGGACCACCCGGATGATCTCGCCGAAGCCCAGGGTGATGATGGCCAGATAGTCGCCCTTCAGCCGCAGGGCGGGGATGCCGATGATGAGGCCGAAGATACCCGCCATGATACCGGACAGCAGCAGAGCGGCGACGATATAGGGCAGGCAGCCGGCGGTATTGCCCGCCTTGAGCAGCTCGTCCACGGGGGTGGACTTGAGAAAGATGCCGCCGGTGTAGGCGCCCACCGCCATAAAGCCGGCGTGGCCCAGGGGAAGCTGGCCCAGATAGCCGGTGGCCATGTTCAGGGAGACGGCCAAAATGATGTTGATGCCCACGGTGACGAGGATGCCGGACCAGTAATTGGTGATGGACCCGCTCCGGATCAGGCCGAAGAGCACCGCCCACAGGGCGATGGTTAGCACCAGGTTGATCCCATAGCGGACGGGCATGGAAATGCGTTTTTGTTTCATGTCGCCCACCTCCTCAAACCTTTTCCGTGATGGGCCGGCCCAGGATGCCCGTGGGCTTGACCAGCAGGACCACGATCAGGATGGCAAAAACCACGCCGTCCTTCCACACGGACAGTCCCGCGGCGGAGACCAGCGCCTCGGCCATGCCGATGGCGAAGCCGCCGATGACCGCCCCGGGAATGGAGCCGATGCCGCCCAGCACGGCGGCCACGAAGGCCTTCAGGCCCAGCATGGAGCCCATGGTGGGGCTGGCCTGGGGATAGGCGCACATGTACAGCACCGAGCCGATGCCCGCCAGCGCGGACCCCACGGCAAAGGTGAAGGAGATGGTCTTATTGATGTTGATGCCCATGAGCTGGGCGGCGCCCATATCCTCGGACACGGCCCGCATGGCCTTGCCCAGCTTGGTCCCCTGCACCAGGAAGGTGAGCAGAAGCATGGCTGCCACCGAGACCAGGATGGTGATCAGGGCCGCATAGCTGATACTAATGCCGCCCACGCTCAGGTTGCCGGTGACCATGGGGTCCATGCTCTTGGAGTCGGCTCCAAAAATGAGCTGGGCCCCGTTTTCCAGCAGGAAGGAGATTCCAATGGCGGTAATGAGGAGGCTGAGACGGGGAGCGGAGCGCAGGGGGGTGTAGGCTACCTTCTCGATGACCACGCCCAGCAGGGTGCTTACCACCACTGCCAACACCACCGACAGCAGCGGGTGGAGGTGGAAGGTGGTAATGGCGTAGAAGGTCATGTAGGCGCCTACCATAATGATGTCGCCGTGGGCAAAGTTGAGCAGCAGGATGATGCCGTACACCATGCTGTAGCCCAGGGCCACCAGCGCAAAGATGGAGCCGGTCTGGAGCCCGTTGATGATTTGGGCGATCACGAGGGACATCCGTGCGTCACGTCCTTTCTTTCTCTTCAGACGGCGGGGCCTGGTCCGGCCCCGGCTGAAACCTTTGATACGGACGGCCAGTGGCCGCCCCCACGGTCCGGACACCGTGGAGACGCCCATTGGACGTCCGTGTTGCCTGTCCCGTATGCAAGGACAATGCGGGGGGAAGGAGCACTTCCCCCCGCACTGCAGTGGCTTGCGTCGGGCTTAGTACAGCTCGGTGAATTTCTCCTCGCCGCCCTGGAGCTGGATCATGGCGGCGGACTTGATGGGATTGTTGTACGGATCGAAGGTGTAGGAGCCGGTGATACCCTCCGTGCCGTCGTTGGCGGCCAGAGCGTCGATGACGGCCTGTTTATACTCGTCGGTACCGGCGGTGAGGCCGGCGTCCTCAGCGGACTTCAGGGCATTGCACATCAGCATGGCGGCGTCATAGGCCAGAGGGGCAAACATGTTGGGCACAGGCTCGCCATAGGTGGCCTGGTAGTCGGCCTCGAACTGAGCCACGGACTCGGTGCCGGGGGCGTAGCCGGAGCAGTAGACGGTGCCCTCCAGATCCTCGGGAGAAGCGTAGTCCCTGATGCCGCCGAAGCCGTCGCCGCCCAGGAAGGTGGCGGTGATCCCAGCCTGACGGCCCTGGGTGATGGCCAGGCCGGCCTCACCGTAGTAAATGGGGCAGAACACCACGTCGGGGTTCTTGGAAGCGATGTTGGTCATCTGGGCCTTGTAATCCTTG
>Ga0129314_1000958_pt1 | contig 24024 bp, 21 predicted proteins | sample O1111metagenome_FD_94431 | JGI IMG/M metagenome (GOLD analysis project Ga0129314, IMG submission 94431) | Orangutan individual fecal microbial communities from fecal samples from Wisconsin, USA - O1111 metagenome | ecosystem: Host-associated > Mammals > Digestive system > Large intestine > Fecal... | reverse complement strand
GCAGCACCATCACCGTCCTCAATAAGGACGGCACCCCCGCCTCCGGCGTCACCGTGTACCTGAACGGCACGGCCATCGGCACCACCGGCACCGACGGCACCCTGGAGACCGGCGCCATGAGCAGCATGACGGCCCTCACCGAGTACACCCTGTCCGCCGACGGACCGGAGGGCGTGGCAGAGGCCGTGAAGGCCACGGTCATGGCCAACTCCTTCAGCGATGAGACGCCTTACCGGGGCATCCACCTCAACGCCTCCGAGAACGGCTCCAACACCCAGAGCATCAGCTACCTGGGCGATCCCGTCCGGACAGCGGCCGCCGCTTACGCCAAGTACCGCGTGGCCGGCTCTGACGGCGAGTGGCAGACGGCCGCCGGCACCAGCACGCTGACCTCCTTCAGCGTCAGCAAGGACAGCGCCCGGGTCAACACCGTGCGCATCACCGACCTGACCCCCGATACCACCTATGAGTTCCAGGTGGGCGATGGCACCAAGTGGTCCGACGGCGGCACCTTCCGTACCGTCTCCGCCGCTGACGACTCCGCCGTGTCCTTCTTCGTCATGGGCGATACCCAGATGAACGGCAATGTGGAGACCGACGCGGAGGCCCTCCAGATCATGAAGGACCTGAGCGCCATCCTGGACGGCAAGGACGTGGACTTCGGCCTGCAGACCGGCGACTACGTGGACAACGGCGGCAATCTGGCCATGTGGGAGGAGATGCAGGAGGCCTTCGGTTCCTGCTATCCCGCCACGGACATCGTCCACACTCTGGGCAACCATGAGTACTACGGCAACCAGTCCGGCGACATCGCCAACGAAGTGCTGCAGCTCCCCGGCCGGGACTACTACTCCGTGGAGTACGGCAGCGTCTACGTGGCCGTGTTCAACAACTCCGCGGACCTGACCGAGGCCTGCCAGTGGCTGATTGAGGACGCCGCTGGCAGCAGCTGCCAGTGGAAGATCCTGGCGGTCCATCAGCCGCCCTACTACACCAACGCCACCGGCGGCAGCGAGCGCTTCAACAAGGCCATTCCCGCCGCCGCGGAGGCAGCCGGCATCGACGTGGTCTTCTCCGGCCATGACCACTCCTACGCCAGAACGCCCATGCTCAAGGGCGGCGAGAAGGTGGAGGAGAACGGCGTTGTCTACCTCATCTGCGGCGATCTGGGCGAGAAGTCCAGAAACATCAACTACGCCATCACCTCTGATTTCGAGTATGCCCTGGCCACCCAGGACTACACCGGCATGATGCTGTACGTCACGGCGAAGGACGGCACCTTGTCCATCACCGCCTACGACAGCGCCAACGGCGGCAATATCCTGGACAGCGTCACCCTGAAGTCCGCGTGCAGCGATGGCCACGACTACACGCTGTACGATAACGGCAAGGTGGTCTGCGGCCGCTGCGGCCACGCGGAGACCCCCGAGGCCCTGAACTTCACCGGCTGGCTGACCGTCAAGGGTACGACCAACAAGATGTACTTCGTGGCCGGCCAGTACAAGACCGGCTGGTTCACCATCGGCACCACCACCTACCACTTCTCCGACGAGGGCATCATGCACGAGACGGAGACGGTGGACACCCGTACCTGCACCCAGAGCGGCGCGTTGGTGACCACCTGCCTGGTCTGCGGCGCGCAGCAGAGAAGCGCGGCCCTGTGGCCGGAGGGCCACAACTGGGATGACGACCATGTCTGCACCAAGTGCGGCACTGTGGGCAGAGACATCGCGAATGCGACGCTGAAGGTCTACAATGCCACCATGGACGATCCCAGAGCCGCCGTTTCCGCCACCTACAACGGCGAGAAGCTGACCATCAAGAGCAGCCAGGTGAACTGCGACGGCTACGTGACCTACTCCAACAACAGCAGTGTCGGCATCGGCACCGTGACCATCACCGGCGTGGGCGACTACTACGGTGTCATCTCCGCCAACTACAAGATCACGCCCAGCGTGGTCAAGACGGTGACGGTGGGCACAGTCACCCGCAGCAGCATCGACCTGAGCTGGACCGCCAGCAAGGGCGCTACCAAGTATCGTGTGGAGATCAGCAAGGACGGCGGTTCCACCTGGTCTGTCCTCGCCTATCCCACTGAGAACAAGCTGACCGTCACCGGCCTCACACCTGACACCTCTTACTCCTTCCGTCTCTACGGCTACACCTACGTGGACGGCGTGGCGTACAGCGCGCCCCACTATTCTCCCGTGGTCACCGCTGTGACGGAATCCGAGAAGCAGCTCACCACCCAGGACTGCATCGCGGATATCTCCGCGGAAGTCTCCGGCATGACCCTGCCGGTGCAGACGGTGGACGGCCTTACCTACCTGTTCCTGCCCGCCTCCGCGGACCTGAGCAAGCTTTCCCTGACCTTCACCATGCGTGAGACCTCCGAAGGCGCCATCACCCTGACGGGCAGCACCGGCAGCGTGACGATGGACGGCTTCGCCGGAATCGTGGACGTGGCCGGCATCAACGGCGGCGAAGACGGCCGTATGCTGGTCACCGTGGGCCAGCTCAGCGCCATGCCGCTGTATGTGATGCAGTCCGCCAATGTTCCCGCACTCTACATCACCAGTGACGACGCGGCCGACGAGGGCAGAGACTTCGTGGATGCCAGCAAGTCCAACGAGACCACCGCACAGATGAAGCTGGTGGACGAGGACGGCACGGTGATCTACGACAACGCTCTGACCCAGGTGAAGGCCCGGGGCAACACCACCTTCACCAACTCTCCCAAGAAGTCCTACCAGATCAAGCTGGACAAGAAGACGGACCTCATTGGCGGCGGCGAGAAGGTCAAGACCTGGGTGCTGCTGGCCGGCTATTTCGACGCCACCCAGATGCACGACAAGACCTTCAAGGACCTGGCCGATGAACTGGGCATGGACTACGTGCCCGGCTGCGACTGGGTGGACCTCTACTATGACGGCGAATACCGCGGCACCTACCTGCTCAGCGAGAAGAACTCCGTGGGCAGCACCGCCGTGGACATCACCGACATGGAAGACGCCTATGCCGGCGTGAACGAGGGCTACGGCGACGATGAGACCACCGCCACCGCCCAGAACCGCTTCGGCGGCACCTACCAGTACACCGTGGGCCTCACCGAACCGGACAACATCACCGGCGGCTATCTGCTGGAGCTGAACGTCCCGGGCTATGACGAGGCCAGCGGCTTCAATACCACCCAGGGCGTGTCCTTCAACGTGAAGAGCCCCGAGTGGTGCGGCAAGGACGCTATGGAGTACATCAGCGAGTACTATCAGGAGTTCGAGAACGCTGTGTACGCCACAGATGAAGACGGAAACCACACCGGCTACAACCAGGAGACCGGAAAGTACTACTATGAGTACTGCGACCTGACCTCCTTGGTGCAGATGTACCTGCTGGAGGAGCTGGCCAGCAACGTGGATGGCTTCTATTCCTCCTTCTACTTCTATAAGGACGTGGACGGCATCATGTACGCCGGCCCCGTGTGGGATATGGAGTGCACCGCCGGCACCGGCTGGTCCGGCTATGTGTCCCCCGATCTGGAGTTCATCAACGCCCGGTACCTGGCCACCGCTCTGGTCCAGATCCCCGGCTTCATGGACGCTGTCAGAGACTATTACAATGACACGTTCCGCACCGCCGCTCTGGAGCTGACCGGCAGCGACGGCATCCTGGCCAACAACGCCCAGCGCCTCGCCGACAGCACGGACATGAACTACATTCTGTGGCCCTATGTCAGAGTCGGCAATCCCAACAACGCCAAGCACCTGTGGCCCGACGGCACCACCTACGACGACGTGGTGGAGGATATGATCTCCTGGATGGAGACCCGTATCGCCGTGCTGGACGAGGCCTATCCCGCGACCGGTCCCAGCGAGCCCACCATCCCTGTTGAACCTACCGAACCCATCGAGCCCACTGAGCCCACGCTTCCCACGGTTCCCACCGCGCCTACGGTGCCTGTTGAACCCACGGTACCCATTGAGCCCACGGTTCCTGTCGGACCCACCGAGCCCACCGAGCCCACCGAGCCCACGGTTCCCGTTGAGCCCACCGAGCCTGTTGAGCCTACGGTTCCCGTTGAGCCCACTGAACCCACCGAGCCCACGGTTCCCGTTGAGCCTACCGAGCCCACTGAGCCCACGGTCCCTGTTGAGCCCACCGAGCCTGTTGAGCCCACCGAGCCTGTTGAGGCCGCCTATACGGTGGTGGCCAACTACTACACCAACGGCAGCAAGGTCAACAGCAAACCCGTCCAGCTGAAGTCCGGCACCGGAGAGGTCGGCTCCACCATTACCATTACCCCGGAGACTTCCTGGAGGATCTACAGCAGCACTACTTACACGCTGAGCACCACCGTCCTGACCCTGACGATCACGGCCAATGCGGAGGACAATGTCCTGACGCTGCGCTATGACCGCACCTCCAGCAGCAGCGGAGGCGGCGGAGGCGGCGGTGGCGGTGGCGGAGGCGGCGGTTCCGCCAGCTCCAGCTACAAGCTGACCTTCAACACCAACGGCGGCTCCTCCATCGCCGCGGTTTCCAAGACCAGCGGCACCACCATCGACCTGTCCGACTACGTTCCCACCAGAAGCGGCTACACCTTCGCCGGCTGGTATTCCGACAGCGGTCTGACCACCAAGGTCACCTCTGTCAAGCTGAGAGAAAACATGACCGTGTACGCCAAGTGGACGAAGAACGGCACGGCGGCGGCAGCGGAGAATCCCTTCACCGATGTGGCGGAGGGCAGCTACTGCCATGACGCCGTCCTGTGGGCGGTGGAAAAGGGCATCACCAACGGTGTGACCGACACCACCTTCCAGCCCGGCACCTCCTGCACCCGCGCCCAGATGGTGACCTTCCTGTGGCGCAATGCCGGCTCTCCCGAGCCTGCCTCCACGGTGAATCCCTTCACCGACGTGTCCGCCGGCGCCTACTACTACAAGGCCGTCCTGTGGGCGGTGGAGAAGGGCATCACCAACGGCACCACGGCCACCACCTTCGCGCCCAATGCCACGGTGACCCGCGGCCAGACGGTGACCTTCCTCTATCGCTACGCCAACTCTCCCGCGGTGACCGGGGCCATGGCCTTCACGGATGTGCGGCCTGAGTCTTTCTGCGGCGACGCTGTGATCTGGGCGACGGAGAAGGGCATCACCAACGGCATCACGGCCACCACCTTCGGCCCGAATGACTCCTGCACCCGCGGCCAGATCGTCACGTTCCTGTATCGCGGCAATATCTGAGCAGAGGGAGCACAGGAAACAGCATTTCTGACATCCAACAGCAAGGCCGCCATGCCGGTGAAAACCGGCATGGCGGCCCCTTTTTGCCCCGTCCGCACCGGAAGTCCGGCGCAAGACCATGGCGGACGTTCCCGGAACCGCAGAAGACCGGCTGCCATCGGCAGCCGGTCTTTCCATATCCGGAAAATAGGATCAGTTCAGAGTGTCCGCCGCCTGCTCAAACAGCGTCCGGATCCGCTCCGCTGTGGCGGGACAGGTGCGCAGCTCCGGGTCCTCCGCCAGCAGCGATTCCGCCGCGGACTGAGCCTCCTGAAGGAGCCTGGTGTCGCAGCCCAGATCGGCAACTTTCAGCCCGGGCAGACCATGCTGCCGCTGTCCGAAGAAGTCGCCGGGCCCCCGCAGCCGCAGGTCCTCCTCTGCGATTTTGAAGCCGTCGGAGGTTTTGGTCATGACCTTCAGCCGCTGGCGGGTCTCCTCGTTCTGGTTGTCCGACACCAGTACGCAGTAGGACTTGAACTTGCCCCGGCCCACCCGGCCCCGGAGCTGATGGAGCTGGGACAGGCCGAACCGCTCTGCGTTCTCAATGACCATGACGGCGGCGTTGGGCACGTCCACGCCTACCTCAATGACGGTGGTGGACACCAGCACGTCCGCCTCGCCTCCGGCGAAGGCCGACATCACCGCGTCCTTCTCCTTGGGCTTCATCTTTCCGTGGACCGCCGCGATGCGCAGGTCCGACAGGGGACCATCCTGAAGCATTTTGGCGTAGGCCGTCACGGCCTTCCGCTCGTCGGGCAGCTCGTCGTTTTCCGCCACCATGGGGCAGACGATGTACGCCTGACGGCCCTCGCCCACCAGCTTCCGGATGAAGGCGTACAGCCGCTGATGATAGCTGCCGGGGACGGCGAAGGTGTCGATGGGCTGACGGCCCGGCGGCAGCTGGTCGATGATGGACACGTCCAGATCACCGTACAGGATCAGGGCCAGCGTCCGGGGAATGGGAGTGGCGGACATGACCAGCGTGTGGGGGGAGTGTCCCTTGGCGGCCAGCGCCGCCCGCTGGGCCACGCCGAAGCGGTGCTGTTCGTCCGTCACAACAAGGCCCAGGTCCTGGTACTCCACCCCCTGGGAGATGAGGGCGTGGGTACCGATGGCGAACTGGATCTCCCCGCCGGCCAGCTGGGCACAGATGGAACGCTTCGTCCGGGCGGGAGTGGAGCCGGTGAGCAGGGCGCACCGGATGCCCAGACGCTCCATCAGCGGCGCCAGACCGGCGTAGTGCTGTTGGGCCAGGATCTCCGTGGGGGCCATCAGGGCCGCCTGGCGGCCGTTCTGGGCCATGAAGTAGACACAGGCAGCGGCCACCATGGTCTTGCCGGAGCCCACGTCGCCCTGACACAGCCGGTTCATGGGCGAACCGGAGCGCATGTCCGCCAGCGCCTCCGTTACGCACCGCCGCTGGGCGTCCGTCAGGGTGAAGGGAAGGCTCTCATAGAAGGGGGACATATCCACGTCCCGGCAGGGGGTCACCTGTGCCACTTCCCGGCGGGAGCGAAGCCGCTTCAGGCCAATGGTGAACAGGAACAGCTCCTCAAAGGCCAGACGGCGGCGGGCAATGTCCAGCGCCTCGGCGTTCTCCGGAAAGTGGATGTTCTCGTAGGCGTAGCCGATGCGGCAGAGCTGATGGCCCTGCCGCACACTGTCCGGCAGGACGTCCGGCAGGATGTCCCCGCAGGCGTTGAGCCCCTGCCGGATGGAGCGGGACAGGATCAGCTGACTGACCCCGGCGGTCAGGGGATAGATGGGCACGATGCGGCCGGTGGACTCCCGACGGCCCTCCGGCTCCACGATGGGATTGGTCATCTGGCGGCGGCGCTGGGTGCCCTCGGCCTTGCCGTAGAAGATGTAGGTGCCGCCCACGTGCAGGCTGGTCCGCAGCCAGGTCTGGTTGAAGAAGGTGACGTCCAGTGCGCCGGTCTCATCCACCGCCCGGAGCTTCACCAGATCCAGCCCCTGGCGGACCCGGGACACCGTGGGGGCCGCAGCCACCATGGCCGCCACCCCGGCGGTCTCGCCCGGCTCCAGCTCCGCGATGGACTTGGTCTGGGTCCGGTCCTCATACCGCCGGGGGAAGTAGGACACCAGATCCTGGAGGGTGCGGATGCCCAGCTTGCCCAGGGCCTTGGCCCGCTGTTCGCCGATGCCCTTGATGTACCGCACGTCCGTGTTCAGTTCCGCCATGCCGTCGCCTCCTCCGCTGTCAGGTTCGTTTGTTGGACTACTATTATATAGCCTTTTGCGGGGAAAAACAAGCGAGGACAGGGGAGAGCCTTTTGAATCGGGGCACAGGCATTCTCCGCTCCGGTGCGTTTACCGGTCATTGAAATGGAGGGTGAGATATGATAGTGTTATTGCGGTAGGACCCGACAGGAAGACCCTTTGGAGAGGAGCGGATACATGGCCAACATCGTCACAGGATGCCGCATCCTGGGCAGCGGATTGCTGCTGTGCGTTCTCGTGTTTTCGCCGGAGTTCTGGGCGCTGTATCTGCTTTGCGGCTTCACGGATATGATCGATGGGACTATTGCCAGAAAAACGAACACCGCCAGTGCTTTCGGGGCGAAGCTGGATACGGCCGCGGACGTTCTGTTTGTGTGGGTGTGTCTGGTGAAGCTGCTGCCGGCGGTGGACATACCGGGCTGGCTGTGGATCTGGACCGCGGCGATCGCCGTCATAAAGGCCGTCAATGTCATATCGGGATTTGTCCGTATGAAACGTTTCACTGCGGAACATACCGTGATGAACAAGGTCACGGGCGCAATGCTGTTTCTGCTGCCCATGACCCTTCCGTTTGCGGAGTTGAAATACAGTGCCGCCGCGGTCTGCTGCGCAGCGACATTCGCGGCGGTCCAGGAGGGATATCTGATCAGAGCGGGACGGGAGATCACATAGTGCGGCAGGATCTATCGGAAAGAAGGTTTCACTTTGGACAGGTGAAGCCTTCTTTCATCGCCGCGGACATGAGATCATGAATATGAGCGGCCCCGCATGTTTAAAGGAGAATGTGGGGCCGTCCGGCTTTCCCCACATCGCCTACATCCCGAAGAACAGCCGGACGGTGAGGGCGGAGACGACGAAGCCCGTCAAATCGGCGGTGAGAGCGGCAGGGATGGTGTGCCGGGTGCGGATGATGCCCGCGGCGCCAAAGTAGACGGCGATGGTGTAGAAGGTGGTCTCGGTGCTGCCCAGCATCACCGCCGCCACCCGGCCGATGTAGCTGTCCGGCCCGTAGGTGGTGATGAGCTCGCTGCCCACCGCCAGTGCCCCGCCGCCGGACACGGGACGGATCAGCATCAGGGGCGTTAGCTCCGCCGGGATGCCCAGCAGTTCCATCACCGGGGCGCAGAGGCCCGTCAGCCACTCCATGGCCCCGGAGGCCCGGAACATGGCCACGGCGGTCAGCAGCCCCACCAGAGGCGGCAGGATGTTCAGCAGCACCGTCAGGCCGTCCCGGGCGCCGGTGGTGAGGGCACCGTAGACGTCCACCCGCCGGCCCATGCCGTACACCGCCACCCCGGCCAGCAGACCGGGGATCACCAGAGAGGACAGATTCACCGCTTCCTCCTTCCCAGACGGGCCAGCAGCGACGACGCCAGCAGTCCCGCCGTCACCGACAGGATGGAGGTCATCCACACTGCCGGCAGGATGTCCAGCGGCGCGGCGCAGCCCGCGGCGGCCCGGACGCCGGCCACCGTGGCGGGGAGCAGCTGAATGGAGGCGGTGTTCAGCACCACCAGCAGGCACAGCTCGTCGGAGGCCACGCCATTGCAGCCCCGGGCCATGCGGCAGGCGGCCCGGATGCCCAGGGGCGTGGCGGCGTTGCCCAGCCCCAGCAAATTGGCGGATACGTTGGCGGAGACGGCGGCCATGGTCTCGCTGTCTTTGGAGGCCTGAGGCAGCAGCCGCCCCAGCAGGGGACGGAAGGCCGCTGCCAGCAACTCGCTGAGACCGCTCTGCTTCATCACCTCCATGACGCCGCTCCACAGGCACATGATCCCTGCCATGGAGATGCACAGAGTCACGGCGCTGGCGGCGCCCTCCATGGCCGCGGCGGCCACAGCGTCCAGATTTCCCATGGCGATGCCGAACACCAGAGACAGTGTCACCATCGCCGTCCACACCACGGTCATTGCCATAAAAAATCCTCCTGATAGTTGCATATACCAACAAAAACACAAACTTCTTACAAATCTTACAAAATTATGAATGAAATGCAAATTATTGTGGAAATCGGTTGACATGATTCTGCAAATTGTGATACAGTTCAACTGCTACCAATTGGAAATACAGAGAGACCAATTGGCATCTATGCAGGGGAAGTGAATTCCGGAAGGATTCATGAGGAAGGGTAAGGAAGGAGCATAATCAGATGAAGTCAACAGGGATAGTCAGGAGAGTGGACGAACTGGGCCGCATCGTGCTGCCCATTGAAATGCGCCGTACATTGGACATCGCGGAGAAGGACGCATTGGAAATCTATGTGGAAGGTTCCTCTGTCATTCTGAAAAAGTACAAGCCCAGCTGTATTTTCTGCGATGCCACCAAAGATGTCACCAACTTCAAGGGAAAGAATGTCTGCCCCAAGTGCCTGAAGGAATTAAAAGGACTGTAAGCGTTTCGAGAAGAAAGACGCCCCACACCGGGCGTCTTTTATTATTGCTGCGGCGCGCTGTCAAAATCACTGATTTTTTTGGGGAATTTCGTTGCATCTCCTCACAATTTGGCATTGCATTTTTATCAATGGCTGTGGTATGATATCAACCAATGAACGAGAGAGAGGGGTATTACCATGCTGAAGCTGACAGCGGCGGAGTCCAGTATGGAAATGCCTTTTTCTTTTGGGCTTTTTATTCCCTTTTGACCGGCCTTGGCGCCGGTATTTTTTTGCGCTGAGTCCCCGCCGCTGAGCAGATCATTTTGTGAGAGGAGAAATGACATGAACGAAAAGAAAACCATCTCTCAGGCCCCCATCCGGGACGCGCGGACACTGGGAATGCCCAAGATGCTGATCCTGGGTCTCCAGCACATGTTCGCCATGTTCGGCGCCACGGTGCTGGTGCCCATCCTGGTGCAGAGCTACGGACTGCCCCTGAGCATCCAGACCACCCTGTTCTTCGCCGGTATCGGCACCCTGTTCTTCCACGTCTGCACCAAAATGAAGGTGCCCGCCTTCCTGGGCTCCTCCTTCGCCTTCCTGGGCGGCTTCGCCGCCATGGGCGCCATGGACCAGGGCATCTACGCCGCCATGGAGCCCGCCGAGAAGCTGCAATACGCCTGCGGCGGCATTGTGGTGGCGGGTCTGCTGTACGTGGTGCTGGCCGCCATCATCAAGGCAGTGGGCGTCCATCGCGTCATGCACTATCTGCCCCCCGTGGTCACCGGCCCCATCATCATCCTCATCGGCCTGAACCTGGCGCCCTCCGCCGTGTCCAACGCCTCCACCTGCTGGTGGCTGGCCCTGGTGTCCATCGCGGTCATCGTGGTGGCCAACATCTGGGGCAAGGGCATGGTGAAGATCATCCCCATCCTGCTGGGCGTGGTGATCCCCTACGTGGTGGCACTGGTGTTCCAGATGGTGGATTTCTCTGGCCTCGACGTGCAGGGCCTGCTGGGCGGCGCCACGCCGCTGCTGGGCTTCCAGCCCTTTGTCACCAACTTCGGCGGCAGCGTCGCCAAGTTTGACGTCTCCGCCATTCTGGTGATGGCCCCCATCGCCATCGCCTCCATGATGGAGCACATTGGCGACATGTCCGCCATCTCCGCCACCGTGGGCGAGAACTTCATCGAGGATCCCGGCCTGCACCGGACCCTCATCGGCGACGGCATCGCCACGTCTCTCTCCGCCATGTTCGGCGGCCCCGCCAACACCACTTACGGCGAGAACACCGGCGTGCTGGTGCTGTCCCGGGTCCATGACCCCAAGGTCATCCGTCTGGCGGCCCTCTATGCCATCATCCTGTCCTTCAGCCCCGCCTTCGCCTATCTGGTCAACACCATCCCCGCGGCCATCATCGGCGGCGTCAGCTTCATCCTGTACGGCATGATCTCCGCCATCGGCGTGCGGAACGTGGTGGAGAACCAGGTGGACTTCACCAACTCCCGCAACCTGATCATCGCCGCCGTCATCCTGGTGTGCGGCCTGGGCTTCACCAGCGGCCTGACTTTCACCGTGGGCAATGCCTCCATCACCCTGACCTCCCTGGCCATTGCCGCCATCGCAGGCATCGTCCTCAACGCCATCCTGCCCGGCAACGACTTCCACTTCGGCAAGAGCGCCAACTCCGACGCCTCCGCCAACCTGGGTCAGTATTAAGCCAACGCCGTATTCAGACCGGCTGTACATCCCCGGACAGACTGCTGTCCGGGGATGTTTTTCGTCGGCCCGGCGCTGTCCGCAAAATCCGGGGCGATGGTTTACAACCCGGGAAAAACGTGCTATATTGGTGTGGCTGAACAGCCGGACGGAGAACAGGCCCGGCAGGAGGAGGCTTCTTATGAGCAGACAGACGATGCTGGCCCTGCTGCGGGCCCATCCGGGAGAATATGTGTCCGGGGAGCAGGTCAGTGAAAAGCTGGGCCTGAGCCGGACCGCCATCTGGAAATCCGTGGACGCCCTGCGGAAAGCGGGCTATGAGATCGAGGCCCGGACGGGACTGGGCTACCGGCTGGTCTCCGCGCCGGACCTGCTGACAGAGGAGGAGATCCGGGCCTGCCTGAAACCCACGGAGACCGTGGGCCGGGAGCTGCACTGCTTTGACGAGATCGACTCCACCAACACCTGCGCGAAAAAGCTGGCCCTGTCCGGCGCGCCGGACGGTACGGTAGTCGTCGCGGACTGCCAGACGGCGGGCCGGGGCCGCATGGAGCGCCGGTTCCAGTCCCCCAAGGGCCAGGGCATCTATCTGACGGCTCTTCTGCGGCCGGACCTTCCGCCAGAGAAGCTGCTGAGCGTCACCACACTGGCGGGCGTGGCAGTGTGCGAGGCGGTGGAGCAGGTCTGCGGCGTCCGTCCGCTGCTGAAATGGCCCAACGATCCGGTGCTGGGGGGCAAAAAGCTCTGCGGCATCCTGACGGAGATGAGCATGGAGGGGGAGAGCGGCCGCCTCCAGTATCTGGTGGTGGGCATCGGTCTCAACGTCCACCAGCGGCCGGAGGACTTCACCCCGGATGTGGCGGAGATGGCCACCTCATTGCTCCAGGCCACCGGGAAGCCCTGGTCCCGTGCCGCCCTGGCGGCGGCGGAGATCGAGGCCTTGGACCGCATGTACGCGGCCCTGAAGGCCGGAGACCTGTCGGACTATCTGGCGGCCTACCGGCGGGACTGCGTGAACCTGGGGAAGATGGTCCAGCTGATCCGCCCCGACAACAGCCGGGAGACGGTCACTGCCGTGGACATCGACGACGCCTTCAGCCTGGTGGTCCGCAGGGACAGCGGCGAGACGTTCACCGTCCGCTCCGGCGAGGTCTCCGTCCGGGGCATGTACGGCTATATCGACTGACAGGAAAGGGCGGCGCGGAGGCGCGGCCCTTCCGTATGATTTTTTGATTTGGAGTGAGCGATTTGAAAGAACTTTGGACACTGTTCTGGACCTTCGCCAAGGTGGGGGTCATGACCTTCGGCGGCGGCTACGCCATGCTGCCGATCTTACAGCGGGAGGTAGTGGAGAACAAGGGCTGGGCCACCGAGGAGGAGCTGGTGGACTACTTTGCCATCGGCCAGTGCACGCCGGGCATCATCGCCGTCAACACCGCTACCTTCATCGGCCAGAAGTACCGAGGCATCGCCGGCGGCATCACCGCCACCCTGGGCGTGGTGTTCCCGTCCCTCATCATCATTTCCATCCTGGCGGGACTGATCACCAACTTCTCCCACCTGGCGTGGGTGCAGAACGCCTTCGCCGGCATCCAGGTCTGCGTCTGCGTGCTGATCTTCAACGCCGTGATGAAGCTGCTGAAGAAGTCCGTGGTGGATAAGCGCACCGCCGTCATCTTCTCTCTGGTGCTGGCGGGCGGCCTGTTCCTGAACGTCTCCCCCGTGTGGTTCGTGGTGGCCGCCGCTCTGGCGGGCATCGTACTGAAAAATCTGGAGGTGAAGCAGGCATGAGTCTCTATCTGCGGCTTTTCTGGGAGTTTTTCAAGACCGGCCTGTTCGCCATCGGCGGCGGAATGGCCACGCTGCCCTTCCTGAAGGACATCGGCCAGAGCACCGGCTGGTATACCCAGTCCGACCTGATGAACATGCTGGCGGTCAGTGAGTCCACCCCCGGCCCCATCGGCATCAACATGGCCACCTACGTGGGTTTCACCGCCGGCAGCGCCTACGGTACACTGGGCGGCATTCTGGGCGCCATCGTCGCTACGGTGGGCGAGGTCACGCCCTCCATCATCGTCATCCTCATCATTGCCGCTATGCTGAAGAAGTTCCGGGACAGCAAGCTGGTGAACAACGCCTTTTACGGCCTGCGCCCCGCCTCCACCGGCCTCATCGGCGCGGCCTGCATCTCTGTGGTGCTGCAGGTGCTGCTGTGCGTCCAGTCCGCCTCTGCCGACGGAGCGCTGCTGACGCGTTTCAGCTGGAGCGGCGCCATCAGCTGGCAGGGCATCCTGCTGGCGGCGGTGCTGCTGGTGCTGACCAATTGGGTAAAGCCCACCAAGAAGCTCCATCCCATCGTGTTCATCGGCGTCGCCGCGGTGGCGGGCATCGTGTTCCGCTTCGCCGGCGTGTGATTGCGCTGATCCATGCTGTGAAAGACCGCCGCGGCCAATGGCCGCGGCGGTCCGCTTTTCAGGAACATGTTCAGTTCTGCTTTCCGCCCTTTCCGGGAAACAGCCTGGGCAGCAGGTCCGCCACCTCCGGATACATCAGGAACCCGGCGCCGATCCCCATGGAGGAGCCGATGCGCACCTTCCGCAGCAAGGTGTCCGCGTCGTCGAACAGCACGAAATGGGTCTCCCGTCCCCGGATGCAGGTGAAGTACCGGGCGCACAGATCGGGGGAGAAAAACACCGCCGGCGACTGCTCCTGCCGGAGGGCCTGAAACTGGGCCGGAGACAGGGGCTTTCCCTGACCGGTACGGGCGGGGAGGACGAAGTCCATGGTCAACCGCTGGAGATCCAGGGCAATGCGGCCGTATTTGGACCGGGCCTCCGAGAGATACTCGGAGAAGCTGCCGCCGGACACGGCGGTGTTGACAAGGGTGACGGCCCCCGGCACGGAATAGGTCTCCGGCACGAACAGCGTCCGGCGGCCGCCCAGCATCTGGCCCAGGGTCTGGGCGAATTTCCGGCGGTCCGGCGTGGGGGAGGCCTCGAAGTCCAGCACCACCCCGCCGAAATTCCGGCGGCCGCACTCCCGGACCACGGCGGCGGCCAGCTGTTCCGGCGCGGCGATGAAGCCTGCGTCCAGATCGCTGATGGACAGCAGTCCGCCCCGGGTGTCCAGCAGCAGGTCGTGCCGCATCAGGGAGGAGGACGGCCCGATGCGGTAGGCCACATGGACCAGAGAGCGGGTGAACCGGGATGCCTCCCGGACCTCCGCGGGCGCGGCGGCGAGAAACAGCTGCAAGGCAAAGACCCCCTTGTGAACAGACGGAAAGTTTGGTATACTGATATCGCGGAAACAGCGTATGGGACCGGAGGGACCTCGCGCTGCGTCCCCGCCCATTTGAGACTATGAGAAAGGGGAGCCGGTTATGCGCTTTTCTCTGGTGCCGGACGCCCTGTTCGACGAATACGCACAGATCACGCCGGAGTTCCTGGCCCGGCGGGGAATCACGCTGCTGCTCAGCGACCTGGACTTCACGCTGGCGGCGAAGAAGACCCGTCATCCGGATCAGCGGGTGAAGGACTGGATCGCCGCCCTCCACGGTGCGGGCATCACCTTCATGATCGTGTCCAACAACCGTTCCGGCCGCCGTGTGACGGATTTCTGCGCCGAGCTGGGGGTGCCCTATCAGGGCCACGCGGGAAAGCCCAGCCCCAAGGGACTGCGGGCGGCCATGGACCGGGCGGGCGCCGCGCCGGAGCACACCGCCATGCTGGGGGATAAGCTCCTCACCGACATGCTGGCCGCCAACCGGGCACAGGTCCTGGCCCTGATGGTGGAGCCGGTTGGCGGCGCGATGACGCTGTGGCAGAAGGTGCTCCACGCCTTGCAGGCGCCCTTCAAGGCACTGTGCCGGGAGGATCATCGGGGCGAGGCGTGAATTTTTTCACGGAATTTCGGAATTCTAAGGAAAACCCCTTGCAATCCCGGCCTACTTAGGATAAAATATCATCGGCAAAATTCAGGACAAATCATGAAAAAAGAGAAAATGTCCTCCTGAGGGTCGTTTTCTCATAGATTTAAGGAGGATGTTGTTATGCCTACGATTTCCGCGGGTGATTTCCGCAACGGCGTTACTTTCGAGATGGACGGCAAAGTCATGACCGTCGTGGAGTTCCAGCACGTGAAGCCCGGCAAGGGCGCCGCTTTCGTCCGCACCAAGATGAAGAACGTGGTCACCGGTGCCGTCACCGAGACCTCCTTCAACCCCACCGCCAAGTTTGAGCAGGCCTTCGTGGAGCGCAGAGACGCCGAGTACAGCTACAACGACGGCGACCTGTACTACTTCATGGACCCGGAGACCTTCGACATGGTCCCCCTGAACCGGGATGTGCTGGGCGACGGCTTCCGCTTCGTGAAGGAGAACACCGTCTGCAAGCTGCTGAGCTACAAGGGCAGCGTCTTCGCTGTGGAAGTTCCCAACTTCATGGACCTGGAGGTCACTGAGACCGAGCCCGGCGTCCGCGGCGATACCGCCACCAACGTGACCAAGCCCGCCACGCTGGAGACCGGCGCTGAGATCAAGGTGCCCCTGTTCATCAACACCGGCGACAAGATCACCATCGACACCCGCACCGGCGAGTATCTGAGCCGCTGCAAGTAAGCATCTGAAGGGGGGACGCCAGTCCCCCCTTTCGAGACTCCGGCGAGGTGCGCCGGAGCCCGTCAACATGGATCAATGAAAGGAGCAATTACCATGGAGATCACTGAGAGAGTGGCATATCTGAAGGGCCTGGCCGAGGGCCTGAGCCTGGACACCGAGACCAAGGAGGGCAAGCTCCTCACCGCCATCATCGATATTCTGGACGACATGGCCCTGGAGCTGGTTGACCTCAGCGCCGCTCAGGAGGAACTGGCCGACGGTCTGGACGCCGTCAGCGACGACCTGGAGGATGTTGAGGACATCGTCTACGACGTGGACGACGACTTCGAGGACGAAGACGAGGAAGAGGACGAGGAGGACGACGAGGACTGCTACGCCACCACCTGCCCCAACTGCGAGGAGACCATCTACTTCGACGAGTCCATCCTGGAAGACGGCGAGGTCATCTGCCCCAACTGCGGCGAGAAGCTGGAGTTCGATCTGGACAGCCTGGACGACGAGGACAGCTCTGATCCCGATCAGGAGTAATCTTTCAGCCACACCCAAAAGCCCCGGCGCGTCAGCGCCGGGGCTTTTCCATGCTTGACAAACCTCGGTCATCTATGTATAGTAAGCATAGATGACCGAGGTATTGTTTTCCGGAGGAGAGAGGAGGGGCGAGCATGGAGTGGAAGGACTGGTGTGACCGGGCGGTGGGCCACGTCCGGTTCCGGCCGGATCGGAAGGCCATTGAGCGGGAGCTGACGGAGCACTACATGGACCACCGTCAGGACCTCCGGCGCATCGGCTACGATCCGGAGCTGGCGTCGCAGCGGGCCCTCCGGGCCATGGGGGACCCCGACGAGGTGGGCCGGGCCCTGGACCGCGCCCACAGGCCCTGGCTGGGCTGGCTGTGGGAGGTGTCCCGGGTTCTTGCGGCGCTGGCGCTGGCGGGGGTGCTGTGGACGGCGGTCTGGGGAGACGGCGCTTACACCGTCTCCAGGGATGTCCGGAGCCTGACAGCCCGGGAGACGGCTTACGAGACGGACCGGCCCGATTTCATCGCCCCGGATTCCGACCGGCAGTTCCAGCGGGTGGCGTCGGCCCGCTCCGGGGACACGGCGGAGCTGTGCGGCTATACCTTCCGCGTGCCCTATGGCGCCGTCTGGCGGGAGCAGCGGGACGGTGCCGACGTCTACTGGCTCTCCGCGGTGCTGACGGCGGAGCATCCCCGGTTCTGGGAGGACTGGGAGTATGGCCTGGACCTGACGTACCTGACCCTGACGGACAGCACAGGCCGGGAGTACCGGACCTACAGAGCCAATCGGGAGAACGAAGACGCCCGGCAGCCGGAGGAGGATTCCCCGTACTACATCCCCACGTTTTCCTACGGTTGGAAGCGCACCGGCCTGTTCCGGACCGAGTACAGCATCCAGGCGCCGGTCTGGTCCGGCGGGCCGGTGGACTGGGCGGAGCTGCGGTATCCGCTGGGAGAGGGCTTCACCTTCCGGCTGGAGTTTGAGGAGGTGGGACCATGAATCTGCGGAACATCCGGCATCGTCTGCCCCGGCTGAACCGGAAGCAGCGGGTGGTCCGGAACCTGGCGCTGGCGGCGCTGTGCCTGCTCCTGCTGGAGTGGATGCTGGCATTCCCGGCCCTGAGCCGCCGGGGCCTGCTGCGGCGGCTGGAGCATCGATATCTACTGGAGGGCTCGGAGCTGCTGTTCACGTCCACCGCCGCCGATTACGGCTTCGACGAGCCCCACACCCTCTACGCCCGGAACGAAGACCTGCTGCTGACCATGACCTACAACTGGACGCCCCTGGGCCTGCGGCCCTGGCCGGGAGAGCTGCGGCGGGAGGAGGACGGCGTCTGCCTTGTTCAGCAGCAATGGTGCGCTACGTCCTACATGGCCTTCGGCAATCTGGAGGACGCCGTCTCGGCGGAGCTGACCGTGACGCTGGCTGGCCGGGTCAATAAGGCGGATTATGCCGCGGAGGACGAGGATGCCCCGGCGGACGCCAACGGCCTGTTGGAATACCGGGAGACCTACACCGCCCGGGGAGAGCGGCAGAACCCGTACTGCTTCATCTTCCGGCTGGAGGAACACCATGCGCGGGACGGCATATTGGACGGCACCTGGCAGTCCATGGTGGAGATGCAGGCGTTTTCACCCTTCAGTCCCCTGCTGCCGGAGGACGCCGTACTGCGGCTGTACGACGGGGCGGGGCAGCTGCTCCATGAGAAGACGGTACCCCATCCGGAGGAGAGCTTCCGGATCTACTGGAAATAAAGGAGGACGCCATGAAGATCGACAAAAGTCTGATGACCGGCAGCACCACGCTGCTGATCCTGTCCCTGCTGAGCCGGGAGGAGATGTACGGCTACCAGATGATCACGGAGCTGGCCCGGCGGTCCGACCACACCTTCGAGCTGAAGGAGGGGACGCTGTACCCCATCCTCCACACCTTGGAGGCGGACCGTCTGGTGACGGTCCGGGAGCGGGAAGCGGAGACGGGCCGGGTGCGGAAATACTACCGCATCACGAAAAAGGGCCTGAAGGTGCTGGAGGAGAAGAAGGAGGAGTGGAACACCTTCACGGAGAAGGTGAACGCCGTGGTCTGCGGCACCTCCCCGGCGTGAGGGACGGGCCATGGAGTGGAAGGACTGGTGCCGTCAGGCCGTGGGCCACGTCCGGTTCAAGCCGGACCGGAAGGCCATTGAGCGGGAGCTGACGGCCCACTACGAGGACCACCGTCTGGACCTGGAGCGCATCGGCTATGAGCCGGCGTTGGCGGCGGAGCGGGCCCTCCGGGCCATGGGGGACGCCGACGAGGTGGGCCGTGCCCTGGACCGGGCCCACAAACCCTGGCTGGGCTGGCTGTGGGAGGTGTCCCGGGTGCTGGTGGTGGGGCTGGTGGTGCTGATCCTGGGCACCGCCGCGTTCGGCGGCTGGGAGGACGTCCGGGACTGGACGCTGTTCTCCCAGAGACATGGTGCTTCCGTGGTGTTCCACGCGGCGGAGGAGCTGCCCTGTCCGGCGCCCATTCAGGTGGGGGCCTATACCATTGCCGTGGAGAGGGCCTGCTACGGGGAGCTGGAAAACGGAATGGGATATCTACACCTCAACGCCTCCTGCACCACCGGACAGTTCTGGCTGGAGGGACCGGACCTCTGGGACACCCTGGAGGCCGTAGACAGCGGCGGCACCCGGTACCGTTACGGGCGCGCCCCCTGGATCACGGGCTTCAAGGATGACAGTCACATCCTCAGCCGGGGCTGGATCACTGTGGAGAACATCCCGGCGGGCACGGCGTGGGTGGAACTCATCCATCCTATGGGCGGCTGGTCCATCCGGGTGGAGCTGCCGGAGAGGGAGGCGCGTACATGAGACGGAGAGAGTGTCTGCCCCGGCTGAACCGGCGGCAGAAGACCGTCCGCAATCTGCTGGCGGCGCTGGGACTGCTGCTGGTCCTGTGGCTGGTGAACGGCTTCGCGGCCCCCACGCTGGACCTCGCGGTGCAGTGGAAGGCGGCGGAGTATTTTCTGGAGGAGCCGGAGATCCTGGGGGTCTATCCCCGGGAGATCTCCCAGGACTGGAAGGAGGACGACGTGCTGCTCCGGGACGGGGACGTGTTCGCCTCCACCATCCGCAGGCACCGGTTCCTCTGGTTCCAGGAGGTCCTGGAGTTCTGGTTCGCGGAGCCGGAGACGGGGCCGGTGGTATTTTTGCAGCAGCAGGACAGCTTCGACACCACGGCGGTGTACGTTTACGCGGACCTGGAAGGGGACGTCCGGGCGGTGTGCGATCTGCAGCTGCGGAGCGACATCACGGTACGCATCAGCGGCGACGGCCAGCAGGCTTCCCGGCACTTCGACTGGGACGAGACATACACCATGGAGGGGACGCCCAACGAAAACGGCCTCTACCGGTTCGCCGTTCAGATGAAGTATCCCAGAGACAACAGGGCCAGTTATGAGGAGCAGCTGCGGCCCATGGCAGAGGAGAGCGCGTTCCATTCGTTTCAGGCCATCCCCAGGCGCGCCGCCGGTTCGGACTTCGCCTGTGACGTCACCGTCATCTTTTACGGGGCGGACGGAAAGCCCGTCTACGTCTATCAGCGGACGCTTTGGGACAAGTTGGACACAGAGAGGAGCGGTGCGTCGTGAGCGAACAGCGAAGCTGGGCGTTCTGGTGCGCCCGGGTATTGGGCCACGTCCGGTTCAAGCCGGACCGGAAGGCCATTGAGCGGGAGCTGACGGCCCACTACGAGGACCACCGTCTGGACCTGGAGCGGGTCGGCTACGAGCCGGACCTGGCGGCGGAGCGGGCCCTCCGGGCCATGGGGGATGCCGACGAGGTGGGCCGCGCCTTGGACCGTGCCCACAAACCCTGGCTGGGCTGGCTGTGGGAGGTGTCCCGGGTGCTGGCGGTGGGGTTGCTGGTCGTGACGGCGGCCACGCTGCTGGAGAACAGCCTGTTTACCATCCGGGAGATGCTGGGCCGTACAGAGGACCAGTTCACCTGGGAGGCCCCGCCGTCCACGGCGTCCTGCGCCGTGACGGCCTACGGCACGCTGTACCTGTCGCCGGGAGATATCACGGAGGAGGACGGCAGGTACGAGGTGGCACTGGACCTCTGGGGGAAGACAGCGGACCCCCGGACGGACTTCCCGTGGATCATGCCGTATCTGAACATTGTGGATGACCGGGGACCGATCCCGCTGGGACAGGCCGACGAAGACGGCGTCTGGCTGGACAACTATATGAGCCGTGGATGGAGCAGCGTGTGCTGGGGCTGGACCCGTCATCAGATGGTCCTCAGCCTGCGGCTGGACCACCGGCCCCAGTGGGTGGAGGTATCCTATCCCTACGGCGGCAACGACTGGGTCCTGCGGGCGGAATGGGAGGCGGAGCCATGAAGAAACTGCACATCCGACGGCCCGTCTGGAGAGGGCCACGGCTGAGCCGGAAAACCCGCATTGTCCGGAATCTGACCCTCAGCGCCCTGGCAGCGGCTGTTCTGTACGCGGCGCTGGGCTTCCCACCCTACACCGTGAACGGCATGGTGGACCGGATGGCCCGGCGGTACCTCCTGCCGGACCTGGAGCCGGTGTACGTGCTGAAAGACCCTCGCCACTATAACAGCGACATCCTGCCAGGACGGCGCTTTACGTACATCATCGCCCGGTCCGGGGAGGACTATCTGGCCTTCCAGTACAACACCTATCTGTGGAGCAGCGAGCTGTTCTTCTCCCGGGATCCCGTGCTGGCAGAGGGGGCCTACTGCGCCGCCCGGGCGGGAACCCTGTACGCGGCGTCCCCTGCTATGGCAAGCGCGGCCTCTGTCACGGCGGCGGTGGAGACGAAGTACGAGACATTTACCCTGGAGGGAGAGCGGCTCAGTGAGGAGGTCTTCGGCTTCCCCTACCGGAACGGGAGTGGCCCGGATCTATATACCGCCGTGGACTTCGCCTACCGGAAGGACAGCTACGTCCACACCTATGAGGGCGGCACGGTCACCGGCTACACGCGGGTGGACGCGGACCTGCCCGTCACCGTCACGCTGTACGACGAGGTGGGGAAGGCGCTGGACACCCTGCGCCTGACGGTTTCCACCAGTGAGATCACCGGCTGGTACTGAAATCTGATGTGCGCCGCGGCGTCACATAGAAACATGTCAGCAGACGCAGAAAGGGCCTGCCGCGAAACGCGGCAGGCCCTTCGGCTTGCAGAGAAACTTATAAGAGCTCTATCAGCCCTTGTACTCCACGTAGAACTCGCGGACCTCGCCGGAAGCGGCGGGGGCGGGAGCGGGAGCGGCCGCCTTGGGAGCGGCAGGAGCGGGGGCGGGAGCGGGCTGGCGCTTCTCGGGATGATCCCGGTAGTCCAGGAACTTGGGCGCCACCTGGGGGAACAGGGCCAGGGAGAGGACGTCCTCCTCGCTCTTGGCGATGTCCTTGTACTCTGCGCGGTACTTGTCCAGCTCGGGCTCCAGCAGATCAGCGGGACGGCAGGTGATGACGTCCTCCGGCTTGATGCCGGCCTTGGCGCGGACTTCCTCGTTGACCTTGCCGGGCAACTGGCCGTACTCGCCCTTCAGCATGGCCTTGCACTCCTTGGTAAAGACCTTGTAGCGCTCGCCCATGATGATGTTCATGACGGCCTGGGTGCCGACGATCTGGCTGGTGGGGGTCACCAGCGGAGGATAGCCGCAGTCCTTGCGGACGCGGGGGATCTCAGCCAGCACGTCGTAGTACTTGTCCTCCTTGCCGGCCTGCTTCAGCTGGGAGATCAGGTTGGACAGCATGCCGCCGGGGACCTGATACAGCAGGGTGTTGGTGTCAACACGCAGGACCTTGGGGTCCAGGGAGCCCTGATCCTGGAGCTTCTGGGCCACCGTACGGAAGTGGGCGGCGGCGTCGCTCATCTTGTTCAGGTCCAGACCGGTGTCGCGGGGCGTGCCCTTCAGGGTAGCCACCAGGGACTCGGTGGTGGGCTGAGAGGTGCCGTTGGCCAGGGGAGACAGGGCGGTGTCCACGATGTCCACGCCGGCCATGGCGGCCATCAGCAGCACCATGTCGCCGGTGCCGGTGGTGTTGTGGGTGTGCAGATGGATGGGAACGCTGACGGTCTCCTTCAGCTTCTTCACCAGGGAGTAGGCGTCCATGGGCAGCAGAAGGTTGGCCATGTCCTTGATGCAGATGGCGTCGGCGCCCATCTCCTCCAGCTCCTTGGCCAGCTTCACGAAGTACTCCTCGTTGTGGATGGGAGAGATGGTGTAGGACAGGGTGGCCTCCACCTCGCCGCCGTACTTCTTGGTGGACTTGATGGCCTGCTCCAGGTTGCGAACGTCGTTCAGGGCGTCGAAGATGCGGATGATGTCGATGCCGTTCTCAATGGACTTGGCACAGAACTGATCCACCACGTCGTCGGCATAGTGCTTGTAGCCCAGAATGTTCTGGCCGCGGAACAGCATCTGCAGCTTGGTGTGGGGCATGGCCTTCCGCAGGGCGCGGAGGCGCTCCCAGGGATCCTCGTTGAGGAAGCGCATGCAGGAGTCGAAAGTGGCGCCGCCCCAGCACTCCAGAGAGTAGTAACCGATGGAGTCCAGAACCTCACAGGCGGGGAGCATGTCCTCCAGCCGCATACGGGTGGCGGCCTGGGACTGGTGGGCGTCACGGAGGATGGTGTCAGTGATGAGGAGGGGTTTGTTGCTCAAAAACTCCATGATGGAAAAAACCACCTTTCTGTCAGAATCAGCCGAACAGGCTCATGAGCACGCCGGCCGCGATGGCGGAGCCGATGACGCCGGCCACGTTGGGGCCCATGGCGTGCATCAGCAGGAAATTCCGGGGATTGTCCTTCTGGCCAACCATCTGGGAGACACGGGCGGCCATGGGGACGGCGGAGACACCGGCGGAGCCGATGAGGGGATTGATCTTCTCCTTCAGGAACAGGTTCATGAACTTGGCCAGGAGCACGCCGCCGGCGGTGCCGCAGCCGAAGGCCACCACGCCCATGACCATGATCATCAGGGTCTTGGGGGACAGGAAGGTGGCACCGGTGGCGGTGGCGCCCACGGACACGCCCAGGAAGATGGTGACGATGTTGATGAGCTCGTTCTGGGCGGTCTTGCTGAGGCGGTCCATGACGCCGCTCTCACGGAACAGGTTGCCCAGCATCAGGCAGATGATCAGGGGCGCGGCGGAGGGCACCAGCAGGGAGACGAAGATGGCCACCATGATGGGGAACACAATTTTCTCCTTCTTGGAGACCTCACGCAGGGGCCGCATGACGATCTGGCGCTCGGCCTT
>Ga0129314_1000957_pt1 | contig 24063 bp, 15 predicted proteins | sample O1111metagenome_FD_94431 | JGI IMG/M metagenome (GOLD analysis project Ga0129314, IMG submission 94431) | Orangutan individual fecal microbial communities from fecal samples from Wisconsin, USA - O1111 metagenome | ecosystem: Host-associated > Mammals > Digestive system > Large intestine > Fecal... | reverse complement strand
TTCAAAAGAATTTTCGGAGTCTACATCTCTACTCACGTTTCCGCTTTCGAGAACTTAGTACATCTTATTGTTGTTCAATTTTCAATGAGCGATTCGCTGTAACCTTTCGGTCGACAGCTTGTTCATTATATCACTTTGTTGCCGGTTTGTCAAGGGGTTTTCCAAAACTTTTTTCGAGTTTCTTCAACCTTGGCTTGAGCTTTGCTTTTGCTTTACGCTCTCGCCGACAGCTTTGTTATTATATCACTTCTCCTCCACTTTGTCAATACCTTTTTTTCACTTATTTCGAGATTTTTCATTTTTTCATTCGCGAAACTTCTCATAGCGAAAGCCACGCTATTATTATGTTGTAGAAAGGACTTCGCCCTTTCAGATTGATTGTATCGACTGCGGTCGAAGGCTGCCACTACGCGTGGGGCGCACAAGGAGACTCAGACGCCGTCTCCTTGTGAATCTACGCTCGCGGTGGAGTATGGCGGATATGGCTTACTTTTGTCTTCGCCCCCATTTACAGATTAGTCGCGCGGTTTTGCATAAGCCTTAGTAGTGGCATTAGAATGTTCGCGCGGGGGAGTTAGACGCGGTAAATGCACCTAAATCATTGCTGTCACTTTCGCGCGGAGGATTGAATACCAAATCATGAGTGAATTGGAGTAGGCTAACCGCGGATTGTCGCTAATCTGTGCGTTGAAATATAGCAAACGTCCGATTTCGTTTTGCTTCCGTCAGCGAACTTTGAATCAATCCAGTGCGGCAGCATATATCGAACTGAACTGTAAGTTTCGGCTAACAAAATTGGTGACGGTGCTAAAATTTCAGCAAAAAATCCGTCAACCAACTACAGAATAAATCAGGTATAAATCCGGCGGATAGCCAAAATCTAAGAAAACCCTTTCGCCAGAACTTGACGGGTGCGAAGACGGCAATTCATCATACAAGCCAAACGTGACCGGTAAGCCGGAACTCCGCACTTACATAGTAAGTGCAAGGGGCAGGCGTTTGAACCTCTCTGCGTGCCCTCTGCAAAGAGCGCCCCACGCGAAGTGGAACAATGAAATCGAAAAGACGCAAGTCTTTTCTTCTATTCCCTCACTTGAATCTAAAGTGAATCTTCCCTAAGGGAAGTCTCTTAGAATACCTTCGTAGTCTAAGGTAAAGAAAATCACTTCGCTCTTTCTTGTGTAAACTGCACCACAGTTTTTCCTGCATCATGCATATCTTGTGCATTCCGCACGTTGACGTAAGTTCGCGATCTGTGGTAAAATATTAGCACACTAAAGCGATAAAGCATTAAAGCATTTGAAAGCCGTTTGCCTCGGTTTCTTTGATATATCGAAAGGATTTACTATGAAAACTACTGCTAAACTCACCGCACTCACACTTTTCTCCCTCGTTTCCGCGTTCGCCGTCGCCTCCTGCACCTCCGAAAAAGCCGCATCCGACGTTGACGCCGTCAAGAAAGCCGGAAAGCTGACCGTCGGCATCACGGAGTACGAACCCATGGACTACCGCGACGAGAACGGAAACTGGACTGGATTTGACGCGGAATTTGCGGAAATGTTCGCTGAAAACCTCGGCGTGGACTGCAATTTCGTCGTTATCGACTGGGACAACAAGCTGCTCGAGCTGTCCTCGGGCGCGATAGACTGCATCTGGAACGGCATGACCATCACACCCGAGATTACGTCATCCTGCGCGGTGAGCGACCCCTACGTTGAAAACCGTCAGGTAGTGGTGATGAAGAGCGACCTCGCGGCGGGCTACACAGATTTTGCGTCGATGTCGGCACTCTCGTTCACGGCGGAAGCAGGCTCGGCGGGTGAGAGCGCGCTTGAGGGAGCGGAAAACTACACGGCGGTATCGGATCAGTCTGCGGCGCTTCTCGAGGTAGAATCCGGCTCTGCGGACGCGTGTGTGATTGACGCTACGATGGCGGCGGCTATGACAGGGGAGGGAACGTCCTACGCGGATCTCACCGTTGCGGCGGAGCTGACGAACGAGCAATACGGGGTAGCGTTCCGCGGCGGCTCGGATCTTTGCGCGGAGCTGAACTCCTTCATGAAGGATGCGAAGGCTGACGGCACGCTCGGCGCACTTGCGGAGAAGTACGGGCTTACTCTGGCGGAGTAAGAGAGACGCAAGAAAGAGCGCAAGAAAGAGCGCAGCAATTTTCTTTTCCTTAGACTACGAGCGCATTCTAAGAGACTTCCCTGAGGGAAGATTCACTTTAATCCTAAGTGAGAATGGAGAAGAAAGACTTGCGTCTTTCAGATTAATTGAATCTCACTGCGGTGAGGGGACACTCCTACGCGGAGGTGCGCACTAACGAGCAAGCTCGTTCTGGGATATCAGGCGCCTGTCCCTTGCACTTACTATGTAAGTGCGGAGTACCGGCTTCCGGTGGAGTATGGCTTAGCAATTTGCTTCCGTCTCCGCACATTTCTTCCGATTAGTCGCGCGGTTTTCCATAATCCGTAGTAGTGGAGCTTAAAATGTGCGCGCGGTAAGTTTTGGGGCGCGATTTAGCATAAGCCTTAGTAGTGGCATTAGAATGACCGCGTCTGTTTATTTGGCTTAAATTTATAAATCGTTTGTCGGCTTTTCTACGGAAGTAAAACGAAATCGGCTGTTCGCCATATTTCAACGCACAAACTCCCGACAATCCGCGGTTAGCCTAATCCATTCACTTTGATTTGGTATTCAACCCTACGCGCGATGAAGAATAACCGATTTCAACGAAACTCACCGCGTCTCACTCCCCCGCGCGAACATTCTAATGCCACTACTAAGGCTTATGCGTACCCGCGCGACTAATCGGTAAATATGTGCGGAGACAAAAGTTTATCATATTAGCCATACTCCACCGGTAGCCGGTACTCGCAGAGGGATGGCGCCTGAATCCCTCTGTGCGCCCTCCGCGTAGGAGCAGCCCTCGACCGCAGTCGATTCAATTAAATCAAAAGACGATAGTCTTTTTTCTTTAAAATCTTTTCAATAAAGATATCCGCTCTCCCTCATCCGTGGGGGAGAAATTCAAAGTTTAACCTAAAGGAGCTGCGATGTTCGTAGAAGTAACTCTAAGCCTTTTCGAAGGTTTTGGCAAAACCCTGCTCATCTTTGCCCTCACCCTCGCCTTCTCCGTGCCGCTCGGACTTCTCGTCTGCTTCGGCTCTATGAGTAAGCTCGGCTTTACCGTCGGCGGTAAGAAAATCTGCCCCGTTTCCATCATAACCAAAGCCTTCGTCTGGATCATCCGCGGCACTCCCCTCATGCTCCAGCTCATCGTAATCTACTACGGTCCGGGGCTTCTCTTCCATACCGACCTCATGCCGCGCTTTACCGCAGTTCTCGTCGCGTTCGTCGTCAATTACGCCGCCTATTTCTCCGAGATTTACCGCGGCGGCATTGAGTCGGTTCCCGGTGGGCAGTATGAAGCTTGCGCAGTCCTCGGCATGACCAAAGCGCAGACTTTTTTCCGCGTAATCCTCATGCAGGTCGTGAAGCGCATCATCCCGCCAATGTCGAACGAGATCATCACCCTCGTCAAGGATACGTCCCTCGCGCGCGTTATCGCTGTCTATGAGATCATCTGGAGCGCGCAGGCTTACATAAAACTGAACGGTCTCATCTGGCCGCTGTTCTATACGGGCGCGTTCTATCTCGCGTTCAGCGGTCTTCTCACTCTGCTGCTCGGCAGGCTCGAGAAAAAGCTCGGCTACTTTAAAATATAGGAGGAAAATATGCCACAGCCCATGCTTGAAGTCAAAAATCTCGCAAAAAGCTTCGGCAGTACCGAGGTCTTGCGCGGCATATCGTTCTCCCTCGGCGAAGGTGAAGCGCTTGTCATAATCGGCTCGTCAGGAAGCGGAAAAACCACGCTCCTGCGCTGCCTGAACTTCCTCGAAACTGCTGACGCGGGGGAAATCGTAGTCGGCGGAGAGACTGTGTGGCGCGCGGGAGACAGCCTGTCGGAGGACGAGATACGCGAGAGACGGCTGAAATTCGGTCTGGTGTTCCAGTCGTTCAACCTCTTTCCGCAGTATACTGTGAAGCGGAACGTCACCCTCGCGCCGGAGCTTTTTGAAACGGATCTGCTCCGCGAAAAGTACGGGGGAAAAAGCGCGGCTTTCCGTGAGGAGAAGAAAAAGCTGACGGACAGGCTTGACAGACAAGCGGACGAGCTGCTGAAATCCGTGGGACTGAGCGAAAAGGCAGAGATGTACCCGTGGCAGCTTTCGGGAGGTCAGTGTCAGAGAGCGGCTATAGCCCGCGCGCTTGCGATGTCGCCGGATGTGCTGTGCTTCGACGAGCCGACGTCCGCCCTTGACCCCGAGCTTACGGGAGAGGTACTGCGCGTGATACGTGAGCTGAAAAATTCCGGCAGGACGATGGTTATAGTGACCCACGAGATGGACTTCGCCCGCGAGATCGGAGACAAGGTGGTCTACATGGCGGGAGGAGTAGTGGAAGCCTGCGGCACGGCGGAGGAGGTTTTCGCGAACGAAAGAGTGAAGCGGTTTTCGCACGGCGGGACCATAGCGTTAGACGACTAAAGCCTGATGAAGTCTCACTTAAACTTCAAGTGAGGGAAGGAAGTAGAAAGAGCTTCGCCCTTTCAGATTTAATTGAATCCACCTGCGGGTGGGGGACGCTCCTACGCGGAGGGCGCACAAGGAGTCTCCAGAGCCGACTCCTTGTGAATCTACGCTCACGGTGGAGTTAGGCTGATATGATTTACTTCCGTCTCCGCACACTGTTTCCGATTAGTCGCGCGGCAAAGCATAAGATGTAGTAGTGGAGCATAAAATGTACGCGCGGTGAGTTTTGGGGCGCGACAACGCATAAGCCTTAGTAGTGTAGTTAGAATGACCGCGTCTGTTTATTTGGCTTAGATTTATAAAACGCTCGTCAGCTTTTCTACGGAAGAAAAACGAAATTTGACGTTCGCTATATTTCGACGCACAAATTAGCGACCTACCGCGGTTAGCTTACTCCATTTCACTAATGATTTGGTATTCTCACCCCCGCGCGACCGAAAAAGCAACGATTAAGTAAGTCTTCCCGCGTCTCACTCTACCGCGCGAACATTCTAATGCCACTACTAAGGTTTATGCGTAACCGCGCGACTGAGCTGTTCACGGGGGCGATGATGAAGTTTATTGCTAAACTGAACTCCACCGCAAGCCGGAACTCACAGAGGTGCGGCGTCTGAGCATCTCTGTGCGCCCTCCGCGTAGGAGTTTAAAATTAAATCTGAAAGGGCGAAGCTCTTTCTTCTCCATTTCTCACTTAAAGTTTAAGTGAAACTTACATCAGGGGAAGTCTCTTAGAAAACTCAAGTTGTCTAAGGAAAAGAAAATTGCTTCGCGCTTTCTTTTTTTCTTCACTTTAAACCAAAGTGAACCTCACCCCACGGCGGTTTGTCGTATCAGCATAATACTGCATAAATCCGATGCCGGAAAAATTGTGCAGCTTCACATAAATAATCTTGTTGCAAGAATAACGAATGTGTGGTATAATATTATCGTAAGAATGATAAGAAGTAATGGAGAGTGGGCAAAATAACGTCCACTCTCTTGTTTATGATAAGGCGGAAATTATGAAGCAGAAAAAAAACATTGCAGGGCTCGTCAGCGAAATCGCATTGCCCCTCGCAAAGGAATTCGGCTATGACCTCTGGGACGTGGAGTACGTTAAGGAAGGCGCGGATATGATCCTGCGTATAACAATAGACACCGACGCGGAAGGCGGTATTACCATCGACGACTGCGAAAAAATGCACCGCGCCATCGACCCGCTTCTTGACGAGCTTGACCCCATCGAGGAGTCGTATATGCTTTCCGTTTCGTCTCCCGGCGTCGAGAGAGAGCTCACTAAGCCCATGCACTACGCAAAAATGGCGGGCAGTGAGGTCGAAGTCAGACTGTACGCCGCACTCGACGGTTCAAAAGTGTTCCGCGGTGAGCTTGTCGGGCTTGAAGAGAGCGAGGACGGAGACAGCGTCGTAATAAAGCTCACCGACGGTGAAGAGAAGAAGTTCCCCATAAAGACCGTCGCAAAATGCGTGACCGTTTTCAACTGGGACTGATATATAATAAATGAAGAAAATCCACAAACATAACACGAAAGGTATGGAATTTTAGCAATGAACTCAGAGCTTTTTGACGCACTTGAGCTGCTCGAAAAAACAAAGGGTATTCCCGTAGACTATATGCTCGAGAAAATCGAAGCAGCGCTCGTTTCCGCTTTTAAAAAGGAATACGGCAGCGCGTCTGTCAGAGTGGACATAAATAAAGATAAAAAAGAAGTACGCGTTTTCCGCCGCCGCACAGTTGTAGAGGAAGTAACAGACCCCAAAACCGAAATCTCCCTTGAGAAGGCGCAGGAAATCAGCCGCAGATATGAGCTCGGCTCCGTCATCGAGGACGAAATCAAGGGCAAAAACTTCGGCAGAATCTCCGCGCTCACCGGCAAGCAGGTAATAGTGCAGGGCATCCGCGAGGCAGAAAAAAATAACTTAAACCGCGAGTACGAGAAGAAGAAAGAGGAAGTCATCTCCGCGCAGGTCACAAAAAGAGACGACTCCACAGGCGACGTTTGGGTCGATACCGGCGCGTCGGACGTGCTTCTCCCGAAAAACGAACAAATCCCCGGAGAAGAGCTGTTCGTAGGCGACAGAATAAGAGTGTTCGTCACCGAGGTCGCAAGAGACAGCGAAAACGCCCCCGTCGTAATGCTCTCCCGTACCGCTCCCCAGATGGTAAAGCGTATGTTCGAGACTGATATTCCCGAAATCGCAGACGGCACAGTCCTCGTAAAAGGCGTAGCAAGAGAGGCGGGCTCCAGAACCAAAATCTCCGTCTCCTCCCGTGACCCCGAGGTTGACCCCGTAGGCGCGTGCATCGGTAACCGCGGTATGAGAATCGCCGCCATTGTCGAAGAGCTTCGCGGAGAAAAAATAGACGTAATCGCCTACTCCGATAAGCCAGAAGAATATATCGCCGCAGCCCTCTCCCCCGCAGAGGTGCAGGACGTTGAGTTCGACGGTGAAAGAAGCGCGCTCGTTCACGTAAGCAGCGACCAGCTCTCACTTGCTATCGGTAAGGAAGGTCAGAACGTCCGCCTTGCCGCAAAGCTCACGGGATGTAAGATAGATATAAAGGGCGTTAAAGCGTAAAGCAGGAGAATTATGGCACTGACCAAACCTAAAAAACAGCAAAAACCCGCGAAAAAAGTCCCCGAAAGACGCTGCATCGGCTGCATGGAAACGAAGGAAAAACGCGACCTCATCAGAGTTGTGCGCTCGCCGGAGGGGGATATCTCAATAGACTTCACGGGTAAAAAATCCGGCAGAGGCGCGTATCTCTGCAAAAACGAGTCGTGCCTTAAAAAAGCCAGAAAATCCGGAGCTGTCTCACGTGCTTTGAGCTGCGAGATAGCCCCGGAAATATACGACGAGCTTGAAAAAGAGATTCGCGCGTACGAAGCGGAGGCGGCAAATGAGTAACGCAAGCGCAATTCTGAGTAATGCATTACTCAAATGGATGGGGCTCTGTAAGGCTGCGGGCGGTGTTACGTCCGGCTTTGATTCCGTCCTCGGCGAGGTGAGATGCGGCAAGTCAAAGCTCGTCATGATAGCCTCCGACGCTTCCGAGAGAACGAGAAAACAGATTAAGGATAAGTGCGAGTTCCACGGAGTAAAGTGCGTGGAGTGCGGATTTTCGTCGGAAGAGATCGGACACGCGATTGGAAGAGATAACACGGTCGCGGTCTCGTTCGGCGGAAAAGGCTGCTTTAATAAGATCCGCGATTATTACGCGAAACAGGACGCACAAAGTCAAAATCAGGACGCACCCAATCAGTAAAAATTTCGACAAACAAAAAATGACAGGATGCACCCAGTCAGTGAAAAGTTTCGCTTGAGCCTTTTCAAAGGCTCATAGGGTCAAGGGACGAAGTCCTTGTCGAACTCCGCAGAGTTCGAAATCTCAGGCGTGAGAAAAGAAAGTTCCTCTTTTTTGCTTCTTTTTTCTTCCTCGCTAAAGGAGAAAAAAGTAGGACTAACAACTTGTACCAACAATATTCATTCAAGATAATCCCCTACCAATAGATACGAATACCCACCCAGATATGTGCTAATCAGAAAGGATGATCGTTAATGGCAACGAAGTCAAATTCGATGTTCAGGATAAGCCAGTTGGCAAAGGACCTCGGACTGAAAACGAAGGAGCTTACCGAAAAGCTGAACGAGCTGGGAGTTTCCACGAAGAATACGTCCGCATCCCTTGAGCCGGATGAAGTAAATCTTTTGTTTGAAAGCCTTTCCAAGGACTCTGAGATCAAGGATATTGACGGATATCTGCGCGGAAAGACAGTTATCACGCTGCCTGAGTCTCCCGAGGAAAGCGCAACACGGCTGAAACAGGAAAAAGCGGAAGCGGAAGCAAAGGCCAAGGCGGAAGCGGAAGCAAAGGCTAAGGCAGAAGCTGAAGCTAAAGCCAAGGCAGAGGCAGAAGCAAAAGCCAAGGCAGAAGCAGAAGCTAAAGCCAAGGCAGAGGCTGAAGCTATGGCTAAAGCAGAAGCGGAGGCTAAAGCTAAGGCAGAAGCAGAAGCAAAAGCCAAGGCAGAAGCAGAAGCTAAAGCAAAGGCAGAAGCGGAAGCTAAAGCCAAAGCAGAGGCTGAAGCAAAGGCTAAGGCAGAAGCTGAAGCAAAGGCTAAGGCAGAAGCTGAAGCTAAAGCTAAAGCAGAGGCTGAAGCTAAAGCAAAGGCAGAAGCGGAAGCTCAGGCTAAAGCCGCAGAAGAAGCAAAAGCCGCTAATGAAACAAAATCGACTACAAACACACAGGACAAATATATGAACGATAATAATTCAGCTTCACAGAACCGTCAGCAGAACCAGCGCAACGATAACCGCGGCGAGAGAAAACCCTTCGGCTCACAGAATAACCAGAACGGAGAGAGAAAACCCTTTAACCGCGATAACTCCGGAAATAATCAAAGACCCTCCGCTCCCAGAAACGACAACAACCGCGACAATAACAACCGCCAGAACGACAATCGAAACGATAATAATCGTAACGGCAACGGATTCAAGCCGAACAATAACCGCGACGGCAACAGCTTCCGTGGCAACGACAAGGACTCCGCACGCGACAGAGCTCCCATTGCACCCAAGCCGAAGCCGAAAATAGAATCCGGCGTGGAGAAAAAACGTACCGGCAACACAAGAATCGTCGATACCAGAACATCCTCCGTCGACCTCTCCAAGTATGACGAGAGACTCGAAAATTTCTCCCCTGAGGTTGACGACGCTCACTCCACCAAGCAGAAGGTGAAGAAGCAGAACCAGCGTCCCGAAAACCGCGGTACGGGCAAGAAAAACGACAAAGAACGCTTCGCTATGGAAAAGCTCAAGAAGGCTAACCTCGAAAAGGCGAAGAAACAGCCGCTCAAGATAACCATCCCCGACGAAATCACCGTAGGCGAGCTTGCACAGAGACTTAAAGTAACCGCGGCGGAATGCGTAAAAAAGCTCATGCTCATGGGCGTTATGGCTACGGTAAACCAGGTCATCGACTACGACACCGCTTACCTCATCGCCGACGAAATGGGCGCGGTCGTCACAAAGGAAGTCAAGGTAACAATCGAAGACAAACTCTTCTCGGAAGAACCCGAAAACGAAGAGGATCTCGTAACCCGCGCGCCCGTTGTATGCGTAATGGGACACGTTGACCACGGCAAGACCTCCATCCTCGACGCTATCCGCCACACGAGCGTAACGGCAGGAGAAGCCGGCGGCATTACACAGCACATCGGCGCGTACAGAGTTCACGTAAACGGCAGAGATATAACCTTCCTCGACACCCCCGGACACGAGGCGTTCACCGCAATGAGAGCAAGAGGCGCGCAGTGTACCGATATCGCAATCCTTGTTGTAGCCGGAGACGACGGTATCATGCCGCAGACAGTCGAAGCTATCAACCACGCGAAGGCGGCAGGCGTTGACATCATCGTAGCGATAAACAAGATGGATAAGCCCCACGCAAACGCAGACAACGTAAAGAACGAGCTTACAAAATACGACCTTGTTCCCGAGGAATGGGGCGGCGACGTAATGTGCGTTCCCGTATCCGCGCTGACGAAGATGGGCATAAACGACCTGCTTGAAGACATTCTTCTCATAGCGGACGTTAAGGAATACAAGGCTAACCCGCACAAGAGAGCGAAGGGCGTTGTAATCGAAGCAAAGCTTGACAAGGGCAGAGGACCGGTTGCGACGGTTCTTGTACAGGACGGTACGCTGAGAAACGGCGACATCGTAATTGCAGGCACATCGGTAGGACGTGTTCGCGCTATGGTAAACGACCGCGGAGAGCAGCTCACCGAAGCAGGCCCGTCTGTTCCCGTTGAGATAATCGGTCTTTCGGAAGTACCTCTCGCAGGCGACGAATTCAACGCAGTCGAGGACGAGAGAATGGCTCGTGAGCTTGCCGACCAGAGACGCGAGAAGGCGAAGGAAGAGGTATTCAAGCAGAGCGCAAAGGTAAACCTCGACGACCTGTTCTCGCAGATAGCGGCCGGCGTCAAGGAGCTGAACATCATAGTAAAGGCGGACGTAGGCGGTTCTGCGGAGGCGGTAAAGCAGTCCCTCGAGAAGATATCGAACGACGAGGTAAAGGTAAGAGTAATCCACGCGGGCGTCGGCGGAATCACGGAATCCGATGTAATGTTCGCGGCGGCGTCGAATGCCATCATCGTAGGCTTCAACGTTCGACCCGACAAGAGCGCGCTTGACTCCGCTGAAAGACAGAACGTAGACATCCGCACGTACCGCATCATTTACGAATGCATAGAAGAGATTAAGGCTGCCATGAAGGGTATGCTTGCTCCGACGTTCAAGGAAGTTCTCCAGGGACACATCGAAGTTCGTCAGACTATAAAAGTACCGAACGTAGGAATCATAGCGGGTTCGTACGTGCTCGACGGCAAGGTAACGCGTCAGTCCCAGATAAGAATAGTCCGCGACGGCATTGTTATCATGGAAGACAAGATATCTTCACTGAGAAGATTCAAGGACGACGTGAAGGAAGTAGCGGCAGGCTACGAATGCGGCATAGGACTTGAGAAGTGTCTCGACATTCAGGTAGGAGACATATTTGAAGCCTTCATCATGGAAGAAGTAGAGAAATAAAAGAAAGAGCGCAAGCTCGTTTCTACCTTAGACTACATTATCCCTTTGGGAAACATAGGGTAAGGAAGAAAGAGCTGCGCTCTTTTGATTTTATTTTATCGACTGCGGTCGAGGGCTGCTCCTACGCGGAGGTGCGCACCGAACTAACTTCGTTAGTTCCAGAGACATCAGACGCCGTCTCCTTGTGAATCTACGCTCGCGGTGGAGTATGGCGTATATGATTTACTATTGGTGTCGCCCATTTGAACAGAACAGTCGCGCGGTTACGCATAAGCCTTAGTAGTGGCATTAGCATGTTCGCGCGGGAGAGTGAGACGCGGGTTGTGTATCTAAATCATTGCTTTTGTTGTCGCGCGGAGTGTTGAATACCTAATCAAAGTGAATTGGATTAGGCTAACCGCGGATTGTCGGGAGTTTGTGCGTTGACGTAGAGCGAACGTCCAATTTCGTTTTGCTTCCGTTCGAGAGACTGACTAATGTGTAGTAAATTTAGACCAAACGAACAGACGCGGACATGTTACGCTCCACTACTACGCTTTATGCGTTATCGCGCCCCAAAACTCACTGCGCGCACATTTTATGCTCCACTACTACACTTTATGCGAAACCGCGCGACTAATCGGTAAAAATGTGCGGGGACGGAAGTAAATTGCTAAGCCATACTCCACCGTGAGCGTAGATTCACAAGGAGTCGGCTCCGGAGACTCCTTGTGCGCCCTCCGCGTAGGAGCGTCCCCTCACCGCAGTGAGATATAATTAATCTGAAAGAGCGAAGCTCTTTCTACTTTTCCCTCACTTAAAGCCTAAGTGAAACTTCATCAGGGGAAGTCTCTTAGAAGGCTCAAGTAGTCTAAGGTAGAAAGGAGCTTCGCTCTTTTCGCTAGAAGCGCATCTCCTTCACGTCTGTCGCGGAGGAGTTGTAGAACTTCATCGACTTTATCATCTTGTTGATCGCTTCAAAGCGTACCACAATGCTCTTCCCGTCCTTCTCAAGACGCGCATAGTACGACTCCGGCGACTTCAGGCTTCCTCGACATTCGAGTATCCTGTCCGCATTCTCCCACTTCTCGCGGTGCGCCTCGTCCATCGGTCCTATCGAGCTGAATTCCGACAGAAGATTCTCGAATACCACTTCCTCGCGCTTCGGTCCGTATACCTCCGTTATCCGCAGCTTCGCGTTCACTACCTCGTAGCGGTGCTCTATCTTCACAAAGCGGTTCCATGTGAAATACCTCACCACCATCACCGTCATCGGTATGAAGGGCACGGTCAGTATCGCCACAAGCACGCCGTAGTTGCTCAGCTTTACCATAAGCCCTATGTACGCGAAAATTATCAGCCCGTATACAGCAAGCCAGAATATCTTCCGCTTTAAAAATTTTCCCTCGGCTTTCTGCGTAACCGTGTATTCCGCGTAGTTTATTGACCCGTCCATTGCAGTCTCCTTAGTGTTTTTTCTATATTTTTTCTATTAGTTTACCATAATTTTGCCGCGATTGCAAGAGAGTTGACACATTTCTTCATCCCCCGCAAAATTATGCATAATTCGGGTAAAAAATTCACTCCTGCCACGCATAAATGCATAAATGCTATTGACTTCCTGCAAAACACGTGTTATAATATATCCGTAAACGATTTTTGACATACTGAAAGCGAAAGCAAGCAGGTGACTTTATGCAAAACGATGATTCAAAGAGAATGAATAACGTAGTGTACGAGCGCGAGATGAGCGTAGGTTATTCCGAAAACACCCACCTTATCGAGCAGTCCGCGTACAAATACTCCCTCCAGGAGAGAGCCGACCCGAACCTCTACCGACCGCTGTTCGACTACGACTCCGTGCCGAAGGTCTCGTTCAACCACCGCTTCGTGCCCGTGAATATGCCGGAGAAGATTCGTATCACCGACACCACGTTCCGCGACGGTCAGCAGGCCATGAATCCGTTCACCGTGAAGCAGATCGTCGACCTGTACAAAATGCTGCATCGTCTCGGCGGTGAGCAGGGCATAATCAGCCAGTCGGAGTTCTTCGTCTACACGGAAAAGGACAGGCGCGCGCTTGAGGAATGCATGGCTCTGGGCTACGAATTTCCCGAGATAACGACTTGGATTCGCGCGTCGAAGAAGGACTTTGAGCTTGTGAAATCCCTCGGAATACGCGAGACGGGCATACTTGTCTCCTGCTCCGACTATCATATTTACAACAAAATGGGACTGACCCGCAAGAGCGCGATGGAAAAGTACCTCTCGGTCATCGGCGAAGTGCTTGACATGGGAATCTCGCCCCGCTGTCACTTCGAGGACATCACGCGCGCGGACTTCTACGGCTTTGTTCTCCCGCTTGCCGAGGCGATTGAGGAGCTTTGCGAGAGCTACGGCATTCCCGTCAAGATAAGAGCGTGCGACACGATGGGTTACGGCGTATCATATCCGGGCGCGGCTCTACCCCGTTCCGTTCCGGGAATCTGCTACGGTCTGAACCACTACGGCGGATTCAAGTCGGAGCTTCTCGAGTGGCACGGACACAACGATTTCTACAAGGCGGTGAACAACTCGTCGACGGCATGGCTGTACGGCTGTTCCGCGGTCAACTGCGCCCTGCTCGGAATAGGAGAGAGATGCGGCAACACCCCGCTTGAGGCAATGGTAATGGAATACGCTTCCCTGCGCGGCACGACGGACGGAATGGATCTGACGGTGATAACGGAGATAGCGGATTACTTCAAGAACGAGATAGGCTACGACATTCCCCCGAAGACGCCGTTTGTGGGACGGGACTTCAACGTAACGAAAGCCGGAATCCACGCGGACGGGCTGCTGAAGGATGAGGAGATATACAACATCTTCAACACGGAGAAGCTGCTCGGCAGGAGTCCTCAGGTAGCGATAGACGCACACAGCGGAGCGGCGGGAATAGCGCACTGGCTGACCCACAGATGCGGCGAGGCATACGACAAGCGAGATCCTGTGGTAACGAAGATGAAAGAGATGATCGACCACGAATACGAATGCGGAAGGACGACGACGATGTCAGACGATGAGCTGATGAAGATTTTCGCCGCGGCGAAGGAATAAAGTGAAAAAAAGCCTGAGATGATGCGAAATTACGCAAAATCTTGCAGGCTTTTTTTCCTTCTTTGCATCTTCTTTTTTTCTAGCAGGTTTAGTTTTTCCTCACTTCGAGTGAGAGAGTATAGAAGAAAGAGCTTCGCCCTTTCAGATTAATTATATCTCACTGCGGTGAGGGGCTGCTCCTACGCGGAGGGCGCACAAGGAGACTCAGACGCCGTCTCCTTGTGAATCTACGCTCACGGTGGAGTTTGGTTTAGCAATATACTTCCGTCTTCGCCCCCATCAACAGAACAGTCGCGCGATTAAGCATAAAGCGTAGTAGTGGAGCTTAAAATGTTCGCGCGGGGGAGTTAGACGCGGGTAGACTTACTAAATCACTGCTTTCACTTTCGCGCGGAGTCGAGAATACCAAATCATACGTGAATTGGATTAGGCTAACCGCGGATTTTCGCTCGTTTGTGCGTTGAAATGGAGCGAACGTCCAATTTCGTTTTGCTTCCGTAGGAGAACCAACGAACAGTTTATCAAATCTAAACCAAACATACAGACGCGGACATGTTACGCTACACTACTACGCTTTATGCTTCATCGCGCCCCAAAACTCACCGCGCGTAAATTTTATGCTCCACTACTACAGATTATGCGAAGCCGCGCGACTAATCGGTATAAATGTGCGGAGACGGCAGTTTATTCCTAAGCCAAACTCCACCGGTAAGCCGGTACTCGCAGAGGGATGGCGTCTGAATCCCTCTGTGCGCCCTCCGCGTAGGAGCAGCCCTCGACCGCAGTCGATTTAATAAATTCGAAAGGGCGAAGCTCTTTCTACTTTTATCTTCACTTAAAGCTAAAGTGAATCTTACAGAATGGAAGTCTCTTAGAAGGCGCAAGTCGTCTAAGGTGATTTTTGACAAAACCGCACATACGATTTTGTGCAGTTTTGTCAAAACTCCATGTTGACGCAGCTACATGGGTGAAGTATAATTACCTCCGTGCGATTTCATTAATATTTTTAAGGATAATTTTTAAAATGAATAAAACCTCATCGGTCAGAGCGCGTACTGCCTCACCTGTCACTGCCTTCGTGAAGCGCAATCCCGTCCTCACTATCGCTGCAGTCCTCGCGCTCGTCACCTCGTTCATCGTGCCGCCGGACAGAGAATACCTCTCCTACATCGACTACAGAACCATAACCTGCCTTTTCTGCACGCTCTCCGTCATATGCGCGCTCAAAGAGATAAAATTCTTCTACGTCTGCGCTGAGAAAATCGTCTCGCTTGCGAAAAATCTGCGCCTTGCGACTGTCTCCCTTGTCTACATCACGTTCATCGGCTCCATGCTCATCGCGAACGACATGGCGCTCATCACGTTCCTGCCGCTCGGATACATTGTCCTGAAGTGTACGAACAGCGAAAAATACACCGCGTACGTCTTCATCCTGCAAAATATCGCGGCAAACCTCGGCGGAATGCTCACCCCTTTCGGAAACCCGCAGAATCTCTACCTGTATTCGTATTTTTCCATTCCCACGGGTGAGTTTGTGACCGCGATGTTCCCGCCGTTTCTCCTCGCCGTCATCCTCATCACCGTCGCCTGCCTTGCCGTTCCCGCCACTCCGATTTCCTTCTGCGGTGAACGCGAAACGCTGCCTGCCGGTCGACTTGCTGTGTATCTTGCCCTGTTCGCGCTGTCGATTCTCGTCGTTTTCCGCGGAATTCCGTATATCATCGGGCTTATTGTTATCCCCGTCGCGCTTTTCATAATCGACAAAAAGGCTATGCGCGAGGTCGACTACGGTCTGCTGCTTACGTTCGTGTGCTTCTTCATCTTCTCCGGCAATATGTCGCGAATTCCGGCGGTATCGGCTCTCATGCGTCCTCTTGTGGGTGGCAGTGCGAAGCCGGAGCTTGTTTCGTCCGCGCTGTCATGTCAGGCAATATCGAACGTACCGAGCGCGATTCTGCTCTCCCGTTTTGCAAAGTCATGGAAGCCGCTTTTATACGGTGTGAACATTGGAGGCTGCGGCACGATAATCTCATCCCTTGCAAGCCTCATCACGTTCCGGACGTACATGGCGCATTCGTCGGAGCACGGAGGAAATGCGGGCGGATACATGAAGCTGTTCTCTGCGATGAACTTTGCTTTTCTCGCGGTTTTGCTGGTGTTCTGTCTGATTTTGGTATAAAATAAGGAAAACGACTTACGTCTTTTCAATTTTATTTTTTCTCACTGCGGTAAGGTGGTACTCCTACGCGGAGGGTTGAATACCAAATCATACGTGAATTGGAGTAGGCTAACCGCGGATTGTCGTTAATCTGTGCGTTGACATAGAGCGAACGTCCGATTTCGTTTAGTTTCCGTCAGCGAACTTAGAATCAATCCAGTGCGGCAGCAAATATCGAACTACACTTGCAGTTTAAGCCGTATTGAATTGGTGATAGTGCTAAAATTTCGACTAAAAATCCGGCTATCAAGTGAAGAATACCTTAGGTATAAATCCGGCGGTTAGCCAGAATCAAAGAAAACCCTTTCGCCAGTAGAATCAGGGTGCGACAGCCAAAGTTAATTGCTCGACTGCACGAAACCGGTAAGCCGGTACTCGCAGAGGGGTGGCGTTTGAACCTCTCTGCGTGCCCTCTGCAAAGAGCTCCCCACGAGCAGTGGAATAATGAAATCGAAAAGACGTAAGTCTTTTCTTCTTCCTTCTCACTTAGGATTTAAGTGAATCTTCACTGAGGGAAGTCTCATGGAAGACGCAAATCACCTAAGGTAGAAATACATTCGTATTTCCGCATCTTTTAACGATTTCCCGCTTGATTTTGCGCCCGCGGAGTGGTATAGTACATTATATTACTTTTCCGGAGATGTTCAATGAAGCAGCGATCGTTCGCAAAAACGGCTTTCCTCATGGGCGTCATAATCCTCGCGTCAAAACTCATGGGTCTGGCGCGCGACGTCCTCACAGCGAGAGCTTTCGGCACGACTGACTACGCGATAGCTTACGAAACCGCATCAAAACTGCCGCTTACTATTTTCGATTTCGTCCTCGGCGGTGTGGTTACGTCGGCTTTTATCCCGATTTATAACTCAATTTCAGTGAAAAATGGCAAAAAACAGGCCGTTTCTTTCTTATCTTCGTATATCAACCTCATCCTCCTCATCACGCTGGCAATAACCGCCTTCGGTGAAATTTTCGCGCCTCTCCTTGTCAAATTCATCGCACCCGAGCTGTCGGAAGCAACCGCAAGTCTGTCCGTCAGCCTCACGAGAATCATGTTCCCGATGGTAATCTTCGTCGGACTTGCGTTTTCTTTTGTGGGTTTTCTACAATCCGAGGGCGAATATAACCTCCCTGCCGTCATATCTCTTGTGTCAAACGTCATAATGTGTACTTATTTGTTAACATTGTCCGATAAATTCGGCGTGACTGGTCTTGCGGTGGCTATGCTTGTCGGATGGATGATGCAGGCTTTTGTGCAGCTCCCGACTGCTGTCAAAAAAGGACTGAAATACTCACCGAAATCGAGGATAAATACACCTGAAATTACCAGAGCTGCCAAGAATACTATACCCATCCTTTTAGCAACTTGGACAACCCCATTGTGCAGTTTGATTAATACACGCATCGCATCCGGCATCGAAAACGGTCGCGCAATAACGGCACTCGGCTACGCAAACAAGCTCTACATCATCATCGTCGGGCTGTTTTCGTTCGTCGCAACCAATCTCCTGTTTCCGTATTTTTCCAAATCGGCGGCTGAGGGAAACCGCGACGAATCGGACAGACTGACGCGCACCTCGATAAAAACTCTCGCGTTCATCATCGCGCCGATTTCTGTCGGAGTCACAACCCTCGCCGAGCCGTTCATCAGCCTGATTTACGAAAACGGCAGCTTCACGCACTCCGATACACTGCTGACCGCTGAGGCGCTGAGGTGCTACGCCGTAGGAATGATATTCTCCGCAGTTACGGAAATTCTTACCAAAGCGTTCTTCGCAGCCGAGGACAACAAAAAGCCAATGTATTCCGCGGCTATCGCGATGGTTGTTAATATTTTGTTGGTTGCGGTGTTCGGCGAGAGACTTAGAACGGGTGGAGTTGCGCTTGTGACATCGGCTGTAGCGGCAGTGAATATGGCACTGAATCTTGCGTTCGCGATAAAAACCGGTCTTGTCTCCACGAGAAAAAACGATATTTGGGATATAATAAAATCAGTAGTCTGCGCTATGGCTATGGGAACGGTTATCGCAGTTTTCGCTCATTTTGTACCGCTGAACAGCAGAATCGGCGCACTTTTGCTCCCTACACTCTTCGGCGTGATAGCCTATGCAATACTTGCGGCAGCTACAAAAAGCAGTGAAATGACCATGCTCATAGACTTTGTAAAATCAAAATTCAAGAGAGGAGAGCGCGCGGAATGATTAAGGTAATGAACATCCTGACCGACACAAACATCGGCGGCGCGGGAAGACTTCTTGTTAATTATTTGCACAACTTCGACAGAACAAAATTCGACGTCTGCGTAGTGCTTCCAAAGAATTCCCAGCTCAAACCGTTCATCGAAGCGGAGAAATGGCAAGTCATGGAAATAGAACACGGTGCGGACAAGAGCTTTGACATGGGAGCTGTGGGAGAAATAGAAAATCTCATCAAAAAATGGAAGCCTGATATCGTCCACACGCACTCGTCATTATCAGGCAAGCTCGCGGCGTATCTGACCCACGTTCCTTGCAGATTTTACACCCGACACTGCGCGTTTCCACAGCCGAAAAAGCTCACGACATTCCCCGGAAAGCAGCTGAACGGACTGATGAACAACACGCTCGCGACCGACATCGTAGCCGTAGCAAAAGCCGCCGAAGACAACCTGCTCGAGACTGGAATTTCGCCGAAAAAAGTTACCGTCATCATAAACGGCGTAGAAAAAATGCGCAAAACCACGGCGGAAGAACAGCTTAACCTGAAAAAATCGCTCGGAATTCCACATGATGCGTTCGTCTGCGGAATTTCGGCTCGGCTTGAAGAATACAAAGGACACCGCTACCTGCTCGAAAGCGCGAAAATCGTCACGGAGAAGCATCCGAACACGTATTTTCTCATAATCGGCGGCGGAAGCGAGGAAGAAAATCTCCGTAATTTGGTAATTCAACTGGGAATTAGCACCAAAGTGATATTCACGGGATTTGTGAACGATGTCGCGCCTTACTACAATATTATGAACCTCAATTTAAACTGCTCGATAGGCACGGAAACGTCTTCGCTTGCACTGTCGGAGGGCATGAGTTTGTCGATTCCCGCGATCGCAACGACTTACGGCGGCAACCCGTACATGATAACCGATGGAGTAAACGGCTTCCTCGTTCCCGAAAGAGATGCCGCGGCGATGGCTGAAAGAATCTGCGAAATCATAGAAAATCCGTCACTTTACGTACAGCTGTCAAAAGGAGCTTACGAAATGTACGAAAAGAAGTTCACAGCGTCAGCAATGACACGCCAGCTTGAAGAATTATACGTAAAGTCCTACGTAAAGCACGTGAAGAAGTAAATCCTTTCGACAAACTCAAACAGAATAACAAAAGAAAACCGGAGATGATTTTTCAGTCAAATCCGGTTTATTTTTATGAAGTTTTCCACAGGTATAACTCCGCGATAACGTACTTATCAACACGGTTTTCCACAGCCTGTTCAAAACATTTGCCATAAGTCAAATATAAAACGACTTTAGCGGTGCAAAAAACACACAATCAGGCATAATTCTGTACGAAATATCAACTTAACGGACGTAATCCAGTCCTGCCTTGTCGAGAAGTCTGTAGATTGCTTTCATGTATCCGTCGTAATCCTTTAGGAACGAGATGCCGTGTTTTGCACCCGAAGCCGTGAATAATTCAGCTAAATCCTCACCGTTGTCAGCTTTCGCGCCGTCGAAAATTGCATAGTTTTGTTTGCCCATTGCATACGGTACAAAATCGTCCGCGTCTCCGTGAGCGAAAAGTATCGGGATTCTGCGCTTCTTTATCTCGTTCAGACCGGCAGTCGAATCCGTCTTGTCTAGATCGTATTTTGCGAAGATTTTCGTCATGAGCTTAGCGGCATAATATACAGGAAACGGCGGCAGCTTGAACCATTGTTTCATAGTTTTTCTACAAATCTCACCGGCATTCGAGTAACCGCAGTCCGCTATAATCGCGCGAACCGATGATGGATAACCAACCTCCGCGCCCATCATGACCGTTGAAGAACCCATCGAAACGCCGTCGAGAACGATTGGAAGTCCGAAATGTTCCTCCGCAAACGCCGCCCAACGCGAAATATCGTACTTTTCGAGCGCGCCGAACCCGATTTTCTCCCCCTCGCTGAACCCGTGAGCACGCTGGTCGATAAGAAGGCACGCAAAACCGAGGTAATTCACTGCCTTGACTGCACATGAGAAATCATGAACAGCGTGTGAACGATAGCCATGAACCATGATGAAAACTCCGCGCGGAGCAGTATTTTCCGGCTCGACAACGTGTCCGACAAGGGTAAGACCGTCGTGAGATTTAATCCTGACAACCTCGGTGATGTGGCTTTTGATGTACTTTTCTCCCTCGATAATCTTCTTTCGGTTCTCCTCGCTGTAGCCGGGATGGGGGTTGATTTCCTTTTCCCAAAGGTTTTCTTGACGTTTTCCGCTGTGATCCCGCACGACAGCGTAGAAGTACATATACACGCCGCCTACAAGCGCAAAAAGGAAGAAAACACCAACTAAAATACCAATCAGGACCATTTTAATTACCTTCTTTTGCCATAAGTAAAAGCTCTTCCTCGCTGATTACTCGAATTCCGAGCTCATTTGCCTTCGTCAGCTTGGAGCCTGCGTCCTCTCCCGCTAAAACAAAGTCGGTCTTTTTCGACACGCTTCCCGAGGTTTTTCCGCCGTACGATTTGATTAAATCTGATGCTTCTGTACGGGTCATCGTCGGCAGAGTGCCTGTGAGTACGAACGTTTTTCCGGCGAAAATCTGCGGTTTTTCCTCAGTATCGGCGGAATTTTTGGCAGACTCGAGCGACACGCCGAAAATTTTGAGCTTTTCTATGAGATTTTTTGTCTCGGGAAGCGCAAAATACTCGACGAGAGTGCGCGCGGTTATCTCTCCCACGTCCTCGACTGCCAAAATTTCGTCAACGGATGCGTCCATCAGCTGCTCGACTGAGGTAAAATGCTGCATGAGAGACTCCGCTCCCGCCTCACCTGTATGACGAATGCCGAGCGCGTTTATAACAGCGGATGCGCCGTTTTTCTTAGAATTTTCGATGGAAGAAAGCAGGTTTTCTGCGGATTTAGCGCCCATGCGGGGTAGAGCGGCGATATCGTCTTTGGTGAGGGCATAGATATCTCCGGCATCGTGAACGAGATTTTGCTCGATTAAAAGGCGAACGAGAGCCGGACCGAGACCGTCGATTGACATGGCATGGGCAAAATGCACAAGACCTCTCTCAAGCTGAGCGGGGCAGGCGGGATTTTCGCAGCGATAGACCGAGGATGTGCCGTCGTCGCCGATATCCGCGAACACAATCTCGCCGCAGGATGGGCATCTTTCGGGGAATGAGAAAATTTTCTCGCTGCCTGTGCGTTTTTCCTTGACGGAAGCGACGATTTCGGGGATGATATCGCCTGCTTTTTGGACGATAACTCTATCGCCGACACGGATATCACGCTCGCGGATGATGTCGAGGTTATGCAGCGTTGCGCGGGAGACGGTTGTGCCTGCGAGGCGGACGGGTTCGAGAATGGCGAGGGGGGTGAGCACGCCTGTTCTGCCGACGTTTGTTTCGATGGAGACGAGTGTGGTTTCCTTCTGTTCGGGTGGATATTTGAACGCCGCCGCCCATTTCGGAGTTGAAGTAGTCTCGCCGAGGAGCTTTCTCTGGCTTAGGGAATTTATCTTGACGACCGCGCCGTCGATATCGTAGGGGAGAGAATCGCGCAGCTGACCGATTTTGCGGACGGTTTCGACGACCTCGTCATGGTCAGCGGTGACTTTCATGATTTTTACGGTATGGAAGCCGAGCTGTGCGATACGGGAGATGGTTTCCTCGTGGGTGGAAGGCTCGTGACCGTCCTCGAAGATAGCGCCGGCTTGATAATTGAAGACGAAGATATCGAGGTGAGCGGCGGCAGTTTCGCGTGCGTCGAGTCGTCTGAGAGATCCGGCGGCGGCGTTACGGGGATTAGCGAGCAGTTTTTCTCCGTTTTCGGCTTTTATTCGGTTCAGCTCCTCGAATGCGGCGTGCGGCATATAGACCTCGCCTCTGACGGTAAAGTTGAGGTGGGTATGGGTATCATGGGGCACGCCCGCGATAGTGAGGATATTTTCGGTAATATTTTCGCCGACGGTACCATCTCCGCGAGTAGCACCGAGGGAGAGTTTACCGTCCGAATAGGTAACGGAGACAGAAAGCCCGTCGATTTTCGGCTCAACCGAGTAGAGGACGTCGTCGGGGGAAATATCGTATTCTGCGAGAGCGGCGTTAGTTTTTGTGAGGAAGTCGCGCAGCTCGCTTTCGGAAAACACGTCGGAGAGGCTGCCCATTTTGACGGGGTGGGTGACCTTCTCGAACTTTTCCGAGGCTGTGCCGCCGACGCGATGTGTAGGGGAGTCCGCCGAATCAAGCTCGGGGTGCTCTCTCTCAAGCTTCTTCAGCTCCTCGAACATCATATCGTACTCATAATCCGAAATCTCCGGCGAATCCTTATCATAATAAAGTTCAGACGCTCTGCGAATCTTCTTCCGCAGCTCATCAACATGTTTAGCGATATCCATACGTTTATAATCCTTTCATTTTGGTAGGGGGGACGGGGGGGAACGCGCTTTCTTGAAAGAAAGCTGAGCAAAGAACTTCAAAATGGGTTTAGTTTTATTAGTTTATCCGTATGATACAGTGTATCTCACGGGTGCGGCTTGACTTGCGTGCGTGGTGGAGCGATTCAAGGGTTCAGAAGTAGTGGAGTGAGCTCGCAGGCGCCGCCTAGACCCTGCTCGCCGTCTACGGTTTGTACGGCTTTTGATATAGTTCGTCCGTTTTCGCGGGGTTTTATGGCTGTAGATGAAGTAAACGTCGCGGATTAAACTAAACGTAATCAACCGTTCGCTCTCCGTCAGCAGGAAAAACAAACGACAAAGTCCTGAAACTACACGAAATTGGACGTTCGCAAAATGTCAACGCACAAACTCCCGACAATCCGCGGTTAGCCTACTCCAATTCAGTTATGATTTGGTATTCTCGACCACGCGCGACAAAGAAATACCAAATTCAAGTAAATCTACCCGCGTCTCACTCAACCGCGCGAACATGCTAATGCCACTACTAAGGCTTATGCGTAACCGCGCGACTAATCTGTTCAAGTGGGCGAAGACGGCAGTGAATCATATCAACCATACTCCACCGCGAGCGTAGATTCACAAGGAGACGGCGTCTGAGTCTCCTTGTGCGCCCTCCGCGTAGGAGCAGCCTTCGACCGCAGTCGATTCAATAAATCAAAAGACGTAGTCTTTTTTCTTCTATTTTCTCACTTAAAACCTAAGTGAAACTTCATCAGGGGAAGTCTCTTAGAAGGCGCAAGTCGTCTAAGGTAAAGAAATTAGCTTCGCTCTTTCTTCAGCTTCTCGCGGAGATACTGCCCCGTGTATGACGCAGCTATCTCCGCTACCTCCTCAGGCGTGCCTGTAGCAATAACCGTGCCGCCGCCGTCTCCTCCCTCGGGACCCATGTCAATAATGTAGTCCGCGCATTTGATGAGGTCGAGATTGTGCTCGAT
>Ga0129314_1000956_pt1 | contig 24117 bp, 22 predicted proteins | sample O1111metagenome_FD_94431 | JGI IMG/M metagenome (GOLD analysis project Ga0129314, IMG submission 94431) | Orangutan individual fecal microbial communities from fecal samples from Wisconsin, USA - O1111 metagenome | ecosystem: Host-associated > Mammals > Digestive system > Large intestine > Fecal... | reverse complement strand
GACGCGGCCGCAAAGGCCGAAGAGACGGCGAAAGCCGAACTGGCCGAAACCTCCACAGCTCTTGAAACGGCAAAAGCCGCCGCAGCCGAGTCGGCAAAAGCTCTTGAGACGGCCCAGGACCAGATCGCCGAACTGAATCAGCAGATCGAGTCCGAAAAGGCGGCCCATCAGGCGGCGAAAGACGCGGCCGCAAAGGCCGAAGAGACGGCGAAAGCCGAACTGGCCGAAACCTCCACAGCTCTTGAAACGGCAAAAGCCGCCGCAGCCGAGTCGGCAAAAGCTCTTGAGACGGCCCAGGCCCAGATCGCCGAACTGAATCAGCAGATCGAGTCCGAAAAGGCGGCCCATCAGGCGGCGAAAGACACGGCCGCAAAGGCCGAAGAAGCGGCAAAAGCCGCCGCGGACGAGTCGGCAAAAGCTCTTGAATCGGCCCAGGCCCAGATCGCCGCGCTGAATCAGCAGATCGAGTCCGAAAAGGCGGCCCATCAGGCGGCGAAAGACGCGGCCGCAAAGACCGAAGAAACGGCAAAAGCCGCCGCGGCCGAGTCGGCAAAAGCTCTTGAATCGGCCCAGGCCCAGATCGCCGCGCTGAATCAGCAGATCGAGTCCGAAAAGGCGGCCCATCAGGCGGCGAAGGACGCTCCGCCTTCCTCCGCCGAAGAAGCGGAAAAAAAACTGGACGGCCTTTCTGACCTGCCTCAGCGCGCAGAAAGCGCGCCGAAAGAATAGGCTTTGGCCAAATAAAATAGAGTTTGTGCCCGGATCGCTGCCGACGCTCCGGGCACAGATTTTCGACGTCGTTCGGGAGGGCATTGTTTCTTCCCTCTTGATTCCTCATAAAAAGTATCAGCATATTTTTCGAGGGGCCTTCCGCGCTCCGTCCGAAAAGCTTGATTTCCCGCCGCGCAGCGCGCCGGCGTTCATGAAAACAATAGGAAAGTCGGAGCTGTTTCCGGTTGTTTTTTCTGCTTGTCACGCCAGATAAAAAAAGATAAAATTGCTCGATGTGGAGACTGAAAGCGGAAAGAAATCTCCGCTTTTCTTTTTTGGACAAAAAGCGGAAAAGAATATCCGCTATTCTGCCTTTGCCGTTTCGAGATGTTCATGGAGGTGCCGCATGAATCCTATCGTCAACCTTTCCGAGCCGCTGCTGCTTGGCCTCCACGCCATGGTCGCCCTGGCCGGGGAGCCCGCCGCCTGTCTGTCGGCCCGGCATATTGCCGATGCGCTGGGAGCCTCCGAGGGGCACCTTGCCAAAGTGCTCCAAAAACTGGCGCGCGCGGGCTATCTCGAGCCGGTCCGCGGCCCGGGAGGCGGCTACAGGATGGCGAAGGCGCCGCGGAAGATCGATATGCTCCGGCTCGTGGAACTGCTCGGCGGCCCGTTTGAGCTGGACGGCTGCGGCTTCGAGGGGTGCAGGGGGAAAAGCTGTCTGATCAGCGCGCTTGTCGACGAATTAACGGTTGCAATCAGAGAGTATCTGCGTAAAAGGACGCTGGATGACCTGCTGAAACATTACAGTCTCCAGCCGGAGATCAGAATCGACCTTTTGCTGGCCGGTTCTGACGAAGACAAAGGAATCGTGACAGATACGACAAAATAAGCGAGGGGCAGGGGTTAGTGTATGAATATGAGGAGAACAGCCGCGCTGGCGCTTTCGGCGGCGCTTTTGGCGGCGCCGGCTTACGCGGACGGTTTTGCGGTGTACGAGTGGAGCGCCCGCGGCATGGGCATGGCCGGCGCGATGATGTTCAGCGACGAAGCTTCGCTGCTTGGCTACAATCCGGCCGCGATCACGCAGTTCGACGAGAAGGGCAGCTTCTCCGGCGCCGTGACGTATATCGCGCCGCGCGGTTACGCCGACTTTCTTGACAGCGGCGACAACGTATTCAAGACGCAGCACAACAAGAACAATCCGGCTTACGTTCCTGCAATGTTCTACGCGCGCCAGATTCAGCCCAACGCCTGGTTCGGCGTCGGCGTTTATCCCCGCTTCGGCTTGAAAGCCTCCTACGATCCGGGCTGGTACGGCCGTTTCAGCAACCGCAGCATCGAGTTCCTGTCAGTCTCTTTCGCACCCAACGTGGCCTGGAAGCTAAATCCGTCTCTGTCGATGTCCGTGGGCGCGGAACTGATGTACGCCGGGCTGAAGCTTGACAAGACGACCCGCCTCGGCGGCGAGACGCCGATCGACCTCGAAGGAGACAGCTGGGGAGTAGGCTGGAACGTCGGCCTGAACTGGCAGGCGACGTCCCGGCTCTCGCTGGCGGCGCTGTACCGTTCCGAAGTAAAGCAGACGGTCGAGGGCGACATGAACCTGCACAGCCCCTTGGGGCAGATCGCCACGCGGGGACAGGGAACGGTCCATCTGCCTGAGAGCTACACCTTCGGCGTCGGCTACAAGTTCAGCGACCGCACGCGCGCGGAGTTCAACGCCATCAAGACGATGTGGAGCTCCTACGACAATCTGACCATCAACGTCGCCGTGCCCGAACCGTTCCGCCCGTATCTCGGCGGAATCGCCAGCTATCCGTACAGCGAAGCGAAAAACTGGCGCAACGGATGGCGCTACCAGTTCGGCGTTGAGCACAAGATCAATGACAAGTGGACGATCCGCGCCGGCTTCGTCTACGACGACTGCTCTTCCTGCGATCCCGACGACGCCGATTTCATGGTGCCCACCGGCACGCGGCGCACCTACACCATCGGCGCCAGCTGCCGCGTCAAAAACGTCGAGTATTCGATCGGCTACGGCTACATGGACGTCGGCGACAAACGCATCAACAGATCCGGCGAAAACTACGAAGACGCCTTTACGCGCGGCTGCGACGCCCACATTATCTCGATCGGCGCGCGCATCGACCTGTGATTTTTGTCTGCAAACGGATATAATTCAAGGGCGGAAGCTGAAAAGCCTTCGCCCTTTTCCTTTATCCGCTTTCCGAAGGAGCGATTTCCATGAACTGGTTCTCCTTTCTCAGTTATGTCCTTGTCTCCACCTTCACGCCCGGGCCGAACAACATCTCCTCGATGTCCAACGCCGGGCGCTACGGCTTCGGCGCCTCGCTGCGCTACCGCCTGGGGATCTTCTGCGGCTTCTTCGCCGTGCAGACGCTGGCGGCATTGTTCAGCGCCGCGCTGCTGGATTACATCCCCGCCGCTCAGCCTTACATGCTGGCTCTCGGCGCCGCATACATCCTCTGGATGGCCTGGAAGACGCTGACCAGCCGATCCGGCGGCGAAGAAACGTCCGCCGCCGACAACGCTTTTCTGTCGGGCGTGCTGCTCCAGTTCGTCAACGTCAAGGTGATCATCTACGCTATGACCGCCATGTCTACTTTTGTGCTGCCCTGCATCCGTTCGCTTCCCGTGCTGATTCTTTTCGCACTCGGGCTGGCGGGCACGTCCTTCGTTTCAATCAACTGCTGGGCCGCTTTCGGCGCCGTGTTCAGCCGCGCCCTGCGCCGCCGCGAACGCGCCGTGAACGCCGTCATGGCACTGCTCCTCGCCTACTGCGCGTTGTCGCTGTATCTGTAAGAAACAAGACTGTTTCTCGTTTTGCCAATCGCCGGGACGCGTGTTATAATGCCACTGTTACGTTTCGCGGAGGGGTGGCCGAGCGGTCTAAGGCGGCAGTCTTGAAAACTGTTGAGCGCAAGCTCCGGGAGTTCGAATCTCTTCCCCTCCGCCACCAAAAATTCCACGCAAAAAACTGCGGCCGTTCATCGCTGAGCTTGCGCTCTTCGATGGACGGCCGCAGTTTTTTCTCTGTCTCTCGACATTTTCTATGTGAAAATCATCGAAGCGCCCTATTTCTCCACGTCGTATTTCTTTTCGGCTGTGCCAACAATAATGGTTCCGACGAGATCGCCAAGGCAGTTATTTGTCGTGGTGCCCATGTCGAAGAGTCGGTAGAATGCGGCGATGATGCCGACGACTTCAATGGGCAGCCCCACGGACTGAACGACGACCATCAGCTTGACGATGCCGCTGCCGGGAATTCCGCCGCCGCCCATGGAGAGGATTGTGGAGATGAAAATGGCGTTCAGCAGCTGGGGCAGAGACATAGGCTGGCCGATCATCTGGCTGATGAAGAGGATGACGCAAGCGTAGAGCAGTACGGAACCATCGGAGTTCATCTGCGATCCGAGGGGGATGGTGAAGCCTGAAACGCGCTCAGGAATGCCGAATTTTTCTTCGGCGGTCTTGATGTTGACAGGGATCGTGGCGATGGAGCTGCACGTGGAGATGGTGTAGATCCACACATCGGCGCTCTCCTTGAGGAACCGGAAAGGATTCATGTGGGGCCTAAAGGCCAGAAGGAAGCCTCCGTACACGAAGACGACGTGGGCGAGGCAAGCGGCATAGTAAGTGCCCACGAGCACAGCCATGGAGGTAAAGATGCCGGCGCCGTACTTGCCGAAGGAGCTGCCCATGAGAAAGAACACGCCAACAGGCGACACGGCCATGACCATGCCGATCAGCGAGAAGACCATGCTGCTGAAGCCGTCGAAGCACTTCTTCATCGTCGCTTTGCGTTCGGGATCCTTAATGCGCAGAACGGCAACGCCGAGAAGAATGGCGATGACCAGCGTCTGCACGATGTTGCCGTCGGCAAACGTCTTGATCATGTTGGTAGAAAACAGTCCTTTGAGGAAGCCGGCAAAAGTGATGTCGACGCCGCCCTTGATCTGCTTCGAGGCCATGCCGGCGAAGTCGGCGAATTTTCCGGGATGGAGCAGCGTCGTCACAATCAGCCCGACTACGCAGGCCAGCACGGTAGTGATCACGTAATAGGCGATGATGCGCGCGCTGACGCGCCGCAGCGAGGCAAGGCTGTCCTGCGAGGTAATGCCGGTCACGATCGTGCAGAGCACCATGGGGACCACGATCATTTTGATGCAGCTGAGCCAAATGTCGCCGATGAAGCCGAGCTGGACCATGGTTCTGCCGCCGGCAAGCCCGGCGGCGGAACCGAGGATCATAGCCACAAACACCTGCGTCGTCAAAGATATTTTCTTACCGCCGATAACCATAATTATTACCCCTTCCGAATGAGATTAAAGCGACGCGTCGATTTCGCGGATAATGGCTGCCGCCCGTTCCGCGTCGCGGCGCGTGATGCCCTTGTAAAAGACAAGCCGTACCGAGGTGTTGATGATGGGACGGATCAGCAGCCCTTTTTCCCGGGCGCGCTCGCAGAACTCCTGAGGCGTGACGCCGGCGTCCTTTACGTCGATCATCATGATGTTGGTCTGCACGTTTTTCTGCACGATCGTCTTCTTCAGCCCCGTCAGCAGCGAAGCGCAGTACACGGCGTTTTCGTTGTCTTCCTTCAGACGCTCCGTATTATGCTCCAGCGCGTAGACAGCGGGCGCAGCGATGACGCCGGCTTGGCGCATGGCGCCGCCGAGCAGCTTGCGGGTATCCTTGGCCCGCGCGATAAAATCTTTCGTCCCGCAGAGAAGGGATCCCACGGGCGCTCCCAGTCCCTTGGAGACGCAGAACATGAGCGTGTCCGCGTATTGAGCCAGCTCTTTCACGGAAACTCCAAGATGCGCGGCAGCGTTAAAAACGCGCGCTCCGTCCATATGAACCGGCACGCCGTATTTATCGGCCAGGCGGCGGACGGCAGCCATACGTTCGGGCGTGGTGCAGGTGCCGCCAGTATAATTATGGGAATTCTCGACGCAGATCAGCTTGACGGGGTTCTCCTTGAGCGCGCGTTCCATGTCGCCCAGGTCGGGCATGCAGCTGGCGTCAAATTTGTAGAACGCTTTTTTCATCTGGCCGAAGCGCGGGTCGAAGGCCGTCTTCTCGCTGCGGTCAAGGTGCTGCAGCTCGTCGACCAGCACGGTGTCGCCGGGACGGCACCAGGTCAGCAGCGCGGCCTGATTGCCCATCGAGCCGGAGGCGCAGAGCAGCGCGGCCTCCTTACCGGTGAAGGACGCCGCCATGTCTTCCAGTTTGTTGACCGTGGCGTCTTCGCCGCGTCCAGCCGCGTCCAGGCGTCCATCGTCGCCCAGCGGCGCCGACAGGATCGTCTCCAGCATGGGTCGATCCGGAAGCGTAAGCGTATCGCTTCTTAAGTCAATCATTGTATGCCAGCCTCTTTTCAATCGTGAAGATTTGATCTTACACCGGTATTAAATATTAACCGCCGGATATAAGCCAATATAAATGTTAAAATACTGCCATAGATAAAAGTAAATGATCAATGAGCATTACATCAGAATGAAGGGATCCCCCTGTGTTTCAATATGCCGATTATATTTATGCCGTTTACCGCGAACGAAGCTTCAGCAAAGCGGCGGACAAGCTGTTCATCACTCAGCCGTCGCTCTCAATTACCGTCAGAAAAGCGGAAGCCGAACTGGGACTGCCGATCTTCAACCGGCAGACCGTGCCTGTAACGCTCACGCCTTTCGGAGTGGAATACATTCAAGCGCTGGAACAGATGCGCCGATTGGAGCGGCGGCTGCGCGAGTTCGTCAAGAAGGAAGAGACGCTGCAGAGCGGACGGCTGGCGGTCGGCGGCAGCAATCTCAGCGTACCCTATTTCGTGACGGAACGTCTGGCAGAATTCCATCATCACTATCCGCAGATCGAACTGCAGGTCCGCAATTTGAATACAATGCAGGCCAAGCATCTGCTTGACTCCGGCGAATTGGATTTCGTAATCACCAACCGTCCTTACGACGGGAAGAAGTACAAACAGAGGGTGTGTTACCGCGAGTGTCTGATCCTCGCCGTACCGAAATCGTTCGGCGTCAATGAAACGCTTCACTGCAAACAGCTCGCGCCGGACGAACTGGACGACGCCGTTTTTTCTGTTCCGGCAGAACAGTCGGTGCGGCTCGACGCGCTTGGCCAGGTTCCGTTTATCCTGCTCAGCAATCAAAACTATCTCCGTCAGTATACCAACATCCTCTTCCGCGAAAGCAGCGTCGACCCGCCGGTAGTTCTCGAAGTGGAACAGTCGGCTGAATCCTTCAACTTCGCCCGGCTCGGGCTGGGAGCGACGATCCTGAGCAACCGGCTTGTGCAAAGATCTGATTGCAGGACTCTGTACTTTTACAAGATCGACAGCCGCTATACAGCACGCGACACCTTTCTGAGCAGCCGCCGCGGCGTTTATTTCACTTCGGCCATGAAGAGCTTCGAGCACATGCTGCTGGTTCCGGAACGGCCCCAAAAGTAGTTTCTTCCAGCGCAGCAAACGCCCGGCTTGGAAAAGCGGCTCTTCTGCTCTTACTGCGTGGCAGAAAATCCCTTTTTCTACAACTCCAATTCCGCTCGACGAACGCTGCCAGGGTTCACGCTCGGAAGCAAAACGCGGGTATCAGAGCACGCAGGATACGCCGCTCCATCCAGAACACGGCAGATGCCGTCCTGATCCCTGTATCAGCAATGCCCGGCAGGTTAACTTTACGGAAATTAAAATACGATATATAATCATTAGCTAGACGCTTCTCTGCCCATCATCGCAACCAAGACTTCAAAACGATGAGAACTCCCCGTGAAAGGACTCTGATCGCATCATGAAAATTTACATCAGCGCCGACATGGAAGGCTGCACCGGCGTGACGTCCGTTCAGCAGACCATGAACGGACGTCCCGAATACGCTTTCGGCTGCAAGATGGAACTGCACGACGTGCGCGCCGCCGCCGAAGGCGCGCTGGAAGCCGGCGCCGACGAAGTGCTGGTCAACGACGCGCACGGGCGCAAGATCAACATCGACATCAACGGCCTCGGCAGCCGCGTGCGCCTGCTCAGCGGCACCCCAAAGCCCCTGGGCATGATGGAAGGATGCTCGGGAAGCGACGGCGTTTTCCTCATCGGCTACCATGCCATGGCCGGGACTCCCGCCGCCGTGCTCGACCATACCATCTCCGGCGCCACGGTCTATTCCATTACGCTCAACGGCATGGAGATGGGCGAACTGGGGCTGAACACCGCCGTCGCCTCTTCCTTCGGCCTGCCGGTGGCGCTGGTCGAGGGCGACGACGCATTGGAGCGCGAGGTCCGCGCGCAGCTCGGCGCGGCTCCCGTCTACGCGCGGGTGAAAGCCGCCAAAAGCCGTCTGGCGGCGGATTCCCTGTCACCGGCAGATTCCTACGGCTATATCAAGGCGAAGGCAAAAGAAGCCGTCGAACGCCTGAAAGCGCGCCAAATCCCGCTTTTCGACATCGGCGACGGCAGCTACGACCTGCGCGTCACCTTCCACACGACAGCGCAGTGCGACGCGGCGATGCAGATTCCCGTGCTCGAACGCCTCGGCGGCCGCACCGTACGCATCTGCGGCCATGGCATGGTGGAAATGCGCCGCTGGAGCGGCGCGATCATCGGCCTGGCAGGCACCGCCAACAACAGTTGATTCGAATCGGCAGCCACAAACTGCCTGTCAGCTTCAACAAAAAATTTCTGCCCCGGCCGTTGCAGCCGGGGCAGAAATTTTTCGGATGCGCCGCGGCATCAGGCGCTGTGACTTGCCGCGCGCAAAAATGACCGATCCAAAAGAGGAAGCGGTGCTATCTCATCATCACGTTCCAGAGCAGATCTGTCAGGCGCTTTTTATCTGCACCGGATAATTTATTGTTCTGATTGGCGTGCCACAGAGCGTTGCAGCCGTCTTTGTCCGCCGCGCGAGGGTCGGCGCCGGCTTTCAGCAAAATTTTGACCGCTGCGGCGTGAGCATTTTGCGCAGCCGCCATCGCCGCCTGAGCAGTGAGCGGCGGGAAGCCGTTTTTTATCCTGCGGGGAGATCAGTTTTCTCACGTGCTTTACTGAAAAGGCGGCAGGCAGGCTTCCGCAATTTGCCGGCGTGTTTCTGCTTCGTCTCCGCAATGAAAAACCTCTGCCGGCACATGCTCGGCTTGTGCCTCGTTCCTTGCACAGCAAGGCCTCCTGCCGTTGAGTCCATTCAACGGCAGGAGGTCTTCTTATTCGCATGTCCCCGCGGAGGAAATGCAGTCCATCCCCTCGCGGCGGCAGGGACCGGTTCGTTTTTTAGACGCTTCACTCGATTTCCAGCCCGTCAACGTTCACTTCGCCTTTGAGGCGAGCCGCGCAGAGCCAGGCAGCAGCGTAAGCCGCGATCGAGACGGGGATCCACGCCAGCGAACTGGCCGACAGCGGCAGCGCGGCGTAAAAACCGGAGAAGCGGGGCAGGTCGAGGCGGAACAGGCCGACGTAAACGTTCAGCAGCGCCGCGCCGCCCATAACAGCGCCCGCGATCATGGCGCACTTGAGCGCAAAGAGGTTGCGGCGGCTGTTGCTGCGGCGGCAGAAGCAGTAAAAGAACGTGATGACGATGGCACTGGGATAACAGGCGTCGAGTACAGGACCGACGACGGTGACGATCGTGTCGATGCCGGTCGAGGAAACCAGGCCGCTGATTACACACGAGGCGGCACAGATCCGGCGGTAGGACGCGCGGCCGCGGAGAATTTTCTCCCAGATGCCGGCTGTGGACGAAGTAATGCCGATCGCAGCTGTCAGCGAGGCCGTAGCCAGCGCCACAAGGAAAACGCTGCCGCCCGCCGGCCCCCACAGCTCGACGACCATCTGCACGTACAGGGCCGCAAGGTTGAGATGAATCGTGCCGCCGATGTTGGCGCCGGCGATCATGTGGCCGAGGTGCGCCAGCGCCAGCAGTCCCATGCCGATGACGCCGATTTTGATTAAATTCCTGTTGACGTCCCCGCCGGCGATGCCGGCGTTATGGATGCCGCGGACGACGACAAGTCCGTACATGAGCGCGCACTGCAGATCGCCGGCGGCATAGCCGGCAAGGAAGCCGTGTACGACGGGATTTTCGTCAAAACTCGGCTTGACCCAAGACGGCGAGATCGGCGCCGCGATACTTTGAACGATGACGCTGACGACGATTACCATCAGCACCGGAAAAAGAATGCGCCCGATGCGCTCAATTACTTTGCCGCTGCTGGCCACGAAAGTGTAGATCACCGCGTAGAACGCGCCGTTGAACAGCAGGACGGCCGTTTTGCCCACGGGGCGCCAGCCCGTCAGCTGCAGGACGGCGGCCCACAGCGCGGCAGTGACGCGGGGGATGACGAAGAATGGCCCCAGCACGAGGATCGTCGCGGCGACGAAAAACAGCCCAAACACCGGCGAAGCGCGGCGCGTGATGTCGAGAAAATTGCCGCGCCCTTTAACCAGCGCGACATAGCCTAAAAACGGCAGGACGATCCCGGAAAGGAAGATCCCCAAGTACGCGCTCCACACCGCCGCCCCCGCGTCGTTTCCCCAAGTGACGGGGTAAAGCAGACAGATGGCCCCGAAATGCATGGAAAACAGCCCGCCGCCCATGATCAGCAGCTCTTTTGGCGAGAGATTCTTTCTCATGATTCTCTTTATTCAGCTCCAATGAAAGATACCGGCAAAAATTTTTACGCCGCCGCAGACTAAGAAAAACTCCTTTTCAAAGCCCCGCGCGAAGAGCGCTCACTCCCACGGACGCGCCCCTCATTCCTTCCTGACGACGACGGCCCGGGGATTGTCGGGATTGGGATAGCCCTTGGTCTTGCCCGTCAGCGACGTGATTTCGATCGCCAGAACGTTGACCACTTTTTCCAGCTTGACGTCGGCGACGGAGTAATTTTCTCTGACGTCGCCGTAATGGGCATGGATCAGGGCGATGGCGCGGCGCTTTTCGTCCAAGTCGGTGACGGCGCGCACTTTTCCCTCGCCCATGACGCTGCGGTAAATGCCCCATTTACAGCCTGCCTTGACGGGGCTGGGAACCAGCTCGTAACCGGCGGCGACGTGAAAAGCCACGTCGGGATGCGCCCGCATCGCCTCAGCCTTGCGCCCCTGCATGGCGCCGTGGATATAAATGCAGCTGCCGCTCAGGCCATAGTGAACCGGCACGGAGTAAGGCTTCCCGGTCGGGTCGATCAGCGCCAGATGGAGAATCTCGGCTTCTTCGAGAACCTTGCGGATCCACGCCTCTGACGTCACTTCGCGGTCTTTTCTTCTCATAGAAATCCCCCCGGATGAATCAATTGACGGAACGGCGGAAGCTGCGGCAGGGCGCTGCGCGGCCTGCCGCACGGAACCGGAGCGCGGGTTCTACTTGATGAATTTGGCCTTGTAGGCGAACTTGGAAATAATCATGTTGCCGAACACGGCGATGAGGATATACCCCCAGCTTGGCATCGGCACGAACTTACGCACCAGCAGCACTAACGGCAGCGCGTACAGCGCGATGCGGGGCTTCTTGACCACGAACTGCATCAGCACAGCGCCGAACAACGCCGGCAGAATCAGGTTGGAGATCGCGTTCTTGACGTTCTGGGGCAGGACGCCCAAGATTTGATAACCGAAGACGACGAAGATCGTCAGGATCGTGATGTTGGTGACGATCGAACCGGCGATGCCCATCGTGGAGATGATCTCGCCCTTGTCGGATCCGGCTTCATTGTTGGTAACGTCGAGCGCGGTGGCGGCAGCGGGGACGCGCATCTGTCCCATGGAGCCGGCGAGGATGCCCATATAGGAGCCGGCCGTGCCAAGCACGGTGTAGTAAGTTATCGGCTCGATGACGTAGAACGCACCGTAGGCTGCGGCGATCTGTCCCCAGCCGGCCAGCAGGCTGCCGATGCTCGGCGCGGCGCCGTAGACCAGCGAAAGGACAATGCTGGGCAGAAAGCTGCAGCAGATTGCCAGGAGCATTGTGGCGCGGCCGACGCGAATAACCGATTTGTTCCATTCCGTTCTGAAATCCATGTGAACGGCCTCCTCACATAAAGAAGTAACCGCCGATCAGGCCGGCGATGATGGCAAAGCCCAGCGAATAATCCTTGATCCAGGGATGTTTTTTGCCAATCTGGATCAGCGCGAACATGGAGACAGCGCCGACGATTGCGGCGACGGTGCGGCCGCTGAACTTGACCAGATAAGGGCTGGTCATGTGGCTGTAAAGGCCGATGCTCGCCGTGGCGGTGAGAATGGCGCGCCATGCCGTGTCGGTTCCGCCGATCTTGTCGCTGACTTTGTCCATCCTGTGGGTGAACAGCCACACCATCAGCAGCCAGCCGCAGCCGTTCGCGCTCATCGTGAACCAGGAAACGGCCATCTGATTCAGGCCATAGCCGGCGCCGCCCAGTTCCACGCCGCAGGCCGCGGCGCCGGTGCGGGCGGCGGTCAGCTCGGTGGCAGCCGAGCCGATCATGGACAGGCGGATCCAGGAGATGGGGCCGCCGACAACCGAGATCATGGCCAGAATGACGATGACCTGGGCGATTGCGGGCCCCATGGCGGAGATCATGCCGCTCTTGAAGGCTCGGTTGCAGGCAGCCCTGTCGAGGCCGACGCTTCCGGCAAACTTATAGCCCAGCTTCACGTAGCGGAGCGCCAGCAGCACAACGATGCTGACGCTGATGGCGGCGCACCCCCAGAAAGGCGCCGCGTTGCCGATCTTCAACAATTCTTCCATAAAAGAACTCCTCCTTGGATGGGAACGACGATTTTAAGAGCGCAGATCACATTGAACGGTTTCGGAACGTCTGCCGCGGCAAAACTAGAATCGAGGCGGGAATTTGTCGACAAAGCGAGTAACCGCCTCATAGGCCGAGGCAAACTGCAGCGCCTCGAATTCCCGGTGCGGAGCGGCGGCCAGCTGCAGGCCGATAGAAAGGTGATTCGCGCCGCCGAATCCTGCCGGCACCGTGCAGATCGCGTTGCCCCCCATGGTCCACGGCGTGACGATCTCCATCCAATTGTGATAGGTGTGCATCGGCGCGCCGTTGATCGTCTCGGGCCAGTGAATGTTCTTGTCGAAGGGGAAGCAGCAGGCAGTGGGCGAGACGATGTAGTCGTAATCGTCGTAAACCTTGAGCATGGCGTGATAGAACTCGGTGCGCTTCTCGAAGGCGCGGTACACCTCCTGGGCGCTCATGGTCAGCGCTCCCTCGTACTCCCAGCGGCTTTCCGGCTTCATCAGATTCTGACGGCATTTGTCGTACCATGGCTTCAGCGAGCACGCGCAGTAATGGCGGATGGGCAGCCAAATGGTTTCCCAGAACTCGTTCATATTGTAGAAGGGCTTGATGTCCTCGACCACCGCGCCAAACTCCTTCATGCGCTCAACGGCCGCGCGGCAGGTCTCCATGACGCCGGGCTCTGTGGGCAGCGCGCCGCCCCAATCGCCGATCCATGCCACGCGAACGCCTTTCTGGTCCTTTTTCAGCGCCTCGCGCACGTTCGCCGGCGTCAGCGCTTTCACGCGCGGATCGGCCTCGCGGGTCAGAGGGAACTTGGCGTTATAGCCGGCCATAGTAGCAAACAGCAGGGCTATGTCGGCCACGCTCCTCCCCATCGGGCCGTTCGTGCTCATGGAGTTGGTGAACAGCTCGGTGCCGCCGGAAGGAACAGCGCCGATGGAAGGACGCAGGCTGACGATGTTGCACCAGCCGGCCGGGTTGCGCAGCGAGCCCATGAAGTCGCTGCCGTCCGCCACAGCCTGCATCCTCAGAGCAACGGCGCAGGCTGCCCCGCCGGACGATCCGCCGCTGGTGCGGCTCTCGTCGTAAGGATTGCCGGTAGCGCCGAACACTTCGTTGTAGGACTGGGAACCGTACCCAAACTCAGGCGTGTTGGTCTTGCCGATGATGATGGCACCGTCGCGCTTCATCGCGGCGACAACAGCCCCGTCGGCATCGGGAATCCAGTCTTTGAGAAGCAGCGAGCCCTTGGTGGTGCGGATTCCCTTGGTGGGAGCCAGATCCTTCACGGCCTGCGGGAAACCGTGCATCCAGCCGTTATCCCTGCCGGATGCCAGCTCGGCGTCCTTTTCCTCCGCCTGCTTCAGCAGTGACTCGCTGTCGACGCGAGTAACAATGGCGTTGGCGCGGGGATTGGTCTTGTCAATGTGATCAAGGTAGGAAGCCATCACCTCGCGGCAGGAAACCTTTTTGGCGTGGATCGCCGCAGACAGTTCTACAGCCGTCATTTCAACAACAAAGTTGCTCACAAGAATTACCCCTTTCTGGTGTTTTCATGAAAAATTCCTTCTGATAAGAGCTTTTTGCTGAACTTGTGAAGGATCGATCTGGCTGTCATTTTATAAGTTTTGTCATCTTCAATCAATCTGGGATAAAATTTTCACCTATGTTAGAATTTTGGCATAGTATCGCAAAAAAAGAGGCGGAAGATCGTTCCGTTCCGTTCCGTTCCGTCGTCGTTCAGCGAAAAAGATCCGCAGCGTGGAGCTTTAGAAAACGGCGGCACGGCGCCCCCCGCTAAAGACGAAGCGCCGGCAGCCCGTCGTAAAACGGCTGCATAGCCGTCATTTTCTGACGAGCGGCGCAGCGGACGAATTTTTATAAAGACGAGGCGAATTTCATGATTCCGGAGGACTTTGCCCAAAAAATCACGTTCAACCGCACCTGGGATCTGCTTTCCCATCGCTGGAAGTTTTACGTCGTCTATCTGCTGGGCGAGCGCCCGCTCCGTTTCGGCGAGCTGCGGCGGCTTTGCGCGTCAGTGTCGCGCGTGACGCTGACCGGCTACCTGCGCCAATTGGAGCAGGAAGGTTTTGTCTGCTGCCGCAGGCTCAGCGAGCCAGCGCTTTTCGCCGAGTACGCTCTGACCGATTTTGGACGCGGCGCGCTGCCTCTGGTGCGCCAGTTGATCGCGTGGGGCGACGAGGCGGAGTGATGCATAACGACAGCAAATCCTTTTCGGTCAAACAGAAACTCATCAACGCCGGGCACAACGGCGGTCTCGACGGAGCCGCATGGGAGCTGGCGCAGTATCTGCTGCTCCACTACAATGAGATTGACTGCATGAAAACGCGCGACCTGGCAGCGCAGTGCCACAGCTCCTTCTCCACGATACGGCGATTCTGTCAAAGCTTAGGATTCGACAATTTTTCCGACCTGCGCAAGGCCAAGATGAACAATCCGGAGAACCAATACGAAATCGCACTTGACAATTTCGCCCGCGGACTCTATGAGCCGCGGCGGCTTTACGACGAGATCCTGAGGAACGTCTGGAATGTCGGCCGCAGCATGGACTGGCGGCATCTGCGCCGTCTTGCCGAGGCGATGGCAGCCGCGCGCAGCATCGTCATTTTCGCCGTGCGTCCTTATTCTTTCGTGCTGCAGGAAATCCAGAGCCAATTCGTGGCCCTCAACAAGTCGCTGTTCATCTTTGACGACATTTACACGCGGCGCGACATCATCGCGCGTCTGGGCAGCGGGCTGTGCCTGGTTGCCGTGTCGCTTGCCGGCGGTTTGTTCCCCGCCATCGACGACGAACTGAACAAAATCGCCGGCTTCAAGGCGGCGCTCTACTGCCCGGGAGCGCTGGCCCGGGAGGGGACAATCGACTGTCTGCAGGGCTATGATCTGACGTTTCCGCTGACGCTGAGAAACAACGCCTACAACTATCTCGAAATCTACGGCAAGTACGCCGTCGGCTATTTCTTCGACGTGCTGCTGGGCGAGGTGATCCGACACGTCGGCGGCACAAAATGAGGCAGCGCGGGCAGAGAAGGGCGCGAAATCGTTCCGCTCGGGACTCTGCACCTAAACAAAAGTCCGACGATTCAAAAATCGTCGGACTTTTGTTTTTCCCCGCCTCTTTTGGCGGGATTTTGAAGGACTCACCGCGCTTTGCAGCGCGGCGTTTTCATTCGGCGCTCTCGGCGCCAATCAGCCGGCGCAGAAAAATGATCTGCGGCCGGCCGGTCTCAGGACGGATTGCAACGCGCGTTTCCACATGGTAGAGCCGCGCAATGAGCTCCGGCGTGATCACGTCCTGCGGGCGCCCCGCGGCCGCGACGCGTCCCCGGTAAAGCACATAAAGCCGGTCGCAGTACTGCGAAGCGAGATTGAGGTCGTGCATGACTACCAGCGAAGCTGTTCCCATGCGGCGGATCAAATCCATGATCTCGAGCTGATAGTAAATATCGAGATGGTTGGTCGGTTCGTCGAGGACAAGGAAGCCGGTATTCTGCGCGATGGCGCGCGCGATCAAAGTGCGCTGCTTCTCGCCGCCGGAAAGACTGGAAAAAGCCTGATCAGCCTTCTGCGAAAGTCCCACGTAATCCATGGCTTGCGCTGCAAGGCGGCGGTCATCGTCGGTATCGCGCTCCATTGCTTTCTTGTAAGGGTAGCGCCCCATCGCGACGATCTCGCGCACCGTGAAGTCGAACTGCGCCGGCATCTCCTGCGGCACGGCCGCGCAGCGGCGCGCCGCCTGCGCGGAGGACATCTTCCACAGATCTTCGCCGTCAAGAAAAACCGCGCCGGAGTCGGGCCTGTTGACGCGGTACACACAGCGAAGAAAGCTCGATTTGCCGCTGCCGTTGGGGCCGATGACGCCCACGAACTCACCCGGGTTCACCGTCACGTCAACGCCGTCCACGATACGACGCCCCGCGACCTGCCACTGCAGCTTGGCAACGCTCAGCTTTTCACTCATTTGTGGCCTCCGTGGCTCAGCAGCCAGATGAAAAACGGCGCTCCAATAAAACCCGTGACGATGCCGAGCGGCAGTTCCCGCGGCGCCATGACCGTGCGCGAGAACACGTCGGCCCAGATCAGGAAAATGGCTCCCAGCAGCGCGCCCAGCGGCAGCACGCGACGATGATCGGCTCCGACGATCATGCGCATGATGTGGGGCACGACTAGGCCGACGAAACCAATGGAACCGCTGACGGCGACAAGCACGCCGGTGAGCGCCGAAGTGACGACGAACAGAAAACGTCGGAACCTCTGCACATCGACGCCCAGAGCAGCGGCGCTTTCATCGCCAAGCAGCAGCGCGTTGAGCGAACGGGACTGAAGCATGAGCACAACAAGGCAGAGGCTGGTGACGGCAAAAGGGATGGGCAGCCGTTCCCACCTCGCGCCGCCGAGCCCGCCGAGCATCCAGAACACAGCGGTCTCTGCGCCGCTGCGCTGATTCAGGTAGACAAGAAAATTCGTCATGGCCATGAAGATGTAGCTGACAGCCAAGCCGGACAGAACCATACGCATCGGCGTCAGGCCGCTGCCGCGGCTGGCGATCAGGAACACGAGCGCAAATGCCAGCAGCGCGCCAAGAAAAGCCGACAGCGACACCGTCGGCATGCCCCCCAAAGCCGCGCCAAGCAGCTTCCCCGTGAACAGAATCGCCAGCACGGCACCGGCACAGGCTCCTGAAGAGATGCCGAGCAGATAGGGGTCAGCCAGCGAATTGCGCACCATCGACTGGATCGTCGCTCCCCCCATCATCAGCCCTGCGCCGACCAGCACGCCGAGCAGCACGCGCGGCAGGCGGAGCTGCCAGACGATGCCGACCTCGTTTTTCGGCCAGTCACAGGCGAAAGTCTGCCAGTCGGGAAAGAGCTGATGCAGAATGATGCCCCAGACTCGACCGAAGGGGATGGACACCGATCCGATCGACACTCCCAGCGTTATGGATGCAAATAAAAGAATGCAGAGGATGAGGGCAAGCAGCCCCGTCCTCTGCCGAATTGAAGAAAAACGCATCAAAGCCCTTTCAGAACAGCTCGGGATGGTAAAACTTCGCGAGAATCTCCAGGCCGTCCACGGCACGAGGCCCAGGATACGTGTTCTCGACGCGCGTCGAATAGATGCGGTTGTTCTTTACGGCCTTGACGCCGGACAGTTCGGGCGTGTTCCGCAGCGTTTCGGCGATCGCGTCGCAATCGATCGTGAACCCGTAGGCGAGAATAACGATCACGTCGGGGTCATGCCCGATCACGTCTTCCCAGCTCACCTTGATCCAGCTGTCGTCGATGCCGCCAAAAACGTTCCGTCCTCCCGCCAAGCCCGTCAGCGCACTGGGCATGGCCTGCCCTCCCACTGTCTTGGCCGCTGTGCCGACAGCTGCGTCAGCGTCGGTTACGACACGGAGAATAAAGACGTTCACCGGCTCCTGGAGCGCAGCCGTCTTGTCCGTCACCGCCGCGGCGCGGGCCTTCATGGATTTGATCACCGCCGCAGCTTTGTCCTGCACGTTGAAGATCACGCCCAGATTGCGCATGTCGTTGTACGTATCCTCGAGACTCACAGGCGTTTTTTTCATGACGCGGATCAGCGATTCGGTGATGGCATAGCTCTTGATGCCGTATTTGTCGAGTTCTTCCGGCGTGACCGCGCTGCCCGTCGTGTCGCCGGGGATGTCCAGTCCGTAGAAGTAGCCCGACAGGAACATGTCGGGATTGGCGCCAACCAGCTGTTCCAGCGTAATGTAATCGTCGGAGACCATTTTCAGCTTCGACAGACGCTCCACGTACTTGTCCGAGACCATCATTCGCTTCGGATTGAAACCGGCATACCCAATTACACGGTCGTCGAGCCCAAGCGCGAACATCAGTTCGATGATGTTGGTGTCGCCATTGGTGACGACGCGCTCGGGCGCTTTCTCGAAGACGATCTGGCGATTGCCGTTGTCAACGGTTACGGGATAAACCGTCTGCGCCGCGAAAGATGCCGCGCCCATGGTCAAAAGAAGAGCACCCGCCGCAAAAACACTGCGAAGAGACTTTTTCATGCTGTGAACCTCCTGCGCAAAAAATATCCTGAGCCGGCCCCCGCCGGCTCGCCTTCGTACTAAAACGCGGGCATAAAAAAAGACACGGTCCGCGGCCGTGCCTTTAGAGACAGTGATGGTGATGTCTGCTGTCCTGAAGAGATTTCGCCCGCGCAAAAGCCTTCCTTCGCGTCGCCCGGCGCGTATCCTGACTCCCCATCGTCCTCCGCGGCGCCCTTCCCAAAGGCCGAAAGCCTTCAGTGAGCATGATACCGCTTCGTCAGGGGTTACAGTGGCGGGGCCGCGCAGGATTTTCACCTGCTTCCGACACCCGGCGACGTTTCATTTTCGTATATTTTAAGCGCCTTCAGGCTCCCTGTCAAATCCTGGCGGGACGGAAGCGGAATTCACGCGGACAGCACAAAATTTTTATGCTATGCTTGGCTCATCAAATGAAATCACCCCGAAGAGGAGGCTGCTCTTTATGAAACGTGCTCTTGCAAAAATTCTCCCGGCGCTCTTCGCCGTCATGGCGCTGGGCGTCCCCGCCTTGGCGGCCGATCTGCGCGGACTGCTCGCGGCCACGCGGACGGCGCAGAAAACCGGCGAAATTATCCTCGTTGTCGACCGCACGCTGACTCTGTGGAAGAAAAACGACGACGGCGCCTGGAAAAAGACTCTGGAAGCGGCGTGCGGCTACGGCAAGCTGGGGCTGACTGAAAACAAGCGCGAAGGCGACAAAAAGACGCCCGTCGGAGCCTTCCCGATCCTGCACGCCTTCGGCAACAAGCCCAACCCCGGCACGGCCATGAAATGGCGTTCAGTAACGCCCCACTCCTACTGGGCCGACGACGTCAAACGCCCCGACATCTACAACACCTGGGTGGAAAGCGCAAGCAGGATCGGCGGCGAACATCTGGCCGACTACTATCAGTACGATTACGCCATGGCCGTCGGCTACAACACCGATCCCGCCGTCCCCGGACAGGGTTCCGCCATCTTCGTCCACGTCAAATCGCGCAACCGCTGGACCACCGCTGGCTGCGTTTCGCTTGAACGCCGGCACATGATCGAGCTGCTGCGCCAGTGCCATGACGGCGCCTGGATCATCATCGTCCCGAAAGCGGACCGTCTCGTTCATTTTTAAGCAGTTTCATCCCCAAGCACAAAAAACCCGGCCTGCAGCGGAAGAACGTCCCGCTGCAGGCCGGTGATTTTTCAAGCACAGAATTACAAGAACAAATTGCCCCACATCTAGGCAGCAGCTTGCTGGATTCGTTCAATTTTCCTCCTCAAATATTTCTTCCGGGGGGGAGTACCCCAAGGAGCTTCCTCGGCAGGCAGCTGCACCAAATCTCAATATTCGAGATCTATTGACAGGCAAAATCGTCAATCTGTTTTTCCTTGGAATATCCTCATTCAGGGGCAGCAGAGCAAATATCCGTCATTTTCTGATACAAATATTGAACGAATTCCTCAACAACAGGCTTTTTGCCTGCCTTTTGTCTATAATAAGCGTTAAAAAATATTGAATAACCATCAAGAGCTTTTACCTTAACTTCTTCAAATATATGCTCATACACACGTTTATACGCGTTGAGATAAGGAGTAATAGCGATCCCCTTTTTGTGTGCAACAAGAACATTAATCCCCGAGGCTTCTCCAATCGCAAAGTTCGAATGAACCTTTATACGCTGACTCCCTAAAAAAGTATCAACTAAGTTTCGTACCTGATACCCCAAACGATAATGAATAAAATTATGGCTTGTCAGAATATCCCGATCCGACAAATGATGATTAATTGTTTCCGCTGGCGCAATACATGTGAGACGGCTACAACATAGTATTTTATTTTCTAAACCATCAAGAAGAAAATAATCAGGAAGCGCGCAAGTAAGAAGAATATCCAATTCTTTTCGTTGAACTGATTTGATCAGATCACGGGCTCCGCCACATCTCAACGTTACGTTGAGATGAATATTCTGTTTTTGAAATTCGTCTATAAGCCATAAAATTAATTCATTATCCAACGATGGTCCAACACCCAACGACAAACTTTCAATGCCGGTGCCCTTAATATTTTCTAAATACTTAAACAAACGACTTTCAGTGTCCAAAAGCTCTAAGGCTATCTTTATGAGATGTTTTCCTTCATCGGTCAATTCAAGTTTTACAGGATCTCTAATAAATGCTTTAACCCCGTAGTAATCTTCCAGCATCATAATTTTTCTGCTCAATGTAGATTGAGAAATATGTATTCTTTTAGCTGCTTTACGAATAGACAACTCCTCTGCCACCGCTAAAAAATAGCGAAGATCATTCAAATCCATCTTCTGCACCTCAAATTCTACATGTTTTCTTCATTATAATATACATTAGATAATTTTAGCATATAAAAAAGAGAATCACTGTTAACTGAATTTTGCATATGACTTGATCTATAAATAATCAGCTCTATACTGAGCGTGGAAAGGAGGAACCTGTTCATAACCCGAGCGCAGTGGCCTATCAAACAAACTACGTAATAACATAAACGAAAGGGGCACTAAGAATGACAAGCACAGTCGACGTAGCAGTTACTATTATTTACCTTTTAGGTATGTTCGGCTTAGGCGTTTACTTTGCAACTAGAATTAGCAATACTCAAGAATACTTTTTAGGCTCACGTTCTTGGGGTTGCTGGCTGATTGCCTTTACCATTATCGCCACAAATCTTGGTGCTGGCTACACTGTAGGGGCTTCAGGCAAAGCAGTCCAGGAAGGCGTGTCAGCTATATGGTTTTTAACAGTACAATCATTAAGTTTTATTATTTTAGCCTATATCATGGTGCCGCGCATTTATCCGCTGAAAGCCTTAACCATTGCTGAATTCTTTGAAAACAGATTCAGTAAAGGGTTGCGGTGGATTGCGGGGATTACTCTCTGCGCTGGCACTTTTGCACTTCTCCCCGCGCAGGTGGTAGCTGGAACTCGCATTGTACAGATGTTAACCGGCTTTAATTATGAGTTCTGCTTTTTCTTTATTGGACTGATCATCATTATCTACACAGCGATGGGCGGACTTCCATCAGTCGTTTATACTGATTTTCTCCAAACAATCTTAATTGCGCTTGGTTTTATTGTAGCAGTTCCAATGCTTTTAAGTAACGCCGGCGGTTTTGCCCACCTCTACTCTTCACTTCCAGAGAACATGCAAAACTGGTTTTACGGAGCGAGCGGTTCTTGGACCCCTCAGAGCATTTTAGCATGGGTATGCGCAACGTTAATGGGGCGTTTCGGCGCTCAGGCTTGGTATCAGCGTTCACAGGCTGCCTCATCCATAAAAGAAGCACAAAAAGGGTATATCTGGGGCGGTATCCTTGGTGTTCCATTCGGATTTTTAACTATGGTCGTAGGCATCTACGCCGTCACAAAATTCCCCGGCATCAAAGCCAGCGAAGCATTGCCCAAGGTATTTATGAATGAGCTTCCAACGGGTGTCAGGGCCATCGCCTTAGGTGCTATTATTGCAGCAATTATGTCGAGTGGCGACAGCTTCCTCAACGCAGCTTCGGCTCTGTTCATCAATGACATTTACAAACCTTGGGTAAGAGGAAAAAGTGAACTGCATTATGTTCGCATTGCTCAAATTTCTGGTATTGGCTTCGGCCTAATTTCCATGTTTTTAGCTTATGGTTCCGCTGATATTTTACGCTGGATTGAGCTGGGATTCTTAATCCGCACATCCGCTTCTGTAGTAGTGGCTCTAGGGTTATTCTGGAAACGTGCTAATGTCTATGGCGCCTATGCTTCACTAATCCTTGGAACTTTTACAACGTTTTACTGGACAAAGGTTTTGCACTCTCGGATTGACGCTTTCTGGCCAACTGCAGCTGTCAGTATCACAGCTATGGTTTTGGTATCTTTGATCACAACGCCGCCGGCAAAAGAAAAGATAGAATTCTTTAAGCTTTACAAAAAACAATAAAATATCACAAGCCTTAATTACATGAAGGAAGGGATATACTATGGGACTCGAAAAAAAATATAATGGCTATAAGGCATATGATTATCTCACGCCCAATGTCGATTATAGAGCTTTTGATCTTCTTGACGTTGGCGATGGTCTGTTCCCACAACATCCAATTCCGCTAGAGCCTGAAGAAGAAAAACGCGTTCTTGATGTTGCCCAAAAAACCATCTGCATTTCAGTTCACGATCATCCCAACGTCAGGCCTAAGGATATGTACCTGTATTATCGCGCATACTGCAAAGAAGGACGCGGGACATTAGATTATGAAGCCCTTTCTCGCAGTTACTGGGATTGCATTTTTGACAACATGCTCGATGGAGGTTGCAATCCTCATTCCAAATGTGGCTGGAAATGGACTGAAGTAATTGAAGACGTAGGCAAACGTGCTTGCGATGTAGCTCATCAGGACATGATTATCAAAGTAGAAAGTGTCGAAGATATCTATCGCGCCCATCGCGAAGGCAAAATGGGCATTGTTTTCGTCATTGAAGGTGCCGGACCTATTGAAAATGAACTCGATAGAATTGAAATACTTTATGGAATTGGCGTAAGACAACTTGGCATCACTTATAGTGAATCGAATTATCTTGGGTCAGGATGCAAAGAAATTAATGACGGTGGATTAACAATGTTCGGGCAGGCGGCAATAGAACGAATGAATAAAGTAGGAATGCTGATTGACGTGTCCCACTGTAGTGAGCGGACAAAACTCGAAACAATCGAATATAGTCAAAAGCCAATTATCATTTCCCATGTAGGAGCAAAAAGTATTTGGAATTCCAGAAGAATGACTTCGGATGAGGTTCTAAAAGCATGCGCCGCCAAAGGAGGCGTAATCGGCATAGAAGCCGCACCTCATACGACAGTCTCAAAAGCACATCCTGTCCACAACATCTATTCCGTAATGGATCACTTTGAATACATCAAAAATCTAGTAGGTATAGATCATGTTACATTTGGAACGGATGTTACTTATGCTGATCACTGTGCAGTCCACAAAATTATTGCCAAAGAACTTGGTGTTGAACGTAATCACCTTCCTTGTGAAGAAGTAAAATACGTTGCCGGCATTGAAAACCCAACAGAAGCCAGTCATAATATCCTTCGATATCTTGTCAAGCAAGGCTACACTGATGAAGATATAGCAAAAGTTATGGGTGGCAATACATTACGCGTTTTAAAAGAGGTATGGGCACACTAATACAAAATTTCGATTCCAAAGGGAATCAGCGCTCAATCGTACTAAGTCTTAACGCAGCTTATTAGACGATAGAGCCCCACGAAGTTTTTGTGCAAACTTCGTGGGGCTTTAATATTATTTGCATTATACCTAACAAAACATTTCAGTGAAAAACTGTAGCCCGACGAGAAACGCTGCAGGCACACTGTCAAAGAGCAGCACAGTCAGCAGAGACAGATTGTCCGTGTTTTTCCAACACGACGCAACAGCCCGGCATCAGTCGGAAGAAATTTTCGATCCACCGAATAATACATCTATGCTATGCACAGAGAGCAGCGGGATCAACGCATCGGAAACAGGAAAGCCCCCGCCGATCACAAAAAAACCCGGCCAGCAGCGGTAGAGCGTCCCGCG
>Ga0129314_1000955_pt1 | contig 24120 bp, 22 predicted proteins | sample O1111metagenome_FD_94431 | JGI IMG/M metagenome (GOLD analysis project Ga0129314, IMG submission 94431) | Orangutan individual fecal microbial communities from fecal samples from Wisconsin, USA - O1111 metagenome | ecosystem: Host-associated > Mammals > Digestive system > Large intestine > Fecal... | reverse complement strand
CTCTGGACGACTTTTCTAAGCAGCTTGCTGTCCACAACCGCTGCTCCAACAACTTCCCTATGAGGCCCCTCGGCTGGCTTTCTCCTTTAGAGTTCACTGCCCAATATGTTTGACAAGCCTACACTCGGAAAAATCCTGCCGTGACATATGCGGCATGGCATACTTCAGGAAGGCAAACCGATAGGGCTTGGTGATCAGCCGGGATATCCCGTTGGCCGCGTCCGCCTGCCCAATGGTTCCAGTCATTGTCTTTCTCCACGTTTTCAATGTCTCCGGATCCTCTGCGATGTTGCCAATGCGGGGGCTGCCATCCATAAGCTTTACAGTGACAAAGCTGTTAATGGCTGCAGCATTTCAGATGAGGGCGGAGCTTGTTCCATTCTATTTTTATAAAATCCAGGGGGGAGACAGAGAGATTAAAGCCATGATGGAATAAGCATTATAGCGTTTTGCCGTTTATCAGCCGCTTTAACTCCTGAGTCAAAACTGAAACGTTAATGGGCTTCGCGATATATCCATTCATACCCGCCGCAAAAGCCTGCTGCCGATCCTCCTCAAAGGCGTTGGCCGTCATGGCAAGGATCGGCACATCAGGCGCGTCGGATCGATTCAGCCCGCGAATGGCCTGCGTGGCCGCCAAGCCGTCCATGACCGGCATACGGATATCCATCAGCACCGCTTTCTCCAGGAGATGCTGCGGCATTCCTTCTGCCGGATAGCCGCGATTCTGTTCAGTGCCTGCGAGCTGCGCCCCAAAGGGGAGCAGGCGCTGGCGGCCGCTTTAATGAACGCTCTTGCAAAGCAGGGGGGCGCGGCCGGGTTTGCGGAGCAGGTTTTGGCCAATTACCGGCTGTAAGGGTACCGCGCTCAGTCACTCCGATCCTTTTTCCGGGGATTCCTGAGCGGTCGATATTCCGGAACGGCTTGCATCAGTGCCCGGCGGATTTCGCTGGAGGAGTCCGTTTCCACGGCGCGGCGCAGCAGATGAAGCGAGTGTTCGATTTCCCGGTCCGATACCGGATTTTGCCGCTCGATCAGGATTTTCCGGTCCGCAGTGGCGCGGAGAGGGCCATTCCCGAGCAGCAGCTCTTCATAAAGCTTTTCGCCAGGGCGCAGCCCCGTCTCGACGATGGAGATTTCACGGTAGGGGAGGTGTCCTGTCAGGCGGATCAACCGTTCCGCAAGGTCGAGAATCCGCACCGGGCGGCCCATATCAAGCAGATAGATGCCCGGGCCGCTTTCCATTGCTCCGGCGCGCAGCACCAGCTCCACCGCCTCTGGAATGGTCATAAAATAGCGGATCATTCGCCGGTCGGTGACGGTCACCGGCCCGCCCCGCTCGATCTGCCGCAGAAAGAGCGGTACAACCGAGCCGTTTGATCCGAGGACATTCCCGAACCTGACGGCGGAAAAACTGGTTTTTCCTTGCCTCTGCATGCTTTGCAGCAGCATTTCGCAGAACCGCTTGGTTGCGCCCATGACGCTGGATGGGTTGACAGCCTTATCGGTTGAAATCAGGACAAAGCGGCGCGTCCCCCAGCGCAGGGAGGCGCGCGCGATCTCTTCGGTGCCGAAGATATTGTTTTTGACCGCTTCTCCCGGACAGTGCTCCATCAGCGGGACATGCTTGTGGGCCGCCGCGTGGAAAACGACCTGCGGGCGGTACCGGGAAAAGATTTCCCTGAGCCGTGCCGGGTCCTGTACCGATCCGATCTCCACCGAAACCGGAAGCCCCTGCGAAAGCGATCCGAGTTCCTGCTGAAGCTCGTAAACGCCGTTCTCGCAGAAATCCAGCAGCACCAGCCGGGAGGGGACTGCCCGTGCGATTTGGCGGCAAAGCTCCGAGCCGATGGAGCCGCCGGCTCCGCTGACCAGTACAACGCGCCCCTTGAGATAGGAGGGACGGTATCCGCGGCCCGCTGCCGTCCGCCGGCCGAGCAGCGCGTCGGCCGGGGCGGATTTTCCCCGCGCGGCCGCCTTTCCACTGAGCAAGAGGGCTGCTCCGGCGGATGCGGCGGCAAGGCCGGCCAGCATCGGGGCCTTGAAACGGGAATGCGGTTTCAACGGCGTCGCCTCCTTATCAATGATTTGCCAGGCATTTCCAAGTATAGAGCCGGCGGCGGCGGAAAATCAACTGAAAGAGGGCGGATTTTGCGGCGGAATCAAACGGGAGGCACGGGAATTTTCCGCACCGCCCGTTGTCCGTAAGAAAGTTTAACCTCCGTATGATTGTAATCATACGGAGGTTTTGCGCGGCAAAGATAGCCAAATAACGGTGCAATAGGCTGCGGTGGTCCCTTGTACGGAACGAAGTGATGCAAAAAACCGGACATGCAAATGTCCGGGCTGTTCGCCTCGTAGAGCACACATACGGGGACGCAGACCCCTGTATAAAAGTGCGCCATTTGTAGCGGAAAAGGTCTCACAATCTTAAAATATAAAACACTGTATTCAGAAAGAGCGTAGCGCCTACAATTGCCGCGGAAATTTCCTTCAGTGGCTTTTTTATGAATTGCAGATGTATGCATAAAACAACAGCTATTACCAACGGAATGGCCATTGGCTGATAGCTTACATACATTTTAAAATTCCCGCGTAGCAAGGATAAGATTGCACGGGTTGATCCACACGTAGGACAAATTTGCCCTGTAAAGAATAAAATTGGACAAGTAACACCTATAAGATGATATGTTATCCACACTCCGAGAAGCGTGGTGCATATATGTATGTGTTTTTTTACCAACTGCACAATTGAATCCCGGCGTCTTGATTACACAAGCGACATGAGTTTATTGAAATTGACTTCCTTCGCTTTCTTAGAAATAGTAAACCAATCGATAATTACAAGAATACCACAACAACCGGCGGTCAAAAGTTTAAGAATTCCCATGCCCGTATCGCCAAGCATGAATCTGTCAATTCCCAGAACACCAAGGAAAATCGAAACAAGAAGCAATGTTGTTGGATCTTTCAGTTCAATCGTAGAAATAAGAGAAAACTTTTCATCATCCATGGTGCGAAGTTTGTCTTTCAGGTAAATAATTTTTTCTTCAGGGTAGTACTTCTGATTTGTCATGATATACATATCGATTTTTTGTTGGTCCAGCATCGGAAATCCCCCTCATTATTTATATGTCTATACTTAAACTATATAAGCATATAATAGCCTATATAATTTATTTAAATATAGCATAATAGTCTATATAATTCAAGTGTATTTTAACTAAAGGGGCAAAAGTTTTTGTGAACTACTATGCTATCGGTCAAAGAATCCGAAAGATAAGAAAAGCACACAATTTGTCTCAGGAGAATTTATCCGAGATGATTGGCATTTCAGTTACACACATGAGCCATATAGAAACAGGTAACACCAAATTGAGTCTGCAGGTACTTGTTGATTTGGCAATCGCACTGGAAGTGCGTACGGATGATTTGCTTTATGATAAAAGCTTTGCAGAACGCAATACAGCTATAGAAGCAATTGTTCAAATACTTGATACCTGCACTACTCAACAAATCAGGGTCATTGAAGATATTATAAAGGCCACAAAAACTTCTTTAAGTCAGCACTTTTAATTATGATCAGCCCTATATAAAAGCAGTTCATATCCAAACATAATTGGATATGAACTGCTTTTTTTACTTCGAGCAATGGAGCAATAAATGCACTGCCTGAAATTACTTTTTGACTGTCTTACGGACACCGCCTAATGGCGCTGGCTTTTTGGAGCCTGACAGGACGCGCGTCATGCCGCTCCCAAGAGGAAGATGGCTTCCGGCGAACTCAGCCGCCCACGTTAACCAGTTCGCTCCCCTCGAGGACCTTCTCCAGCCGGACGCTGAAGTATTCATCAAAGGTGGCGGTACGGCTTTCGTCATCTTCGGCCAGGGTGCTGTATTCCTCATAGAGCGCATGGTAATAAAGATCACCGGCATATTGCAGCCAGAGAGGGCGCTCGAGCAGCAGCAGATAATCATCGACTGTCGCGCCGAATTTGCCGCAGATGCGGGTCAGCTCGCTGTAAAGCAGCTCCTGCCCGACGATCTGTTCGCGGTACTGCGCCAGTGTCGCTTCAAACTCCGTCCGGTCCGGCTCCCCCTGCAGCGCGGTGAGTGCACGCAGGGTCATCTCCCCCTCGCGGATGAGGTCGGCGGTTCCGGCCCGGCTCGAAGCGGCCATATATTCGACAAAGCGGGTCCCTTCGTCGGTCAAAAGAATTTCTTCTCCATCAAAGGTGCCGAGAAGCTCGCCGCCGCCGTTGTCCAGCTCCAGACGCTGGTCGTATTCCTGCGAGTACTCGGACATCCGCTGGGACGCGGCTTCAAAGATCTTCTGCTGGCGTTCCTGCTCGGCGGTTGTCTCCGCCTTGCCGTCCTCGGCGCCCGAATCAACCGTTGCGGGCAGCGCGGCGGCGGGAAAGTCCTGTTCGGCCTCCTCCTGAAAGTGGGTTCCGAGCAGATTGATCAGATACTGCTGGCGGAAGCTCATTGTCAGAGCGCCGCTCATCTCCTCCTCACTGAGTCCGCTGATCTCCCTTACAAGCGGGAAATTCTCAAAGACGGCAGGGCTGTAAAGGTAGGCCATCGCCGTCTCCTGCGCGGCCATCTGTTCGAACTCCTCCTCGTTGACTTCGATTCCAAAGTTTTTACGCAGATCCCGCTCCACCGCCTCGGCGAGCGCAAGGCTCTGCCGCGCCGAGTAGCGGGCGAGCTCCTCGTTGACGTCGAGGTAGAGCCGGTAATCCTTGTAGGTGATGTCCCCGCCCTCCGACCGCACCAGCACCATGCCGGGGTCTGGATTTTCATAGGTATAAACCGGAACATGAGGTTCCGCCGGAATGCCGCCGGCTTCTTCCGAGGCGGCCGAGACGGCCGGGGAGGCCGCGCCGCCGGAAGCGCATCCCGCGAGAAGCGAGAGGGCGGCGAGCAGGGCAAGGGCCTTTCTGCATTTCATCATTGTCGTACTTCACCATTCTCCGCGCGGAATTCAGCGGGGCCCCCGCCGCGCGGAAACGGGGGGCCGGCCCGGCTTTTCATTCCCGGGCGGTTGACTGCAACAGTATAGCACAAAAGAAGGAGCGGGACGTGAAAAAACTATGAAGTTTCATCTGGAAAATCCCGCCGCCCCCGCCTTGACAAAGACCGCGCGGATTGCTATACTGTCCTCGTACAAATGAACCAACGAACCTGCGCTGCCGCCGGGTGGCGCGGATGCTCGTCCTTGTTTTATTCCATTAGGCCGCAGGAGGAATAAAACGGGGGCGTATTTTTTTACGGCGGGAGGCAGAACCCTTGACCAAAGAAAACCGCGGGACGCTGACGGTGTTCGCGACCTATGTGACCTCCAATATTCTGGGGATGATCGGACTTTCCTGCTATATTCTTGCGGACACGTTTTTCATCGCGCGCGGCTGCGGCGCGGCGGGACTGACCGCTCTGAATCTGGCGCTGCCCGCCTACAGCCTGATGCACGGCCTCGGCCTGATGGTGGGGATGGGAGGCGCAACCCGTTATGCCATCGCACAGGCGGGGGACCGGACCGCCAGACAGAATGTCTTTTCCCACGCCCTCTTCCTTGCGGCCCTGATGTCAGTACCCTTTCTGGCCGCCGGTCTGACCGCGCCGCGCCCGCTCGCCGTCCTGCTCGGAGCCGACGGGGCGGTGATCGGAATGACGGTGGAATATCTGCGCACGCTCCTGCTCTTTGCCCCCGCCTATTTTCTGAATAATCTGGTGCTTGCATTCCTGAGAAACGACGGAGCGCCCCGCCTCGCGATGGCCGCGATGCTCAGCGGCAGCATTGCGAACATCTTCCTCGACTATCTCTTCGTTTTTCCGCTCGGCATGGGGATGTTCGGCGCGGCATTGGCGACAGGAATCGCACCCTGCATCGGCCTTGCGGTTCAGTCGCTTCATTTTCTCCGCGGGAAAAACGGATTCTCCCCGCGCCGGACCCTGCCGGACGTGCGGCAGGCGCTTGGCATCCTCTCGCTGGGGGCTTCCTCCTTTGTGCTGGAGCTTTCCTCAGGGGTGGTGCTTTTGACCTTCAACATGCTGCTGCTGCGCATTTCCGGCAATGTGGGCGTCGCGGCCTACGGCGTTGTGGCGAATATTGCGCTGGTGGTGATCGCTCTTTTCACCGGTGTCGCGCAGGGAATGCAGCCGGTGCTCAGCGGCTGTTTCAGCCGGGGCGAGCATGGAAGCGCCGCGCTGGTCTACCGCGCGGCCGTTGTCACCGCGCTGGTGCTTGCAGCGGCCGCATGGCTGCTCGGCTCTCTGTTTGCCGGACCGGTTGTCTCGCTGTTCAACCGCGAGGGGGACCGCGAGCTTGCCCGCCTTGCCGTCAGCGGCATTCGTATCTATTTTGTGTCCTTTCCCTTCGCGGGAATCAATATTGTGACGGCCGCGGCCATGAGCGCCGTCGCCCGTCCGCGCGAGGGCTTCCTGATCTCGATTCTGCGCGGCCTGGTGGTGATGCTTCCCATGGCGGCCGGTCTGGCCGCGCTCTTCGGAACCGCCGGGGTCTGGGCGTCGGTCCCCGCCGCGGAAGCGGTGGTTCTTCTCCTGCTGCCGCTGATTTTTCGAATGGGATCAAAGGCGGGGCCTGACTTTTCCCCATTGGACTGATTCAGAATATAAATAACCCCCTTTCGTCGAAGTAACGGGAGAAGGCGGATTGACAGACGGCGGCGGCTCGATAGGTTGGAATTGTAGGGGTGACAAAAATGACAATATACGAGAAATTTATTTTGCTGAAAATCGATAGCAAGTTACTGTCATTGGAAAAAGCGGAACCGGGATATCCCAACTACTTTTGTTATCCAACAAATGCAAGAGCAATAGGCTTTGACGGCTGCATCATGTACTGCTTCATTGACGGATATGAAGAAACCGTATTTGCTTGTAACCCGGAAAGTTGTGCAGATATAAATGTCTATCCGCTCGCCAGGAATTTTGAGGATTTTATGCGACTGATGCTTGCCTGCGGTTCTACAAATCCCGTTGAACAAATCGTGTGGATGAATAAGCGGCAATTTGAACAGCATTTGCAAGATGAAAAGGAAATACAAACTTCGGAACAGAAAGAACAACTGTCCCTTTTGGAAAGGGAACTCCATATTACTGCTATGGAATGTCCGTTTGAATATGTGAAAAAATTACAGCTCAATTTTGATTATGGTAAAATTGAACTTAGCGATGAATACTATGATGCTTTGGGGATTGAACGGTAAACTGGAAGTTGTGAGGAGGAATACAAAAGTGAAAAAATATCAATGTCCTTGCTGCGGATATTTCACCTATCATGTGCCTGCAAATGAGGATTGCGGATATATTTGCCCTGTTTGCTTTTGGGAAAACGACCCGTTTATAACTTTTGATAGTGAGCCAAGTGACTCTAATCATGGAATGACATTGAAAGAGGCAAAAGATAATTTCTTGCAATTTGGTGCTTGCGATAAGGAAATGCTATGTCATGTTCGCAAGCCAAGAGATAATGAAACGGAAAAGGGATAACGATAAAACCCGAATTGTTTTTTGCTTACCCTATCATATTTTCCCGCTTCCATCAACGCACAGTGGAATTGACGAAGCCATCGCCCGCCAGTCCAAATGCAAAAAGGACGGGCGGGGCCTCCGGCTTGACCGGGAGGAATTTCTTTGCTATAATAGCGAAAACATGGTGGAGTAGTTTGCGCGGCCCGCTGCCGCGTGTCAAGTCAACAGGATGCGGCTGCCGCCGCTGGCTTGCCTTAATGAACGAGAACTGTGTGCGGACAGGGGGACCTGTCCGCACATGGTTCTTTTTTTGTGGCAGTGCGGCGCACGCAAAAGCAAGGGAGGAAACCCCAAATGGGAATCGGAGAAATTGTTCTGATCGGGCTGGGACTCAGTATGGATGCGGTGGCGGTTTCGGCTTCCAACGCCATGTGCTTCCCGCGCGAACGGCTGCGGCTTTTGGAAATGGCGGTCTGGTTCGCGGTCTTTCAGGGCGCAATGCCGCTGGCCGGATTTTTGGCGGCGGGGGCCGCTTCGGATCTCGTTGCCCGGATGGGAGGCTGGCTGGCGCTGCTGATTCTCGGCTGGGTGGGCGGACAGATGATCCGCTCCGGACTTTCCCATGAGGAGGAGCGATGTCCCGCAGGGGGGCTGACCCGCCGCACTCTGCTGGTGCAGGCGGTTGCAACGAGCATCGATGCGCTTGCGGTCGGCGTCGGCCTGCGGGCGGCGGGCGCGGAGATTTTTCCGGCGTTTCTGGTGATTCCCGCCGTCACCCTGCTCTGCTGCCTCGCTTCTGTGGAGGCCGGCCGGCGGATCGGCGGATGGTTCGGCCGCAGGGCTGAGTTCTGCGGCGGGATCATTCTGGTCCTCATCGGCATCAGGCAGGTGCTGTAAAAAACGGGCGGCGGAAACGGCGATGTAATCAAAACCATCAGTTCAACCGGTGGTTTTGATTGCTGGTTACGGAAACCACCGGCTCTTCCGGCGGAGGCGCCCCGTAAAAAAGCTTCAGTTCAAGCACCAAGCGAAGCGAACCGCCAACAGCCGACTCTACAGTGTGGGAAAGTTTTTATTTTCTTTCCCGCCTGCCCGGTGAGCGGGCGCGCTCGAGCGGCGCCATGCCCTCTGCCGCTCAGACAGCGAAACTTTTTCTATCGAGATCTTTTGTGATTCAAAGGCCGGCTGCTTCTCGATTCTTTTCGTTTGCACCTTGAGGCGAAGGCTTTTATTCTCACCGGCAGAGCAGGCGGCTCGGTTCGCCGAAGCGATACCAAAAGCCGGCGTCTGTGAAAGACGCCGGCTTTTTCTGCCGCGGCGGCGGGCCCATGCTGTTTTCTGATGGGAGCGGCCGCGGGGCGGCACTGGCAAAATGGGAACGGGAGCGCAGCCTGACCCCAAGGCCGCCGAGGCTCCGCCGGCGCCGGAGCGCATTTCACAGCGCTCCTTTGCCGCCGGCGCGCGGCCGCCTTATCCGATTGATTCCACTGCCTTTTGGGCAAAACTGTTGTCAACAACGGACGTAAAGGAGACGCGCTTTTCGAGTTCTCCCGCCTGCTCCATGACCGTCTGAAGCTTATCGAAGGCCTCCTCCTTCATGACCGGGGTGGACATAAAGGCGTCGATCTCGGCATGGCGCCGGCAGACCCGTTCGAGCAGGTCAATGTCGTTGTCGGGGAAGAAGGGAGCAATGGCCTCGGCAACCTCGCGGGGAGTGTGGCCGGCAACCCATTTCTGTCCCTTGTAAACCGCATTGGTGAAGGCCTGAATGACCTCCGGGCTCTCGTCGATAAAGTTCTTGGACGCATAATAGCAGGTGTAGGGCATCTCGCCGGACTGTTCGCCGATCGAGGCGAGGACATATCCCTTGCCCTCGAGTTCGACGGCGGAGGCGGTCGGTTCGAACAGCGCGACATAATCTCCCTGCCCGCCGGTGAAGGCTCCGGCCATCAGCGCGAACTGCACCGAGGAATCCACCGTCAGATCGACGTTGGGGGTCAGGCCGTTTTCACGCAGAACGTATTCCAGCGTCATCAGCGGAACCCCGCCCTTGCGCCCGCCGATCAGATCGCTGTCCCGAAGCTGCTCAAAGGAGAAGCCGCCCTCCGGCGCGGGTTCGCGTCCGACGAGAAACGCGCCATCCCGTTTGGTCAGCTGGGCAAAGACGACCGGATAGTTGGCCCGGCCCTCCTGCATGACATAGATGGCCGCCTCAGGGCCGGAAAAGCCGATATCCACCTGCCCCGCGAGCACCGCCGTCATCACCTTGTCGGCCCCCTGACCGGTGACCAGCTCCACCTCAAGCCCTTCCTCGGCAAAAAAGCCCTGGGTGACCGCAGCATACTGCGGCGCGTAGAAAACCGAGCGGGCCACCTCGCTGACGGTGAGCTTTGTCAGCTCCTTGGGCTCCTCGGGTTTGGCACCGCACCCTGCAAATAGGGTAAGACTCAGCCCGGCGGCGAGCATCAGGGAAAGAATTCTTTTTTTCATCGGATTACCTCCAGTCGTTTCTCGGCCCGATGGCCTAGCCGTTTACGCCCCGGCGGCGCAACAGCCTTTGTTCAATCCATTGTATGCAGAAATACATGCAGGCTGCCACCACAGAAAGAATAACCACGCTCGCCATGACCAGGTCAAGCTGGAACACCTGGCTGCCGTAGACGACGAGATAACCGAGTCCGGCCCGGGAAATCAGAAATTCGCCGACGATCACCCCGACCCACGACATGCCGACATTGATCTTTAAAGAGCTCAGAATAGTCGGCAGATTGGCGGGCAGTACGACCCGGCAGAGCACGCCGAGCCGCCCGGCGCCGAAGCTCTCAACCAGACGGATCATGTCCCGGTCGGTCGAGAGAAAACCGTTGAGCACCTCAAGAATGCTGACAACCAGTGAAATCGACAGGGCGATGACGATGATGGCAAGGGGGCCCGCGCCGAGCCAGACGATGAAGATGGGACCCAGTGCGATTTTCGGCAGCGCATTGAGCACAACGAGATAGGGTTCGAGCACCCGGCAGAGAAACGGAGAGCACCAGAGCGCAACGGCGATGAGGGTGCCAAGCACCGTGCCGCCGAGAAAACCACAGACGACCTCAAAGGTGGTGACGGAGAGGTGCTGCCAGAGCTCGCCTCGGGAGATGAGGTTCAGAATGCTCCCGGTAAAACGGGAAGGGCTGCTGGTGATAAAGGGGTCGATCGCGCCCCAGCGCGCCGCTGTCTCCCAAAGAAGAAGCAGGCCGGCCAGCAGCCCGATTTTGGCGGAGCGCACCAGCAGGCGGTCCCGGCGGCGCCGGCGCAGCCATGCGGTGCGCTCCGGCGAGGCGGGTCCTTCAGACATGGACATCGATATCCCTCCAGATCTGGTTGAAATATTCCCGGAATTCCGGTTCCTCCCGGCATTGAAGCGGGCTTTTGCGGCCCGCCGCGAACCGGATGTCATAGATGGATTTGATGACTGCCGGCCTCTTGGTCAGAACGATGACCCGGTCGGAAAGGGAAACCGCCTCTGAGATGTCGTGGGTGACCATCATCGCGGTTTTGCCCTCCCGGCGGATAATCGAGTAGATATCGTCCGCCACCGCCAGCCGGGTCTGGTAGTCGAGCGCCGAAAACGCCTCGTCGAGCAGCAGAAGCTGCGGGCGCACCGCGAGGGTGCGGATGAGCGCGGCGCGCTGGCGCATCCCGCCCGAGAGCTGGCCGGGGAAGCAGTCGCGAAACTCCCAAAGACCGTAGGTTTTCAGCAGAGAATCGGCGTACTCCTCCGCGGCTCTCAGCCCCCCGCCCTTGATTTCCGCTCCCAGAAGCACATTGCGGCGGATCGTCCGCCAGGGAAATAAGCTGTCCTTTTGCAGCATATAGCCGATGGAGCCGTCCCCCGCGAGACGAATCTCTCCGGCGGTAGGGGACAGCAGCCCGGCGATGATCGAGAGCAGGGTGGATTTCCCGCAGCCCGAAGGCCCGATCACGCTGACGAATTCCCCGTCCGCCACCGAAAAGGAAAGATCGCGGATCGCCTCGATCTCTCCTTCGGCCGATTGATATGTCAAGGCGAGGTTTGAAACCTGGACCATGATGTTTTGTTCACTCAAAATAAAACCCTCCTCACGATATCATATTCCCGCCCGGCGGTATCGGCCCCTGCGGATTTCCTGCAAAGAGCATCCACACCCGGCATGTCTGCGCGTTTTTGGGATACAGTATCGGGGGAAGGAAGGGACTGTCATGAACGAAAAAATCTATCGTTTCCGCGCTGTGCTGAAAAAGGTGCCGGATATCGACGGCGCTTACATTGAATTCCCGGGCGACGCGCGGCAGGAGTTTGGCAAAGGACGTGTGAAGGTCTCGGCCCGCTTCGACGGGATTCCCTATGAGGGGAGCCTTGTCAGGATGGGGACGCCGGGGCATATTCTGGGAGTTCGCAAATCGATCCGCGCGCGGCTCGGAAAGGAACCGGGCGATGAAATCGAAGTGGAGCTTTGGGAGCGGGAATAGCCTTCTGCATGTTTGCGCCGGGAAAGCCCCTTCCCGTGCGGCAAAAGGCTGATCTGCCCAAATGGACCTTCCGCATATCCGCGCGGAAAAGGTCCGCCTGCTTTCGGCTGTTCTCGACGGCGGATCTGTGCTATTCTCATAGGGTTGTTCGGACGGCGGGAGCCGGCGGGGTCCGCCGCCCGGTCCGCCCGGGAGGAGAATTGGTCGCATTTTGCAGATATGACGCAAAAATTGTACAATTTTTACATGAATTACCCCAAATGAAAGAAAAAAATTATTCTAAATGAGCGGTCCATCTTGAATGAAGAGGGTGATTCTGGTAAAATGTAAAAAAGGAGGTGGCGCCGATGAATCCAAAAAGCATCGAGCTTCCCGCGTACCTGTTCCATCAGGGGACCAACTACCGAAGTCAGGAGCTTCTGGGGGCGCATCCCATCCGCCGAGGACGGGGTTATGCCACCGTGTTTCGCGTCTGGGCGCCGAACGCCGCGGCTGTTTCGGTAGTGGGGGATTTCAACGCATGGGACCGCACCGCCGCCCCGATGACCAGAATTACCGAACAGGGAATCTGGGAGTGCGTGATCCGCAAGAGGAAACGGTTTGATTCCTACAAATACGCCGTCGAAACCCGTGACGGCCGGGTGCTGATGAAGGCGGACCCGTACGGCTTCCACACCGAATGCCCGCCTCAGACCGCGTCGAAGTACTACCCGCTGGACCGCTACGAATGGCAGGACGCCGAATGGATGGCCGCGCGCACCAAAAGACGTCATCTCACCGAACCGCTGAATATTTACGAGGTGCACGCCGGGTCATGGAGGACCTACCCCGACGGGACCCCGTTCGGCTACCGCAAGCTGGCCGACGAGCTTTCCGATTATGCGGCGGGAATGGGGTATACCCATATCGAGCTGCTTCCGGTTTCGGAATACCCCTTCGAAGGCTCGTGGGGCTATCAGGCCACCGGTTATTTCGCGCCCACCGCCCGCTATGGCGAGCCGGACGATTTCAAATATTTTGTCGACCGGTGCCACCGGCGGGGGATCGGAGTCATCCTTGACTGGGTCGGCGGGCACTTCCCGCGCGACGCGCAGGGCCTTTTTGAATTCGACGGACAGCCGCTCTACGAATATCAGGACATGCGCAAGGGCGACCAGCCCCAGTGGGGAACAAGGGTGTTTGATTTTGGACGCAACGAGGTGCAGTGCTTCCTCGTTTCGAACGCGCTGTTCTGGATCGAGGAATATCATATCGACGGCATCCGGGTGGACGCCGTGGCCTCGATGCTCTATCTGGACTATGGCCGGGAGGAAGGCCAGTGGGCCAGAAACGAGCAGGGCGGACGTGAAAACCTCGAGGCGGTCGCTTTTCTGAAAAAGCTCAATTCCGAAATTCTCACCCGGCATCCCGATGCGATGATGATCGCGGAGGAATCCTCGGCATGGCCGATGGTCACGAAGCCGCCCTATATCGGGGGGCTCGGCTTTACCTTTAAATGGAACATGGGCTGGATGAACGATTCGCTCGCCTATATTGCCCTTGATCCCGTCTACCGCAGCTATCACCATGACAAGCTGACCTTCGGAATGTTCTATGCGTTCTCAGAAAATTTCATCCTTCCGATCAGCCATGACGAGGTGGTGCACGGCAAACGTTCGCTGGTCAACAAGATGCCGGGCGATTACTGGCAGAAATTTGCCGGATTTCGCGCTTTCCTCGGCTATATGATGGCACATCCGGGCAAGAAGCTCAATTTTATGGGTTCCGAGTTCGCCCAGTTTATCGAGTGGGATTACAAAAAGGAGCTTGATTGGCTGCTACTCGACTATCCCGCGCACCGGCAGGCGCAGGAATACGTCCGTTGTCTCAATCACGTCTACCGGTCCACGCGGCCGCTCTACGAGGTCGAAAATTCATGGGAGGGATTCCGCTGGCTGGTGGTGGACGACAGCGCGCAGAACGTCATCGCCTTTGCGCGCTTTGACGAGCGGGGCCGCGCTTTGGTCGCGGTGATCAATTTTTCCCCGGTCGTGCGGGAGCATTACCGCATCGGCGTGCCGCAGGAGGGCGGATATGAGGAAATTCTCAATTCCGATTCGGTCGAGTTTGGGGGTGGCGGTGTGATGAATCCCGGACCTCTCGCCGCCGAGCCGGTTGCGATGCACGGCTGCCCTCAGTCGCTGGAAATCATGGTGCCGCCGCTCGCGGCGGTCTACCTGATTGCGGACCCCACCGCCGCGCTGCCCGGACCGGAGCGGCCGTAAACGGCAGTCCCCAGCCGCTGGAAATCATGGTGCCGCCGCTCGCGGCGGCCGATCTGATTGCGGGTCCCGCCGCTGTGCCGTCCGGGGCCGGATCAATCAGCCCGCGGGTGCGCGGCATCTGCAACCACGCGCTTGATGACGAGCCGCGGCGCGGCTTTTCAATAAAACTCCTTGGAGGCGAGGCAAATGGCATACAAGAAGGAATGGCTGGCAATGCTGCTGGCGGGCGGACAGGGCAGCCGTCTCTACGCGCTGACCCAAAATCTGGCCAAACCGGCCGTCCCCTACGGCGGGAAATACCGCATCATCGACTTTACCCTTTCCAACTGCGTCAATTCCGGCATCGATACGGTGGGAGTTCTCACCCAGTACCAGCCGCTGGAGCTCAACGATTATATCGGGAGCGGACAGCCCTGGGATTTGGACCGTAATCATGGAGGGGTACATATTCTGCCCCCCTACCAGAAGAGCAGCGGCTCCAACTGGTATACCGGGACCGCGAACGCCATCTATCAGAACATCCGCTTCATCGACCGCTACGACCCCGAGTATGTGGCGATCCTTTCCGGAGACCATATCTACCGGATGGACTACTCCCAGATGCTGAAGAGCCACAAGGAGGCCGGCGCCGACTGCACCATCGCCGTGCTCGACGTTCCGCTTGAGGAAGCGTCGCGCTTCGGCATCATGAATGTCGATGAAAATGACCGGATTGTAGAATTTGAGGAGAAACCGAAGCACCCCAAGAGCACCCTGGCCTCGATGGGGGTCTATATCTTCACTTGGAAAAGCCTGCGCGAGCAGCTGATCCGGGATGAGGCGAAGGAAATCAGCTCCCACGACTTCGGAAAGGACATCATTCCGACCATGCTTGCCGAGCAGAAGAGGATGTTTGTCCACCGGTTCGAGGGCTACTGGAAGGACGCCGGCACCATCGATTCGCTCTGGGAGGCGAACATGGACCTTCTGAACCCCAACGTCCCGCTGGAGCTTTACGATCCCGATTGGAAGATTTACTCCCGAAACAGCGCACAGCCTCCGCATTTTGTCGGCGGGCACGCCAAGGTTGAAAATTCGATGATTACCGAGGGCTGCGATGTCGATGGAGAGATCGATTTTTCGATCCTGTTTTCGGGCGTCACGGTGGAGGAGGGCGCGGTGGTCCGGGATTCCATTGTGATGCCGGGCAGCGTTATCCGCAGGGGCGCAGTGGTGCAGTATGCCATCGTGGCCGAGAACTGCGAGATCGGCGCGGGGAGCGTTGTCGGGGAACGGCCCGAATGCTACGCCGACAGCGGCAAGCCCTGGGGGATCGCGGTGATCGGGAACAATGTTTCGGTCTCCCCCGGCGCAAAGGTGTATCCCTGCGAAATCATCAGTCAGAATGTCGGGAAGGAGGCGCCGGAGCAATGAGAGAGAATCAGGCAATGGGCATCATCATGCCCGGCAAAAACAGACCGCTGCTCGGCGCGCTGCTCGACCGGCGGACGGTGGGGGCCATCCCGTTTGGGGGACGGTACCGGCTCATCGATTTTATGCTTTCCAACATGGTCCACTCGGGAATCTGGAACATCGGGATCATTACCCGCAATAAATACGAATCGCTGATGGAGCATCTGGGCAGCGGCCGGGACTGGGACCTCGCCCGCAAGGACGGCGGGCTTACCCTTCTGCCCCCGATGCTCAACGACCCGGCTTCCGCGATGGCCCGGGATTCGCTTTATCTTCTTTCGGATTACCGCCGGTTCCTCACCAACCAGCGGGCGCGCTATATTGTCATCGCCTACGCAAACCTCGTCGGGCAGATCGACTTCGATACGGCCCTCGAGCAGCATATCGATACCGGTGCGGATATCACGGTCCTCTATAACCATATCGATGACGAGCGGGAGCTGGGGGACGACGCCATCGTCTACGGCTTTGACGGGGAAGGGCGGGTCAACGATGTGACGATCGGCGCCGCATGGAACGGCCCCTGCGACCGTTCCCTCGGGGCGATCATCATCGGCAAAGAGAAGCTGCTTTCCTGTCTGGCCACCATGATTCCGCGCAATCAGGGCAGCATTGCCCGCGACCTGCTGCAAAAGGGTTTCGGGGAGATGGAGATCCGCGGCTTCCGGGTAGAGGGGTACTGCCGTCAGATTCACGACCTCCAGTCCTACTATTCGGTCAGCATGGAGCTGCTTGATCCCGTTGTCCGCCGTCAGGTGTTTCCGCTGGAAAATCCGGTGCTCACCCGTGTGCGCGACGAGGTTTCTGTGAAGTATGGCCTTTCTTCCAAAGTAAAAAATTCACTGGTTGCCGACGGATGCATTATCGATGGGGAGATCGAAAACTGCATCCTGTTCCGGGGCGTCAACGTCAAGAAGGGTGCGCGGCTTTCCAACTGTATCATTATGCAGAACTCCACCGTGGAATCGAATGCCTCTCTCTCGTACGTCATTACCGACCGGCGGTGTTATATCAAGGAGGGACGCATCCTCTCCGGATTTGAGAGCTATCCCGTCGTGATCGGCAGCGACAGCGTCGTTTGACGGCGGCTGTCCTTGAAAGGAGTGATCCGGTATGAAAATTCTGTTTGCTGTGAGCGAAGCCGTTCCGTTTGCCGCCTCGGGCGGTTTGGCCGATGTGGGAGGCTCGCTGCCGCGGGCCATCCGCAACCGCGGGAACGCCTGCCGCGTGGTGATGCCGCTTTATGACACCATCGCGCCGCAGTACCGGGAGCGGATGGAGTTTGTCGCGGAATTCTCGGTGCAGCTTTCCTGGCGCAGGCAGAGCTGCAGTGTTTACCGTCTGACCGAGGGAGGCGTGGTCTATTACTTCCTCGAAAACAACTATTATTTTCAGCGCGGCAAGCTTTACGGGGAGTTTGATGACGGGGAACGGTTCGCCTTCTTTTCCAAGGCGGTGCTTGATATGCTCGAGCCGGTCGGCTTTATTCCGGATGTCATCCACTGCAACGACTGGCAGACCGCTCTGATCCCCACCTACCTCAATCTGTTCTATCGCGGCCGCGACGCATACCGGGAGATCGGCACCGTCTTTACCATCCACAACATTCAGTTTCAGGGAAAGTACGGCATGGACATGGTGCAGGACGTTCTCGGCGTTCCGCCGGCGATGCAGGGCACGGTGGAGTATGACGGCTGCTGCAATCTGATGAAGGGCGCGATCGAGCAGGCGGACCTTGTGACAACGGTCAGCCCCACCTACGCAGTCGAGCTGATGGATCCGTGGTTTTCCTACGGAATGGACCGGCTGCTGCGGGAACACCGCGCCAAGCTGTCGGGCATCACCAACGGAATCGATACCGCTCTTTACGACCCGGTGCGGGACCCGCTTCTTCCGGCGCGCTATTCGGCGCAGGACCCCGGCGGCAAGAAGGTCTGCCGCCGAGAGATGCAGAAAACGATGGGAATCGAGACAAACCAGAATCCGGTCGTTGCAATGGTGACGCGGCTGACCTACCAGAAGGGAATCGACCTGATCCGCTATATCTTCGAGGAGATGATGCAGCTTCCCATTTCGTTCGTGCTGCTCGGCTCGGGCGATTGGGATTACGAACAGTTTTTCCTCGATATGCAGGGACGCTATCCCGGCAGGGTTGGGGTAAACATTGGGTTTGACGCCGCGCTTTCCCGCAGAATTTACGCGGGCGCGGACCTTTTCCTGATGCCGTCCGCCACCGAGCCGTGCGGCCTTGCCCAGATGATCGCCATGCGTTACGGCACCATTCCGGTCGTCCGCAGAACCGGCGGACTGCGCGACACCGTGACCGATGCCGGGGACGGCGGCTGCGGCTACACTTTTGAAACCTACAATGCCCACGACATGCTCGGGGCGCTCAAGCGCGCGGTGACGGATTACTCGGACCGCGAGCTTTGGGAATCCCTGAGCGTCAAGGCGATGAATCAGGAGTTCGGCTGGGGACATGCGGCCACCGAGTATATCAACCTCTATCACCGGATCGCAGACAAATAGAAGCAGAGGCAAACGCCCGCAAAGCGGATTCGCTTTGCGGGCGTTTTTGGGTGGGAAAACCGCCGGCGGTCCCAGAGATCCTTCGCCGTGCTCATCCTCCGTTCGAGTGAAGAGCAAAGCGTTCAGCGGAGAAAGCGTGCCCGGCGGTGCGCGTCGTCTCTGTTCGAGTGAAGAGCAAAGCATTCGGCGGAGAAAGCGTGCCCGGCGATGCGCACCTTCCATTCGGGCACGGCGGAGAACTCCGCATACCGAAACACAAAAGCGGTTGCTTATGACAAGCCGTGAAATGAGTTGTTTTAATGGCGGCGGGGCGGCTGATGCGGGCAGAGAAAAAACTTTGAAGGTCCAAATCCCCGCCTGCTGACAAGTTTCAAAGGGACTGCGCCGCCCGGAGAAACGGCCGGTGGCGTTGATTCCACGATGAACAGAAATATATCAGAGGGACGGATGCGGGGCGGCTTGACGGGCCTGTTCCCGGCGGTAGCGCCGGATGAGGAAGCAGGCCAGCAGCAGACAGATTCCCTCGCTGGCCAACGGGGCCAGCCAAACGCCCGATTCCCCTGCGAGCATCGGCAGAAAAACCAGACAGGGCAGCGGCAGGACGCAGGCTCTGCCCATCGAGATCGTCAGTGAGCGGAAGGGCCGTTCGATGGCGGTAAAATAGCCCGCCCAGATGACATTGAAGCCGATCAGCAGGAAGCAAAGAGAATAAAGGCGCAGCGCCCGCACCGAGGAATCAAAAAGGGCAGGATCGCTTCCGTCGAGGAAAAAGCCCACCAGAAGCTGGGGCGCCGCCTGCGAGAAGATCAGGAAAAGGGCGGAACAGACGGCTCCGGTCAGCAGGCCGTACCGCCGGAGAACCTCACAATAGCGGGACTCCCCCGCGCCGTGATAAAAGCTGACCAGCGGCTGGATTCCCTGTGAAATGCCGCTCATTGTCATCAGCACGAGGGTGTTGAGGTAGCTGATGATGGTGTAGCTGATCAGCGCCCCTTCTCCGATCACCCGCAGGATGACCTGGTTAAAGGTAAAAATAACAATGGCATTGGAAAACTCGGTCATTCCGTCCGCCAGACCAAGCGGAAGAATTCTGTGGTAAAGCCCGGGGCGCGGGGTGAAGCGGCCGAAGCGCAGTACGGCCTTGCCGCGCAGGAAAAACAGAAAGAAGATGATGGTGGATACCACCTGTGCGATGCCGGTGGCGGCAGCCGCTCCCGCGACCCCCCAGCCGAAGCGCATCACGAACAAATAGTCAAGCAGAACATTGGTCAGAGCACAGCTCACCACACCGACCGCACTCACCTGCGGGGCATTGGCCGCTTTGACCTGCACCTCCAGATTGTAGGATACCGCAAAAAATGGCATAAAAGGAGCAAGAGTTCCGATATATTCCCGGACATAGCCGTGTGTCGGCGCGGTGGAGCCGAGAAAACGGGCGACCCCGTCGAGATTGAGCAAGGTCAGCACGCTGACAATGGCGCAGACCAGTGCGACGACGACGAGATTCTGGTTGAAGCAGTCGTTGGCCAGCTTTTGATCCTTTTGCCCCAGTGCAATCGACAGCACGGTTGAGGAACCGACCGCCAGAATCAGACCGATGGCGAAAACGGTGTTGATATACGGCATCGAAAGATTGACCGCGGCCAGCGCGTGGCCGCCCACCCCATGCGACACAAAAAAGCCGTCGACCATGGAATAAAGGGAAAAAATCCACATCGACAGAACCGAGGGGGCGACAAAGCGGATGAACCGTTTTGCGAGAAACAAAATAAAACCTCCCAACATGGCGCGGATGGCGGAATTCCGGCCTCCCGCAGCTCTTGCAATTCAGTATAAACCCTCGTATAATACGAGTGTCAAGAGAAGGGAGCGGGAAAGATGAAACCCTCTTATCAAATCACCGAGGTGGCCCGCCTTTACGGCCTCAATCCGGACACCCTGCGATATTATGAGGAGCAGGGTCTGCTGCATCCTGTGCGGGGGGAAAACCGCTACCGGATGTATGGGATCGATGACATCTGCAACATCAATGTGATCCGCGCGTTGCGCGAGCTGGGAATTCCGGTCGACCGGATTCGCCGCTATACCGAGGACCGCCGCTGTGAAACAACCCTGCGCCTGCTCGATGAGCAGGAAGAAGTGATAGGGCGGAAGCTGACCCAGCTTCGGCGCGCCCGCGCGCAGGTGCGCGCCCGCCGCGGCCGGATTCTTGCCGCGCAGGCTCTTCCGGTGGGGCAGATCCGGGTCATGGAGCTGCCTGACCGCCGGGGACTTTCGCTGCGTCAGAACCGCATCTTTTCATTTGAGATTGATTATGCGCTCAAGAAGCTTGAAAACCGCCATGCCGAGCTGCTGCGCGGAATCGGCAGCCTCTGCATGGGGGCCCTGCTCGACGGGGACAGCTTCCGTCAGGGGGATCTGACCCGTTATTCCAAGGTGTTTTTTCTGGGGGAGGGGCTGAAGGGCTGTCCGGTTCTGCTGCCGGGGGGACGCTATCTCAGCCTTGTCTATGCGGGGGATTATGCCGCCTTTCCGGGCTGCTGCCGCGCTCTGCTCGACTACGCGCGGGAGCATGCTCTGGAGACTGCGGGGGAACCGCTTGAAATTTATCACATCGACGCGCATGATACGGATAATCTGGACGAGTACCGCACCGAAATACAGATTCCGTTGATGTGAACGGACGAAAATCAGGGAGTGCCCGCTTGCAAAAGAAGAGGGACAGGATTATAATGGAAAAAGCCCATGGACGAAAGATCAATTAAATTGTGACAGAAAGCAGGGATTCTTATGAAACGATCGCTCTCCTTTGTTCTGATATTCGCTTTGCTGCTGACCCTTGCCGCTTGTGCGCCCGCCCCCTCCTCCGAGGCTTCCGCGGGCGGCGCGGCGGAATCGTCCGCAGCGCCGGCCGTCTCCTCTGAAACAGAGGCGCCTTCCGAGACATCCGCATCCCCGGCGCCCGCCCCCTCCTCCGAGGCTCCCGCGGGCAGTACGGCGGAATCGTCCGCAGCGCCCGCCCCCTCCTCCGAGGCTCCCGCGGGCAGTGCGGTGGAATCGTCCGCAGCGCCGGCCGTATCCTCTGAAACAGAGGCGCCTTCCGAGGCATCCGCGTCCCCGGCGCCCGCCCCCTCCTCCGAGGCTCCCGTGGGCAGTGCGGCGGAATCGTCCGCAGCGCCGGCCGTCTCCTCTGAAACAGAGGCATCCTCCGGGACATCCGCCGCATCGGAGGGAATCGGTGAGGTAATGCTGCTGCCCAACAACGGCGCGAACGGTGTCTGCTGCATGGGGATCGACCAGCTGACGGTGCTGGTCCCAAGGGTTGGCGTAGAGCCGGGAGAGGTGACGCTGACTGTTTTCGATGCAAAAGACGGGAGTGAATTCTGTTCGATCGATCTCGACGACAGCGGCGCGGTCGAATTCTTGGATTGGGCAAAGGCCAATGACGGCACGTTCAGCGCCGACGAGGGCACCGCGCTGCTGATCAATCTCGGCGCCCCGCTGGAAGCGGACCACAACTATTATATTCAGGCCGGGGAGGGCTGGCTGACGATTCCCGAGGAAAGCGTTTCTGCCAAGGCGGTCACCGGGAAGAATACATGGACGGTGCGCGTCGGGGACTTTGGAATCGAATTTGATTCGGATGAAAACGAGGTGGCGGTCGGTGAGACGCTCTCGATTCCCTGTACCCTCGGTGCGGCCGACCGGCTTGAGATCAAGGCTTCGCCCAAAAAGTCGGTGACCATCGAGGAGGATAAGCTTTCTCAGGACGGCGATGCCGTGATCCGGTTTGACGAGCGCGGAAACATCACCGTGAGCTTTGAATTCAAAGACGAAAAGGGCGGCGTGATCAGCGAAGTTGACCAGGTCTTCCGATGCAGATAGAGTGCCCATCCAAAGGGATTTTCCGAGGAAAATCCCTTTTTGATTGCATAAAGCTGTCCGCGGGGCTATAATAAGAAACAGTGAAACAGGAGGAAAGGAAGACAAAAATGAACGCTGAAATCATCTGTGTCGGTACCGAACTGCTTCTCGGCGATGTGGTCAATACCAACGCCTCGGATATCGCTCAGGGCCTCGCGCACATGGGAATCAATGTCTATCACCATGAGGTGGTGGGGGATAATCCGCGGCGCTTGCGGGAATGCCTGCGCGACAGCCTTTCCCGCTGCGATCTCGTGCTGCTGACCGGCGGGCTCGGCCCGACCTACGATGATCTGACAAAGGAGACGGTGGCCGCTCATTTCGGACGCGGACTGGCGATGGATGAAGAAAGCCTGCATACCATCGAGCGTTATTTTGCCCGCACCGGACGCAAAATGACCGAAAACAACCGCAAGCAGGCGATGATGCCGGAGGGCTGCATCATTCTTCAGAATCCGAACGGGACCGCGCCCGGCTGCATTATCGAGGGGGAGAATGGCAAGACGGCGGTGATGATGCCGGGACCGCCCCGCGAAATGCGTCCGATGTTCGAAGGGCCGGTTGCCGATTATCTCATGCGCCGCGCCCACGACGGAATGCTTGTTTCCCGTACCATCAACTTCTTCGGGGTGGGGGAGTCGGAGCTGGAGGCCCGCCTGCGGGAGATGATGGTTTCCTCGACCAACCCCACCATCGCCCCCTATGCAAAGACCTCCGAGGTGCAGCTGCGGGTGACCGCCCGCGCCGCCACCGAGGAGGAGGGCCTCCGTCTCATTGAACCGGTGGTTCGGAAAATTGTGGAAATCTATCCCGATCAGATCTACGGCTTTGACTTCCACACCATCAACGAAGCGGTTGTCAAACGCTATACCGATGCGGGAAAAACCCTTGCCGCAGCGGAAAGCTGCACCGGGGGACTGATTGCCTCCCGGCTGGTTGACCTGCCCGGAGCGTCGGCAATGTTCGGCTGCGGGGTGGTGGCTTATTCCAACGAAACCAAACAGAAACTGCTGGGGGTCAGCGCCGAAACCCTCGAACGGTACGGCGCGGTTTCCCGCGAGTGTGCGCTGGAGATGGCGCGCGGGGTGAGGGCCGCTTCGGGCGCGGATGTCGCTGTTTCGACCACCGGCCTCGCGGGTCCGGATGGCGGCACCGATGAAAAGCCGGTGGGACTTGTCTATGTCGCGGTGGTGAGCGACCGTTTTGAGGAGGTGCGGGAGCTGCACCTTGCCCGGGGCCGTGCCGACGACCGGGAAAATATCCGCTTCCGTTCTTCATCCCACGCATTTGATCTTGCGCTGCGGGCGCTGCGGCAGCTCTGACACACAGAACAAGGGCCTGTCCGCCGGAAACGGCGGGCAGGCCCTTTTAAGAGGGGGCAATTAAGATTTTTCGGCGGCCTTTGGATTTTTTCCCTGGCCGGTGGGAAGTTCGCGGATCAGATCACTCGATTTTCCGGCCCGCAGCAGGTAGCTGTCGGTGGGATGTCCCACCATTCCGACAACCATGCGGCTGATTTCAAGAGCCTGGTCGAGATCGATTCCGGTTTCCACCCCCATTTCCCCGCACATGTGCAGGAGGTCCTCGGTGGAGATGTTTCCGGCTGCTCCGGGGACGAAGGGGCAGCCCCCCACTCCGGCAAAAGCGGAGTCGAAGCGTGTAAAACCCGCCTCCATCCCTGCAAGCACATTGGCGAGTCCGAGCCCGCGCGTGTTATGAAAATGAAGCCACCAGATGACCTGCGGGAACTCCTTTGCCATCTGGGTACAGAGGCTGAGAACCTGTGTGGGACAGGCTACCCCGGCCGCATCCGAGAGGGAAATTTCAGTGACGCCGACTGCGAGGTAGGCTTCAACGATTTCCCGCACGTCGGAGACCGGAATCTCCCGCTCCCATGGGGAGCCGAACGGCATCGAAATGGAGCCGGAAATCTCAATGCCGCAGACCCGCGCCGCGTCGG
>Ga0129314_1000954_pt1 | contig 24125 bp, 23 predicted proteins | sample O1111metagenome_FD_94431 | JGI IMG/M metagenome (GOLD analysis project Ga0129314, IMG submission 94431) | Orangutan individual fecal microbial communities from fecal samples from Wisconsin, USA - O1111 metagenome | ecosystem: Host-associated > Mammals > Digestive system > Large intestine > Fecal... | reverse complement strand
GCACCATCTTGAAAATGGACGGGGCTGGTGGTGGTGGCTCCGCTCACCTGGCCGTGTTGGCATAAAAGCGGCCTATATCTGGGGGACTGACGGCAATATAGGCATCCAGGGCAACAATATTTTAAAAGGCAATCTGGATGAGGGCAGGTGCAGAGGCGGTGTCCGTCCTGCTTTGCGGCTGATGCTGTAGGATGGAAGTAAATGTGTCGGCTGCGGCATGTGCGTTAAAGTGTGCGTTGCGCATAATTTGGTATTAAATAATAAAAAAGCGGAGACAGTATTGCAGGCAGGCTTACCCACACGGCAAAGAATATGCAGGATGTGTCCTATGTCGTGTTGGATCAGGAAAAGGACCGTATTGAGAAAATGGCGGTTAGCCTGTTTAAAAAGATAAAGCCCTTGGCGGATCTGTTAAACCCCATGGCAAGGAATCATGAGATAGATGACCACTTTTTCTTTTTTAACGCTCCCGCCGTGATCGTGATCCTGGCTAAGAATCAAACAAACGGTATACTTGCCGCGCAAAACATGGAATTTGTAGCGGAAGCACATGGACTTGGCGTACTGTACAGCGGATATTTTACAATGGCCGCCAATGCTTCACACAAAATCAAAAACGCAATGAGCGTACCCCGGGGGAAACGTGCAGCAATGACATTGGTCCTCGGTTATCCGGATGTGAGATTTTACCGTTCCGTACAGCGTGAGAAGTTAGATGTCACATATAAGTAGATGGTTTATGCGCTTGCGCGGTAATTTGCCGCGCAGGCGTATTTTCTTTTGTCATCTTCAATGGCTTTATACATTTTTCATAATCAATAATATTGACCACTAGGTCAATATATGCTATCCTATAAGAAATTGACCAATAGGTCAATAATTGAAAGGATGGGTTCCATGAAGCGGGAAGAAAAGAATCAGCAGACAAAGCGCCGGATTATGGACAGCGCATTGAAGGAATTTACGGAACAGGGATATGGGGGCAGTTCGGTGAACCATATCTGTGAGGGGGAAGGATTTTCAAAAGGAATTATTTTCCACTATTTCCAGACCAAGGATGAGCTGTATCTGGCCTGTGTGGAGGAATGTTTCCGAACGCTGACGGGATTTTTGCGGGAGGCGCTGATCCTCGACAATGAGCCGGTGCACCGGCAGCTCCAGGCATATTTTAATGCCAGGTTTGATTTCTTTCAGGCATTTCCCATGTACCAGCGGATATTTTGTGAGTCCGTCATCATGCCGCCCCGCCACCTGGAGGCAGCGGTACGGGAGCAAAAGGCTGAGTTTGATAACCTGAATCTCTCCATATTGGAGCGGATCCTGGCGCCTCTTAGGCTGCGTCCGGGGATCTCCCGGGAAAAGGTGGTGGACCTCTTTGTCCAGTTCCAGGATTATGTGAATGTGCGATACCAGAATATGAGGGAACAGGACATTGATTTTAAGACACATGAGGAGGACTGCCGCAGGGCATTGGACGTATTGCTTTACGGTGTGGTGGAGCGAAAGGAAGTGGCGCAATGACCCGGGAAAACAAACCCCAGGAAAACAAACCCCAGGAAAACATATTGGGGGAGCTGAAACCCTCAAGGGCGATCACAAAGCTGGCGGTTCCTGCAACCCTGGCGCTGCTGGCCAAGGCGGTCTATAACATTGTGGACACAGCCTACATCGGTATGCTGGGATCGGATATCGCACTGGCTGCCGTGGGAGTGACCCTGCCGCTGCTGCTGATCATGGTATCGGTGGAGAATATCTTTGCAGCCGGAGCAGCGGTGCTGGCAGGACGCCAGCTGGGAGCGGGGGATAAGAATGGAGCCAACCGCACCGTTACATCCGTGGTGGGGATCTCTGTGGGGATTGGATTTTTCCTGTGTGTGGCGGGCATCATTTTCATGGAACCCCTGCTGCGATCCTTTGGGGCCTCCGAGGCCGTGCTGCCCCAGGCAAAGGACTATGCGTTCTGGATGTTTATCGCAGCCATTGCCAATCTTCCGGCCCAGAGCATGAACTGTGCGGTCAGGGCGGAATCCTCGGTCAAGATCTCATCCGTTGCAGTGATCACCGGGGCGGCCCTCAATGTTGTTCTGGACCCCATATTCATGTTTGAATGGGGCTTTGGGATGGGCGTGGGAGGCGCGTCCCTTGCCACCACGGTTTCCCAGTTTGTTACATTTTTCATTCTGGGATGGTTCTATATGAGCGGACGCTCTGTTATAAAGATCAAAAAGGAATTTTTCAGGCCCCATTGGAGGCTGATAGAAGCGGTTACTGTGATCGGGATTCCTACGGCTGTGATCCAGATCTGCCTTGCAGTCGCCACATCACTGACCAATATAGCCGCCAAGCCCATGGCGGATGCGGATCTGATCATTGCGGCGTACGGCGTGGTCCAGCGGCTGATCCTGATCGGCTGTTATGTGATCATGGGTTTTATGCAGGGATATCAGCCCGTGGCATCATTTTCTTTTGGCGCCAATAAGGAGGAACGGTTCCATGAGTGCGTCCGGTTTGCCCTGCGGGCTTCCCTGGTCCTTACGGTGTTGGTGGCCGGGGTCTACATACTTTTGGCTAGGCCGCTGATCATGCTGTTCAACCAAAATCCGGCGGTCATTGGTTACGGCGCAAAGCTGCTGATTTCCCAGGTGGCGCTCTATCCGGCGTTTGGACTTTGCTACATGATGACCATCACATTTCAGACCATCGGTGCATCCAGGTACGGACTGTTCCTGTCCGTGATAAGGCAGGGATTGTTCTATGTTCCCTTTATCCTGATTCTGCCCCGGGCATTGGGCGTGACAGGCATCTATCTGGCCCAGCCGGCCGCTGACATACTGACTATTCTGGTCTGCCTGTTCTCTGTCAGGCCCATGAAGCGGACCGCATCGGAGAATATGGCGGCTGCGGTGAACGGAACATCACCGGGAGGAAATCCCCCGGGTGGAAACAACCCATACAGAGGAGAAAATACATGAGAAAAACGGTCATAACCATCAGCCGGCAATATGGAAGCGGCGGCGGGGAAATCGGGGAGCAGCTCTCCGGGAACCTGGGCATTCCGCTGTATGATAAACAGCTTTTTATGGAAGCGGCCTGTCAAAGCGGCATCCACCGGGACTTTTTTGAGAATGCCGAAAAGCGGGGGCAGGACCGCTTTTCCTATATGTATGGTTCCGTGACAGCCGGGCATACCACCTTAAGCGACCGGATTTTCCTGGAACAGTCCAAAACCATCCGCAGGCTGGCAGAGGAGTCGCCGTGTATTATCGTGGGGCGGGGAGGCAATAAGATCCTCTGGGATCTTCCAGGGGCGCTTCACGTATTCATCTACGCAAAAGAAGCGTACAGAAAACGCCGTATCGTTGAATTATACGGCGTGCCGGAACCGGACGCGGACCGGTTGATCAGGCAGCTGGACAAAAAGAGAAAGTCCTATCTCCTCAATTATACGGAGCAGGTTTGGGGAGATCCCCGCAATTATCATCTGTGTATTGACAGCGGCTATACGGGGATTGAGAACGGGGTGAAGATCATTCAGGCGTTATATTTGGCGGATGAGAGTACCAAAATGTAAAAATATAGATTGGCTGAAGTCAGGGCGGGAAATCAGAAAAGATGATCCTGCCCTGAAACTTTTTCGCTCAAATAAGAATCTATAGATCAGATAGCAAATTACAAAACGGAGAGGGAAATGACCCATGAGACAGGATTTATATGACAGGATCGTGGACTATATTGTGGAAAACCAGGATAAGTTTTACCGTCTGGCCTACAGTTACGTCCACAACAAGGAGGATGCCCTGGATATTGTCCAGAGCGCGGTCTTAAAAGCGCTGGACCATTATCAGGCGCTGCGGGATGAAAATGCCGTTAGAACATGGTTTTACCGCATTCTTGTCAATGAGAGCATAGGGCTTATCAAACAGCGAAAGCGGGAAACCCTGACAGAGGATGGTATGGATGAGGATGTGCCTTATTACGAAACCGGCTATGATTCGGAGGATGATCTTTATGACCAGCTAAACTGTCTGGAAACGGATGTGCAGACCATTATTAAGCTGCGGTATTTTGAGGAACTGTCCCTGAAGGAAATTGCCTATGTCACTAAATCCAATCTGAATACGGTAAAAACAAAGCTATACCGTGGATTAAAACAGTTAAAGCAGAGTATCCAGGAGGTGGAGGTATGAGCCGGTTAGAAGATGCAAAGAAAAAATATGATAAGACAGAGATTCCAAAGGAACTTTCTAAACGGGTGCAGGCAGCGGTGGAAGAGTCCGGGGCCAGAAAGAGGGAACGGGAAAAAGTGGTGAGGATCCGCAGAAGAAAGGTACTTGCGGGAAAATGCGCCGGAGTGGCTGCCGGGCTGGCAATCGTGTTTACCACAGCTTTGAACACCAATACCGCGTTTGCAGATATGGCGGCCCGGCTTCCGGTGGTTGGAGGCGTTGCGCGGCTTCTCACCTTCCGCTCCTATGAAAAGGATGAGGGGGACTGGAAGATATCGGTGAAGATCCCCAGCGTGGAAATGATCGCTGCCGACACCAACGGGCTGGACGATTCCCTGAATCAGGAGATACACGAACTGTGCATCCGCTATGGGGAGGAGGCGCAGCAGCGGGCAATGGAATACAAGAAAGCATTTATGGAGACAGGGGGAACCGAGGAAGAGTGGGCGGCCCACAACATTGAGATCAATGTGTGGTATGAGATCAAATCCCAGACCGAAGATTACCTTTCCTTTGCAGTCATGGGGACTGAGAGCTGGACTTCTGCTTACAGTGAGGCCAGATATTACTCCATTGATCTGAAGAACGGAAAGCTTGCCACCCTTCAGACGCTTCTGGGAGACGAGTATGTCCGGAAAGCGGATGAGAGCATTCAAACTGCCATGAGGGAACGGCAGGAAACGGAGGGGATCGAATTCCGGGCACAGGATGAGGGGGGATTTTCCGGTATTGATGAGAACACAAAATTTTATGTCAATGAGAAGGGAAATCCGGTCATTGTGTTTGACAAGTATGAGATCGCTCCCGGAGCTTATGGGGCAATGGAGTTTGAGGTGGAAAGGTGAGAATAAGATCATGGAGGTTATGAAATTTATGAAGATCATAAAAATCATGAAAAGGAATATGGTGTGCGGACTTTATATTACAATGGCAGGAATGACAATGACTGCCTGTGGACAGATGACAGGGGCTGAGGTATCGGCAGAGATCCATACCGGGGAACTGCCGCAGGCCGGGGCAGGGGAGGAACATGTGTCAGGCTCAGACATCCACTCCTACGAAGACAATTTCACTGTTCCAAAGTCCGATGTATCAGATTTTGCAAAAGAGATAAAAGCCGCAGTGGCATCAAAGGACCTGGACACATTAGCGTCCCTGGCCTCCTATCCCCTTTATATTGGATTCAAAGACGGCGGCATTTCCATTGATACCGCGCAGGAGCTGACCGCATTGGGGCGGGACCGTATTTTTACGCCGGAAATGCTGGAGTCAATAGAAGGTGCGGACGAGGAAGGAATGTCACCCAGTATGGCAGGCTTTTCCCTGACAAAAGAAGGGATCCCAAACATTATATTCGGAGTCAGCGAGGGGAGACTGGCTGTAAAGGGAATTAACTATTGAATGGCTGCTTTTGCTGCGTTTCCCAGCTGACCCATTTAACGTTAACGTTTTTATATGGTTGCTTGAATACAATTGCGTCCTAAGTCACCCCACATGATAAAACAATCCATAGTATTTGTATCTCCCGTATCTTATAATAAGGATGAAAATGAAACTATGGTCTTGTCTATATCGTATGGAGGGGGAACTATGCCAGTACTTGTGAAACCATTTTCAATTAATACAATGGAGTCTCCTGCGCAGCTGCAGGAGGCCATGAGGGTAATGAATCTGGATATTCCTATGGGTGAGGACTACTCTGTGTTCAGGCGTCCGGTTACCGTGGGAGAAAATAGACTGCCCAATTCCCTGGCAGTCAATCCCATGGAAGGATCGGATGCCGGAATTAACGGCGCGCCCGGGGAACCCACATTCCGCAGGTATGAAACTTACGCGCGGAGCGGAGCGGGGACCATCTGGTTTGAGGCATGTGCATTTATGCCGGATGGAAGAGGAGGTCCCAATCAGCTCTATATCAATGGCGCATCAGTGAAGGAATTTGCCAGACTCACCGCCAGGGTGGATGAACTCTGCCGGCAGAAATTCGGATACAAGCCGTATAAGATCCTGCAGCTGTCACATGCAGGGCGTGCGAGCCATGATCTGGAGGGGAGTGCAAAGCCGCTGACAGTTTGTGAAAATCCCTGGCTGGATCCCTATTATCCGGGAGTGGAGGTTGTAAGTGACGGTTACATTGAGCACGTGGAGGAAGAACTGGTAAAGGCGGCCTGTTTGGCAAAAGAGGCGGGTTTCGATGCCGTTGACCTGAAAATGTGCCATGATTTCCTGTTGAGAGAGTTTTTGTCCGCATTTACCCGCCAGGGTAAGTATGGGGGATCCTTTGAGAACCGCACGCGGTTTTATTTTTCCTGTATTGATAAGATCCGTGAACGTCTGAAGGGAACCCTGGATATCGCTGTGAGGATCAATGCCTATGACAGTATACCCTATCCCTACGGCTGGGGGATGTTACAGGAAAATGGCATCATGAGGGAAGATCTGGATGAACCCATCCGTCTGATCCGCCTGCTGGTAAAAAGGGGGATCCATATGTTCAGCATCAGCACCATGACGCCGCGGTTCGCCCCAAGAAACCATGGTTATGTGGCGAACTTTAAACCGGATGCCAAAGTGAATCCCTATGAGGGGGCGTCAGCCCTTCTGGAAGCGACCAGAAGGATCAAGCGCATGGTTCCCGAGGCAATCCTTATATCTGCAGGACTTTCCCTGTTTGAAAAATACGCAATGCAGGTGGGAGCCGGAGGCATTAAAGAGGGATGGTTTGACATTGCAGGCTACGGACGCCAGGTGTTGGCGGATCCACATTTTATCGAATGCGCCCTGAGCGGAATTCAAGCCAGGCCTGAGGCGGCCTGCCGTGTCTGCGACTCCTGTTTCCAGTGTTTGGGCCTTGGATGGCCGGCCGGATGCGCGGTCCATGATTCGCTGTACCGCGCGATCCTTAAGATTGCCAATACCATGGAAAAGACGGGCTGATGGGGAAACGGCGTTCTTTGCAGAGATTTTTGCAAAAAACGCCGTGTTTTGTATAGTGCAGGATGGGTCAGTGATTTTCCCGGTATTGGCCTGGTGAGACGCCCATCCGTTTTTTAAACATTTTCCAGAAAGAATTTCCCTTTGTGTAGCCGCACTTCAATGCGATCACCTCGATGGGATCCTGGGAAGTTAAAAGCAGGGAGCAGGCCAGGTCCAGGCGTTTTTGCAGCAGATACTCTGAAAAGGTGATGCCTTCCTGCTGTTTGAAAAGCCTGCTTAGATGGGGAGGGCTGATGAACAGTTCATCAGCAAGACGCTGCAGAGTGATCTCCTGGTTTAGGTGCTGCATCGTCCAGTCCTTGGCCCTGAGTATATAAGTGCAGGAATCTTTGTGGTTCCTGGCCTGGAAAAAAACGGAAAGGGAGAGCAGTGTCTGGAGCAAGGCATGTATCCGTGCCTCTAAGGGCATGTTGATGCGGAACTCACGTGTAAACTGTTCAAAGATGGACTGAATGGTTTCCGGGGAGGTACTCTGTTCCGACAGTTTTTCGGCGATCATGGCAACCAGGGTGAGCAGATATCCGTTGACAGAGGCGGGCTGTGACTGGGAGCAGCACTGGGAGCGCACTTTTTCCAGGAGCTGCTCTAAGGATGTGACATCGCCGCAGAGAACAGCACATGAGATATTCCCGATCAGGTCCGGGCCGACTGTACCTACGGATGCGGCAGGGGCTGCTGCCTGAGCGGCCAGAAAACGTCCGATGCCCTTTTCCAGTTCCTTTTCCGAGACGGGTTTTAGGAGATAGTCAATAATCTGCATCTGTACGGCCTGTCTTGTATATAAAAAGTCATCATGAGCGGAGAGGATGATGAACTGGGCACCGGGATGCACGGTACGGATCCGGCGGATCACAGAAAACCCGTCCATGGCGGGCATTTCAATATCCATAAAGATCAGATCCGGTCGCGTCCTTTCTGCCAGTTCCACGCCCTCGGGACCATTGTATCCCTGTCCCAGATATGTAAAATCACAGTTAAGGCGCTTTAACAGCTTTTGCAGGATCGGCCCCTGCAGAGTGAAATCATCTACTACGATAAAAGACGGCATGGCTTACCTGCTCCTTTTCTGTATTGTGTACTCTCGGAAATTCCAAGAGTACACTATTATGTCCTAACTGCCCAATTTCCGGGAAGGCGTATCCTGGGAAGACATTTCCTGGGAAGCTGTGTCCTGATGAGGCGTATCCTGGGAAACTGTGTCCCGAAGAGATGTATCCTGGGAAGAATGGCGGATGGGAAGCCTCAATACAATGCTCGTCCCTCCGGACGGGAGCTGGCTGACTTGCCAGTAGGCTTCTGTTCCATAATAATAGCGGAGATTGGAGAGAAGGCTTTGAAGTCCGCTGTTGGGCGTATCCCGTGCAGGGTCAGGGGAAAGGTTATTGAGCTGCTGGGCAACCTCATCATCAATCCCTGAGCCGTTATCACTGGCTTCGATGTTGATAAAACCGGCATTCTGGAGGACCGTAAGGGTAAAGCGGCCGTTGGAGACCGTATTGGTAAAGCCGTGGAGACAGGCATTTTCCACCAGGATCTGGATGGTATAAAGAGGAACCAGGGCATCCAGGCAGTTTTTATCCACCTGAAACAAAAATTCCACCCGGTTCTTAAAAAAGAGCTTCTGTATGCTGGTATAGCTTTCCACACATTCCATCTCTTCCCTGAGGGGGATCAGTTTTTCCTGGCGTTTCAGGGAGAAACGCAGTGTCTCTGAAAGGGCGGCAATGGCCTGGGAGGTCTGGGGCGCATCCTCAAGCACAGCCAGCCCGTTGATTACATTCAATGTATTGAACAGATAATGGGGATGGATGCGCATTTTCAAATTCTTCAAACGCATGAACGCCAGATCCTTTTCCAGATTCGTTGCACGGTTTTGTTCCTCAAGATGCTGGATCCGCATATTGGTCAGCTGCGCCCGCATGGTATAATTCAGCGCGTTCTGGACAATGTAGTTGGCAACATGGGACATCAGGGCACCGAAAGCCTTCAGCTGAGGATAGGGGATAAAAGAGCTGTTGGCATAGGACTCCTTATAAAATTCTTTTAATTCCGGGTACCCAAGCAGGTCCAGGTCGCTTTTAAAGACCTGAGGAAGGGTTTCCATGATCTCAGGGTCTGTTCGGACCTGTCCCATCAAAATAGCCCCCAGATACATATTATTAACAATAATTGGGGCGGCAACCTCCACAAATCCCATATGGCAACGGTAGATAAATGGTTCCCCCCGCTGGGCGGCCTCCAGGCTTCCCAGGGCGTCTGAGCGCTTGCAGTATGCTTCCAGGGGACATCCGGTCAGGCGCATTTTTTTACAAAAAGGGGTGTAATAGGTAGTGTTTTTTTCGCTGGTAAGCATGTTGCCGCGAAAATCCGATGCAATGGTGATCATCTTGCTCGCTTTGCAGAATTGCTCAAGAATCCGTTCCAGTTCATGGATGTCTATAATGTCCTGCAATTGTTCCGATTGCTGAATCATAACAGTTCACCTCCTCTATGCTGTTCACCTTACGTTCAGTCGATTTCGTACAAATTTCCAGTCTAAGCTAATTATATAGCAAACAGTAAGAAATACCAATAAGAATTCCTTAGATATCAAAAAAGTCAATTAAAAGATTGATAAATCCATATGTAAGAAATGTCAAATAATTATTTATAAAATATGGATTCTTTAATCAATATGCACCATTGGCAAATCCATATACAGAGCGGGCCTTTTGTAATACCATCTATCTAAAGGCAGAACAGGCCTGGTTCTATTGACAGATGCACAGCATCAGCAACAACAAGAAGGAGGAATTGCCCATATGGAACTTAATGAAGCTCAGATTCGGGAATTAGTCGCTCAGGTTATGTCCAAACTGAATGACAGCGAAGTGAATATCGGCGCTGCCGCATCGGCGGCTCCCTGTGAAGGTCTGGGGACCGGCGGCGTGGAGCCCTATAACCATGTCTATAATACCGTAGACTATGGAGCCGGCTCCGACCGTTCGATCTATGCCAGGACCAACCGTCTTCTGAAGCGGGTACATAACACACCAAAGGGCGTGGACAGCGAACGTGCCGTACTTGCCACAGAGGCTTACAAGAAATTTGACGGACAGCCAACCATTATTAAATGTGCCAATACACTAAAGTACATTGTTGAAAACGCCACCATCCGCATCTATCCGGATGAACTGATCGTAGGTGAGATCGCCGCTCCCTCCAACTGCGCCCCGGTTTTCCCGGAGTATTCCTTTGGCTGGATCTGCAACGAGATTAAGAACGAACCATGGAGCCTGCGGGCCAGCGACAAGATGGCTGCCACACAGAAGACACTGGATGATCTTTTAAGTCTGGAGGAGTTCTGGAAGGGCAAGACCGTGGAGGAGTTTGCAGGCCAGGTCCTCACGGAAGAGGAGATCAAGGGATCCGCCTACGGCGGCCGCCCGGTATTCCACCCCAACCAGTACCTGTTCTTTGGCATGGGCCACATTGGACCGAGATTTGAAATGCTTTTTGAAAAAGGTTTTGGAGGAATCCGTAAAAATATTGAACAGTGTATGGAAAAGCTGGATAAGGGCGATCCGGACTTCGGACGCAAGATGGCATTCTTAAAGTCCCAGCTTATCTGTAATGATGCCGCCATGATCTATGTAAGGCGTTATGCTGAACTGGCCCGCGAGACTGCCCGCACAGAGACGGATACCAACAGAAAGAATGAACTGCTGCAAATCGCAGTGAACTGCGATTCCATCGCGGTTGAGCCGCCCAGAACTTTCTGGCAGGCGCTGCAGCTGATGCACATGGCCACCAATCTGGTGCTCATCGAGTCCAGCGGCCAGGGAATTGCTTACGGACGTCCGGACAAAACACTGTATCCATTCTATGAAGCTGATATGAAGGCTGGAAGGATCACCAAGAAGGAAGTGGGAGCGCTCATTGAAAACTGGTATGTAAAACTGTTTGAACTGCATAAGCTGCGTGACAATGTCACCGCCATCCTGAACAGTGAGATCGGCATGGGAGGCACCACCCTGATTATCGGTGGTGTTGATGATGAGGGCAGGGACAGCACCAATGACCTGTCCTACCTGTTCCTGGAAGCCCACGCCCATACACAGCTGCCGGATCCCTGGTTTGCGGTGAGATGGCATAAGCAGGCTCCCTATGAATATAAGGTGAAGGTCTGCAGCGTGATCCGCATGGGTACGGGCCAGCCAAAGATCTTTAATGATGATGAGATCATTCCCGCTATGCTGTCTGTGGGACGTCCCCTAAAATCCGCACGTGATTATTCCATTATCGGATGTGTTGAGAATAATACCTGCGGAGAGAGCTGGGATTGTACGGACACCAGCTACTTTAGCCTTGCAAAAGTACTGGAGCTTGCAATGAACGATGGACGCTGTACGGACTGCAAGTCCACCTGCCCGCGCTACGAGCGCTGCGGAAAGATCGGCGGTAGGCTGGGACCGGCAACCGGCGCCCTGGCTTCCTTTAAGAGCTTTGACGAGGTGAAGAGAGCGTTTGAGATACAGATGGCTTACTGGGTCGAAAAGCAGATTACCTTTGCCAATGTGATCGAGTACACCCATGCAACACATAAGCCTACTCCCTACATGTCCATGGTCTTTGAGGGAACGGCTGAGGCCGGGCTGGATCTGACCTGGGGCGGCGCAAAATACAATGCCAGCGGTATTCAGGGCGTGGGCGTGGCATCCGCGGCCGATGGGCTGGCTGCCATCAAACAGCTGATGTTTGAAGAGAAGAAATGCACACCGGAAGAGATGCTTGACGCTTTGAAGCGGAACTGGGAGGGACATGAGGATCTGTATGCCCTTGTAAACAGCGACAAGGTCCATCACTATGGCAATGATGACGATTATGCGGATGATCTGGCGCTCTTTGTATCCGATGTGTACTGCCGGGAGGTTTCCAGATACCGTTTGCAGCGTGGAAATGGCGTCTACCGCCCGGGTATCTTCTCCGTGTCCGCTAATGTAGGGATCGGGCTTGTCCAGGGCGCGTCTCCTGACGGACGTAAAGACGCGGAGCCGGTGTCCAACTGTATCGGACCGGTGAACTCCGCTGTGGGATGTCACGATATCATGGGACCCACCGCAATGGCCAAATCAGCAGGCAAGCTTAACCAGCTGGCTGCCACCAACGGCACACTGATGAATGTGAAGTTCACACCAACCTGTGTGGCGGGCGAGACCGGACTTTCCAACTTTATCAGCTATGTCGATACATATTTCCAGAACGGAGGTATGCATGTACAGTTCAATATCGTCAACAACGCGACCTTAAAGGATGCGCAGATCCATCCGGAACTGTATCCCAATCTGCTGGTCCGTGTGGCGGGCTACAGCGCATACTTTGTGCGCATGAGCAAGGAACTGCAGGATGACCTGATCAGGAGAAATGAGTATAGCGCATTTGATTAATGTGAAAAAAGGTGATGATCATGGCAAAATATAACCAGAACCATGAACTGCTTGGTAATGTTTTCAACATCCAGCGCTATACCATTCATGATGGTCCCGGTATCCGAACGGAGATATTTTTTAAAGGCTGCCCCATGGAATGCAAGTGGTGCAGCAATCCGGAGAGTATAAAACCATATTCTGAGATCGGCGTTTATACAGAGCACTGCATCGGCATTGACAAATGCGGGCATTGTCTGAAGATGTGTCCGGTTGAGGGCGCATCCCCGCTGCTGGTCGAGGATAATAAGGTGGCGGCCATTGACAGGGAACGCTGTATCAACTGTGTGGCCTGCGGCCGGGCCTGTCCCAACGACACACTGAAGATCTTCGGACAGTGGATGACCGTAGAAGAGGTGATGAAGCCGGTCCTGTCCGACCGTGATTTCTATGTCCGCACCGGCGGAGGCGTTACTGTTTCCGGCGGAGATGCGCTGATGCAGTGGGAGTTCTGCCGCGAACTGTTAAGCCGGTGCCGGTTTATGGGGATTCAGACCCTGGTGGAAACGGAATTGCAGACCATATGGAGCGTGGTGGAGGAAATCCTCCCCTTTGCAGACCTTTGGATCGTGGATATCAAGGTGATGGACAGCCGGGAGCACAGGAAATATACGGGAAGCGGAAATGAGCGCATACTTGAAAATTTAAAAAAGCTTGTTGAGACAGGCGCCAGAGTTATTTTAAGGACCCCTGTGATCAAGGGGATCAATGATACGGACGAAAATCTGAAATCCATGGGCGAGTACATCCGGGACCAGCTGGGGAACCGCGTGCTCCAGCATCAGCTGCTGCCTTACCGGCTGCTGGGGGAGGACAAATATGCCGCACTGGGAAAGACATTTTACCGTATGACAGAAGAACCGCCCCAGCGGGAGGAATACGAGCCGCGCATCCGGGCAATTGCCGAAAGGCTGCAGCGCGATTACGGGATTCCAGCCGTTGCAGGAGCAACAACAAAAATAAATCTATAAAAACAGGAGGATCATAATATGTCCAGAGAAGCATTGGGAATGATTGAAACAAGAGGTCTTGTTCCGGCAGTAGAGGCAGCAGATGCAATGGCAAAGTCTGCAAACGTTGAATTGGTTGGATATGAAAAAATAGGTTCCGGACTTGTTACCGTTATGGTACGCGGTGATGTGGGCGCTGTCAAGGCGGCATGCGATGCAGGGGCCGCAGCAGGAAAGAATGTGGGCGAGGTGGTAAGCGTGCACGTGATCCCACGTCCCCATAGTGACACAGAGAAAATACTTCCCCAGGGAATCAGCTGATTGGGCCAAACAGTGCAATATGAAAATAGGAGGTAGATATTGTGGATAAAGAAGCAATCGTAGCACAGGTTATGGAACAGCTTCGCCAAAGCGCGCCGAAAGCGGAGCCGGAAAAGGCACCGGCCAGCGTGATCGATACCAGCAACTGCGCCATGACAGAGTTTGTGGGTTCACTGAAGCTGGGGGATGTGATCGGCCTTGTGATCGCCAATATTGACGATGGCCTGCATGAGCAGCTGGGTTATGATAAAAAATACCGTTCCGTGGGAGTACTGGGATGCCGCAGCGGCGGCGGACCGGAACTGATGGCAGCGGATGAGGCGGTAAAGGCAACTAATACGGAACTGATCGCATTTGAACTTCCCCGGGATACAAAAGGCGGAGGCGGACATGGTTCCTTCCTGGTATTCGGAGCAGAGGATGTATCCGATGCGCGCAGGGCGATTGAGATCTGCCTGAATGCCCTGGAAAATACATATTACAGTGACTGTTATTTCTGCGATCCGGGCCATATGGAGTTACAGTATACCGCCAGGGCAAGTCATGCCCTTTGCCGTTATATGAACGCGGTAGAGGGAAAGGCATTCGGTCTTGCGGTAGGGTGCCCGGCACCCATCGGCATGCTGATGGCGGATGCTGCCTTAAAGGCCGCGGATGTAACCATTGTGGGACAGTCATCACCCGGAAGGGGAACCAGCTTTACCAATGAGTTCGGTGTCTATTTCTCCGGTGACTCAGGCGCTGTGAAGCAGGCGGTGCTGGCCGCCCGGGAGACCGGTATGAAACTGCTGCGCGCCATGGGAGGGGAGCCTGTGGGCAACGGAAGATCATACATTGGATAGTCTGCCCGGGAAGGAGTGCGTTATGGATCAACAGGAATTGGTGGAGTCCATCGTAAAGTCAATTTACAGCGCGATTTACAGCGTTGCACGTCCGGCTGTTATGATCCCGGCAGGTGTTTCCAACCGCCATGTTCATTTGTGCCAAACGGATGTGGAGGTGCTCTTTGGAAAGGGAGCACAATTACATCCCCTTCGGGAACTGAGCCAGGAAGGTTTCTATGCAGCAAAGGAGACGGTTCTGGTCGCCGGGCCAAAAGGCGCCATTGCCAATGTGCGTGTCCTGGGTCCTGCAAGAAGCCACTCCCAGGTGGAGCTTATGCGCTCCGATACAAGAAAACTGGGGATCCAGGTTCCGCTGCGGCTTTCCGGCCAAAGGGCAGAATCACAGCCTATCACCATTGTGGGCCCATGCGGTACCATTGTTGAGAATATGGGTGTGATCGTTGCATGGAGGCATATTCACATGAATACGGCGGACGCCGAAAGACTGGGGTTAAAAGATGGGGATGTGGTCAGGATACGCACCGGAGGTGACCGGGCTCTGATCCTGGACCAGGTGATCATGCGCGTTGCGGATGGATTTAAGCCTGAACTGCATATTGATATAGACGAGGCCAATGCAGCCGACCTTTCAAACGGTGATCAGATCGAGCTTCTTCTCTAACTTCAGATTCTACAGGCAGCAGTCCGTTGGGATTTCCCATAATGGGCGGCCGCCTGTAGAATTTTATAAAAATGAGGTGTAATCATGAATTATGACGAGAAATCAATTGATTTTGTAACAAAGGCTGTCCTGTCGGCTCTTGAAAAAGGAAGCGGGATCCGGACTTTTAGTGAGAAAGGCCCCATATTTGATTCGGTGGATGAAGCGGTGGAGGCTGCTTATGAGGCTCAGAAAGTTCTGGCAACCATGAGTCTGGCGCAGAAGAGGGGGATGATCGACAGCATCCGAAGGAAATTCCGGGGATATGTCCAGGACCTGGCCCGACTTGAACTGGAAGAGACGGGGATGGGCAGATACGAGGACAAGGTTTTAAAATATCATCTGACTCTGGATAAGACACCGGGTGTTGAAGATATCAAGCCGGAAGCATTTTCCGGGGATGACGGGCTGACCATTGTGGAGAGACGGCCCTTTGGGGTAGCGGGCTGTATTCTGCCCTCCACCGCACCGGTGTGTACGGCGGTCCACAACAGTATCTGTATGATCGCTGCCGGCAACAGCGCGGTGCTCTCGCCCCATCCCGGGGCGGTCCAGGTTACGCTCCGGGCCATGGAACTGATCCGTGAGGCGGTGGTGGAGGCCGGAGGCCCGGAAAATGTGATCGTATGCACCAGGAAATCCACATTTGAGAAAACGCAGGAGCTGATCTCCCACCCTCAGATCCGCCTGCTGGTAGCCACGGGCGGTCCGGCCATTGTGAAAATGGTGCTGTCTTCGGGAAAGAAGGCAATCGGTGCCGGTCCCGGCAATCCGCCGGTCATGGTGGATGAGACAGCGGACATTCCCAGGGCGGCAGCGGATATTATTCGCGGCAACAGCTTTGAAAACTGTCTGCAGTGCATTGGGGAAAAAGAAGTGATCGCGGTCAACTGTATTGCAGATGAACTGATTTCCTGTATGCAGGCAGCGGGAGCATTTCTCCTGGAAACAGAGGAACAGAGGCAGAGTTTGACCGCTTTGGTCACAGATGAAAAGGGAAATCCGAAAAAGAACTGGGTGGGCAAGGATGCGGACCTGATCCTGGAAGCCCTTGGGATCGAGGCACCCAGGGGAGTTAAGACTATTTTGTTTGAGGCGCCTGCAGACCATCCCACGGTAACAGAAGAATACCTGATGCCCATCCTTCCTGTGGTGCGGGTGAAAAATGCCCGGGAAGGCATAGCGGCCGCCAAAAAGGCGGAGGGGGGAAGGCGCCACAGCGCCATCATCCATTCCCAGAATGTCAGCGTGCTGACGCGCTATGCCCAGGAACTGGAGACAACGGTGCTGGTGAAAAACGGCCCCTCATTCTCCGGACTTGGATTGGGAGGAGAAGGATTTACAACCATGACCCTGGCCGGGCCCACGGGAGAAGGGATCACATCCCCCAGATCATTTACCAGGCTGCAGCGCTGCTGTATGATCGGAGAACTGAACCTGCGAAGTGCGCTGCGGGAGGACTGATGTTCCATGCGGCAAAGCTGTGCCGGACGCACTGTGTTTATGTGGCGGACACCGGCACGGCGGCGCCGCACGGACCATAGGAACCGGCGGTATAAAAGAGGACAATAGAAGATGACTCATATTTTATCCATTAATTTTGGTTCCACCTCAACAAAGATTGCTGTCTATGAGGATGATCGCTTTGTTTTGGGAACCACGATCTACCATGATTCCCGGCAGCCCGGGGACATAGAGAATATAAGCGACCGGCTGGAGATGAGGCGCAGCGCTGTAGAAGGATGGCTCCAGGAGAACGGCTGCGGTAGCATTCTGTTTGACGCTGTTGCGGCACGGGGCGGGCTGATGCGCAGGATCCCGGGCGGGGTCTGGAAGGTTAATGAAGACATGATCGCGGACCTGATGTCAGGTGCATACGGCGTCCATGTCTGCAATCTCTGCGCCTGTCTGGCATATGAGATGTACGGAAAAAAGGGGATCCCATGTTTTGTTGTGGACGCCCCGGTGACGGATGAGCTGGAGGATTTGGCCCGTATTTCCGGATATCAGGGAATTGAGAGGCAGTGCTATACACATGCCCTCAACCAGAAGGCATCCGCCAGGATGGCGGCGGAAAAATTGGAAAAAGACTATAAGGACTGCAGGCTGATCGTTGCCCATATGGGCGGCGGCATCACTGTGGCAGCACATAAAAACGGGAGGATCATTGACTCTTCCGATGGACTGAACGGGGAAGGCCCCTTTTCACCGGAGAGGAGCGGTTCTGTTCCGGCTCTGGCCCTGGTGGATGAATTCTTTGCCCATCATTGGACAAAGGAACAAATAGCACAAAAGAATACAGGGGAAGGGGGCATGATCTCATATACGGGGACCAGAGATATGCGCCAGCTGGTATACAGATCAAAGGAGGATAAAGGGATCGCCCTGTTGATCCGGGCAATGTGTTACCAGATCGCCAAGGAGATCTGCGCCTTTGCCGCGGTTTTGGGCAGTGCGCCGGATGCGGTGGTACTCACCGGGGGCCTTGCCCATTCACCGGAGATCACGGATTTGATACAAGAGCGGGTGCAATGGATGGCACGGGTGTTCGTGTTCCCCGGGGAGGATGAGAACCGAGCCCTTGCAGCCGGAGCGCTGCGTGCCCTTCGCGGTGAGGAACCGGTTCAGGAGTATCACAGGTAGAGTATCATCCACAGCACGGAAGGGGGAGTGAAAATGCTTACAATACGCATCATACTGGCGCCGGATTCCGGTACCGTCAATCTGCTTTCCCGCCGGACCGGACCGGACGGTAAGGTCCGGCTGCAGGAAAAAAGGCCCGGCGCCATTGGTTTGTTTGAAGCAAGGCTTCCGGACCTGTATTATTATGCTGACTGTGCGGTCAAGGCAAGCAATGTGGCAGCCATTGAAATCTCGGGCAATTGTCCGCAGCACGTGTCCACCATTGCGCTTTTGGGGGATGTGGAAGCGGTCCGCCATTCGCTGGGCGTGATCAGGCAGCTGGAAGCAGAAGGAGGCAAAGATGAAATATAAACAGTTATTTGAGCCCATGCACATAGGGACCATGAATGTGAAAAATCGATTTGTGGTGCCGGCTGTCAGTACGGACTATGCAGAGGAAGACGGACGGGTCAGCCGGAGGCTGTTGGATTATTATGCGGCGCGCGCCAAGGGAGGTTTTGGCCTTATCGTTGTGGAAGCCTGCGCAGTGGATCCCATGGGAAAGGCGTTGGAACGGGAACTGGGAGTCTGGGATGACTGTTTTGTGGAGGGACTTTCCATGCTGGCGGCCGCGATCCACAGGGGAGGCGCCAAGGCAGTACTGCAGCTTCACCACTGCGGACGCCAGACCACCGGACAGATCAACGGCTGCGGCCAGGTTGCGGCTCCCAGCGCGGTACCATGCCCGGTCCGCCGTCAGATTCCACACGTTCTGACCACCCCAGAGACAGAGCAGGTGATCGCACAGTTTGCGGAAGGGGCCAGGCGGGCCAGAGAGGCAGGGTTTGACGGCGTGGAGCTGAATGGGGCACACGGATATATCATCGCCCAGTTTATGTCTCTCTATGTGAACAAACGGATGGACCGGTTCGGTGGGAACTTCGAGGGCAGGATGCGTTTTCCGTTGGAGATCATACAGCAGATCAAGCGTAAAACCGGCAATGATTTTCCTATTATTTTCCGGATCAGCGGGGATGAGGCAGTGATAGCCGGACGCTCTGTTCTGGAAAGTATGGCTGCTGCCAGGCGGATGGAGGAGGGAGGAGCGGCCGCGATCAGCGTATCAGGCGGCGTCTACGCAAGCATAGAACATATGACGGCTCCGGGCAGGATGGAGCCGGGACATAATGTGGAGGCAGCTGCCAGGATCCGAAGCGCGGTTTCCATACCGGTGATCGTGGCTGGAAGGATTAATTCACCGGATCTGGCCGATACCATAATCTGCGGAGGAAAAGCGGATTTTGTGGCATTTGGCCGGGGCGCCCTGGCTGACCCGGAGCTTCCCAACAAGGCATACGGCGGAGCGGAGGATGAGATCCTTCCGTGCGTGGGCTGTCTCCAGGGATGTATCGGATATCTTCTGGAACAGCACAGGCCTGTTTCCTGTCTGGTGAATCCGTTTGCCGGGGAAGAGGGGACCATGAAGATTGAACCGGCCCTACAGAAAAAGAAAATCTGTATTGTAGGCGGTGGCCCGGCGGGGCTGTACGCGGCGTGGATCCTGGCCCGCCGGGGGCATAGTGTCACTTTGTATGAAAAGGACAGGATTCTGGGGGGACAGCTGCGCCTGGGAGCAGTTCCGGCGGGAAAGGCAGAGTTGATGTGCGGTCTGCGGCATTTTGCCCAGATGGGCGAAAAATACGGTGTGAACCTTTGCCTGGGATGTGAATTTACAGAAAAACAGCTGGAGAAAGAACGGCCGGATGTGCTGATTCTGGCAACCGGAGGCCAGTCTCTCCGACCGCCCATTCCGGGAATTGACCTGCCGGTGGTGGTGGAGAGCGGCCGTGTACTTGCAGGGGAGGAGCTTCCACAGGGAAATGTCCTGGTGCTGGGAGGCGGTATGGTGGGGTGTGAGACAGCGGAGTATCTGGCTGACTATGGGGCAAAGGTGACCGTTATGGAGATGAAGGATGCTGTTGCCCAAGACGCTCCCGGGCTTTCCCGGGCAATGCTGTTAAATTCTCTGGCAGACAGGAAGGTGACCATCCTGACGGGAGCGAGGGCATGCGAGATCCTCCCTGACGGAATCAGGTATGAGACAAAGCGCCGTGATCATGGTGTGACTGCAGGCATACGCGGCCGGCTGGACGGACTGGACCGGATTGTGCTGGCTCTTGGGACCCGTTCTTATAATCCCTTGGAGGAGGTGTGCAGGGGAAGGGTTGAGGAGCTTTACGTTATAGGAGATGCAAAGAAAGCAGGCAAAGCCATTGATCACATCTATGAGGCGGCAAAACTGGCGGTTGTGCTGTAAAGGAGGAACGATATGGTTAGAAATGCATGTTTTACATCGGAGTCCGTTACAGAAGGGCATCCGGATAAGATCTGCGACCAGATTGCGGATGCGGTGCTGGATGAAATTCTGACATATGAACCGGATGCACATGTGGCATGCGAGGTTTCTGCGGCCAACGGGGTCGTTCTGGTCATGGGAGAGACCTCGGCATTAAAAAAACCGGATTACGGGGAAATTGTCAGAAAGGTGATCGAAGGGATCGGATACGGCCAGCCGGAAAGCGGGTTTGACCTGTCCCACTGCGCTACCATGGTGGTGATGAACAGCCAGAGCCCTGATATCCGGATGGGGGTGGATTCCTCCCGGGAATATCAGATGGGCAACGCAGAAGCCTTGGATCTGGCAGGGGCCGGTGACCAGGGGATGATGGTGGGGTTTGCCTGTGATGAAACGCCGGAGCTGATGCCGCTTCCCATCTCACTGGCCCACAAACTCACGCAGAGACTGGCAAAGGTCCGCAAAAACGGCTGTCTGCCATGGCTGCTCCCGGATGGGAAAAGCCAGGTAACTGTACGCTATGACAAGGCGGGGGAGCCTCTGTGCTGCGATACCATCGTGGTATCGGCCCAGCACCGGGCGGATGTGCCCGGGGAGGAACTGGAGCGCGCGGTCCGCCGGGAAGTGATCGAGGCAGTGATCCCACCGGAGATGTTTACAGATCAGACAAAGATATGGATCAATCCCACCGGGCGTTTTGTACTTGGAGGTCCGGCCGCGGACTCCGGCCTTACCGGCCGTAAGATCATGGTGGATACCTATGGTGGATATGTTTCCCACGGTGGAGGGGCTTTCTCCGGAAAGGATCCCAGCAAGGTAGACAGAACAGGCGCCTACATGGCCCGGTATATTGCGAAAAATATAGTGGCCTCCGGCCTGGCCAGGCATTGCATGATTCAGCTTGCCTATGCCATCGGCGTGGCTCAGCCCGTATCTGTTTATCTGGATACGGACGGAACAGGCATACTTCCCGATGAAGTGTTAAGTGTGATCGTGAGAACCTGTTTTGACATGCGCCCCGCGGCCATGATCGAAAAGTTCGGGCTGAAGCAGCCGGTTTACAGTCAGGTATCCTGCTATGGACATTTTGGAAGAGGAGAATTAAACCTTCCATGGGAGCAGACGGATATGGCGTTTCTGCTGTCCGCTTTTCGTGGGATCAGGTATTAAAGTGAGGTGATAGAATGCAGAAACAGGCAATCGGGATGATTGAGACGATCGGTCTTGGAACAGGAATTGAGGCCGCGGATGCCGCGGTAAAAAGTGCCAATGTCCGGCTGATCGGGTATGAGATATCCAACAACAACGGGTGTGTTGTTGTCAAGCTGGAAGGGGATGTGGGTGCGGTGACAGCCGCGGTTGAGGCGGCAAAGGCAGCGGCCATAAAAGGGCGGGGGATTCACGCAAGCATCATAATCCCGCGTCCGGCCCCCAATCTGGATCTTCTGATTGAAAATGGAGATACGGTGGGATGTAAGCGGCGGGTAATGGGAGTTGAGGAAACACGGGATGTGCAGGTTCCGCCGGGAGCGGAGCAGGGAACACAGGAACCAATGGAAGAGAGAGCCGCGGAGCAGTTGGGTCAGGAGGTAGTCCCAGAGGAAGCCACGATGCAGCCGGAGCCGGAAATGGGTGCTGAGAAAATCACGGTGCAGCCGGAGCCGGAAACTGACACGGAGGGTACACAGATCCTCAAGGCACAGGAACCGATCCGGAATAAAAAGAAGCCGTCCTCAACCTCACACAAAAAAGACACGGGAACAAAAACCAGCGCCGGCCCATCCGGAACAAAGAACAAAAAAACGCCAGGACCCACGGAGGAAAATCCCTGATGAAACAACAGACCTTTGAGGCTTACAGTGAAAGAGAGATCAGACGCCTGAACCAAATGCACGACTGTATGAACCAAAAGGGAGAAGTTGACTGTGGAGGTAAAATAAAGGTCGGCGTTGATCTGGGCACAGCGAATGTAGTTGTAGCTGTTTTAAACGAACATGACGAACCGATTGCCGGAGTGTCCTGTCCGGCCCGCGTGGTAAGAGACGGTATTATTGTGGATTTTCTCGGCGCCTCCCGTCTGATTCGGGAGATGAAAGACAGGCTGGAGGAACGGTTGGGGCGGTCCCTTGACGTTGCTTCCTGTGCAATTCCGCCGGGTGTTCATCCGGGCAACGTCCGGATTATCCGCAACACCCTGGAAGCAGCCGGCTTTGAGGTTGATGCGGTGGTGGATGAGCCGGAAGCAGCCGCTGTTTCACTGGGAGTGAAGGACGGCGCAGTTATTGACGTGGGCGGAGGTACCACGGGAATCAGTATTTTAAGCAGCGGCAAATCCGTGTATGCAACAGATGAGGCTACCGGAGGAACCCACATGACCCTTGTACTTGCCGGCGCCTACGGATTGTCCATAGAGGAGGCCGAACAGCTGAAGATAGAGCGGTCCGAAAGCCGGGAGATATTTGCAACCATCCGCCCGGTTGCGGAAAAAATGGCGTCCATTGTTCGGTCCGGCCTTAAGGATCACGAGGTGGATCAGGCATATGTGGTGGGAGGCGCCTGTTCCTTTCCGGGATTTTCCAAGGTCTTTGAACAGTACCTGGACATTCCGGTGGTGATCCCGGTGCATCCCCTGCTTGTTACGCCGGTGGGGATTGCCATGTCATGCAAGGAGTATTGAAATGAATGATGACCAGGAGTTGAGAAAACGGGTGGAGGAAACAGTTGACCGTGTAATAGAAAAGATGATCGTGGAGGAAGTGCTGAAGCTGTGCGCGGCTCTGCCCAGGGACTGTCTGGCGGTGTTCCATGGTTCCAACCAGGGCTTTGACTGTGCGCTCCGGTCCCTTGCTGCCATGAAACAGAGGATGAATGTCCGCTTTCGGGCCGCTGTGGCACCGGCGGCCAGGGAACTGCTGCCGGAGATGAGGATCAAAGAAGCATTATCCCTGGATTTGATCTACAGCATGGATTCACCGCTGCTTCCGTCCATCATAGGACAGTCCGATTTGATCATCCTTCCCACACTTACCATATCCCAGGCATCCAAACTGGCGCTGGGTATCCGCGATGAGAGCAGTGCGAAGCTGATATCGGATGCAGTCATAAGCAGGAAAATGATTCTGGCCGCGGTGGATGGAGCGGTTGTTAAGGACGGCCCGCCGGCCTACTGTAAGATGACGGCAGACCATCTGGAAATACTGGCTTCCTTTGGAATCAAATTATCCTCCGCGAAGTCCTTGGGAACAACGGCAATGGGTATGTTGGGCAGCGGCCAATGTAAAGACCCAGCGGGAAAGTCCGTACATATCCATGACAGGATCATAACCTGGTCCCAGCTGGCCGGAATAGAGGAAGGAACGCGGCTGGTGGTACAAAAGGATGCGGTGTTGACACCGCTGGCAAAAGAGTTGATTCATGAAAAGCAGTTAAAGCTGGAACAGACAGGGTAGTGTCAAGTAATCTATGAAAAACGGAGTCTAAAAAATAGGCTCAACCGAACCTTGAAAATTGCAGATATTATTGGTTTTAAGACCTTGGGGCCTTGCCCCAACCCCCACAAGGGACTCGTCCCTTGACCCGATTTCGGGCTTTGCCCGAACCCATCCTCGCCGGAAGGCAGGAAAAGGGTGCAGTTGCCCCTTTT
>Ga0129314_1000941_pt1 | contig 24412 bp, 26 predicted proteins | sample O1111metagenome_FD_94431 | JGI IMG/M metagenome (GOLD analysis project Ga0129314, IMG submission 94431) | Orangutan individual fecal microbial communities from fecal samples from Wisconsin, USA - O1111 metagenome | ecosystem: Host-associated > Mammals > Digestive system > Large intestine > Fecal... | reverse complement strand
TTGGATATTAAAGGAAACACCCGCCTGCTCATGAATGGAGGCTTCCAGCTCCTCAATGCGGACAAGCAATGCATCACCGTAGTTCTTTAGTTCTTCTCTCCGGACAGCAACCCCCTCCTTCTCCATATCGTAAAGCACCAAAGAAAGGGGCATTTCCATTTCGACCATCAGTCTGTCCATGCCTGTGTCCTTAAGCTTCTGCAAAAGCACCGGCATAGCCCTTCTTGCCACGAAAGCCCCGTAGCAGTAATACTCAGCAACCTTTTCCGGTTTATCTGCAAATGCCTGAGAGGGGGTCTGCTTCCCTAACACCTCAGCCGCCCCCGGAATCATCATACCCAAGTGTTCAGCGGCGATAGCCTCCAAATCATAATCACTTTTCAAAGGATTTAATAAATAAGCTCCGATTAAAACATCAAAATAGTTATCTGTATTATCCTGCTTCAAATAATCATACTGCTTCTTGATATCAAAGGTGGAAAGCTTCACCCTACCCGATAGCTCTGCAAGCTCCGCTTTTAATTCCGGCTCCTGCGAGGCTTCGGCAAAGAGAGACATCTGTCCGTCCTCCTTGAAGGGAAGAGGCAATGTATAAAAATATGTTTCCTTATCCGACAGAGAGATTGCTATGCCAAAAAGACTGTCACCCTCTCTGATAAGCAGCAAGCCCACATCAGATAACTGCTGTGCTTTCCTTAAAATGTTCAGACACTCTTCCTTAGTTGTAAGCCTGTGGAAGCTCTCAGTCACAGGATTTTCTTCTGCTGTCTGCTCCTTATCAAAACGGCTAAGAAGCTGCTTAAATTCTAATTCCTTAAATAAGGCATATGCCTCCGGCGTGTAATATCCCTCTGCCTTAGCCGCCTCATAATCCAGCTCAATGTCGCAGTCCGTCTTTATGGTTGCCAAAGCCTTGCTCAAATCCGCCAACGCTTTATTTTCTATCAATGCTTCTCTGATACTTTTCTTGGAAATCTCGTCCACATGAGCGTAAATATTGTCAAGAGAACCATATTCCACCATAAGGGCGGTGGCAGTCTTCTCTCCCACCTTCGGCACGCCGGGAATATTATCGGCTGTATCTCCCATCAGCGCCTTAAGCTCTATAAACTGTGTGGGCGTCACCTGATATGCCGCCTTCACATCGTCCTCGTAATAATCTTCTATTTCCGTCCTCCCCAGCTTTGTCTTAGGAATACGGATTTTGATATGCCTACTGGCAATCTGCAAAAGGTCCCTGTCACCGGATACCAGAGCCACCTCCATACCGGCTTTTTCAGCCTTTTTTGCCAAGGTGCCCAAAATGTCATCAGCCTCTAAGCCCGCCTGCTCCATAATTACCACATGCATGGCCTTCAGAACCTCCTTCATCACCGGCACCTGCTCCCGAAGCTCCTCAGGCATAGGCTTACGGGTTCCCTTGTAGGCTTCATACATCTCGTGGCGGAAGGTCTTGGCATGAACATCAAACGCCACTGCCAGCAAATCCGGCTTCTCCTCCTCCAAAATTTTGAACATAATATTTAAAAAGCCATAGACTGCATTGGTGTGTAAGCCCTTGGCATTGCTTAAATCCGGCACTCCGTAAAAGGCTCTGTTCAATATGCTGTGTCCGTCTATCAATACTAATTTACCGCTCATACTCCCTCATTTCTACAATACCAGCCAAAGTACAACACTCAAAAGCGCCAGCACTGCAATAATTTCCAATACAATTCCTGCATGTATCGCACCGGAATGCAGCTTAAGTCTGTGCCTTGCCGCCTCCAACCGCTCTTCCAGTTCCCTCTGTAAGTCAAAGGCATCTCCCTCCTCCAGACGCTGCATTCCCTCAGTTACAAGAAACTGAATAACCAGCTCCTCCTTGCAGTTCTCACAATGCTCCATATGCTCATTAAATGCCTTTAACGTAGGATAATCCATCTTTTGCTCTATAAAATCCTGAATTCTTTTCTCAAATTCCTTACAATCCATATCGTCACCCTAATCCGGTTCTTATATACTCAGCATCTTGCTATACACCCATATACATACATATTTACTATACAACATATTGGGGCAAAAGGCTAGCAAAAAAAGACAAAAAAGCAACTCTGCCATGAATGAAATTTTAAAGTCCGAGGATTTCTCCCCGGACTTAAATCATCACATTTCTAAAATTGTTCCCTGTGTCTATTCATGCATCTGGTATTCCGTGTCTTCTTCTATCATTTGGAGCATATAGCCTGCAATCACCGGGTCAAATTGTGTACCTTTTCCTTTTAATATCTCATTTTTCACTACAGTCTGTGGAAGTATATCTCGATAGCTTCTTTTAGAAGTCATAGTATCATAGGCATCTGCCACCCCTATAATGCGAGCCACCTCTGGAATTTCTTCCCCGGCAAGACCATCCGGATATCCCGTTCCGTTATACTTTTCATGATGCCAATGGGCACCAATGGAAATCCCCGGCATCTCTGATATGTTTTCTAAAATTTCTGCCCCTATTATGGGATGGTCTTTCACAAGCTGATATTCTTCCTCTGTCAACCTCCCCGGCTTATTTATAATCCTATCCGGAATTCCAATTTTGCCGATATCGTGCAGCAGACCTATATAATAAATGTCATTCATCTCCTGAATACTTTTCCCCATACGTCTGGCCAGTTCACGAGAATACTCAGCAACTCTCAAAGAATGACCGTTGGTATATGCGTCCTTTGCATCAATTGCACTGACAAGAGCCATCATCACCTGCGTGGTAAGATTGGTAATCTTTCTGTTGCTTTCCCTCAATTCTGTAGTTTTCCTGTCAACCTCCTGCTGCAAGGATTGCTGATAATGATACAGCTCCAGAATGCGACTTATTCTTCGAATAACAACCTCTGCAATAAAGGGCTTCTGAATATAATCCATCGCTCCGGCTTTAAATATTTCTATTTCTGTACTTCTTTCGCTGTCAGCAGTCAAAAAAATCACAGGGACATCCGACAGCTTGTTGATATTACGAATTTTTTCCAAGGTCTCCAAGCCATTCATTTCCGGCATATGCAAATCAAGAAGTATCAAATTCGGAGCATTATTCTGTAGATATATGAGTGCTTCACTTCCCGACGAAACACAGAACACATCATATCGTATTCCCAGTATCTTTTGAACTAACATTAAATTCATCTTATCGTCATCAACTACCAAAATGCTGTCCTTTTTTTCTACCTGAAGCGCTTTTTTGATTCTCTCAAGAAGCTCTGTAGGAAAAAATGGTTTCTTAATAAAGTCCAATGCTCCAAGACGAATTGCTTCTGTTACATCCGTTTTCATACCTGATGCAGTCAAAATCATTACCTTCACACCGGATATCTCAGCGTCCTCCCTGATTTTTTCAAGCACCTTCAGACCATTCATATCAGGCATATATAAATCCAGAAGCACCAAGTCAATCTCACTATATCGCAATATATCAATTCCTTCTACCCCTGACTTAGCACATATCACTTCATAGTCGTTCGCTAAAATATGCGTTGCCATTTTCAAATTTACTATATCATCATCAATTATCAATATTCTTTTTGCCATTTTTTCTTCTATCCCTTTATATAGTTTACTTCAGTATCTTTTGAAGCCTGCCCAATAAGTTAATATATTTCTCCATCACAGCCTGATGATGAGATATGATATAGCTCTCATCTCCAGCCTTAGCAGCCATTTCCAGTTCCTTTGCCTCCTCCGATAGAGAAATAGCACCTATAGTCAATGAGGTACTTTTTAATGCATGTACTATTGTTCTGTAATTCTCCCAATCTCTTGCATCAAAAAACTGTTCCATTTGAGCAACCTTATCTGCCTGCGTATATTCTTTTAACATTTCTTCGTAGAACTCTTTGTCCATACAATAGCTAAGTCCTGTTTGGATATCCAATTCCGATATTTCGCCCAGACACTGCATAACATCTTTGTCTTCATTACACTGCATGATAGCATCAGCCTCATTACATTGCAAATCATTTTGCTGAATTAATTTTTTGTCCAAATACTTTGCGAGCATTGCCTGTAAATCTTCCTCCTTAACAGGCTTTGTAAGGTAATCAGTAAATCCAGCCTGCAGATACTCTTTTTTGGCACCTCTGGTAGCATTGGCAGTCAGCATAATAACAGGCGTATTCCTGTTTAAGTTGGCTGCAAGGAGCTTCATTTGCTCCAGTGTTTCTATACCGTCCATTTCAGGCATCATATGGTCTAAGAAAATGATATCATATCGCTTATTTTTCACATACTCCAAGCATGTCATACCGCTTTCTGCAGTATCAATCTGTATACCTGTTTTTTTCAAAAGACCTTTTATTACCTTTAGGTTCATCTCTACATCATCTACAACCAGAATTTGTGCATCAGGTGCAACAATAGACAACCTATTATCTTCTGAAGTATCAATGAACTGCTGATATCGCTTCTCAAAATCTCCTATGGGTTCAGGATTAATTACTACTTGTGGAATTCTAGCCGTAAAACAGGAGCCTTCTCCATAAGTACTTTCCGCACAAATCTCTCCTCCCATCATCTCGACCAGCCTCTTTGTAAGATTCAATCCCAAACCGGTTCCCTCAATATTGCGATTGCGGTTCTCTTCAATTCTGGTAAACGAGTCAAACAGCTTTTCCATATCTTCTTTTTGAATGCCGATACCAGTATCCTTTACTGCAATCGTCAATATAATTTGATTGTTCAGCAAACTGTCATAGCCTATGGAAAGTGTAATGCTTCCTTCCTTTGTATACTTTACAGCATTAGAAAGGAAATTATTGATAATCTGCCTGATTCGCACCTCATCTCCACATAAGCAGGATGGCAGTTTCGGATCAATCATCATCTGAAAGGACAGTGCCTTGCTCTCAGCCCTGACTCTCGCTATATTGTAGCAGTCATTTATTACTGAACACAATTCATACTCCACCGGCAAGATTTCCAGCTTGCCTGCCTCAATTTTGGATATATCCAAAATGTCATTTACAATAGACAGCAGAGACTGTCCGGCACTTTGTATATTTCTGGCATATTCCTTCAGATTGTCATCCTTACATTCCTCTAAGAGTATAGCGTCCATGCCTAAAAGCCCATTAAGCGGTGTGCGAATCTCATGTGACATATTTGCAAGGAATTGACTTTTTGCTACATTTGCCGCAATGGCATCATTTTTTGCCTTCTCAACAAATTTCACATGCTCCTTCATCATTTGAATCATATAGATAATCAGAGTACAAATTGCAAAAACGCATACCCCATATCTGCTCGCCTTTCCTAAATCTCCAATCTTTATGATATAGGTTCTCAAAATATCAACAAATACACCTAGCATCATACAGATGCTTCCGATAAAATGTACAAGCGCCTCCGGGCTTTTCTCCTTACGGGCATTTTTCCCTAATGTCAACACGTTCACAAAGATAAGCAATACAATAAGTCCGTGGGAAGCATATGACATCTCCATAAAATCCAAATATCCCGCGAATTGAAGAATCAGCTGAAGAATTACATTTACTACAGAAGCCAACATTACAATCCACATGGTTTTTGAAATATCGGGCATTGCCTCATAGCAATAGGCTTCCAAAAAAAGAGGAGCTGTCATCAGAATGATAAAAATCAGATTGGAGTATAACGTCTGGTTTCCGTAAAACACCTCCGGTACCTTTGTCTCAATTAAATAATAAACGCCCATAAGCAACAGATATACACCCAGATACTCCACGCCGCCTATCCTTTTGCGCGACATTTTCTGCAAAACTACCAATACCAGAAATACCACAGCAGCCATCAGAATAATCACCGACAAAATGATATCAACTGCTTTTTCCTTCACAAAATGAAGAATTGCCACATCTCTTTTGGAAACAGATATCTCTGTTAAATAAGTGGCATAGTTGGCATAAGGAGAAATCATTTCAATCTCTATCTCTCCAGCCTCACAAGTCTTTGGTACATCAGCAAATACCATCACACTTCCGGGCGTGCGTCCAAACAGTCTCTCATCATTCAGTCCAAAGGTATATATCTCCTCTCCATCAACGGTAATTCTTAACGTCTTGTCAGCAGATAAAAAGGTCAGAGTCTCTCCCCAATATTCCCTTGGAATGGTATTTTTGATGACAATTTTTTCGTTTGGCCGACTGGTGGTATTATATGGTAATTCCTGCAAATCCATTTCTACACCATCTTCTCTGACAAGCACCCAGCCTGTGTTAAAAGACTGCACATTACCCTTTGCCAGAGTCATGTCATCAACCTTGGCTGTTTTAATCACGATTGCTATCACTACCAGCTGTATAAAAAAGATAGTCCAAATGACCTTATCATACTTTTTCATAGTAACTCAACACCTCTCCCACTTCGCCCTTGCTATACCCTGCCTTCTTACATGCACCCCCAGTTATTTGTAATACCATGAACTGTCTCCTTCACCACAAATGCATGTAATGGCTTTGTCAAATAATCATCAATACCAAGCTCACTAATTTTCTGAATTGTTTCCATACATTTATCTGCTGTCACAAGCACAACAGGTATGCGATATTTTTCTCGAATCATCTGATAAAGCTCAAACCCATCAACATCAGGCATCTTCAAATCCAACAGAATAAGATGAATCTTTTGTTCCTCCAATACCTGAAAGGTTTCCTCCTTCGACCTTGCACCAAACACCTGAAAATCAGGTTCATCCTTCAGAATATGTTTCACCATTTTGATATTCATAATTTCATCATCAACTACCAAAATGTTTTTATTGCTCCTTTCTGACTGGCACATGGTATAATTCTTATCTTCATCAATCATTTGAAGCATTATATCTGCTATCTTTTCATCGAACTGCTGTCCCCGCCCTTTTTCTATTTCCGAACGGATAACCTTCTGGGGAAGAGCATTACGATAGCTGCGATTGCTTGCCATCGCATCATACGCATCTGCAACGCCAATAATTCTGGCAATCTCAGGTATATTTTCTCCCTCCAGTCCATTTGGATACCCTTTACCATTGTAGCGCTCGTGATGATATTTGGCACCATAAGCAATTCTCTCATCTTCATGAATATCTTTTAATATATGATATCCGCTGATGGGATGAACTCTGATTTGATTAAATTCCTCCTCTGTCAGCTTTCCCGGCTTATTAATTACTTCCTCCGAAACTCTTATCTTACCCACATCATGTAACAAGCCTGCATAGTACACAATCTTTTGTTCCTCTTCCGATTTTCCCATTCGCTTTGCAATAGCAAGGGAATAGTCAGCAACCCTTTGAGAATGACCGCTTGTATAGCGGTCCTTCGCATCAATAGTAGACGCAAGGGCACGAATAATGTTTGTGTTCATACGGTCCAGCCGTTCCTTGCTCTCACGCTCTTTACGCTGATATTTACTGATTCTTTTCGCAGAAATTGCGCAAAATACAACAACAATCAAAAAGACCGTAACAGTTATTAAAATACCAATCAGCATTTGTGTTCTCAAGCCGTGGAACAGCTTTGTGTTACTGACAACCATTACCACATACCAATCATTCATGACCTGATTTGAAAAAATTGTACAGTTCTCCCCACCAATAGTCATCTCAAAATTATCTTGCTTATTATCAAATATTTGGCACAGCATTTCCTCTTGCTCTTGGTTTACAGGATACACCTTGCCTTTCTCTGATTTGTCAAAGTGCGCAATGATTAACCCTGTACTATCCATAATAAAGCCATAACCCATACCGTTCATCGTCATGCCTTCTGTGATTGTCTGTACCTCATTCAAAGCGATATCTAATGACACAACGCTTTCCCCATCAGAAAGTAATTGACTGACAGAAAACATAACAATATTTGTCTGCGCGTCCAAATATGGCGGAACAATTGTTGCCTTGCCTCCCGCTTCTTTTGCCGCAATATACCACTCCCTCTCAGTTGGGACATAATCCTCCGGCGGTACCCAGCCAATCCCATCCAAATACTCCCCATTAATATAACCATAGATTCCCGTGAAATTCTCATCAATCTGCTGCGTTTCATGCTCTGCTTCTGTGGTTAAATACTGTAGGATTTCATCAGAGGAGGCACCCTTCTCCAGCATATAGTTAACGGTATCCGCTGTTACCCACAACACATCCATACCTTTATTCAAATAATTTTCAATCATTGCAGCTTCGCTCTTCATGTTGCTGACACCGAGCTCGTCAATACTAATCACCGAACTGTGATAAAATGAGGAAAAGATATAGGTTACCATAAAAACCAACAGGCAAAAGACCATTATAATTGTTATTAAGAATTGCTTTGAAATAGTGTTTTTCATTCTACTATTTATCCTTCCGTTACGATGTCAGCGTAATCAAATTTGGTTTATTCCATTTCATTCAGTATTTTTTTTGCTTCCAAAACTGTCGTCTTAAATAAATTTATAATATCATTATGATGTGCCTTAATATATGCCTTATCTTCATCGGCATTGTCCGATTCCTGAATCGCTTTTCCTGCACGTTCCAGTTCTTTTGCAGCTTTTGAAAGCTGCTCCCCACCAATATTTAACGACGTGGATTTTAGTCCATGAACATAAACCGTATATGTTTTCCAGTCCTCTGCCTTTAATGCTTCTGTTATATTGGCAGCTTTCTCGTCATAGCTGCTACAGAATAATGCAAGCATTTCCTTGTAAAGCTCTCTGCTGCCGGCACAATACTGCACCCCTGTTTCTGTATTAATGCAGGGCTTAGAACAGCTTGTTTCCAACCAAATACTGTCACTATCGCGATGAACCTTTTCCTGTAACAGACTGACCTTGTCCTTGGGTATATATTGTAATAACATTTTTTCCAGAGCTGTTCCTTCAATTGGTTTCGATAAATAATTAGCAAAACCTGCCTTTATGTATTCTTCCTTTGCACCCATAATGGCATTCGCAGTCAATGCGATAACAGGTGTGGATTTACATTTGTTTTCGGATTGCTTCAACCTGACAAGGGTCTCAATACCATCCATTCCCGGCATCATATGATCCAGCAAAATTACATCAAAATATTCCCTTGTTACAATTTCAAGACATTCTGTACCACTCATACATGTTGTAACCTGAATGCTCGTATTTTTCAAAAGGCCTTTCACGACTAACAGATTCATCTCGTTATCATCTACTACAAGCACTTTCGCATCAGGTGCAGTAAAGCTCTCTCTGTACTCACCTTCCTGTTTTGCCATAGCTTCAAATCTTTGCTTGAAATCACCCATCGGTCTGTCATCCTTTATCTCTTGCGTAAGATAAATCGTAAACACAGAACCCTTTCCATATTCGCTGGAAACCTCCATGCGTCCATTCATTTGTTCCACTAAACTGTGGGTGATTGCCAGTCCAAGTCCCGTACCTTCAATGTTGCGGTTTTGTTCCAAATCCAAGCGCTGAAAACCACCAAAAAGCTTATTTAAGTCTTCCTCTTTGATACCAATTCCGCTATCAGACACCTGCATCTTAAGAGTAAATACGTTTTCTTCCCTAATTCCCTCTACAAGAAACTTTACTGCTCCGCGTTTGGTATACTTCACTGCATTATTCAAAATATTTACAATAATCTGGCGGTTACGGACCTCATCACCGCAAAGTACGGAAGGCAGCTCCTTATCTATCTCTACCTGAAAATCAAGCTGCTTTTGTTTTGCCTTAATTCCTGTCATGTTTACCACATCATTTAGGAAAACTGCCACGTCATAGGGAGCCGGAATGATTTCCATCTTGCCTGCTTCTATTTTTGAAAAATCCAAAATATCATTGATTAGTGACAATAAAGTCTTACTGGCACTTTGGATATTCACTGCATACTTTCTTATCTCCTCGTCCTTGCTCTCCCGAAGCACCATTTCATTCATACCCATAATGGCATTGATTGGAGTACGGATTTCGTGAGACATATTTGCAAGGAAATCACTCTTGGCACGATTAGCCTGCTCGGCTACATTTTTTGCCTCTCTGAGCTCATCACTTTCTCTTACTTTTTCTTCTGCGCTAAGCAAATACACCATACCGATTACAAACATAAGTATCAACAATCCAAATACCCATAGTATCAGCGCTGTAATCGTTGCAATACCGTCCGTCACTACTGTCTCCGGCACAGTACCCAGCAGATAAATTCCTAACTGCTTCACTTCTGATATAAACAGAAAATGCCCACCTTTTCCATCCTTATAATAAACTGTTGCAGCCGTATCAACATTCATTTTTTCTGACAATTTCAATAATCCGGCTTTTACAGCCTCCGAATTCAGGAACTCTGTTGTGAGAGGCTTCGAATTGGAAAAAGGAATTATCACCTGCTCATCTTTATCTACAATAGCCACTTTACCCTGACCACTGTAACAGGTTATACCAAATTTATTAAGCAAAACACTATCATCATATAGCTTATATAAAGTATACCTTACATTTTCATCATCGTAAATAGGTGTTGTGAAAAGGAGTCCCTGTCCCTCTTTATAACATACTGATGAATTCCCGCGAAATGCGTTCTGTATTCCGGGGAAGTCCGAAAAGCTTAGTGGTTCTCCCACCAGAGCTGTTCCGTCGAGGCAAAGAATTCCCATTGCCACATTCTCATTATCGCCAATAACAACAGCTAAAACTGCAGCATCCACTTCCACATTATCAGATATTTTTTTAGCAGTACTCTCCAGATTGTGTATCTCCAATTCAAACTGTTCTAAAGAAAGAGCAGCCAATGCTCTCGCCTGTTCTGTCACCTGCTTTTCCACATAGCTTTGCAACAGATCATTCAACCTGAAATTCAACAATACACCTACAACACTCATAATTATAATGACAATCATCAGTACTACAATTACTCTGCATTTTCCATTTATCTGTTTATTTATCATAGAATTCTACGCCCTCTACATACCAGTCAAGCTGTTCCAGCAAAATCTCATCCCGAATAGTTTGATTTTCCTTGCAGCGAATCCTGCCTTCATTGTCATATATAACTCCCGAAAAGACATCCTGCCCCGCTAATATTTGATTTTTAGCCTTAAGCACCTCTGATTTTGTTTCCTCCGAAACAAGCGTAGAAAAATCAGCCAACTCCACCGCATTTTCTTCCATACCTACCCAATATACTTTTATGCTTTCTGAATTTCCACGCAAATACTGTCTGATAATTGCTTCATAGGTCGATTTCCAGTCTCCCACTACAGCCGTCAGGTATTTATCTGAGCAGTTCTCAAGGCTCTGATGATAACCAATGGAATAAATACCTGCCTTCTCTGCCTCGTCCGTCACATATGCCTGATTTTGATGATAAGTAATGACATCCACTCCTGTATTTTTAATGAGATTATCTGCCTGTTTCCTTTCTTCTTCCTCATTATCCCATTCATTACTCCATGCCACAGTTACGGTTGCCTCCGGATTTACCCGTCTGACACCTAATGTAAATGCATTGATACCACGATTGACTTCACTCGTAGGCATGGCTGCCACATATCCAATTTTATTGGTTTCCGTCTGCATTCCCGCTACAATTCCTGCCAAATAGCGTGCCTGATACATTCTGGAAAAATAAGAGGTTACATTATCTGCATGATAGTCAAAGGAATTACTATAAAAGGACACCTCCGAATATTTTTGTATAATATCCGCCACCTCTTCCGCATAGCCATAGCTCGTCAAAATAATCATCTTACAGCCCTGCTTCACAAGCTCTTCTATCGCCTGTTCACATTCCCCATGAAACTCCCTAATATTTTCCTTAACCAAAAGCTCTACACCTAATTCCTTACATGCTGCCGACACCCCTTTATAATGCATGCCGTTCCAACCATTTTCGTCGATGCTGCCCGTTATGATAAAGCCGATTTTTTCTTTTTTCACATATGTTCTTCCCACAAAAAGCAATACTGCGATAATAACCAGCAGCAATATTACAAACATTATCAATAATACGACTCTTTCTTTCTTACTGAGTTTCATCTGCAACTACCCCCTCTACATACCAGAAGAAATCATTCAGCATGGCATTGTCCGTCATGCTTTGTCCTTCTTTTACTCGAATATTTCCCTCATTATCCATAATCGGTCCATAAAACACATCAAAGGTCCCACTCATCAGACGAGACCTCTCTTCCTCTACTTTTTCTGCAATACCCGGCTTTACATTCTCTGTAAAGGGTGCCAAATCCACAATGCCTGTTTCAACACCTTCCCAATAATGAGCGCCCTGGAATTTACCCTGCAGACATTCTAATATTCTCGGCTCATAGAAATATTCCCAATGCCAAACGGGCGCAGTCAAATATGTATTGGGAAATCTCTGACTGTTGTCCACATTATAGCCAATCGTCCATATACCGTTGCCATCAGCAATTTCCAAAGGTGAGCTTGCATCCGTGTGTATGGCAAGCACATCTATATCATGCTCCTCCAATAATTCTTCCGTTGCCTTAGCATTCTCTTCCTCTCCTGTCCAGGAATCACTCCACTTTACATAAACAGTTGCTTCCGGATTTACCAAACGAACCCCTAAGGTAATGGCATTTATTCCCCTGTTTACCTCTGCAATGGGAAGGGCAGCCACATATCCAATCTCATTTGTTTCTGTCTGCATTCCTGCAACAATTCCGCTCAAATATCTCATTTGATAAATTCGCCCAAAAAAAGTAGCTAGATTATCTGACTGTTCTACACCTGTGGCATGAAAGAAATATACCTCCGGATGCTCTTTTGCGCATTCCAATTCCCATGTGCCATAACCAAAGGAATTACAAATTATAATTTTACAGCCATCTGCAATCAATTCCTCTATGGACTCTTTACAGCTTTCATTCTCAGGGACATTTTCTTTATATACCACATTCAGATTTAATTCCTTGGCACTAATCTCCATGCCATTATAATGAGATTCACCCCAACTATGGTCACTGACCAAGCCATTCAAAATAAAGCCAACTTTTGTCTGTGTCTTTGTTATATCTGTTTCCTGTTGGTTAATACGTATCCACAAAATACCTGCAACAATCACACAAGCAAAAGTAACTATTGTCATCAAAATCTTTTTCATTGTTCCTCTGTAAATTAATCATTCTGATGAATGACTTTCTCTACCCTTTCCAAAAAATCATCAAATAAATAAGGTTTCTTGATGTATCCCGCTACATTAAGCCTTCCGGCTGCCATGACTGTATCAGTATATGCATCTGCTGTCAGGAACATAACAGGGATACTGTGCAATTCCTCTTGTCTCCTAATATTCTCCAATGTCCTTATGCCACTCATAATCGGCATTTCAACATCTAACAAAATCAGGTCTACAAATATGTTCTTGAGAATTGATAAACACTCCATGCCTGAAGATGCGGTAATCACTGCATATCCATTCTGTTCCAAAATAAATCGTGCCACCTTCAAATTCATCTCATCATCATCTACAACTAATACTCTCTTCATATCTTTCCCTACCTATTGAATCTTCTTGTGCATCTTTTCATATACTTTAATATTATACTCTACCAAAGCAGAAATGTACACTAGCCAAAAGGATAGATTTATAGCACTAAGGTTTTCTATGGCTGCTAATCCAATGGCTTTCACCCGGTATCATGACATTTTCTGTCACACATCTGTTTTTTGTCATATTCTAAAAGAAAAAGGAGTTTTTTAAATGAATAATAATTTTGACCATCAGCAATGCGATTACAAAAAGCAGAAGCATGTCCATGAAATAACAGGCAGCACCAGAGTTTTTGAAGAATGTGATGAATGCCATAACCACAGATTCTGTACAGTATCCGACGAGGCAAAGTATATGAAGGACAGTTATGACCACTTCCATGAAATTAAATTCCGCACAGACTTTTCCGACGGACACAAGCATGAATTTCAGGCTGCAACACTGATTGACAGCCCTATAGATTTTAAGTACAAATAACTAAAAGAGCTAAGCGTAAAGCTGCTTAGACAAAAATGAGGAGGTATTGTCAGCGCAATGCTTATAATACCTCCCCCAAATTTTTCTGCTTTTGGTGATGCCACCTTAAATCTCGGCAAATAATGTAGTCATCAATCATATCAAATCTCTTTTGGGCATGAAAAAACCCCGTATTTATACGGGGTTTACTGCCGGCAGCGGGACTTGAACCCGTTTACACGCTCAAAACACCAGTGTTTATGCGGCTTTCAAAAGCGAAGTAATCAAAAAGTAATCAAAAGTAATCACGATATCTTTCCTGCCGCTTCAACTATTTTCATCTTTTCGGAAATGCTCGATACATCATAAGTATAGTTCTCTTCATTCACTCTTTCAGTATGTCCAAGAAGCGCTGCAGCTACTGTAGCGGATACGCCATTACACCTGAGATTTGAATTTAATGTACGCCTTATTGCATGTATGCTCTTTGTGTGCTCAAATTCCTTTGTCATTGTCATGTTTCTAATGCATTCTGAAATCTTCCTGGTGTGCACTCTTCCATTCTCGTCACTGAATACAAATTCTGATAGGAATCCATTCCGTATCTCTGCCTTTTTCACTCTGGAAAGAACATCTTTGATTTCTTCTGTTAAAGGAAATGTTCTAACCTTATCATTCTTTGTAGAAGAGATATAAAACTCGTTTTTCTTCCGGTTATATTTTTCTGATCTGCAAATGGTTATTATACTTTCTTCGTAATTTATATCTTCCCATTTTAGTCCAGAAAGTTCCCCAACTCTCATTCCGGTATATAACGATAATTCCACAGCATACCTTGCAATATTTGATTGGTTTCGCTCATAATTCACATTCAGCTTATTAATTAATAGCTTCTTTTCTTCATTGGACACTGTTCGTTCTTTTGCAGTTTTAGGTTTTTTCTCTGTGCAATGTTGTTTAAATATCGGCAAATCAACATACTGGCATGGATTAGTTTCGATAACTTTATCTATTCTGGCTTTCTCAAAAACTCCATTCATATATCCAAACATTGCTTTTAATGCTCTGTATGGTATTTCCTTCCTATCGAGAAGCCTTTGAATGAATTCAGATATCTCCTCGTCAGACAAATCCTGAACGGAAACATTCTCAATTTTATCTCCTTCAAAAAACCTTTTATAGTCTGACTCGTATTTACTGATTGTGTTATCAGAGCGACCACATTTCTCCTGTCGTTCTACCCATATCCAGAACCTATCTTTAAATGAGTTAAGAACTTTATCACTCCAATAATCAATCACAACATTCTCGATATCTACTTTAGCTTTTTTCTTTATCAGTTTTCTACCGTTACCATGCGGTAAATAAGTATGCCAATATTCATCTTTTCCCTTCCATATAGAATAAGGATGTTTATCTAAAATCTCCTTCCTCTTCTGCATCTCAATCTTTTCCTGCACAAGTGCTGTATCAAGCATACCATTTTCAATGGCAAATTTCAACAGCTCAGCGTCGGACGTTGAGACATTTGACATAGGCTTCACCGCCCTTTCTCCTTTCCAATATAGTCATCCTATGTATTTTAGGCATAAAAATACCAACCATCGAATATTGACGGTTGGAAGTAAATTTATAATGATTCATATATTTTTTCCATTTTCTTGCTTAACTTTTTTCCTTGCTTTTTCTTGTTGCCTAAAATGTGTTTAGTCCACATTTCTATCAATTCCACTCCGCAAATCATTATTGCGTATGTCTGAATGTTAATTTTTAATCCAAACGGTAAATTAAGATACTCTATATCCGGAAAAAACAGACATACAAACACAATAGTATATAGCCATATTTTATATTTCTTTCTCATTTCTGGTGCAAAACAAAATAAAACAAATATGTATATAGCAAGAAAATATAATACACTTATAACAGAAGATATCGGCAACATAACTTTACTCCCTTTTCTTTTGTGATAACAAAATTATACCATTCCAACCACCAATATTCAATTATCAAAGTTCATTATCTTTACCGAATTTTATCTTTACTAAATTGCATCTGCATTGTATTATAGATATTGTAAAAGGGTGTTCATATGGCGGTCACAGCGCATCTGTGCCGCCAAATCAATATTTACAGTTTCAACTCTGCCTTATCAATCGCTTTTTCAAGTGTTCTTCGATAGTCGCACAGGAAAGCTACGGCATCAATTATAAAGTAAGCCTCTTCCATATGCTCTCCATAATAAGTATTTGCCTCATTGCAAATTTTGTTAATTTGTGCAATATGGTCTTTTGCGCATGCTACATTCATTTTTACCCTCCGCTATATGTTAGTTTATTGTCATTTCCTTATTTTTATGGTATGTATATATTGAGCCTTACGATTAATCCGTTTGATATATATCGGCGGATTAATTAGGAAAGGAGGAAATATCTATGAATTTCCTTTTATTTTGGATTATAGTAGCGATTATTGCTTATATAATCCTAAAAATTATTGATTCCGATAATAATCGGTAAAAGAAATCGTAAGGCTCTTTAAATGTTAGTTATCCAAATCAAGTTTCTGTCCGCAGTTACTGCAATATTTTGCTTTTCCGTAAATCGGCTGATAATGCTCCTGTGTAGAACAGTTAGGACAAACAGGTACTTTTACAAATATATTCGGTCTGTTTATAACTGGTGGTTTCTTCGCCGTCTGCTTCTCCACCGCTTCTCTGCATTCCTCTACTGTTCCGATTTCTCTGTACTGCTGTATTTCTTCCAGCGCCTTAATTGCAACCTCGATCTCTTCTGGATATGATGTCCCACTTTGTGCCCTATAACATTTTAATTCTTCGATTGCTTCCTGCTCCGTCATTCTCCCACCTCCAACAGTTCCGGATTGTCAAAAATATTTCCGATAACCTCCATTTTTGCTACATCTGATACACCGTCTTCGTCAATACATGGTAACAATTCATACCCATTCCACTCGAAGCAGACTGCATTCAGTTCTACTTTTGCTACATCGTCATAAAAATCAGGATGACACAATACCTTTCTTATAAATTTTTTGAATGATACTTTGAAATACCGCACCTCTCCGTCTGATAATACCAATTTGGTAATATCATTCTCCCAAATAAGCTTTCCGATCTTGTCCTTAAGTCCGGTGCACTGGCAGATTGTGGATGGTTCTACAGCGTAACTTTCTCCACATCTAGCACTTAACATAATAAACGGTGGATGATTTTCTGATAGTCTATATAAATATCCTTTTACCCATTCCCCGTTATCCGTCCGCTTTGCACGGAATAAATGTCTATCGTTCATCTGATTTACCTGCCTTTCTGCAATCATGTCCTAAACTCGGTTTATAAAACAATCCACATTTTTTACACTTGCAAACTGTTGTCTGCTGCCTTGTATGATTCTTAAACCAATTCTTTGTTGCTCTGTCATAAATTGTATTACTCAATGCTATTCCTCCACTTCTGACTGTAGCCACTTTAATAAGCACTCATAGCAGTTACAGCTATCGCTTTTATCACAGTTAATTTCTGCAAGTCCGTTTTCGTTCGGACACATCATATTCATTGCCAGTTCCTCATCACTCATGGAGCGGATTCGGTCTGCGTTGGTCTGTGGCTCGGAAACCACCATTTCTTCTACTTCTTCCTCGGTAAATGTCCTCATGCTTCTCACTCTCCCTTCGGCAGATATGGCTCTGGTAGCGGCTTCCATGCGGTAACTTTATAAGATACAGGCTCATAATTGTATGAATGCCACAATGCGTCACTTCCGTATACTGCATCATATACAGCAGATTTTTCAAAATCTTTATCTTTCCAAATAGCTGATACTAAATATCTTTTTCCTGCTTCCGGCAACCGCTCACTGCACGGAATCCAGCCGTTGTTGTACTCTGCGGACACTTCATTTATTACTTGCTCAAAACCGCATAATGTCATGCCTAATTCCTTTGAATTGTTTTTCTGTGCTACCATATAAGCATTTTCTTTTACTTTCTCTATAATCTTATTAAATACTTCCTGCATTGCTACTCCTTCCCACCGGCACGGACAATGTCAATTGCTTTAACTAGATATGGTGCTTTTTTCCAGTTTTCTCCGTAATATTTCCTAAATTCTTTTTCCAACTGCTCAACCACCTTATCTACATCATAGGCGGTCGGTGCATCCTCAATAATATCTGCAATCTCGTACAACATCATTGTGCTGTAGCTGTGCGCCTGTTGTTCCGCATCTTTATTGCCGTACTTTGTGGCATCCTTTAAGTTGTACTGCTCCAACAGAGCATCAGCATCAATTAACCGTGGCATAATCTTAAATCCTCCTTTGCAAACAACTTATCTCCTTTGTAACCTCTAACATATCTGTTATTAAGTGTACTCCTGTTTATTCCTTTAATCTCAGCCCATTCAGATATGGTATGGCGTTCTCCTTTGTATTCAATAAAAACGGTGTTTCTGCGATTATTTGCTTGCTCCTTCTTTGTTGCCCAACGGCAATTTTCTGGGCAATAATTTCCGTTTACATCAATCCGTTCTAAAGATAAACCTTTCTCATATCCACTGGATAACACCCATTGTTCAAAAATCTCAATATTATTCCATTCTTTACAAACAGTAATTCCTCTTCCACCGTAATTTGAATAATTATTAGCTTTTTCTCTATAGCATCTATCCATCATGCTTCTGTATGAGTCATACCACGGCTTGTTGTAAAAAGTTTTTTCTTTAATTAACCTCATGATTGCCCTCCAAAACACTTTTCAAGGCTTGTACAGCCGCCTTATTTGCTTCGTCCACCAAACTTACATACTCCATCAAATCAACCGCTAATTTCGCTCCACGGTCAATCTGATTCATCCTAAGGAAAGTATCAAGTGCCTGTTCCAGACTTCCGTAGTGACCATGTATCTTCACGGCTTCTTTCTTGGTTCCGTCTTTCCGCTTCCCTATGTACTTCTGCTTTAGCGTGTAGTTGCGCGGCTCAATCTCTACAAAATATCCATTTCCTAATCCTACCTGATGCATATCTGCTCCTTTCTATGCAAACTTAAGCTGTCCGCTCTGCTCCTCTTTGATTCTCATGTTTCCAGTACGCTGCGCAATACAAAGCTCCGGAAGATTTGCTTTAACAAGTGCCGTCGGAATAGGTGGACATACTGCATTACCACAGCGCCTCACCTGCTCTGACCTTGGATATTCCTTTCCTGTGTAGTCATGGTCGATTATGTAATCATCTGGGAATCCCTGGCATCCGTACAGCTCGCGAGGTTCAAGCATCCGCAATCCAATGTCAACTATCTGGTAATCAACTCCATTGACCGTAACTAGACCGAATCTGTCCTGTGCTGTCACTGTATCAAGTGGCTCTTTGATGTCTTGCCCGGTACCTTGCCCATAATATTTAATCAGAAATGCTCGGACTTCTCCGAAATGTCCGTCTCCTGCCGTTATGGTGTGTAAAGGTTCTTTAATACTCTGGCCTGTGCTTGTACCATAAAACTTACTCAAGAATGACGTAACAAGTCCATATCTATTTGAACCATCAACGGTCATAATCGGATTTTCAATAGCCTGTCCTCTAACCTCTTTATCAGATGTTTCGCTATGATACTGGATAAGGGTTGGACTTATAAGACATTGCTGATTTCCAGTTGTAATTGTATGTATTGGTTCCTTACAATCTCCGCCCGGATGATTTGTGGTATTTGTTCCCATGAACGGTGCCTGTAACTGTTCTTGTATCTCCATTTCCAGTTCTGGGTCAGCAAACGGCAACTTATCCATTTCTTTCGGGTCACAATATGCCGGATATCTCATTCTGTCTATTGGAAAGTCTGAGCCATCACCAACCATCTTTAGTTTCGGTTCAATCAGACAATGCTCATTCTTACTTACAATCGTGGTAAGTGGCTCACGCACATCTTTACTTCTATCTTTTGTAAATCCTGTCTGTCCTATCTGCACCATATATGGCTCACATAGATAATGCTTTCCGCTTGATACAATTGTAGGTAAAGGTTCCTCGATATCATGTATTCGTGGCTCCTGTCCTTTACGCTCACCATATCCGATTGGAACTATGTAAGGCTCCACAACTCCAAATCCATGCTTACCGGTAACAGTACTTAATGGCTCATTTGCACTCTTACAGTAATCCGACTTCGCGCCGCTGTGATTGACCTGCACAATGAAAGGCTCCGCATTATCGATTACGAATTTCTTCAAACCTCTTGCAATCCGTTCCATTGTCTTAGGTGCCAACGGTCTCTGTGCACGGATACCATATTTCGCCATGATTTCTTCTTTTGTGTCAAATATGCTCGGACAAGGTAATGAGAAATCTAATTGCGTATACGCTCCAACGTAAGGCTTCAACAATCCTGCTTTCACCGATTCACTGTCTGCCGGTCCATGTGTAGGCTCCGGCCATACAATCGGCTTACCATCACACCGAGCAATCATGAAGAACCTCTTACGCATGGTAGGTGCCCCATAATCAGCTGCAATAAGTTCTCGATATTCCACCGCATATCCCAACTCTTCAAGCTGACTGACAAACTTTCTGAATGTCACACCCTGTTTTGCCTTGATTGGTCTGTGTGACCGGTTCAGCGGGCCCCAGGTCTTAAACTCTTCCACGTTCTCAAGCATAATCACTCTTGGTCTGACAAGCCCTGCCCACCGGCATGCCACCCACGCAAGACCGCGGATATTCTTATCCTTCGGCTTTCCGCCCTTGGCCTTGCTAAAATGTTTACAGTCTGGTGAGAACCATGCCAAAGCTACTGGGCGCCCCTTGCATGCTTCCACAGGGTCAACAGCCCATACATTTTCGCAGTAGTGCTTTGTGCTTGGATGATTAGCTTTATGCATCCTGATAGCTTCTGGGTCATGATTGATTGCTATATCGACACTGATGCCGGTTGCAAGTTCAATTCCTGTTGATGCTCCTCCGCCGCCTGGCAAAGTTGTCTACTACTAATTCACCATTAATCATTTACTGCCACCTCACTTTCATCAATATATTTCCATTTATATCCACCACACATATTTCTTTTACCTTTTAGTGTGTTACACAGATTACTCCTGCTCACATGACACGCTTCTGATGCTTCAGCAAGAGAATTAAATACAACAGTTTCTCCACAATCAGAAATTCCCATGATAGGTCTTTTCTTTCTTCCCGCATAATCAACATGATTTGTAAGTCCATTTCTTATAGCATGCTGCATATTGTCATAGTTAGTAATCCATTCAAGATTATCCACATTATTATTTTCCTTATTTGTGTCCTTATGGTTAACTTGTGGGAGGTTTAATGGATTTTCAATAAAGGCAATGGCAACCGCTCTATGAACTTTTATTGTTACTTGTACATTTTCTTTACTTAAAGATATTCTCATATATCCTTTTCCGTCTTTATGCGGCTTCAGAATATGCCCAGTAATCTTATTTCTGACCATTCCCGTATTGCTTACCTGGTATTGTTCTCCGTAAATGTAGGTATCACGCCAATCTATCAATTCACCGTTTCTCATGGAAGCACCTCCAGCATATCGAATATATTCTGCTGTCCTGTTTCCTTGTCCTCGGCTCTCATGGAAACCTCTCCGTAATTTTCAACAAGCATTTCATTCTTAGCACGCTCATAGAAATTCCGGTCAATTTCAAATCCGTAACTCGGTCTTCCAAGTTCCATTGCCGCACGTAACGTTGAACCACTTCCACTGCATGGGTCTATCACTACATCTCCAGGATCCGTGAATATCTCTATCAGTTTCTTAAGCAGACATACAGGCTTCTGCGTAGGATGAATCTTCGGATATTTGCCAACCGTGTCTTTTTCCCACATCATCCAATCAAAAATCATCTTCCCGTCGTTGTTGAACTTCGGGAGCTTGTCACGGTATAATACTAGTGCATGCTCTGTTGCTCCTACAATCCGCATATTCGCCTTAAGCACCTGTGCAGAATAATTCTTACAGAATGTTAGGTGTATACTGTTCACAAATTCATGCTTTTCAGCAGCCTTAAGCATTGTTGGTATCTGTTGAAATGAACAGAACACAATCATGCATGGTGCCTGTCCTTTTTCCTTTGGCTCTTTCTTAAGCATCTTGCTACAGAAATGGAAATACTCATACAGATTGAAATTGAAGTCTGAATTGAAAGCTGCCTTTCCTGCAAGTTTGCTCTCACCATTCTTATTGTCTCCTCCCACATACCACATGGGATTTGAACCATACATATTATTCCCAATGTTATATGGCACGTCAGCTATAACAAGTTGTGCCTTTGGTATTCCATACTTTTTGTAATTCTGCATGGAATCACGATAAATTTCACATTTTACACTCATTTTTCAAAAGGAACCCGATATATCGTTACCCCGGCCGGAGGTTCGGCTCCTTTCTAAATCATGTCAAACAGGTTAAGTTGTACGGGCTTCTCCTGTTCTCTCTTTAAGTTGTCCTCTCGGATTGCTTCCAGTTCATCAATCCTGTCAAAATCGAGATACTTGCAACATCTGTCCTGCTCATATGATTCCATATTTCCATATCCTATTTGCAGAATTCTTTGTTCTATCTTTTCAATACGCTTTTGCTTTGATTTCTCACGTTTTTCATGTTTAAGTTCCTTCGTCCTCTTTTCTTCATCAGAGGCATGGTATATCGCAATGCCCTCTTTGATATCCTGCAAGTCTTGCATCAGGTCACGGCTCACTTTTGATTCAGCTCGAACATTTAGGATTTCAAACTCCCATGTCGGATTGATAAACTTCTCAAAAGAATGATTAATACCGTATTGATAAGCTATTTCATCTTTCTGTACTTTCACAAATGCTTCGCATATATCCATACTGCACGGCTTATCAAAGAATCTCCTACCTTTTTCGATTGATACATACTTGTCCTTATCAAACATGGAAATCTGCTTGTCTCTCATATCTGGAACAACTGATATTTTCAAGTCATAATATACATTTCCTCTTTTGTGGCTGAGTTGCTTTCCAAGAATCGGACAATAACCATTCTGTGAGTAACACAACTTTGCACATGCTGCCGGATGATAACGAAGATGCCATTCTCTCGTGCGCTCGTCATAATACATATGTCTTTCGCAGATTCTTCCGTTATGTGCATCTGAATACTCCTGATATTTCCTATCCATTTCTTCCTTACGCTCTTTTTCAGCCTTTTCAAAGCTATATTCAAAATCATAAGGTTCATCTGTCCTGTGGCACACACACCAGCACTGAATGCACAATCCCCAACCTCTTGTACCATGCAATCTTGAATCATTTTTAGGACAGTCCGGCTTATCATATGGGCACCTAATTACAGGATTGTCGTTCTCATGACACCATTCCTCACTCATGAATCCCATGCCGCTTAGAACATTCTTACCTTTCACATACATTCCGCATCCGGTTTTGTAAATAAAAGATTCGCAATAAATCCGGTTGTACTCAAATCCACCGTATATATTATCAAGTGGATTTCCGTTATTCGAATAACATCCGTGAGCAATATGTACCTTATCCTTAGGATAATTGTCTGTGGTATATCCTTCTGCCAGAAGCTGCTTTGTTAGTTTATTGTAAACTGCCATATCACACCTCAAATTCCCTGACACGGTCGCATTCCGAAGAAATCTTCCATGCGGCTCCTTAAGGCTTCTACATCCATGTCATACTCATTGGCAATACATTTCTCGCAGACCTTGTTCTTATATGCAAGCGTCTTGGAAAGTCTGGCGTCCCAGCTGTTCAGTCGTGCAGAACAGATATTGCATTCTTCATCAAGCCACTTCACTTTTGCCACGGGTTCCTCGCTCCTTTCCACCATGTTTTTATCATGGTCTAAATTACTTCTTTACCCTGCTCACAACCTCATGAACCGCGATAAACTCGCCATCATGCTCCATGCAGTAGCGTTTCAATTCTGCTTCGACCAGAATCTTAATTTCTGCATCAGCAGAACCGCTCGCCAAATCTTCCTCATGCACGCACCGCTTCTTTCCGTTCGGCTGAATCTCGATAATCCGGCAGATGTCAACTGTCTCGATTTCCGGCTCTTTCTTTTCATGGTCTGCTTTCCACTGCTCGCAGATTTCAACGACCTCTTTAAAATCCGAATCGTCTCTAGCAAAACAATTTTCGCTCATCGGACATTCATTGCAATATTTCTCTCCGCAAATCTTATGGCAAATCTCCAACGCTTCCTCCGCCGTAAGCTCCGGCAGAATGAGGTCTGAAAACTCGGTCGCTCCTTCTGTATTATCAGACCATATAATATGCTTATAATCGTAGCGTTTTTCCTTGTTATAAAAATGTATTGTATTTCCCTCACAATTTAACTTCTCTGTAGGTTTCTGTTTGCTGTCATACCACACATATCCTAACCGTTCTGCTTCCTTCAAGAGCTCTGTCAGTTCCGCTTCGTCCTTACAGTGAATTACCATTCCAGGCTTAATCGGTTTTAATCTCATGTCGCA
>Ga0129314_1000938_pt1 | contig 24539 bp, 18 predicted proteins | sample O1111metagenome_FD_94431 | JGI IMG/M metagenome (GOLD analysis project Ga0129314, IMG submission 94431) | Orangutan individual fecal microbial communities from fecal samples from Wisconsin, USA - O1111 metagenome | ecosystem: Host-associated > Mammals > Digestive system > Large intestine > Fecal... | reverse complement strand
TGCCCCTTGGATTCCACAACTTCCGGAGTAGGCGCAGGAGCGACGCAGAATTCCACCTGCTTGGCCACAAGCGCGGGAATAAGATTGGAAATGCTCTTCAAATCTACCATCAGAATGTCAGCGTCGGCCTTTGTCGTGCTGGCATCTCCGGTGATGCGGAAGCCGCTGGCCTGCATGGCGCCCTCGACGACTATTTTGGGGGCGCTGGTAGGGGAGTGATAGCCTATCAGCACAGGACGTTTGGCAGCTTTGACGTAAGCGGAAAAGGCATCCCAGCCTTTCACATCGGAAATATCGTTGTTGGAAAGCAGGGCGATTCCATCGGCCTGGAGAGGAGAGAGAACCTTGATCTTCACTCCCCGGTCGATACCTGCGAGCATCGCGGGAAAAGAGTTGAGCGCAAGATCAAGATGTCCCTGGGCAAACAGAGATACCGAATCGGCGGCTCCTTTCGTGAAAAGGACGTTTAAACGCGCTGTTTTCACGCCGTTTACCATGAGATCGTATTTTTCTTTCTCGACAACTGGTTCGAGCCAGACGCCCAGGTCTTTGAAAGCGCGGCCTTTGGCCATGGCGACCATAAAGGGCTGAAGGTGAGTGGAAATGCCCAAACCGACGCGCAGGACGGGAGTCCCGCCCGCAAGGGCTGCGCTCGCGGCGGCTAGGAAAAGCGCTGTCAAAACGGCCAATTTCTTCATAGAAGCATCCTCCTTAAAATAATAAAACAGATGCGGCGAAAATATTATGATTCACGACGCGCTCTCTTTAAGAGCAAGCCGGGAATCATAAAATATACGGCAAGCAAAACGTTCGCTCATTGAAAATGAGCGTTTGCCCGGGGCTTCCTTGCGAACGTCAACGCAAACATCAACCGCCGGAGAAGAAACCGGCGTTCGATGTTTGCAGGCTTTCTTATTGAGAGACGTTCACGAAGCTGAAATCAAAGACGGTGTCCATAACGTCGGACAATTTCTTGTCTTTCAGTTTTCCCGTAAGCTGACCGAGACGGTTGAGCACGTCGGGATACGCGCTGGCGTTGTGCAGCCACTTGGGCGTGACGTCGGTGAAAAAGCGCATATGGGCGCCTTCGATGATCTCGACGGGAACCCCCAGCCAATTGGAAGTCGCGACGGCGGCTTCGTGCTTGTGCTCCATGCACCACGCGGAAACGGCCGTGATCAGATCAACGTACGCTTTAACGGCCTGAGGCTGCTCGGCGATGATCTTTTCGGTGCCGGCAATGCAGCAGCAGGGGAAACTGGTCCACTGCCCTTCTGGCGGCAGGTCGCCGAGCTGCAGGACGATGTGTCCCTGTTTCTTGGACTCCACGACTTCGGGGGTAGGGGCGGGCAGCACGCAGAACTCGACCTGTCCCGCTACAAGCGCTGGGATGGCGTTGGAGATGCTTTTGAGGTCGACCATCAGAATGTCTGCATCGGCCTTAGCAGCGCCGGCGCTGCCGGTAATGCGGAAACCGCTGGCGTCCATCGCGCCTTCGAAAACGATTTTGGGAGCGCTGGTAGGAGAATGATAACCGACGGTGACAGGCCGTTTGGCGGCTTTGACATACTCGGAGAATCCGTCCCAGCCCTTGACGTCGATGTCGCGGCGGGAGACCATGGCGATGCCGTCGGCCTGAAGCGGCCCGAGAACTTTGATTTTTGTGCCGCGGTCGATGCCGGAGAGCATGGCCGGGAAGGAATTAACCGTCAGGTCGAGGTGATCCTGAGCGAACAGCGAAGTTGCCTCGGAGCCGCTTTTGGTAACGATGACGTTCAGGCGGGCGGCCTTTTCGCCGTTGACCATCAGATCGTATTTCTCTTTGGGAACCACAGGAGCAAGCCAGACGCCCAGACTTTTCAGCTCCTCGCCCATCGACATCGCGACCATAAAAGCCTGCTGGTGCGTGGTGATGCCGTAACTGCAGCGCAGCTCCGGCGTGCCGGCGGCAGGCGCGCTTCCGGCAAAGAGCGATGTCAGAAAAACGGAAAGAATAAGTTTTCTCATACGATCAGACCTCCATCTTCAATCATGAAAATACTATATGTTCATTATAAAATTCAAGAATAAAAATGCCAGTCTATAAACATCGGAAAATTTCACCGACAGAATGTTGAGATTGTGCTTTAATGATGAATAATACTATTTTTGCGCGAAGGCGCCAATAGAGGCGGCGAGACGCCGCGAAGGAGGCTGCAAAGAGTCTTTGAGTCAGCGCTGCAAAACGTATAATTCGAAAAAGCGCCCCCGCCCGGGGCGCGGAGTTGTTTTTCCGCGCGCCCGGCGGGGGCGCTTGACCGCGGCGGGGCCGGCAGCCCCTGCTGTTCTCGATTCAGACTCAGCGGCAGGGCGGCGGCGTCCATAGGAAGAATAAGGGCCAGAAAGCGCCCCGGATTTTCGATTTCCCGCCGCTCTTCGCTCTCACGCCTGCGCGGCGATGGACAGCGGCACGACGGTGTTGTAGGTGACGCCGCCGCGCTGGAAATCGTGGATCGAGACGTTGACGCCGAAAGCGCGGCGCATGTTGTCTTCGGTGATGACGTCCGGTGCGGCGCCGTACAGGTCCGTCTCGCCGCGCCCGAGCAGCAGCGCCTTGTCCGACAGTTTGAGGGCGTGCGCGGGAAAATGCGTGTTGACGATGACCGACATGCCGTGTTCGTGCGCCAGATGACGGACAATGTCGAGGATCACCAGCTGGTTGCGGAAGTCGAGGTTGGATTCCGGCTCGTCCATGACCAGCAGCCGCGGCTGCGCCGCCAGCGCGCGGGCGGTGAGCACGAGCTGCAGCTCGCCGCCGCTCATGCGGTCGCAGCGCTTGTCCGCCAGTCTGGCGATACCCGCTTCTTCCATGGCCGCCGTGGCGATCGCCTCGTCCTTCGGCCCCGGCTGGCGCGTCACGCCGAGATGGGCGCTGCGTCCCAGCAGCACCATCTCGCGGGCGGTGTAGGGAAACAGGCTTCCCTTGGCCTGCGGCACGTAGGAAACGCGGCTCCACAGCTCGCGCGACGCATAGTCCGCCAGCGGCCGGCCGTCGATGACGGTGCGCCCGCTCTTCCACGGCAGAAATCCCATCATGCAGCGCAGCAGCGTGGTCTTGCCGACGCCGTTGGGGCCGAGGATCGCCAGGATCTCGCCGGGGCGGACGGAGAAGGACAGGTCGCGCAGGATCGGGCGCCCGCCGTAATCGAAACAGCCTTTTTCGACGGAAAAGATCATTGCGCCGCCCCCCTCGTCTTGCGCAGCAGCGAGATGAACACCGGTGCGCCCACGAGCGCCGTGAGGATCGACACGGGGATCTCGGCGGCGGTGAGGCTGCGCGAGCAGGTGTCGATGACGAGCGTGAAGACCGCCCCGAGCGAGACGCAGGCGGGGACAATACGCTGGTTGTTGCCTCCCCGGAGCATGCGTGCGATGTGGGGGATCAGCAGGCCGATCCAGCCGATCTTGCCGCACATCGACACGCAGGACGCTGTCATCGCCGTGGCCGCCAAAATAACCGCCAGGCGCATGGCGCGCAGATTGACGCCCATGGAGCGGGCCTCGTCCTCGCTGAGGGCGAGGATGTTGAGCCGCCAGCGCAGCAGGTAGATCGTGAGCGCGCCTGCGGCGATCATCGGCAGGCCGATCAGCAGCGTCGAGTAATTGGCGCCCGAGAGGCTGCCCATCAGCCAGTAGGTGATCGTCGGCAGCACTTCTTCCGGGTCGGCCACGTACTTGAGCAGCGACACCGCCGCCTCGAACAGCGCGCCGATGACCATGCCCGACAGCACGATCATGATGACCGAGTTCTTGCCGCGCACCTTGGAGATGCTCCACGTCAGCGCCACGGCGCCGAGGCCGAAGCAGAGCGCGCACAGCTGCACGGAGATCATGTCGAGCCGGAACATCAGCGCTGTGACGGCGCCGCACGAAGCGCCGCTGGAAACGCCCAGCGTGTCGGGCGTTGCCAGCGGATTATTGAACAGACTCTGAAAGGCCGCCCCCGAGAGCGCCAGCGCCGCGCCGCAGCACAACGCCGTGAGCACGCGGGGCAGGCGCACGCCGAAGACGACCGAGCGCTCCATGGGCGCGATCTCCGCGCCGGTCAGCGGCGACAGCAGCACGCGCAGCGTGTCGCCCGTGCTCAGCGCGTAACGGCCGAAGCCGAGGCAGAGCAGCGCCGCCAGCACGGGAACGGTCCAGAGCAGCAGCGCGCCGAAGCGGCGAGATTGCCCGCCCATCAGAAAATCGCGGCCTCGCGGGGCGGGTTGTAAATGGCTTTCAGATCCCCGTCGCTCAGCTCGTAACCGTAGAAGCGGCGGTAGTAATCCTTCATCATCGAGTCCAGATCGACGTCGCCGAACAGCTCGGGATGGACGCGCTGCGCCACCCAGACCAGGCTCAGCGGAGTGTCTCCGGAGGGCGGATACCAGCGGTAGACGCCGAGCGGGAACTTGTAGACGCGCCTGTTTCTGACGGCGGAAACGCTGCTCCAGTCGTAGCCCTTGATGGCGTTGTTGTAGAAGTCCTCGGGCACGTAAGGGCAGAAGTTGTTGATGAAGATAACCTCGGGATCCCAGCTGTAGATCTGCTCGAGATTGACCGTCTTCCAGCCTTTCAGTTCCGCGGCCGCGTTGACGCCGCCGGCGTGCTTGAGGTAGAAGGAAGCGTAGTCGCCCGAACCGGCGGCCACCAGCTGGCCGCCGCTGAATCCGGCGAACATCAGCGCGCGTGGTTTTTTGGCTGCGTTCGCTGTGCGTTCCCGGATCATCTTCAGCGTCTCGCGGCCGAAGTCCGCCACGCCGTTGGTCTTGTCGCCGGAGCCGAAGATCCTGCCGAGGTAGTCTACCCAGTCGGCGAATGTGCCCACGGGGTCGCCGCCGTACTTGCCGGGCCTGAACCCCACAGCGGGGATGCCGGCGCGGCGGTACATCTCGCCCTCGGCCTTCTCGCTGGCGCGGTAGAACACCACGTCGGGCGCCATCTTGATGATTTCTTCGACGTTGATCCTGCCGCCTGTGGCGAAGTCGCACTTCAGCTTGAGGATATCGGGATACATCTTCGCCAGGTAGGAATGTTCCGCCGCGCTCATGGCCGCCGCGGGGATGCCTACGAGGTTCTGCACGCCGCCGCGGTAGAGGCAGTAAATGCTCGTCAGCGGCATGATCGAAGAGATCACCACGCGCTCGGGGTTTTTCGGAACCGTCGTCTCAGCTCCCGTATCGTCGACAAAAGTCACCGTCTCGCCGCTTTTTCCCCAGCCGGGAGCGGCGGAAAAAAGCGCTCCGATCAGCAGGAACGAAAGAATTTTTGTCCGCTTCATCGCGATTCTCCTTTGATATGAACGAAATCGAACTTCCGCGGCCGCGCCGCGAAAACGCCTAGTAGATCGCCGCTTCGCGCGGCGGGCTGCAGATGTATTCCACGTCGCCGTCGGTCAGCTCGTAGCCGTAGAAGCGGCGGTAATAGTTTTTCATCGCCTTCGCCATGTCCACGTCGCCGAACAGTTCCGGCTGCAGGCATTTTGCCGCCCACAGCAGGCTGAGCGGCGCGTCGCCCGCGGGCGGGTACCAGCGGTACATGCCGAGCGGGAACTTGTAGACGCGCTTGTTCTTGACGGCGGAAACGCTGCTCCAGTCGTAGCCCTTGATGGCGTTGTTGTAAAAATCCTCGGGCACGTAGGGGCAGAAGTTGTTGATGAAGATCACCTCGGGATCCCAGGCGTAGACCTGTTCGAGGTTGACCGTCTTCGAGCCTTTCAGCGCCGAAGCAACGTTGACGCCGCCCCCCTCGCTGATGTAGAACTCGGCGAAGATCGTACCGCCGGCCGCCGCCAGCTGGCCGTCGCGGAAACCGGAGAAGACGATCGCGCGCGGGCGCTGCTCGGGCTTGAGCGACGCGGTGCGGGCGCGCAGTTTCTCCAGAGTCTCGCGGCCGTACTCGGCGATGCCGCCGGTCTGCCCGCCGCCGCCGAAGATCTGGTCGAGCCGCTCGATCCAGCCGGCGAACGTGGCGATGGTGTCGACGCCGTGCTTGCTGGTGCTGAACGCCACTGCGGGCAGCCCCGCCTTACGGTACATCTCGCCCTCGGCGGCCTCGTTGGCGCGGTAGAAGACCACGTCGGGATGCAGCTTCATCACTTCTTCGACGTTCACCTTGCCGCCTTTGGCGAAATCGCATTCCAGCGTGAGGATGTCGGGGTAGACCTTGGCCAGATAGGAATGGCGCGCCGCGCTCATGGCTGCCGCGGGAATGCCCACGAGGTTCTGCACGCCGCCGCGGTAGAGGCAGTAGACGCTGGTCAGCGGCAGGATCGAGGAGATCACGATGCGCCGGGGGTTCTTCGGGAACGTCACTTCGACGCCGCGGTCGTCCACCAGCGTGATCATCTCCCGTTCCGCGGCCGCCGCCGCGCCCGCCAGAGCCGCGCTGCAAAGCGCCGCGGCCAGGAAACTCGCGAAAAATCGTTTCATGTCTTTTTATGCTCCTTTGCTTTTCGATAAAATCGTCTCGACGAGGCGGCTCATTTCGGTCCCCAGCCAACGGGGCGCATGATCCCAGTAGAGTTTGCTCGACAACGCCGGATGGGGCAGTTCGACGAGTTCGACGCCGCTGCCCGGCGGGATCAGTCCGGCGAACAGCGGATCGCCGACGATCGTGTGGAAGCGCCCCGACTCGATCAGTCCGCGCAGCGCCGCCTCGTCGGCGACGTCCAGATCGCCCGGCGAAGCGAGACGGCGGTCCAGCCCCAGCATCGTGCCGACTGTCACGGGCAGGCCGGCCGCGCGCTCGAGAAGCTCCGCGCGCAGCGCGTCGGCGCACACCTGCTCGCCGACGATCAGCACGCCGCCGTCGCGGCTGGGCGCATTGTGCGCACGGCACTGGCCGTCGGCCAGCGTCCGTTCGATCAGCTCGAGCGCCGTTTCGCCGCCGCACAGCGGCAGCGCCGCGACCCACGGGGCGCCGTAACGGCGGCGCAGCAGTTCCGCCGCATCCATCCCCGACTGCGTGACGGCGAGGTTGAGCGCCGCTTCGCCAAGACGTTCGATCTGTTCCAGAGAGACTCCCATCATCAGGCGGCCGTTCACTTTCAGTCCGTGCTCTTCGAGGAACGCCGCCAGCTCGGCGGCGTTGCCGTTGTCGGCAAAGTCCAGCGGCGTCATGCCGAGGATGTTGACGCTGCGGGGAACCTTTTTTTCCGCGTTTTTCGTGAAGCGGCCGATCAGCGCGGTCTGCGCGGCGCTGATGCCCGCGCCGTAGCGGACGATACCGTTGGTCGGGAAACCGAAACACGGCAGGCCGGTGCGGGTTTCCAGCTCGGTGGCGATGCCCTTGAAGTCCGTGCCGATCACCATCGGCACGGGACTGCCGATCACGGCGATCATCGTGGGACGGAGCTCCTCGCAGGCTGCGGCGACGCGGCCGACGAGCTTGTCGTCGTCGCCCAGCACGGCGTCGATCTCGCGCAGTCCCGAGCAGAACGTCCGCGCCGGCGCGTCGTACCAGCGCGGCTCGTCGTAGCCCGTGTAATTGCCCGTGCACCCCGAGGCGTCGTGAATGACAGCGAGGCCGCCCAGCTCGTACATGGCGGAGCAGACGCCCGAATAGTCGCCGGCATAGGCCGGCAGCGTGATCCACAGTTTGCTCACAGCACCAGCCCCGCTTTCTTCACCATATCTTTCAGGTCGCTCTCCGCGCCCGCCGCGGCGCGGATCATCTCCAGCATCGCCGCGATGCCGCGGTAGCCCCAATGCCCCTGCTGCGCGTCGGCGGGGACCACGTGCCGCGAGCCGGTGACGTAGCCGCTGTTGTAGCCGATGCAGAGGCATTCCGGCAGGCGGTCGCGGAAAAGTACGCGCCGCGGATCCTGCGGCTGCATGATCTCGACTTCGGCGCGGCGTTCGCGCAGCCAGCGGTAATTTTCCGCGTCGGAGCCGGCGACGTCCTGCACGATCAGGCGCTTCACGCGAAAGCCGCGTTCCAGCAGCGCTCTGGCGAGGTCGAACGGCCGCGTCACGGCGTCGCCGTCGAGGACGACGGGCAGTTCGGCCAGGATTTCGCGCGTGCGCGCGAAATCCTCTTCGCACGCCGTTTCGTAACCCGAAAGATCGGGACAGTCCGCGCCGAGCGCCGCCGCCAGAGCGCGATACATTTTCGTCGCCTTGCGCGGGTCGTAGCTGACCAGCGCCCGCAGCCAGGGCGTGCCGTGCTTTTTCTCCATCTGTTCCGCCGCGTAAACGCCCGGCGGCGCCAGAACCACGTTCAGGCGGCTGCGCGCCATGCGCTGGAACGCGTCGAACGTCGAAAAGTCGGTGATCTGCCGCGCGGGAGCCGCGCCCATGCGCGCCAGCAGATCGTAATACTCGCCGTCCTTCAGCAGCGGCACGAGGCTGCCGATCAGGTTGACGCCGCCGTCTTTCTGTTCGGTCACGTCGAGCGTGGAATAGATCTTGTTGCGGATGTTCACGGCCGGCGGCACTTTCGTATCGGTGGTGATGGGATTCATGTGGCAGTCGATGAAGCGTACTTCGGGATGGCGCGCGTGCAGTTCCGCCGCCAGCGCCTCGTGATCGGTGCCGAGCAGGTCGTCGAGACAGGTGACGAAGATCATCATCACCCGCGGCGTGCGCCCGCGCTTTTCCAGCCAGGACAGCAGCTCTTCCGCGCCGTCGATGATGGCCTGTTCGTAGCCGCCGGAGACGATGTCGTCCTCGCTCAGGTAGAGATAGGAGATGGTGTCCTTGCGCCCCTGCAGACAGGCGCTCAGCGCGCCGTGGCGGCCGCAGGCGGCCGGGCCGACGAAGAGCTGATAGCTCTCGGGCAGCAGCTGCCCCATGCGCGCCACGCCCCAGCCGCCGTGGGCCGGCGATGTGTACGTCAGCGTACTGCGGAACGGGCTGCCGCAGGAGGCGCAGCCGCCGCAGCTCATGAGCAGACCTCCATGACTTTTTGCGCCAGCTCGCGGTAGCGAGACGCCATGGCCGAATCGGGCAGCGCCTCGACGACGGTTTTGCCCTGCGCTTCGGCCGTCTGCACGGCCCCGTCGCGAGGCATCGTGCAGAGCACCCGCGTTCCCATCTCCGAGGCGGCCTTTTCCACGAGAGCCTGTTCGTCCGCCACGTTGCGCGAGTTGAGGATCAGTCCGGCGACGCCGGCGTAGCCGCGCTTGCCGAAGTTGTTCACGGCGCTCACAATGTTCGAAGCCGCGTAGAGCGACATCATCTCGCCCGAGGTGACGATCAGCACGCGATCGGCATAGCCGCCGCGGATCGGCATGGCGAAACCGCCGCAGACCACGTCGCCGAGCACGTCGTAAAAAACGACGTCGGGGCGGTATGCGTCGTAGGCGCCGAGCTCTTCGAGCTTTTCGAAGGCGGTGATGATGCCGCGTCCCGCGCAGCCGATGCCGGGCGTGGGGCCGCCGGCTTCGACGCAGAGGATGCCGTTGAAGCCCGTAAAAACGATGTCTTCCAGCGTCACGCCGGTCGCGCCTTTTTCGCGGATGCGGTCCAGCACCGTCGGGATCCGCGCGCCTCCCATGAGCGTTTTGGCGGAGTCCGACTTGGGATCGCAGCCGATCTGCATGACCTTGCGGCCGAGACAGCTCAGCGCCGCCGAGAGGTTGGACGCCGTCGTCGATTTGCCGATGCCGCCTTTCCCGTAAATCGCGATTTTGATCATTCTTTTGCCCCCCGAAGATCTCTCTTTGAAAGTTAGTTCTATCTAACTTTAGCGTTGAAAATAAAAGTCAGTCTCTACTCGGAGTCTTGTTAGTAGAGACTAACTTTTTGGATTGTACCATCCGATTCGGACGCTGTCAATCCGCTCTGCGTCATGGGAACGCTCGCCTCGTGCCGATAAAAAACTCCCCCTCGGAAGCGCCCCGCGAAATTTCTTCGCGTGTCCGCTTTGAGCGGGAGTCTGGCTCCGTTTTTTCTCGATAGTCTCCGCGACAGGCGCGGGCTGTCTCCGCGTCGTCGCGGCCCCTGCTATTTCCGATTCAGATTCAGCAGCAGATCGACGGCGTCGAGGTAGCCTTCCAGGCCGCGGCCGGCGATCTGGGCGACGCAGGCTCCGCGGGTGTAGGAATGGCGGCGGAAATCCTCGCGCGACTGGATGTCGCTGACGTGGACTTCGACGGCGGGAATGCCCACGGCGCGCAGCGCGTCGGGAATGGCGACGCTGGTATGGGTGTAGGCGGCGGGATTGATGACGATGCCGCCGGCGTTTCCATAGGCTTCCTGGATGCGGTCGACAATCGCGCCCTCGTGGTTGCTTTGGAAGAATTCCACGTCCGCGCCGGCGGCGGCGCAGTGGGCGCGGATCAGTTTCTCCAGGTCGGCCAGCGTGGCGCGGCCGTAGATTTCCGGCTCGCGCACGCCGAGCATGTTCATGTTGGGACCGTTGATGACGAGGATTCTCATAGCTGTAAGGCCTCCTTGATTTTTGCGGCGGCGTCCTGGGACGATGGGGCGCGGACGGTCAGGTCGGCCCAGGCGCGGTACAGCGGCAGGCGCCGTCGGCGCAGTTCTTCCACGCCGACGGACTGCGACAGGGGCCTTCCGGCGACGGGCAGTTTGCCGCCGCGGTCGAGCCAGACGCAGACGCCGTTCTGACGAAGCAGCGGACGGTTGCGCGGCTGCGTGACTACGCCGCCGCCAGTGGCGATGATGATGCCGCTTTCCCTGGAGACGTCGGCCAGCGCTTCGGTCTCGAGCCTGCGGAAGGTGTCTTCGCCGCGGCGCGCCAGGATCTCCGGGACCGGACAGCCTTCGCGTTCGGCGACGATCTGATCGAGGTCGCGCACGGGGCGTCCCGTCAGCCGGCCGAGAATCCGCGCCGTCGTGGTCTTGCCGCAGCCGGGCATGCCGATAAGCGCGACGTTGCCGGTACGGCGGGCGGCGGCAGCGGCGACGCAGTCCGACAGCGCCGCGGGCAGTTCGCGGCCGAGGAACAGTTCGCCGGCGCGCACGGCCTGGGCGGCCAGCATCGCCAGGCCGCCGCGCGCCGGGAGGCCGAGTTCTTCGGCCTGGAGGAGCAGCGCCGTGCGCAGCGGGTTGTAAATCACGTCGAGCACAAGGCGGCATTTGGGAAAGAGCCGCAGGTCCACGGGGGAAGCGCCGTTTTTCGGGTACATTCCCACGGGAGTTGTGTTGACTATCAGTTCGGCGCCGGCGTGCCTTTCGAGAGCGGCGTAGGTTTCGTCTCCCGAGCGCGATATCACGGTGAAGGGAATGCCGCAGCCTGCCAGCACGGCGCGCACGGTGCGCGAAGCGCCGCCGCTGCCCAGCACGAGCGCGGGACGGCCGCGCAGACGCTCGGCGTCTTCTCCGAGCAGGTGCAGAAAACCGTCCCAGTCCGTGTTGTCGCCGCGCCATTCCCCGCCGGGCAGGCGCGTCAGCGTGTTGACGCAGCCGATGGCGCGGGCGCGCTCCGACAGCTCGCGGCAGCTCCGCATCGCGTCGATCTTGTAGGGAATGGTGACGTTGAAGCCGTCGCCGTCGGTCGTGCGCAGAAAGCCGTCCAGATCTTCCGGCTCCAGGGGATAGAGCTTGTACTCGTAATCGCCGATCAGGGCGTGGATCGCGGGCGAGAAGCTGTGGCCGAGCGTGCGGCCGATCAGGCCGAAGCGCCCCACTTACACCACCTCGGAGTAGCTGCCCAGGTATTTGAGCGTGGTGACGGCTCCCTGCAGGTCGTCGAAAATACGCAGGAACGAGTCGTCGTAGACGGAAGTGTCGAGGTCGAAATAGAACATGAATTCGAAATCGCTGTTGGCCAGCGGCCGGCTCTCCAGCTTGAGCAGATTGATGTCCAGAGCCTTGAAGCGTGACAGCACGTGCGACAACGAGCCGCGCTTGTGCGGCAGCACCATCATCAGGCTGGTGCGGTTGGCGCCGGGGTAAATTTCCAGGTCTTTGGCGATGCAGATGAAGCGCGTGAAGTTGCTGCCCGCGTCCTGAACCGAGGCTTTGAGGCAGTTCAGACCATAGAGTTCGGCGCAGCTGCGCGACGACAGCGCCGCCAGATCTTTGCGCCCCGACTCGCGCACCGTCTGCGCGGCGACGGCCGTGTTTTTGACGGGCGTCGCCTTGACTCCCAGCAGCCTGAGCAAGTTCTGGCACTGCGCCAGCGCCTGCTCGTGGGAGATGACCTCTTTGATGCCGCCGATGGAAGCGCCGGGATTGGCAAGCAGGCAGTGATCGATCTTGACGCGGCAGCTGCGCACGATATAGCAGCTGTGCTCCGTCATCAGATCGTAGATGCGGTTCACCGAGCCGGCCGTGCTGTTCTCGACGGGCAGCACGCCGTAGCGGCACAGCCCCTGCTCGACGGCGGCGAAGACGTTTTCGAAGTACTGAAAGTACATGATGCTGCCCGAGGGAAAAATGCGCTCGCAGGCCATCTGCGAATTGGCCCCCTCCGCGCCCTGGCAGGCGACCGCAGGACGGGATGGAAACTGCGCCGGAGTGTTGGCCAGCGCCAGCGAGATCTGCCGCTTGAGCGGCGAACCGCCGCAGATGATGCGGTGCTGCTCGGAACGGCTCAGGTCGAAGATCAGCGAGAACAGCGCGTCCATGGACGGCGCCATCTCTTCGCCGGCCAGACCGGCCAGATCGTTGAGCTTTTGGCGTTCGCGGGCAGGATCGTAGATGGGGAGCCCGTTTTCTGCCTTGCAGGCGGCGATGCCGCGCACGACGGCGAAGCGCCGCATGATCAGCTCGACCAGGGCGCGGTCGATCTCGTCGATTTGAGTGCGAAAATCTTTCATGTCCATTTTCATTCGGCTCCTTTGAGCGGTTCGTAATTTCCCGGAAGCAGGGCGTCGCAGAGAGCGGCGGCGGCGGCGGCTTCGACGGCGGGGACGGCGCGCACGGCCACGCAGGGATCGTGACGGCCTTTGACCCTCAGCTCCGCGGGCTGCATGTTCTTGAGGCTGAGGGTCCGCTGCGCGCGGGCGATTGACGGCGTCGGCTTGAAAGCGGCGCGGAAAATCAGCGGCATGCCCGTGGAAATGCCGCCGAGAATGCCGCCGGCGTGGTTCGTTGACGTGCGCACCGCGCCGTCTTCGAACACGAACGGGTCGTTGTGCGCGCTGCCCTTCATGGCCGCGGCCGCGAAGCCGCTGCCGAACTCCACGCCCTTGACGGCGGGGATGCCGAAGACCAGCGAGGCAATCTTGTTTTCGAGCCCGCCGAACATCGGTTCGCCGAGCCCCGCCGGCAGGCCGACGGCCGCGCATTCGACCACGCCGCCGAGCGAGTCCCCCGCGGCGCGGGCGGCCTCGACCGCCGCGGCCATGCGCGCCCCCGCGGAAGCGTCGAGCACCGTCAGCGGCGAGAAAAGGCGCCCGTCGAAGTCGGCCCGGGAAACGGACACGGCGTCGAAAGCGCGGTCCTCCACGCCGCCGGCGCTCCTGAGGTGCGCGCCGACGAAGATCCCCCGCGCCTCGAGAATTTGCAGGCAAATGCCGCCGGCGGCGGTCAACGGCGCCGTAAGCCGTCCGGAAAAATGGCCGCCGCCCGAGGCGTCCTGAAATCCGCCGTATTTGACGGAGCTCGTGTAGTCGGCGTGCCCCGGCCGCGGCACGTCCTGAAATTCGGAGTAATCGCCGGGCCGCGCGTCGGCGTTGCGGATGATCAGGCAGAGCGGAGAGCCGCACAGCCGGCCGCCGGCCAGCCCCGAAAGGAACTCTACCCGGTCGGCCTCGCGGCGCGGCGTCGCCAGCGGGCCGCCGGGCGCGCGGCGTTTCATGAAGGCGTCCAGACGCTCCATGTCCACGCGGAACCCGGCCGGCAGACCCTCGATCACGGCGCCGACGGCGGCCGAATGGGACTGCCCGAAGATGGAGAGGCGGATGCGTTCCCCCCAGCTTGAACTCATGATCATGCCTCCGTTCTGACGATGCCGCCGAGCGCGGCGAAGTCGCCGAAAAAGCCCGGATAGGACTTGTTTACCGCTTCCGCGCCGGTGATCGTCACCGCCTTGGAACACAGCACCGAGGCGGCCGCTCCCAGCATGGCGATGCGGTGGTCGCCGCAGGCGTCGACGATGCCGCCCTGCAGCGAACCGTATCCGTCGATAAGGATGCTGTCGCCGTCAGGCGCCGCATGTCCGCCCAGCGCGTTCAGAGCGCCGCAGACCGAGGCGACGCGGTCGCTCTCTTTGAGCCGCAGCCGCCCGACGTTCGCGAGCACCGTGCGCCCCTTGACCGCCGCGGCGGCGACAGCCAGAGCGGGCACGAGATCGGGCGTGCCGCCCATATCGATGCATGTTTCGCGCAGCTCCGCCGGCGCCGCCGCAATGGAATCGCCGTTGATCGAAACCTCGGCTCCCATGCGCCGCAGGAACTCCGTCACGGCGCTGTCGCCCTGCAGCGACGGCAGCGCCAGCCCCGTGACGGCGAGCTCCGCGCCGGCCGCGCCGGCGCAGAGCCAGAAGGCCGCGTTGGACCAGTCGCCTTCGGCTTTCAGCCTGGCGGGCGCGGCATATCGCTGCGCGCCGGGGACGGAAAAGCCGCCGTCGGAACGGCCGACGGCAATGCCGAAGGCCGCCAGCGCCGCCAGCGTCATGTCGATGTAGCCGGCCGATTCCAAGCGGTCGGCGATGATGACGCGGCTGCTGCTTTCAAGCAGCGGCAGCGCAAAGAGCAGTCCCGTGAAAAACTGAGACGATACCGTGCCGGGCAGACGGTACCGGCCGGCCGTCAGCTGTCCTTCGACGACGGGATGACTCGTTCCCTTGCCGGTGATGACGGCGCCGTGCCGCTCCATTTCGTTCCACAGATCGTCCATCGGCCGCGACGGCAGTTTGCCGTGCAGCGTAAAGCGCGCCGTTCGCCCAAGCGCGGCCGCCAGCGGCGTCATGAAACGGTACGTGGAGCCGCTTTCCCCGGGGTCGAGTTCAACCGCGCCGCCCGCGTTCCGGTCAAGCGGCGTGACGGCGACAGCGCCGCCGTCGACGGCGATCCCGGCCCCCAGAGCCTTCAGACAGCGCACCGTGGCCTCGATATCCTGCGAGACGACGCGGCAGGGCAGCACCGCCGGGCGGTCGCCCAGCGCGGCGCAGATCAGCAGACGGTGGACGTGCGACTTCGAAGGAATTGCGGCAATCGTGCCGCTCAGCCTGTGCGGCGTAATCGTGACGATCATGCTGTGGCAGCCTCCGTTTCGCCTGCGAGGGCTTCGAGCCCGTCCGCGAGGAACGCGCGCGCCTCTTCGAGCGCGACCTTGCGCCGCTCCGCGCAGCCGATGCCGCGGGGAAGCACGAGCGTGACCGCATCGGAAACGCGCTTTTTGTCGGCGAGCACGCCCGCGAAGAGTTCGTCGGCTCCGAACCGGGTCGTCCGCGGCAGGCCGCGCCGGCGCAGGGCGCCGGACAGCCGGACGAGCGTCTCCGGCGGGCAGATGCCGCGCTTGGCGCAGGCGGCGGTGATGATCATCATGCCGATGGCGACGCAAAAACCGTGCGGCATCGAAAAGCCGCTGCATTTTTCCACGGCGTGGCCGAACGTGTGCCCGAAGTTGAGAATCTGACGCAGCCCCGTCTCCTTCTCGTCGCGGCACACCACGTCGCGCTTGATCTCCACGCAGCGGCGCACGATTTCTTCGGTCCCGGCGGCGCTGATGTCAGGACTGCATGCCGCGCCGAAAAGTTCTGCGTCGCGGATCATGCCCGTCTTGACGATCTCGCCGAAGCCGTTGGCCAGCTGTTCTTCCGGCAGCGTCGTCAGAGTCTTCGTGTCGCAGAGCACCAGGTTGGGCTGATAGAACGTGCCGGCCAGGTTTTTGCCCGCCTCGAGATCGACGGCAGTCTTGCCGCCCACCGACGAGTCCACCGCAGCCAGCAGCGACGTCGGCAGCTGTACGAGGCCGATGCCGCGCATATACAGCGAGGCCGCCAGCCCCCCCAAGTCGCCGACGACCCCGCCGCCGAGGGCGAAAAGCGTGTCGCTGCGGGTCATGCGCAGCGCGGCCATGCGGTTGAGCAGTTCGACGAGCGAACCCATGTTCTTGCTCCTCTCGCCGGCGGGAACGACGTGCAGAGCCGGCCGGAATCCGGAGCGTTCCAGCGAGTCGGCGGCGCGCCGCGCGTAGAGCGGCGCCACGTTGGAATCGGAGACAATCAGAGCCTGTCCGCCGCCGCGCAGAGGCGCGGCAATCTCGCCGACAGCGTCGAGCAGACCGGCGCCGATGTGCACACAGTACTTCTTCGAAGGCGTGGAAACCGTGACGCTGTTCATTTACCCGTCCACCTCTTCCTTTCTCCGCCGCCCCTCCTCGAGCAGCAGCCGGAGCCGTTTTTCGTCGCCGGCGGCGATGGCGTCGCGGTACTGGCTCAGCCCGCCGAGAATCCGGTCGATCTCGAAGAGCAGATTTTCGCGGTTCTCGAGGAACAGATCCGCCCACATCGTCGGGTTCAGCCAGGCCACGCGGGTCAGGTCGCGGTAGGATCCGGCGGAGAAGCCGCGGTGCTCGCGCGCCGTCGGGCTCTTCACGTAGGCGTTCGATACCACGTGCGCCAGCTGCGACGTGAAGGCGATCAGCCGGTCGTGGTCTTCCGCCGTCGTCACGGCGAGGTGCCGGAACCCCGCAGGCATCACGAAACTCCTGATGCGCTCCAGCAGCGTGACATCGTCGTACACGCGCGGCACAGCGACGAAGCTGGCGCCGCGGAACATGTCGGCGCGGCTGTTCTTGAAGCCCCAGCGGTGCGTGCCCGCCATCGGGTGCCCGCCCGCGTACTCGAAGCCGTACTGCCTGGCGAGCCGAAAGCCGGCTTCGCAAATGCGCCGCTTGACGCCGCAGCAGTCCATCACCAGCGCCGCCGCCGGAATGAAGGGCGCGTTCGCCTCCAGCCACTGGCAGGAGAGTTCCGTGTGCAGGCAGATCAGCACGCAGTCGCATTTTCCCAGCGCCTCGCGGTCCAGTTCGCCGTCAACGGCCCCCAGCAGCCGGGCGAATTGCAGCGTGGACTGATCCCGTTCGGCGGCGCAGACGGTGAACGTCTCGCCGGCCGCCTTGTAGGCGCGCGCGAACGAACCGCCGATCAGTCCCAGACCGACGATGCCGATCGTCTTCATGCCAGCGCCTCGCGCACCCGCCGCACCTTCCGCGTCAGCTCATCGAACTGCTCGGGCCTCAGCGATTGGGCCCCGTCGCACAGCGCGCGGGCGGGATCGTTGTGGACCTCGATGATCAGACCGTCGGCGCCGGCCGCCGCGGCGGCGAAGGACATCGGCGCCACATAGCGCGAATAGCCCGTGGAATGGCTGGGGTCGATGATTACGGGCAGATGGCTGAGCTCGTGCAGCACGGGCACGGCGGAAAGATCGAGCGTGTTGCGCGTGTGGGTTTCGAACGTGCGGATGCCGCGCTCGCAGAGAATGACGTTCTCGTTGCCGCCGGCCATGATGTATTCCGCGCTCATCAGCAGCTCCTTGAGCGTGTTGGCCAGTCCCCGCTTGAGCAGGATCGGTTTGCGGCAGCGTCCCAGTTCCTTGAGCAGATCGAAGTTCTGCATGTTGCGCGCTCCCACCTGAAGGACGTCCACCTCGGCGAACAGGTCGAGATCGTTGATGTTCATGATCTCCGAGACCAGCGGCAGCCCCGTTTCCTTCTTGGCCTCGAGCAGCAGGCCGATTCCCTCGCCGCGCAGCCCCTGGAACGCGTAAGGCGACGTGCGCGGCTTGAACGCGCCGCCGCGCAGCATCGTCGCGCCCGACGCCTTGACGGCTTTGGCGATGGAAACGATCTGCTCGCGGCTTTCCACCGAGCAGGGGCCGGCGATGATCTGGAAGTGCCCGCCGCCGATCTTGACGCCGCTCACATCGACGACGGTCGGCTCCTCGTGGAACTTGCGGTTCGCCTTTTTGAAAGGATCGCTGATGCGCGTGACGCGCTCGACGATGGACAGACTCTCGAGCATCTCGATATCGACCTTGCTGACGTCGCCGATAAGGCCGATGACGGTGTGGAACTCCCCCTGCGAAACGTGGCAGGAGAGCCCCATGCTCTCGAACCATCTGCAGAGGCTTTCGCGCTGCTCCGAGGTGGTTCCGTTCTTCAAAACTGCGATCATGCACAACTCCTCCTTACGGAAATTACGGAAATCGTCAAAACTGTCCCGCCCTCCGCGGACGGAAAAAAATAAAGGCCGTGCAGCGATTCTGCACGGCCTTATGACTCCCCGAAAAAAAACTGCGCTTCAGCGGTCAGTTTTTTGGCAGCACAAAATCACTTTTCTGGAGGCTCCAAAAAAGTAAAAGCAATAGTATTCGGCTGCAAAAAAGCTGACGTTCGTCATCAGGAACACTCCGTTATGCCTCTGCGGGCAGGGTGCTTTTCGATGGTGCCAAGTATACTGCGTTTCCCCCAAGATTGTCAATATTACGAAGATTGCGGGCTGAACGCGCGCTGCCGGTAGCGCGCGCCGCGTTTTTGCCTTAAAATAGCTCCGGATTTGCCAATGACTTTCTGAGGAGGCATGCTGATGAAAAAGTTTCTGATCTGTGCGTTTGTTTTTCTGAGCGCCGCGGCCCCCGCGGCCGCATCCGAGTCGTTTACGGTGTACGGCTTCGACGCCGCCCAAATGCAGCACTTCATCCTGGCGACGTTCGACGGCTCCGCCCGCATGGACGTGATCGAGCAGAACGACGCCGTGCTGATGCTGGCGAAAGAAATCCCGTCGTCCCGCGTGGAGCACCTGATGCCGGAATACCGCATCCCGTCGCGCGATCCCCGCGTTCCCGACCGCTGGGAACGCGAGCCTGTGGACTTTGCCGAAGAGCGGACCGTCTTCAGCTTCCGTCCCTCCCGCGACGGCGGCCTGACCGTGACGATGCGCGCCGACCTCGTCGCCAATCCCGGCATGTGGCGCCGGGAACGCACCGTAGCGCGCGACTGCGGCAATTTCCACGCCTACGCCCGCTACTCCCAGGCCTTTTTTACGGGCGGCTGGGGATCGGGGCTGGACCTTGAATCGCGCGGCGGGCACATGTACGTGGCCGACGTGCTCGAAGACAGCTCCGCGTGGAACGCCGGCATCCGCGCCGGCGACCGCATCCGCATCATCAACAAGACCCCTGCCGACAGCGTGGCATTCGGTTATTTCGGCCGCAAATACCAGTGGAGCGACTACGGCAAACCCTTTACCGTCGAGATGGAGCGCGCCAACGGCGAGCGCTGGCATGCCGAGCTGAGCAACGACTACATCCCCGCGCAGACAGAGCGGCTCAAGAACTTCTTCTCCGTCAGCGAGGTCTGGACGGGCTGGACGCGCGAAGAGGTGGAAGCTTCGGCGCGGCGCTGGGTCTCCCCCGAGGAGAAGAAGGCGCGCGAAAGCGCTCCCGCCGTTTCGTCCAGCGGCATGGAGTTCGACAACGCGGGATGCGTCACGTCGGTCGTCCCGGGTTCGCCGGCCGATCTCGCGGGCGTGAAGACCGGCGACGTGATCGTCGAGCTCAATCTGGTCAAATTCGGCGATATGGGCGCCGCCAAAGCCCGCGACACCATCGAAAAGCGCGTCGCCGGCGGCCTGACGGCCATCCTCGACCTGAAGCGCGGCGGCTCAGCCGTCACCGTCCGGGTGAAAAAGCCCGCTGCGGGCAAAAAATAAAAGGAGCGTGCGTTCAATGAAAGAAATCATGCAGCTCAAAGGGCTGAAACCCCGCGGACATTACGCGCTGGCGCTGATCCACGACGGGCTGATCTTCATTTCCGGCCAGCTCTCCAAAGATCCGGAAACGGGCGAGAACCGCCCCGGCACCGTGGCGGAAGAGACCATGCGCGCGCTGAACAACATCGACCTCATCCTCAAAGAGTGCGGTTCCTCCCGCGGCAAAGTGCTGAAAACCACCGCCTTTGTCGGCAGCCAGGACGACTGGGCCGCGGTGAACCGGTGCTATGCCGAGTTCTTCGGCCCCCATCATCCGGCCCGCTCGATCGTCCCCGCCGGCGCGCTGAGCGCCGGTTTGAAAGTGGAGATCGAGGCCATCGCCGCTGTCGAGTAAGGCAAGATCCGCCGCGGAGAAGCGGCGGGGCGGCGGAGGGCGGAAAACGGCCCCATGAGAATACGGCGCCCGCGCCGCGTCATGATGTGGTTCGATCGTCTGCGTTGATGTTTGCTGTGTACGAGAAAGGGCGGTCCGCCGGAAACCGGCGGTCCGCCCTTTTGTTATGCCGCGGTATCTTTGCGCTTCCGCGCCGTTAGAAGTCCCAGCGCACCGTGGCGCCGACGCCGAGATCCTTCTGGTTGCTCGAGAACTGCCCCGAAAGGTTCAGCCCCAGCGTCATGTTTCTGCGTTTGCCTTCAAGCTGCAGCGCCGTGCGGAAGCTGTCCTTGTCCGTCACCGCAGAGGTGAAGTCCATGGCCGGCAGCGTCGAGCCGCTGCCGAGGAACCTCAGGCGGGAATCGATGTCCGTGTCGCCGAAGGCGCGCACGTAGGCGATCTCCAGCGACGGCTTCAGAGTCCAGTCGCCGCGATTCTTCAGGTTCCAGTCGAAGCGCACGCCCAGAGGCAGCGTCCACTGGTCGAGGGAGGCGTCTTCGGAGCGGATCCCCTGCGCGATGAAACTGCCCGTCATGTCGTAAGCGTCCTGATCGTAATGGCTGAAGCGCAGGCCGAGGAACGGCGTCACCTGCACGGCGCCGCGGGCCGGCAGCTTCCAGTCGGCGCGCACGCCGGCCGTCGCCACGCGTCCCTTGACGCCGTCGGCGCGGAACGAGCCGCCGGACAGATTCGCCGCCACGTCCGTGTCGAACCAGTTGTAGCCGATGTCGCCCGTGAACTCCCAGTTTCCGCGCTTGAAGCCGCCGTACAGCCCCACGCCGATGAACTTGCCGTCGGCGTCGGAGCCGTTCGCGCCGTCGATGTCGTACTTGCCCAGCTGCACTGCCAGACCCGTGGTGAAGCCCCGGCGCGTGAAGTCGCCGCCGATCGTGGCCCCGTAGGATTTGGTGGTGCTGTCCTGCTCGAAGACGCCCTTGGCGCCGGCCACGGTCATGCCGTCCACGTCGCTGTGGCCGTACCAGATCGAGCCCCACACGCCCTTGTCGGCAGCGGGAGCGCCGGCTTCAGGCACGAAGTTCATGCGCCCGATGCCGCTCAGGTCGCCCTCCGCGTTCTGGCGGCTGGAGACGCGCGCGTTGAGCGAGCCCGCGAAGGAGCGCGAGACCGTCAGGGCCGAGTTTGCCAGCGACAGCAGAGCGGCCGGATCGGATTCCATGCGGAAGCGGTCGGAGAACGTCACCGTTCCCTCGTCCCACAGCGTCACATAGCCTTTAGTGATCGGTCCCCACGTGTCTTCGGGCGTGTAAGCGAGCGCCGCCTGATCGAAGATCGTGCCCTCGTAGGGCTGCGCGTCCCAGTTCATGACGGAGCCGTAGCCGGCGAAGCCGTCGGCGATGCGGTAGGGGATGTTCAGCTCCGCGTCCTGCACCATCAGCGCCGCGCCCTTTTCGACGTTCAGCGCCGCGCTTCCCGTGCCGCGCACGGCGGCCATGCCGCCGGCCGCTCTCGTCTCGTCAACGACCAGCTTCGACCCCGCGCCGGCCGTGAAGGACTCCGTCACCGCCACGTCGAGATTGGCGAAGGCCGTCTTGCCCGAACCCGTCAGCGCCAGCGACGGCGTGCCGATCAGGTACGGCGCGGGAGAGCCCGCCGCCGTGGCGAAAGCGTAATCCTTCGTCCCGGCCACGGTCATCGCGCCGGGCAGCACCATGGGATCGATCACGCTCACAACGGTTTCTTCAGCCGCGTCGTTGAAGACGACTCTGTCGGCGTTGTAGAAGTGCTCGTCCGCCGCGCCGTCTTTCCAGTTCTGCGGATAGACGGTTCCGGCGCCCCACAGGTCGCCGTTGCCGGCGCTCGTGCCGTTCCAGACCAGATCCTTGCTGTCCTTCACGTCAATGTAGTAGTGCCGCGCGTCGCCGTCGACGTCGAAGCCTACGGAGGCGCTGCGGTACCTCGTCGCCTGGAAGGCGTCGCCGCCGGTGACGGCGGGGCTTTCCACGGTCATGAAGTAATGCCTGCCGTCGCCGGCCGCGCCGAGGACCATCGCTTCGGAGTCGGCTTTCAGGTCAACCGTATCGGCGGCCACGCGGAACAGCCCGCCCGGCTCGCCCTTCTCGCCGGCGACCGTCTCGACCTGCGTCAGGTCTGCCGCGCCGCCGGCAGGGGCGAGGAGTCCGGCGACGTTCTCGGGCATGCCCGCCTCGGCCAGCGCCGATTTCTGGTCGAGCAGCGCGACGCCCTTCACGCCCAGCAGCGTTTCGCTCGCGACGGTCAAGTCGCCGCCGAAGACCGCGTCGTCGCCGGCGCTCATGAAGGCAACGCGCCCGTTCGGAGCGGTCAGCTTCAGGTCGCTCACCGTGTAGACCGCGCCGCCCAGCGCCAGAGTGCTGCCGGATACGCGGTTGCCCGCGAAGGTGATGTTGCCGCCCGACTCGATGTCAACTCTCTCAGTGCTCGCCACGGCGCCGCCCAGCGCCACGCCGAGGCCGCCCTCGGCGGCCGCTTCGTTGCCGACGAAGTTGATCTCGCGCTTGGCGAAAATGTCTGTGGGGTTAAACAGCGCGCCGCCTGCCGCGAAGGCGATGGAGCGCGCGTTCAGCACCGCGTTCGCCAGCGCCTTGTACGCTTCTTTTTCATCGGGTGAGGAACCTTTGCCCTCGGCCCACTTCACGGCCAGCTCCTTGAGCGCGTCGCCCTCGATGGTCAGCGGGATGCCCGTGCTGTTGCGGGCCAGCGCCCGGTTGCGGGTGAATGCCTCTTCGTCGGGCGCTGTAAAAAGATCCAACGTATCGAAGTCTACGGCCGCGCCGCCCAGCGCTGCCGCCAGCGAGCCGTCCGCCGACGCCAGGTTGCCCTCGAACAGGACCGAGCCGCCGTTGGGGAGGGCTCTGATTTTAATGGAGCCCGCGCCGCCGACAGCCGCCGCGACGGAGCCGCTCACAGAGGCGTTCAGCTCGGGCGGCAGCCCCGGCAGCCCCAGCTTCAGCCCCGCGACGCTGAGCGATGCCTTCTCGCTGCCCAGCGCTTCGGCGCGGTTGCTGCGGAACTGCGCCGACACGGGATCGCCCGTGCCGGGATCCTCGACCTTCATCGTTCCGGCGCCGCCGATGGCCGCGGCCAGGCCGCCCTGCGCCAGCGCGGCGTTGTCCGCCACGACGAGATCCTCGGTTTCGATGCGGGCGCTTCCGGCGATCGCGCCGCCGAGCGCTGCCGCGATCGACGCGCGTCCTTCCAGCTTGCCGATCGAAACGGGCAGAGGCAGAACGTCTTCAAGTTCAAGACCTTCGACGTTCAGTTCCGCGCCGCCCGCGGCCTTGGCAAAGGCCGTGTTGTTCGTGATCGAGACGTCCTCCGGCGCGTTCAGTCCCGCGCTGCCGGCCAGGCCGCCGCCCAGCGCCGCGGCGATGCCGCCGGAAGCCGCAGCGGAGTTGCCCGACAGCTCGATCGTCTCGCCGGCGTTGATCTGCACGCCCTTGAGGCTCATGCCCGCGCCGCCGGCTGCCGCCGCCACGGGCAGCTTCAGTGAAGCCGAGCCGAGCGAAACTTTCATATCGGGCTTGACGAAGCCGAGGTCGAGATCGAGGCCTTTCACGTCGAGCGACAGGCCGCCTTCCGCCGTCGCGGCGACGGCGTTGTCTTTCATCTCGACGGTTTTTCCCCTCAGCGTCGCGCCGCCGAAATCGGCGAAACCGCCGCCGGCCGCCGCCGCGATGCCGCCGGAAGCCGCCGCCGCGTTGCCGTTCAGGGCGAGCGTTTCGCCCCCCGCGTTAAGACTCGTGCCGCCGCCGAACACGCCGCCGCCCATCGCCGCGGCGAGGGAACCCTGCAGCAACAGGGAATCGAGCGACTGCCTGTAATTCGGCGTCGCCGGGTCGGCGTCGTCATCGTATGTCACGGAGACGCCGTCCAGCTTCAGCAGCTCGAAGTTCTGCGCCGCCGCCTGCGCGGCGTTGCCCGTGACCGAGATGCCCTCCGGCCCCGTCAGATACACGCCGCCGAAGCCGGCCAATCCGCCGCCCATCGCCGCGGCGATGCCGCCGGAAGCCGCAGCGGAGTTGCCCGACAGCTCGACCGTCTCGACGGCGGTAACGTCGATATAGCTGACGGACGCTCCCGCGCCGCCGATCGCCGCCGCCAGAGGCAGCCGCAAGGCGCCCTTCTGCACATTCAGCTCGGGGATTTTACTGTTGATGCCGTCAAGCGCCAGCCCCTCAATGGCCAGCTCCAGGTTTCCGTTTGACGCCGCCGCCGCCGAATTGCCCGTCAGCGCCGCGGATTTAGCGGAGATATCGATATTGTCGCTTGCCGCCAGGCCGCCGCCGGCCGCCAGCGCGAGCGCGCCCGACGCCGAAGCCGAGTTGCTCGAAAAGTCAGCGGCGCCGTTATTGCTGACGATCAGCGTCGGTGCGCGAACGGCCGCTGCCGCGCCGCCTGCCGCGACGGCCAGCGAGCCTTCGAGAGCGGCCGAGGCTGCTTTGAAGGGGCCCGCCTCCAGCCCGTCAACAGATGCTTTGAGCGGGGAATCGGCCTGAGCCGAGGCGGAGTT
>Ga0129314_1000937_pt1 | contig 24555 bp, 19 predicted proteins | sample O1111metagenome_FD_94431 | JGI IMG/M metagenome (GOLD analysis project Ga0129314, IMG submission 94431) | Orangutan individual fecal microbial communities from fecal samples from Wisconsin, USA - O1111 metagenome | ecosystem: Host-associated > Mammals > Digestive system > Large intestine > Fecal... | reverse complement strand
TATACAAGGTCGTCGACTGTCTCTTCCGGAACATCGGTGTAGCGGCTGATTCCCGACTCCGACGACACCTCCGCAGGCTTTCCCGATGAGCATGACGCCAGCATCAAAAGCGACAGCAGCAGAGCACCGCACCTCAGTATTGTTTTTCCGATATTCTTTAACATCACTTGTCACTCCCATCCGAGCCTTCGTCGTATTTTATGCTTATATGACGAAAGAGGCGAGGCGAATGTTCCGTGATACGAAAAAATAGTTCAGTTTTTTCCTATGATAATTTTAACCATCTCGGGAATGTTCTCTGCAATGTAGTCCGCGCCTGCTTCTGTCAGCTCTTCGCGTGAACCGTAGCCCCACAGCACTCCGATAGAGGGGAGTCCGTTTTTTGCAGCTCCTATGATGTCGTGAAGCCTGTCGCCTATCATTATCACCTTTGATTTGTCGGAAATGCCGTTTGTATCAAGCGCGTATTTTATCACATCAGCCTTGTCAACGCGTTTTTCGTCCATGGAAGCTCCGCATACCGAGGTGAAATATTTGTCGAGCGAGAAGTGCTGCAGTATCTGCGCGGCGTAAAGCTCGGGCTTGGAGGTGGCAAGTATAATCTTAACTCCGGCATTCGAGAGGTTCTCGAGAGCTTCGGGAATTCCGTCGTAAACCTTGTTTTCAAACAGTCCCTTCACGCTGAAATACTCGCGGTATGTGCGCAGTGCCGTCTCCGCTTCATCCTTCGTCATGCCGAGCGACTGAAATGACTGCACAAGCGGCGGTCCTATGAAGCTGTATAGCGACTCGCGCGGCGGTATCTCCCGTCCCATTTTGTCAAGCGCGTACATTATGGAGTTCGTAATTCCGAGAGCCGGGTCGGTCAGGGTTCCGTCGAGGTCAAAAAGTGCGTATTCAAACATAATATCAACCTAAATTTATAAAATATTGTATGCCGTAGAGAACAGCGAGGTGCAGGGGATAGAAAACATAGAAGAAGTATTTCAGACTGTGCTTGCCGCGCTCTCCGTTGTACATTGCGATAAGCGGGATTGCGGCGAGGGACCAGTACTGTATCATGAGCGTGTCGGTGAGGTCTATGCACAGCGCGATAAGGCAGGCGGAGAACATGACCAGACGCTGCTTCCTGTCGCTGAAAAAGCTCGTGAATACCGGCAGCATGATTCCGAAGAAGCTGTAGTCCACGTCCACATAAATGCACAGCACGAACGCCGCCATGATTGACGCACAGCACAGCACAAGTGAGATGACTTTATCCTGCTCGTTTGTGATATCGCGATGGAAAACACGGCTGACAAACGACGAAAGCGCGCTTTTTTTGCCCTGCATCGAGGTTTTTACGCAGTCGGTGAACGTCATTATGATTATCGAGATGGAGAACACAAGGAGTATTCCTATGTACAAGTCGTGCGAAACGATGGTGTAAACTATCTGGCAGAAAAGCCCGAGCAGGAATATCCTTAGAAAATACTTGAAGCGGTTTCTCGTGTAGCGGAAGCCCTCGGCAATGCAGTAGGCGTATATCGGGAATGCGAGCCTGCCTATTATACGGAATATCATCTGATTCGGGAAGAGAATAAGTCCCGTGTGGTCGATGAGCATGGTTATGGCGGCGATGAGCTTTAAAACAAAAGATGTCATATCAGTTCTCCGGGTGACGGTTTCTTACTATGCTGAACGCCTCGCGGGCAATGTCGACGGTCTCGTCAATATCCGCATCGGTGAGAGCGGCGTTAATGAAGTGGTTGTGGTGGTTCGTGAAGAATACTCCGCGGCGAACGCATTCCGCTATCCACTCCTGATGGAGCATGAGGTTGTTGTCGTTCGCAATGCGCAGGTAGAACAGCGACGGAATTCCGCTGACGTGAAGGTCGAAGCCGTAGTCCGTAGCAGCCTTGATAAGCTCTTTTTTCAGGCGAGTACCCTTGTTGATGAGTAGCTTCGGACAGTCGAGACGCTTCATTTTCTCAATGCAGGCAATTCCGGCGGCAAAGGGAACAGCTGAGAGCCAGTAGCTTCCCGTGTACGACATTGACGAGACGGTGTTCTTGAGAAAATCCTTGCCGCAGAGAGCCGAGACGTTGTAGCCGTTCGCCAGAGCCTTGCAGAAGCATATCATGTCCGCTTCAAATCCGAAGTAGTGGTCGCTTCCGGCAAGGTCGAGTCTGAATCCCGCACGGACGTCGTCGACAATGAGCACAGTTCCCGTGTCGGAGCATTTCTTGCGCAGCTTCTTCCAGTAACCGTCGGCGGGCAGCTCGTTGTCGACAAAGTTTCCGTGCATATACGGCTGAGCGATAACGGCAGCAATCTCCCCGCGGTTTTCTTCAAATGTTCTCTCAATCTCTTCCCAGTTGTTCCAGTCGAGGTAGATATTGTTCACAACGTCCTCTTCAAGTATGCCGGAGCAGTCGATTTTTTGAGTCCACGCGGAAATTCCGTGGTAGTAGCCCTTGAAGAATACTATCTTTTTTCTGTGAGTGTACGCTCTTGCGGTCATTACGGCGAGGGTCGTGACGTCGTTTCCGTTTTTCGCGAAGAACGCCCAGTTTGCGCTCGCTACGGTGTCGACAAGAAGCTCCGCGAAGTCTATCATAACGGTCGAGGGGGATGTAACAACGTCTCCTTTTTCTCTCTGCTTTGCGGCGGCTTCTTCTACGTCAGGGTCGTTGTAGCCGAGAATGTTCGGACCGTACGCGCACATATAGTCGATGTACCTGTGTCCGTCAATGTCCCAGAAGTAGCTGCCCTGCGCTCTCGACGAAAACTGCGGGAACGCCTCGACGGGAATGAAGCAGCCCTCAGCCGGACCGAGATGACCGTAAACTCCCGACGGGATTACTTTAGCCGCACGCATAAATTCCTTGCGTGAATTAGGATATGTAAAAGGTTCTCTCATAATTATTCTCCAATTATTATTTCAGATAAAGCTCCACTCTGGACATTATTTTGTTTATGTTGTCGATCTGCGAGATAATGCCGCCCATGCGTACCGTTCCTTCTCCGACAGCGGTGACGGCGTTTATGTTTCCGTCAAAGATATCGCGCGCGCTTTTGATATCGGCAAAGGACATATACGACGTGATGTTTTTCGGCACTCTGTCAAGCAGCGTAAGACGGTGTCCCTCAACCGCGAGAGCTGCCTTTGCGCATCCGATAATCTCGAACTTTATTACGCCGTCTACTATGTTTGACGCACTGAAGCTGCCTATCTTGTCGTAGTTGCCTATCTGAGCGACGGCGGCGACGATTACACGGAACATGATGAGCGTGCTTTGTCTCATGAAGCCGTCGTCAAGCAGCTTGTCGCTCGTCTGTCTTAGGTACGCTTCAAGCAGATCCGTCAGCTTCTTGAATTTGCCGAGCAGGAACGACACCTTAGTCAGTCCGCGCACAGGTACGGGAGTGTATTCGCCATTTATCATTTTGTTGAATTTGTCGCAGGAGGGGAAACGCAGGAGTATGTCGCTCTCGTCCGTGCCGTCGGTCAGTCTGCATCTTCCGCCTACAAAATTCAGCGTGGCGTGAGGACCGTCCTTTACCGCAAATCCGATTGAACAGCTTGCTCTGCCGAGAATTGCGCCGGCTTCTGTGGCAATGTCGCAAAGTGCGGTAAGACCGCCGAGTATGGCGTACATATTTATATAGGCGAGGGTTCTTTCGTCAGTTGTCGAAGTCATTTTCATCACCGAGCCTTTCTTTAATTTCGGTATTTTCTTTAAAAATTTCATGTTTTTTATGGATACTCTTAATAATAACCTTAAATCATAGGCTTCTCAGTCTTACGCTTATCTCTCCCGAGTCAAGGAGCAGCGTTTCGTTGTCGGAGCAAACTATTAGTCCGCCGTGCTTGTCTATGCCGAGAGCGACGCCGTGCCTTGTCTCTCCGTTTCGGGTAAAGGTTATCTCACGACCTATCACAACGGAGCGCGCGGTGTATTCGTCGGAGTACAGGCTGAAGTCAAAGCTCTTGTCCCGCATGGAGATAAGCTCCCGCGCAATTCCCGCGCACAGCTCTTCTCTGGAAGCCGCAGAACCAAGCTCCGAGAGGGAAGTGCATTCCACGGAAGAAGATGGAACGACAGGGGTCGAGAGCACGTTTATGCCTATGCCTATCACGAGGTATTCCGATATTCCGCGCGAGTAGTCGTTCACCGCTTCCGTGAGTATTCCGCAGAGCTTTTTTCCGCCGGCGTAGATATCGTTCACCCATTTTATTCTCGTGTCAATTCCGCAGACGTTTTTTATTGCACGGGATACCGCAACAGCCGAGCATGAAGTCGCGCCGACCGCTGTCGTTATGGGCATACCGCACCGCAGAAGCAGAGTCATGTAAAGCCCGCCTTCGGGTGAAGAAAAGCTCTTGCCCTGCCGTCCGCGCCCTCCCGTCTGCTTCTCCGAGGTTATCAGAGTGTCCGCAGGAGATGAATCTATCATTTCCTTCGCGTCGTTGTTCGTCGAGCCGGTCAGCTCCTTTGTTACGACCTTCACGCCGGGGAGTTTTTTTTCGAGCACAGTTTTGTCAAGCATAGGGCTACCATATAAATTAATGTAAATAAAAGTTTAGTATAAGGTAATTTTATCAGATTGAGCGGGAGTTGTCAACGGCGGAGAACTTAATTTAACGATATTATAATATAAAGCTCGGTTTTTTGTTCGGATTGCACCGAGAATACGCGCATTTCGGCATTATGTTACCCATATGTAACTTCATTTTCGTTCTATCGTAATTTTTTTGTGAAAACGGTTGATTAAATCGGGAAATTGTGGTATATTAATACTGTGAAAAAATAATTCTATATTTCAAACAAAGAGGTAGAATATGACTTACAACAAGAAATCCGTTGAGGATATCGACGTAAAGGGCAAAAGAGTCCTTGTAAGATGCGACTTTAACGTTCCGGTAAAAGACGGCGTTATCACAGACGCAAAGAGAATTGACGGCGCTCTCCCCACAATCAAGTATCTCATGGAGCACGGCGCAAAGATTATCCTCTGCTCTCACATGGGCAGACCTCACAACGTGCTTGACGAAAAGGTTTCCCTCAATAAGAAGGAAAAGGCTAAAATCGAAGCTCTTCCCGAAGCTGAACAGGCTGCCGCTAAAGAAGCTGCTCTTGAAAAGGCTAAGAAGGACCGCACAAGCCTCTCCCTCAAGATTATCGCTGAAGCTCTCAACGAAAGAGGCGTACCCGCAGTTCTCGCTCCCGATGTAGTAGGTGAGAAGACTCACGAAATGGCAATGAACCTCAAGGAAGGCGAAGTTCTCCTTCTCGAAAATGTTCGTTTCCACGCAGCAGAAGAGAAGAACGACCCCGCATTCTCCGAAAAGCTCGCTTCCATGGCTGAAATCTATGTAAACGACGCGTTCGGTACAGCACACAGAGCACACTCCTCCACAGCAGGCGTTGCAGCATACCTCCCCGCAGTCTGCGGCTTCCTCATTCAGAAGGAAATCACAATCATGGGTCAGGCGCTGAACGATCCTAAGAGACCCTTCGTTGCTATTCTCGGCGGCGCTAAGGTTTCCGATAAAATCGGCGTTATCAACAACCTCATCGACAAGGTTGACGTTCTCATAATCGGCGGCGGTATGGCATACACATTCTTCCGCTCCATGGGCAACTCCATCGGCACATCCATCTGCGAAGAGGACAAGCTTGACGTAGCTCGCGAAACCATGAAGAAGGCAAGAGAAAAGGGCGTTGCATTCCTTCTCCCCGTAGACAACGTTATCGGTCGTGAATACAAGGAAGACACAACCTTCATGAGAATTTACTCCGATTCTATCCCGGACGGCTGGATGGGTCTTGATATCGGCGAAAAGACTCAGGAGCTCTTCTCCAAGACTATCACAGGCGCAGGCACTGTTGTTTGGAACGGACCTATGGGCGTATCCGAATGGGAAAACTTCGCGTCCGGCACAAAGGCTGTTGCTAAGGCTGTTGCCGAATCCGGCGCTATCTCCATCATCGGCGGCGGTGACTCTGCGGCTGCTGTTGAACAGCTCGGTTATGCTGACAAGATGACTCACATTTCCACAGGCGGCGGCGCATCCCTCGAATTCCTCGAAGGTCTTGAACTTCCCGGTATCGCTTGCCTCCTCGATAAATAATCAAATACTGTAACAGAAGGCGAATAATAATGAAAAAAGAATCCCGTAAGGTTATCATTGCCGGTAACTGGAAAATGAATATGACTCCCTCCGCTGCAAAGACCGCTGTAGAAGAAACCGCTCGTCTTACAGAGGAAAAGAACGGCTGCGAAGTAGTTCTCTGCGTACCGTTCGTTGATATCGCAAACGCTGTAGAAGCTGCAAAGGGCACTCAGGTTAAAATCGGCGCACAGAACGTTCACTTCGAGAAGAAGGGCGCGTTTACCGGCGAAATTTCCGCTGATATGCTCAACGAATGCGGCGTAGAATACGTTATCATCGGTCACTCCGAAAGAAGACAGTACTTCGGCGAAACAGACACTACAGTTAACAAGAGAACCCGTGCCGCTCTTGACGCAGGTCTTAAGGTTATACTCTGCCTTGGTGAAGTTCTCGAACAGCGTCAGGCAGGCATCACAGACGAAATCGTTTCCATGCAGACAAAGCTCGACCTCGCCGGCATTCCCGCTGAGCAGATGAAGAACGTTGTCATCGCATACGAACCCGTTTGGGCTATCGGTACAGGTCTCACCGCTACTCCGGAGCAGGCTGAAGAGGTATGCGCTCTCATCCGTAAGACTGTCGCAGGTCTTTACTCCGATGAAGTTGCCGAAGCTCTCACCATCCAGTACGGCGGAAGCATGAATGACGGCAATGCGGCTGAACTTCTCTCCAAGCTCGATGTTGACGGCGGTCTTATCGGCGGTGCGTCACTCGTTCCCGAAAAGTTCGCGAAAATCGTTGACGCCGCTCAGGCATAACGACATTATTTAACAGAATATTGCAGATACAGTTTAACTGTTTCTGCGGCGGGCGTGGTAACTGAATCATATCACGTCCGCTTTTGTTTTTGAAAGGAACATGACATGACAAAAACTGTTCTTATAGGATGCGGAAACAGCGGCAGAAAAATCGCGGTTTCCGGCATAGATATCGTCGGATTTTGCGATTTGAGCATAGACAGAGCGGAAGAGCTTGCGAAAAAGTACGGCGGGGAAGCATACTCGGACTACAGAAAAATGATCGCCGAAAAAACTCCCGACGCGGCTTTTGTCTGCACTCCGCCGTACTGCACGGATGAAATTCTCATGTGCGCAGTCCATAGCGGAATCAGCTTCATGACGGAGACGCCGGTGACAAGACAAGACGGAAAAGGCAAAGATATTGCAGAAAAAATCCGCGAAAATGGGATCACCGCCGCGGTATACAGTGAGCTGTACTACTCACGTCTCATGCGCGTCATCAGGGGATTTTGCAAAAAATATCAGGTCGTTCAAGCAGATGCAGAGATAATAACCCCGCCGCCAGCAGAATTCTGGAAAAGAGACGGTGATCTCTCCGGAGGTATCCTCACCGAAAAGGGAACGGACATACTGTGGACAGCGCTGAACCTGTTCGGAGAAATAAAAAACGTCAGTGCAGTATCAAGTCGCGGCTTTGTCACCGGAATTGCCGACTACAGCACGGACGACTGCTTCAGCGCTGTGATAACGTTCTCGAAAAATACGATACTGAACCTCACCCTCGGCAGCTACGGTACTGCGGATGACGGATTAAAGCTGAGACTGTACGCATACGGAAAGCGGCTTGAATTCTCCGGCGGTGAGATTAGAGTATACGGCGAGACATTTGACCCCGGTAAAACGAAGAAAATGCTCCACGCGGGCGAAGAAATTCCCGATGAAGTGTGCGCCGACTGCCTTGTGTACAGAAACGACGACATTACACCCGCGAGAGCTTTTATAAATGCGCTTGAGAGCGGAAAGACGGACTCACTCGAGAGCTACGAGGACGGACTGCGCGTGACTGAGCTTGTGCGTGAGATTAACAGTAAAACGGTGCGTGTCTGATGAAATTTCTTCATACATCAGATCTCCATATCGGGCTGAGACTGTGCGAGCAGCCCATGAACGACGAGATTGCGTACCTGCTTGACGAAATCGCGGAGATTGCAGTTCGGGAAGGCTGTCAGGCTGTAGTCATAGCGGGAGACATTTACGACAGGTCAAATCCCGCGCCCGATTCTGTAAAGCTGTTTGACGGTTTTGTCTCGAATCTTGTTAAAAAAGGACTTTCCGTAATCGGAATCAGCGGAAACCACGACTCGGCGGAGCGCATAGGCTGTTTTTCCGAGATTCTGCAAAGCGCTGGAGTTTATTTTTCTCCTGCGTTTAACGGCAGCACGATGACGGCGACGCTGACTGATGAGTTCGGAGAGGTGAACTTTATCCTTCTCCCGTTTGTACGTCCGTCCGTGTGTTCCGCGTATTCGGGAGAGGATATTTCCACCTACACCGAGGCTGTGCGATATCAGCTGAGCCTTGCGGGATCGGACAAAACCAAACGCAATGTGGTCGTAGCTCACGGATATACCGGAAAAAATGCCGAAAACGCCGACGATGAAGAAGCCGGAGGAACGGGATTTATTCTGCCTGACGTGTTTGATGGGTACGATTACACCGCCCTCGGACATCTTCACACCGCGCACAAGTCAGGTGAGAGCGCATGGTATTCCGGCTCGCCTGTACGGTGTTCGTTTGCGGAGACGGAGAGTGAAAAGGTCGTGAATATCGTAACTCTCGGCGAAAAAGGCTCGGTAGAGGTAGAAAAAGTTCCGCTCCACCCGATGCACGAGACGTGGGAGCTCAGGGGAACATACGACGAGCTGACCTCTCTTGAAACAAGGCGTACTGTGGGAGAGGGGGACTACATCAAGGCGGTTCTGACGGACGAGGACGACATACCGGACGCCGTAATGAAGCTGAGGATAATCTACCCGAACCTGCTTCTTCTGTCGTATGACAACAAGAGAACACGCGTGGGAGAAGACGTGATAAGCGAAAGGCTGACAGACTCGCTGAAGCCGGAGGAGGTTTTCGCGGAGCTGTACGAAACGCAGAACGGAAGCGCTCCGACGGACGAAATAATGAAGGCAGTGCGCGATATGTTTTCGGAGGTGGGAGAGACATGAGACCGCTGAAATTAACTATGCAGGCGTTCGGACCGTATTCCGAGAAAATCACGCTTGACATGACAAAGCTCGACGGACTGTATCTCATCTGCGGGGACACAGGCGCGGGAAAAACCATGCTCTTTGACGCCATGACCTACGCACTGTACGGATGCGCAAGCGGTGAGAGCAGAAGCGACGTTATGTTCCGCAGTAAATTCGCAAAGCCCGACGACATGACCTACGCGGAGCTTGAATTTGAAAACGGCGGCAAAAAATACACCGTATATCGCGAGGTCGGCAGGGAAAAGCTGAAGCGCGGAGGGGACAGAACGTTTGTAAAATCAACGGAAGCGCATATCGTGATGCCGGACGGAAGCGTTGTCAGCCGTCCGAGTGAAGTAAATGAAGCGGTGAGGGGCATCATCGGACTTGACGAATTGCGATTCAGACGGACGGTCATGATAGCGCAGGGAGAGTTCAGAAAGCTCCTTCTCGCCGAGACTAAGGACAGAATAGAGGTGCTGAGACAGATTTTCGCGACCGAGGTGTTTGAAAATTTCTCCGTGAAAGCGAAGGAAAAAGCGTCGGAAGCGAAAAACAAGCACGCCTTTCTCGCCGAGAGCACGGACAAATACGCCGCTATGCTTGAACCGATATCGGAAAACATCGCAAGGATGGTGTCGGGCGGTGTGCGATATGCCGACAGAAAAGAGCTGAAATGTGCGCTTGCAGAGGAGCTTGAGACTGAGAAAAAGGTAGTCACGCGGCTGAAAGCTCTGGGCGAGGAATGCGAAAAGCGCAAGAAAGAGTACCTCGTTAAGCTGAACAAAGCCGAGAGCGACAGGCAGACCGAAGAAAAGCTGACTCTTGCCGAAAATAAGCTGAAAAAGAGCGAAAACGAGCTGAAATCCGCCGAGAACAACGCGAAAATGGCGACAGAACACAGACAAAACGCCGCACGTCTCCGCGAAGAGGTCATAAAAAACAGCGCGGTGGTCGAAAAGCTAAGAGAGAGGGATTCGCTCCTGCTTGAGACAAAAAAGCTGCAAAACGGGCGGAAATACAGCGAAAAAGAGTACGAAACCGCCGCAAAACAGCTCTGTGAAACAGAAAAAAACATAGAAGAAACAAGCGCAGGAATAAAGGAAAAGCGTGAGAAAACCTCCATAATCCCGGAGAGAACCGCAAAAATGCAGGAGCTTGCCGCATACGAGAAGCAGCTCGATTCTCTTTCCGCAAAGATAAGCGAATACGACTCCGCCGAGAAAATCACTGCGCTGTGCGAAAAGCGGTATCTCTCAAAGCGGGAGGAAAGCATGAAGCTCTCAAAGGAATACGCCGCCGCCTCGCAGTCTTACTTTGACTCGATAGCCGGAATTTTAGCAGCCGAGCTTACCGACGGAAAGGCTTGTCCCGTGTGTGGCTCCATTGTTCATCCGACACACGCAAAGCTCGGGGATAACGCCGTAACACGTGAACAGCTCGACAAAATCAAAGCAAGGTGGGACAGCGTGAACAGCTCCCTTGAAGAATACGCGCGCGACCTCGGAGAAAACAAAGCCGTACTTGACGGGATAGTGAAGCTGATTTCCGAAAGCGAATTTTTTACAGTAGAAATTTCCTCTACAAAAGCAAAGGTTGACGAAGCCGCACGGGAAAACAGAGCAGACATCGGCAAAATCAAAAGCGAGATAGAGGAATTAAAAAAACTCGCGGACTCCATACCGTCGGACGAGGCAATGCTTGAAACACTCTGGAGTAAGCTCGAGAAGAACAAAAAGCTGTGCGAAGAGAAAAAAGCTGAAACTGCGCGGCTGTCGCTTCTCGTGGAGGAAAAGACGAAGACAGCGTGCGAAATGAGCGAAAAACTGCCGAATATATCAGCCGATGAGCTTGAAAAACGCAACAGAGACACGGCAAAACGCGCGGATTTACTTGAAAAGTCAGCAAATGAAGCCGAAAACGCCATGAAAACAGCTGAGATTGCATATGAAGCCGCGTCGGTGGAAAAAGCTACTCTTGAAAGCCAGCTCGGAGACAGCACCGCAGAAAGCTATGACGAGTTCAAGGCGGAATACGGCAGGTACGAGGAAAAAAGCGCGGGTATAATGAGTGAGCTTATCGCAAAAACCGCGGCATACGAGAAAAACAAAAGCGCCGCCGAAAAATTGCTTACGGAACTGGACAAACTGGACGAAGCCGAGCGAGACGTCATGCTGTACACGGTGATATCGAACACTGCAAACGGAGCGGTGAACGGCAAGGAGAAGATAACAATCGAAGCGTTCTGGCAGATGCGGCTGTTCGACAGGATAATACGGCGCGCCAACGTAAGGCTTATGAAGATGAGCGACGGAAGGTACGAGCTTGTGCGGAGGACTGACATAGGACTTCAGCGCAACCGCGGGCTTGACCTTGACATAAAAGATCACTGGAACGGAAAGGTGCGCGACGTGAAATCTCTCTCCGGCGGCGAGTCTTTTATGGCGTCCCTTGCACTCTCCCTTGCGCTCTCGGACGAAACGGAAGCGGAAGCCGGAGGAATACATATCGATTCTATGTTCATTGACGAGGGCTTTGGTTCGCTTGATACGGAATCCCTTGACAACGCGCTGTCCGTTCTCTCGTCTCAGGCAGGCGGTCGCTCAATCGGCATTATCTCCCATGTGGACGCGCTGAAAGAGAAGATTGACAAAAAAATCGTCGTGAAAAAAGGACCTCTCACAAGCACGGCTGAGGTTAAATTATGATATTCACACCGGATTTGTTGACTTTCGTTTGTCCGTGTGATAAAATTGCAATATGTACTTCCGAGAAAAGAGGGTTTGAAGCTGAAAAACAACAACAGAAAAGGCTCGTTCCTTGAGAGCGCGTTCATACTCACCATATCAACCGCGTTTGTCAAGCTCGCCGGACTTCTCTTTACAATTCCGATATCGAATATGCTCGGCGGAGAGGGAATGGGATATTTCTACGCGGCTTACGATATTTATAATATGCTTGCCGTGCTTGCGTCTGCGGGTCTTCCGGTCGCGGTTTCAAGAATGATCAGCGAAACTCTCGTTGCGGGTAACACGGACGAGGCGGAGCGGATATACAAGGTCTCGACAAGAATATTCACGATAATCGGTGCGGGGATAGCATTCGCCATGTTCTTCGGAGCTGACGTTTTCGCCGCCATAATAAAAAGTCCCAACTCGGGTATGTCCATAAGAGTTCTCGCGGTGACTGCATTCTGCGCGTTCGTTATGTCCTCTCTCAGAGGGTATTTCCAAGGGCATTCCATCATGACGTACACCGCAGTCTCGCAGGTCATTGAGGCACTGTCAAAGCTGATTCTCGGATGTGCGCTCGCGTATGTGCTTCTCAGGACGGAGCTTGCGTATGTGGGAGGCTCGGCGGGCGCTATCATGGGCGTGTCTGTCGGCGCGGTTTTGTCAGTGACATATCTCCTCATCAGCAAGAGAAGATTCTCGAAGAGCGAAAAGCCGTCGGGTATGCCTGTGCGCGGCGACAAAGCTATCGTTAAGGAGCTGTTCCGCATAGCAATTCCCGTGTCCATCGGCGCGTCAGTCATGAGCCTTGTCAACCTCATCGACACAACGGTCATCATGCGCGTGCTTCAGGACGGACTCGGCTACACATACGAGAGGGCAAACTGGCTGTACGGTGTGTTCGGCAACGCGAAGAAGATATTCAACTTCCCCTCGGCGTTCATCATCCCGTTCACCGTCAGCATTCTTCCCGTACTCACCGCGGCATATACGGCGAAGGATAAGGATGGAGTGGCGAAGAACCTCACTAACTGCTTCAAATACGCCATGCTGCTCGCTCTCCCCGCGGGAATAGGCATAACAATCCTCGCTGAGCCGATAATGCACATAATCTATTTTAGAACTCCCGATGAAGCAAACGCAGGAGCGCCGATTCTCGCAGTGTTCGGAATAGCGGTGATACTTTACGCCGTAGTCACGATAAGCGGAGCAATACTCCAGTCGTTCGGGCAGGTGGGCAAGCCTCTCATAAGCCTCTGCGTCGGAGGAGTGATAAAGTGCGTGCTCAATGCGTTCCTTGTCGGTATTGCGTCGGTGAACATCTTGGGCGCGCCTATTGCCACGTGCGTCTGCTATGCCGTCATGACAGTGATGAACCTGTGCTTCCTCAAAAAATACATGACAGGATGCCGCGCTATCGTTACAAATACGCTGAAAATCGCGGGAGCTTCCGTTGTAATGGGCGTGTTTGCGTATCTTGTGTGCAGTCCGCTGTCAGCTATGCTCGGAGTAAGAAAAGGCGGACTTATCGCAATAATTCTCGCGGCGGCAGTTTACGTTATACTTGTGGTATTGTTTAAGATAATCACGATAAAAGAAATAAAATCAGTTTTTAGAAAGGGCAAGAAATGAGATTTGACATCAGAGAAACAGCGGCGGAAAGAGTTATCCTCTGTGCTCACCGCGGTATATGGGGCGGAAATATCCCCTGCAACAACATGACAGCATACGACATTGCCGTTCGTGAAGGCGCGGATATGGTCGAGATAGACGTGACAAAATGCGCAGACGGCGAGCTTTTCATCTTCCACCCCGGAATGGAGAAGAGACACCTCGGCATGGACGTGCATATCGAGCAGATGACGGCGGATGAAGTGAGAAAGCTCCGACTTTGCAACTACGACGGCGCACCGACCGAGATTGGACTGTCGACACTTGACGAAGTTCTTGAACATCTCAAAGGACGCTGCTACATCAACATCGACAAGTTCGGCGACAATCCCGCTGAGATAATCGAAACGGTGAAGCGCCACGACATGAAGGAGCAGATAATACTGAAATGCGCTCCGAAGAAGGAACAGTTTGCCGTGATTGAAAAGTACGCGCCCGACATCCAGTTCCTTCCGGTAATCTCAAAGGACAACGGATGCCACGAGATGCTGAGCCATATGAACATAAACTACATCGGCGCGGAGCTTCTCTTCACAACCGAAAATGATGAAACAGCTTCGGAGGAATACCGCGAAATGCTCAAAAAAGCCGGAAAGCTCTGCTGGGTAAACACGATAGTTTACAACTACAAGGCAGTCCTTGCGGCACATCACTCGGACGACACCGCCATGGCAGGAGATCCCGAATTCGGATGGGGATGGTGCGCGGACAGATTCGACATAATCCAGACCGACTGGATATCGAACTGCGACAGATTCCTCCGCGACACGGGAAGAAGATTTAGGAAATAATAAGAAAGGAATATTAAGAAAGGAATATATAAAATGAGAAACAGAAACGAAATACCCGCTGAACTCAAGTGGGATTTTACGCACATTTTTAAGACAAAGGAAGACTGGGAAAAGGCTTATTCCGAGGTGGAGAGCGAAATTTCCGCACTTTCCGCACTCAAGGGAACACTCGGCGAGAGCGCGGATTCGCTTGCAAAGGCATACGATACTCTCTTCGGATTCTACGAAAAGTTTGAACCCGTTGCAGACTACGCTTTCCTGAAAAAGACAATCGACGGCGGCGACAGTGAAGCTCAGGCAATGGGAGACCGCGTAAATATGCTCGAAGTAAAGGCAAGCTCAGCGGCAGCATTCTTTGATCCCGAGCTCATGGAAATTCCCGAGGAAAAGCTCGCGGAGTTCATGAAGTCCGATAAGATGAAGAAGTACGCCCACATCGTAGAGGACGCCACCAGACTCAGAGCGCACGTTCTCGACGAAAAGAGCGAGGGCATTCTTGCCATGATGGGTAAGATTACAGGCACACCCTCCGACGCTTACGGTATGTTCACCGATGTTGAGATGCAGCTCCCGAAGATTAAGGATTCAAACGGCAAGGAATACGAGCTGAGCAGCGGCAACTTCACCGTAATGCGCGAGTCCTCCGACAGAGCTCTCCGTGAAAACGCGTTTGAAGCAATGTTCGGAACATACGGCAAGTACATCAACACCATAGCTTGTCTCTACAGCGGCAGCGTTAAGCAGGACAACGTGTTCGCTCAGATTAGAGGCTACAAGTCCGCTCGCGAGGCTTCTCTTGCAGGCTCCAACGTTCCCGAAGCCGTATATGACGCACTTGTCGAAGCAATCCACGCCTCCATTCCCACGATGAGCAAGTATCTGAAGCTCAGAAAGAAGGCTCTCGGACTTGAAAAGCTCGACGTTTACGACCTGTACACTCCCATGGTAGCCGATATCGAATATCCCATGCCCTACGAAAAGGCTTGCGAAATCGTTATCGAAGCTGTCGCACCTCTCGGAAAGGATTATCAGGATGTTATCCGCCGCGCAATAAACGAAAACTGGATTGACGTTTACGAAACTCCCGGCAAGGAATCCGGCGCGTTCTCGGCAGGCGTATACGGCGTTCATCCCTTCGTAAAGCTCAACTACTCCGACGGACTTGACGACGCTTTCACACTCGCTCATGAGCTTGGACACGCTATGCACTCCTACCTCTCCTCCGCGACACAGGACTACGCTAACCACGACTACAGACTTCTCGTAGCAGAGGTAGCTTCAACCTGCAACGAAGTCCTTCTCACAAAGTATCTCTTAAAGACCGAGACTGACACAAAGCGCAGAGCATATATTCTGAATCACTTCCTCGAAGGCTTCCGTACAACAGTGTTCCGCCAGACCCTGTTCGCTGAATTTGAGCATAAGGCGCACGCACTTGAAGCTGCCGGAACTCCCATCAACGCAGAGTGCCTTAACGAAGTCTATGCCGAGCTTGTTAAGCAGTACTATCCCGACGCAGAATTCCGCGACACGCTGAAGTATGAGTGGTCGTACATCCCGCACTTCTACAGAGCTTACTACGTTTACCAGTACGCTACCGGCTTCTCGTCCGCTGTTGCCATTGCTTCCGGCATAATAGAGAGCGGAGACGCTTCAAACTACCTCAAGTTCCTCACAACGGGCGGTTCGGACTATCCGCTGAACGAGCTGAAGATAGCCGGAGTTGACCTCACATCTCCCGAGGTTGTTGAAAACGCAATGAAGGTGTTCGACGAAACAATAGACGAGCTTGACGCTATTCTTTAAGCAATAATTCGATAAGCAAAGAAAAAACTCCAATGCAGTGAAGCGCAAAGGAGTTTTTTGCTGTCGGAAAACCGAATCAATATACAACAGCGTCGCCTGCGGTGAAGCCTTCAAGTTAGTTTTCCTTCACCTGGATACATACGTATGTGACGTCGGAGTCGGCGGATGCGGAGAACTGTCTCTTAGCGGCGGGAGCAACTCTCAGCCAGTCTCCTGCGGTGAGCTTGACCTTTTCTCCGTCGATTACAGCCTTGCCTTCGCCCGAGATTATGCCGTATATCTCTTCGTTGTGCTTGTGAGAATGAATGAACGGTACGCCTGCGCCTGCGGGAAGACGGTTTATGCTGACCTCAGCGCCTGTGAGTGAGAGCTTGTCATGGAGCTCGACGCGTGCTTCGTTTCCGATATTTGTGATAGTGTAGTTAGCCATTTTAATGGACCTCCGATATATTTTTAGCAATCCCCTTGCTTGACTATAGTATATCAGACTGCACACTCAAAAACAAGTACGCACTTTTTTATAACTGTACAAAACAAAAATAATGTGGTATAATGTATTCGAGGAGGTGACAAACCCAATGAAAACGAAAGATGAGCTTCCGGCTTGCCCTGTTGCTACCGCGGTGTCTCTTATCGGCGGGAAGTGGAAGCTGCTGATACTGCGCAATCTAAAATCCCGTCCGTGGAGATTCAACGAGCTTCAGCGCGACCTTGACGGAATATCGCAGAAGGTGCTGACGGACAGCCTGAGACAGATGATAGACGACGGACTTGCATACCGCCGGGATTATCACGAAATGCCGCCGCGTGTTGAATACGGTCTGACCGAGCTTGGCAAGGAGATGCTGCCGATTATAGACGCGCTCGCCGACTTCGGTAATTACTATAAATCCGTTGTCGGATAAAAATACAGCCCCCACAGAGAGAACTAATCTGCTCTTTCCGTGAGGGCTTTGCCTTTATTTCATGAGTCTTGAGAAGAGAATGGAGAACATCCGGTCGCGGTTTATGTGGTCGACGTGCTCAATTTCACCGCTGTACGCACCGAATGTGTACGAATAGTCGGGGTTCACATGGGGACGCGGAACGATGGATTCCGAGAAGCTGTCCGGCTCGATAACTCCGCATATCGTCGAGATGTCCCAGATAACGCGGCTCCACGATACGGCACCGTTCGGCTTGCATTCGGCTACATTGTCGCAGAGATAATCGCCAAGCTCGGAGTTTCCGCGGAGAAAATGCTCAAGCTCGTATATGTTCAGGATGAGATGGCTGACAACTCCGCCGCAGGGGAAGAGCAGGAAAGGCACGCCCGAGGCGAAGAGTGAGTTTGCGGCATTCACGTCTCCGTTCAGGTTGAATTCTCCTCCGCAGAACCACTTTGCGTTAGCTCCGAGCCAGATAACGGCGATTCTGTCCTTTATCTCGGGATGGAGAAGCACAGCGGACGCGACGTTTGTGATAGCTCCGATAGCAACAACATATGTCGTTTCGTTTGATTCCATTACGTGATGTGCAATAGCGTGAGCCGCCTCGCTGTCTACGGGAGTGCTTTCGTCGGGCATTCTCTCCGTAGAGCCGCGGTAGTACGGGGGTACTTTCGTTCCGTGCGACTTTGCCACAAGGGAAGTGCAGATTCCGATTTCGCGATAGCTTCTTTCCATGCCGTCCGCGAAGGAATTGCTCTTTTCGTTGTGGAAAGGTGCCGCCGTGACGCATACGAGGTTGATTCTGTCTTCGGCGAGCATTGACAGCGCAAGAGCGAACTGGTCGTCAATCTCGTTGTAGGTGTCGGTGTCAAGAATCACTCGTTTCACGCCGGGCTTTTTGAGTTCTTCCTTGATGTTCATGTAGGGTCCTCCTTAATATCGTAAGTCAAAGTATTTTCTCATGGTTTCGTTTGCGGTGGCTTTTCGGTCGCTGAAATATTCTTCGAGATTGTTTTTCGGAGCACAGTCGCGTATGAGCTGATAGGTAGCCTGCGCGATTGTCGGATAAGCATTGCCGAACGCAAAAGCAAAGTCAAACGCCGGTGTGTCGAGTATCATGTCGAGCATATTGACGCTTTCGTTGTCGCGGAGTATGTGCAGCATATTGTAGTTGACGTATTCGTCGTAGATGTATCCGTATGAAGCGGCGTTGAGGTATGACAGTGTTATCGCGGCGAACTCTCCGTTGGTGTGATTCTTCGGAACGGCGAAAACAGCTTCGGTGTTGGCGATAAGCGTGCGGTATTCGTCCCGTTCTTCTTCCTTAGGCAGAGGGAGGATACCCCAGTCAGCGGCGGAATTTGTCATCCACGACATAACGTAAAGATAGTCGATGAGGAACGCCGACTCGCCTTTCGAGAAGATATTTACCGCACCCGCGCTAGAGTCAACAATTTTGTTCTCGTCATTGTACAAGGTGTACAGGTTGTTCATAGTCTTTTTGGTGTTTTTGAGGGTGTAGCCCACTACGGGAACACGTCTTATGCTTGCGCTTATGTAGTCGTTTCCGCTTGATTTGAACACAAGGTCGGGAAGGCGTGAGGCGGTGTTTTCGGCTGTGGTGGTGTAGTAGCTTTTGCCGGAGCTTTCGTTAAGGCTTTTGACTGATTCTACAAGCGTGAGATATTCGTCCCAAGTCCATGCTCCGCTCTCAGCTGAGGAATATATCGCGCCGACGTCAGCTCCTGCCTCGGAAAGCACGGATTTATTCATGTATACCGCCGAAAATGACGATGGTGAGATTGAAGCGTCGCCTGCCACACCGTAGGTTGAATATCCGCCAGAGGTCATGTCTGAGGACATAGCGTTGAAGTACGGCTTGTCAATGTCAAAAAACGGCAGAGTGCGCATATTCATGAGAGTGTCCGCCATTCTGAACGAGCCTACCGTGTATATCGGGAGCATCAAAAGGTCGGTGTAGTACGAGTCGGAGGCAATGGCGTTTTTCAGCTCCGCAAGCATGGTATCGCTGTCGGCAACAGTCGTAATGAGCGTGATGTTCAGCTTTTCTTCCACCTCGGCGTTGCGTATCATTGCAAGACGTGAGACGGTGCTTTCGGTGTTCTCGGGGGAGATGAAGCTCTTGTCGGTCGTAGTGATGAAGAATACCGCGCCGTCGTAGTCTCTTTCGGGAAGCTCGGAGAGATACTGCTCGGAAAGAGCCTTTTTGTCGATGTCGGGGGTGTATTTCGTGTAGCTGCTGTCCTCTTCGGCGTGTGAGGTTTCGTTTGATTTTGTTTCCGAGGTCTCGCTTTCGCTTTCTTCCTCCTCGGACATATCGTTTACTATAATAAAGCCGCAGGAGGTCGACGAAAGCAGCAAAAGTGCAGACAAGGCAGCCGCGGCGAGTTTTTTCAGCGTCATTCTGGTAAATAACCTTACATCTAAAAATTATCTATGCAATTATACCATATTCGAGCAGTGTTTGCAATAGCGCAGTCGTTTCATAAAGGTTACATTTTTATGGAAAAAACAGCCTGCCGCTCATTTTCGGAGACAGCAAGCTGTTTTCACTTTATTCGGTTAGCTTATATCGTAAGACTTACGCCTTAAAAACCTCGAACATATTGATTCTGGTTGTGCGTCCGCGACCCTGTTCAGCCTTTGTGATGTAGAGTCTTACATAACGTGCTTCAACGGGAGCGAAGGAACGGTTGGTTGTGCTGTCGTGGTTATCCTTGACTTCATCGGCGCACTTCCATTCGTCGTTTTCGTTAACCTTGTACTCAAGTCTGAAGTCGCTTGTGTTGTAGCCTGCGGATTCCTGAACGCCTGCGTGCATTACGAACCATCCGCCTATCTTTGTAACTTCGCCGATGTCAGCTTCGAGCCAGTGTTCGCCGTTTTCGGATTCAGCGCACCACTTGGAGTTTTCGTCGCCGTTGAGAGCCTGAGCGCCGGTTTCTCTTTCGTTGAAGTCGCTGCTTGTCTTGCAGGGCTTGTTCAGAAGAACGTTTTCGCCGAGCTTTTCTGCCTTTACGCCGACAGTGATATCGTGATCGGGAACCTTAACAACAGCTTCGTTTTCGCATTCAGCGGTGATGTATTCGCAGTCCCAACCCTTGAAGAGCCAGCCGTTTGAGTAGCTGTCGGTCTTAACAACTGCCGCCTTGCCTTCTTCACGAGCGAGAACCTCACGAACGCTTCCGTCAAGTCCGAGAACTGTAACGTTGTGTACGGGAGCCTTTGCGTTGTCAACTCTGTCGTAGAGGGGAGCGAGAGGAGTTACGTCGTCGTTGCCGCGCTTTGTGAATGTAGCAGCCATTACAACGATGTCGCTGTCGTTCGGGAGTACAACTTCCTTCGCGCCTGTTACGGGGATAGCATACTTGAAGAGGTAAGCGAAGAGGTAGAGTCTGTCGCCGTCCTTGTCGTGAGTATGAGTGTAGTTAACTGCGATCTCGTCTCTCTTTACAAGAGGAGTTCTGCCGTTTACGAGCTGTTCCCATGCGCCGACGTCAGCCTTGAAGTCCTGGATTCCTACGGAAACAGTCTTGTCGTCAACGGAGAACTGTACAGTCTTGTCGCCGTGTGCGCTTGCCGCGAGGATGTAGAGTGTATCATAGTCTGCGGGAACTGCAATCTTCTGACCTTCGCAAACGAGAGCGTTATGAGCAACTGCGGGAGCAAGCTTGAAGGATACGCCGCCGGCAGTTACGTTCTCGGAGTAAAGCTCGGAAGGAATGGAGATACCGTCTGCAAAACCGCGGGAAGTTCTTGCGGAGTTGTATGTGGTAACGCGTCTTGTGAAGGGAAGCTTTACGTGAACTTCTTCGCTTGTCTCAGCCTTCTTTGCGGGAGCGGCGAGAGTAACAGCGAAGGTCTTAACAGCGTAAGGAGTGAGAGTGAAGGAGAACTTGTCGCCGTCGAATGCTGCGGGAGCGATTTCGTCTTCATATCCGTTTGTTTCGGTAACGGAGGTGAGCTTGCCGAGGAACTTCAGCGTGCAGTTTTCGCTGCCCTTGCCGGAGGTTTCCTGAACTCTTATGATGATTCTGTCGCCCTTTTCTTCCTTCTTGACAGCGCGGACTACTACATTGTCGTCGCTTACGGATACGAGGGAGATTTCCTTGCCCTCACCTGCGTGCTTGGAGGCGGTGAACGGCATCATGGGCTGGTTGAGCTCTGCGGCTTCCTTGGTTGTGCCGTCTCTGAAGCCCTTGTGACCCGCGATGGAATATGTGAAGATGTTCAGACCCATATCCTGCCAGTCCTGACCGGATTCGTTCATGAACTTTCCGAGAGGTGTGTGGATGAGTGTGAGTCTGAGAGTGTTGTTGTTCGGCTTGTCCATACCGTACTTGCAGTCGTTCATGATAGATACGCCGTAGCTGCCGTCTTCTGCTGTGAGGTCAGCCCACTGATGAGTGCAGTGCTGATAGTACGGGAAGGAGTCTGTGTTTCCGCTTTCGATAGCGCCGAGACCGAGGTCGAATACGGCATTGGGGTTCGATACTGTGAGCGGGAACGCTGCTCTGAGGTTGGACTTGCGCTGGAACCAGTCGACTACGTTTGCAACGTCAACTCTTTCGCCGCCGTCGCAGAGGGAGATTGTCTGCTCGAATGTGGAGCCTTCAAACTTTCTTGTTACCTTGAGAGCTACAACAGCGGGACCGTTGTCTGCGATTTCAACCTTAACGTTATCCTTGACAACAGCGGGTTCTACAAGCGCGTCGTCCCATACGAGTTCCCATGAAGGCCAGTTTGTGCTCTTATCGGGACCGATTTCAAGCTTTGCGGGAGATGCGAGAAGCTCAAAGTTTCCGTTTGCCTTGTCTACGATGCTTGCGATGTCGCCGTCTTCGTTCACAGTAACGATGTATCTCTGGTTCTCGAGCTTATTAGCAGTTACGGAAATGCCGGTCTTAACCTGACATTCGGTTTCGCTTTCACGAACGTCGAATACTGTGCAGCTTACGGGAGCTACAGCAGCCTTGAACTTAACTACGGTTCTGCCGTTTTCCTTACCGAGCTGTGCGGGTACTTCGTTTCCGTGTGAGTCGAATACGCGGACGAAAGGTGTCTTTACGTCGATTTCAGCGGTAACAACGTCGTCTCTTGTGTATGAAACGGGGTTGTATACTACGACGGGTGTGCCTTCAACTCTTGTGTCGAGTGTGCCTACTACGCCGCCGACTGCGTTTGCAAGCTCGGATGCGAACATATTAAGCGCGATAACATAGTCGTTGTAGGTGAATACGTAAGCCGCTGCGATGGAGGTTCCCGGGAGGTCGTCATGGAACTGGTGCCAGAGGAATGTCTGCCATGCGGTGAGAAGTCTTTCAGCCGGATATTCTGACGCGCCGAGCCATGCGGAAAGAACTGCTGCTCTCTCTGCGGAGTCTGCAAGAAGCTCGTTTTTACGGTTCCATCTCTTGTTGATTGTGTGGGAAGTGAGAGCGCCCGAGCCGTGAGGAATGAGAAGCTCTCCGTTGTATGCGGGAAGGTTGTCAATCTCTTCCTTGGTGAGTTCGTTGAAGATCTGGTCGGTGGAGGAGGAGATAACCTTGTAAAGTCCGTTTGCGTTGTCCTCGATGGCTTCGTTTACCATGCGTGCTGAGGATTCCTTAGGAGATCCGCCGTAGTCGCCTGTGCCGTAGTACATAGCTCTGTAGGGAACGTGAGCGTACTTTTCGTTGTGTTCGATATCCTTGAGGAATTCTTCTCTCTTGTTTACGGGAGTAGTGTTGCCGTCGTTGTCGAAGTTGTATGTATAGTTGCCTTCAAGAAGGGAGCCGACAACGTAGTTTCCGTCCGGTCCTACCCACTTGCCGAGGTCCATACGGGGCTTGTCCTTGACCGGCATAGGCTTTGTTACCGTGCCGTCTTCGTTGATTACGGGACCGCCGACGCCCCATACGAGCTTCTGAGTGGAGAATCCGTTCAGACCCATGTGAGCTTCGATTGAAGGAAGAGCATATCTGAAGCCGAAGCAGTCTGTAAGGAAGATGTCCGTGCTCTTCTTGCCGAATTCCTTTTCGAAATAGCCGTTTCCGTAGAGTACCTGACGCATGAGGGCTTCGGATGAGGGAACGTTAACATCCATAGCGTCCCATGTGCTTCCGGATACCGTCCATCTGCCCTCTGCGATGTAGCCTTTCAGCTTTTCGTAAAGGTCGGGATAGTATTCCTTAGCAAGCTTATAACGGAACGCGCCCTCAAAGTTCATCTTATAGTGAGGGTATTTTTCGATAAGTTCAAAGTTTTTCTCAAGTGTGGATTTTACACAGTCGCGAATGGTGTCCTGAACAGTCCAGTTCCACTGGGTGTCAAGGTGAGCGTTGGAAACCACATAAAGTTTCTTTTCTTTTTCCATTATTATTGACCTCCGTAATAAATTACGCAATATTAACTTATAACACAATATTCGGGAAAAATCGTTGATGTTCTATTAACAATTCATGTACATTGTTGGAATTTCTCGCGGAATAACGATTTTCGTCGTTTTTAACAATACGGATATTATTAAAAATTTCGTTATTTTAAGGCGTCAGGCATTTTCTTCGCAGATTTTTCTTGCTACAAAGATACCGCTGGCGGATGCGTGGGAGAGGGAGTGAGTGATTCCGCTTCCGTCGCCTATCATGTACAGACCCTTGTAGCTGCTTTCAAGGTTTTCGTCAACCGATATTTCCATGTTGTAGAACTTGACTTCGACACCGTAGAGCAGAGTGTCGTCGTTAGCGCAGCCGGGAGCGATTTTATCAAGCTGGTATATCATCTCGATAATGCCGTCGAGAATACGCTTCGGGAGCACAAGACTGAGGTCGCCGGGAGTTGCGGAAAGGGTAGGAGTAACGAGGGATTCTTCGATTCTCTTTGCGTTGCTTCGTCTGCCACGTACAAGGTCGCCGAAACGCTGAACAATAACTCCGCCGCCGAGCATATTCGACAGTCTCGCGATGCTTTCCGCGTATCCGTTGCTGTCCTTGAAAGGCTCGGAGAAGTGCTTTGATACGAGAAGCGCGAAGTTTGTGTTGTCGGTGAGAAGGGAAGGATCTTCGTAGCTGTGTCCGTTTACCGTAACGATGCCGTTTGTGTTTTCGGTAACTACGATTCCGTGGGGATTCATGCAGAACGTTCTTACCGCGTCTTCGTAGTTTGCTGTGCGGTATACGATTTTACTTTCGTAAAGCTCATCGGTGAGGTGGGAGAATACAACTGACGGTATCTCAACTCTTACGCCGATGTCCACGCGGTTGGATTTTGTCTCAATGTCAAGCTCCTTGCAGATGTGCTCGACCCACTTGCTTCCGCTTCTTCCGACAGAGACGATGCAGTCCTTGCAGGTGTACTTGCTGCCGTTCTGACAGGTTATCTCATATCCGCCGTCAACTACGGAAAGGTCATCTACGGGAGTTTCAAAGAAGATGTCAACCTTGTCCTTCAGCTCGTTGTAAAGATTGGTCAGCAC
>Ga0129314_1000936_pt1 | contig 24580 bp, 13 predicted proteins | sample O1111metagenome_FD_94431 | JGI IMG/M metagenome (GOLD analysis project Ga0129314, IMG submission 94431) | Orangutan individual fecal microbial communities from fecal samples from Wisconsin, USA - O1111 metagenome | ecosystem: Host-associated > Mammals > Digestive system > Large intestine > Fecal... | reverse complement strand
CCGGGCCAGTTCCGTCCGTTCGATTTCCTGAATTCGCTTCTCACTGAGAAATACCGTGCCGTGAATTTCCGGAAGCTGGGAAGTCACCGTGCGAAGCAGGGTGGATTTTCCCGCCCCGTTGGGTCCGATCAGGGCCAGGACTTCTCCGGGCTTCACCTGAAGGTTTACATTTTCCACGACGACCTTCCCGTCGTATCCCGCATCCAGGATGCGGGTCTTCAGCTCCGTACTCATACGCGTCCCCCCTTTCGCCGCACCATCATGGTGAGCACCACCGGCACCAGAAATACGGCCGTCACCGAGCTGATGCTCAGCTCCGTGGGTGCGAACAGGGTGCGGGCGATGCCGTCGCACATCAGAGTCACCACGCTTCCGCCCAGGAAACAGGCGGGAATCATCCGGATGGGTTCATCGGAACGGATCCATCCCCGAATCAAGTGGGGCACCGCGATTCCCACAAAGGAAATGGGGCCCGCAAAGGCGGTCACCACTCCGGAGAGCAGGCTGGAAATCAGAATCAGGGCGATGCGCAGCCCCCGGATGTTCACTCCCATGCTCCGGGCGTAGGTTTCCCCCAGCCGGTAGGCTCCCATGGGCTTGGACAGGAAGAAGGCCGAAAGAACTCCCAGCATAATCAAGGTGGCAGACAAGCGCACGCCGGACCATTGGATGCCCGACAGGCTGCCCATGGACCAGTTATGCAGGTTCACGATGTTGGAATCGTCCGCAAAGGTAACCACGAAATCCGTCACCGCGGAGCAGATGTAACCCACCATTACCCCGGCCACCACCAGCAGGGACATGTTCTTTATTTTTCCCGAAAGCAGCAATACGAATCCCATCACCAGCAGGGATCCCAGAAAGGCGGTCAGCGTCATTCCCAATGCGCTGAGGGTGATGCCCTTCCCCAGCAAAAAGACCATGGCCAGCGCCACCGTCAGCTTCGCCCCGGAGGAAATGCCCAGCACGTAGGGTCCGGCGATGGGGTTGGCGAAAAAGATCTGCAGCAGATATCCGGATATGGAAAGGGCGCCTCCCAGCAGGATTCCGGCGAGAATCCGCGGCAGGCGAATATTGTACACGATGTCATATGCGGTGCTCTCCCCGCTTCCCCGTAGGAGATGCCCGATTTCCCGGAGGGAGGTGGCGCTGCTCCCCAGGCAGAGATTCAGCACTGCCAGTAAAAACAGCAGAACGGCCAATCCCGCCAGAGCCGAAACGTACCTCGTCCCGGATGTTTTATCCCTTTTCACGCAGACTCCTTTCTGTTATTTCTTCAGTTTCTTCAGCACCTTGAGGGAACGGTCCTCCCCCTTCAGCACCTGATTCATATCTTCCATAAAATCCGCGGCTTTGGTGCTGTTCTGGAAGAATCCCGGCGGCAGGCAGTAGACCCGTCCTTCCCGAACCGCTTTGAATTTCTTCAGCAGCGGGGATTTCTTCTTCAGCTGCCCCACGGTGTCGATGGGTTCCTCGATGGTGCTGTTGTAGATCAGCACATCCGCACTCTTAGCGATGCGGTAAAAATCCTCCATCTGAATGTTCAAGGTGGACCGCATGGACTCCTCCGACGCCTTTTCCGCCGCCAGGTATTTCCCCCCGGACTGACGGATCATGGCGGAGAGGTAATCCCCCGATGCTCGTACCGTTGCGCTTCCGCCGGAGTTCACGGCGAACACCGCCACGGTTTTGCCGGTGCGCTCCTTCTCCGACACCTTGCGGACGCGGGCCGCTTCCTTTTCAAAAAAAGCTTCCGCGGCTTGGGATTTGCCGTACAGCGCTCCGTACAGCTTCACCCATTCCAGCCGGCCCAGCGGGCTCTTCTCGTAGCTGGACCGCTCCACCATCACCGGAATGCCCAGGGATTCCAGCTTCTCCTTCGCCGCCGGCGAATGGTAGATCATGGTATTTTCGATGGCCAGATCGCAGCCCTTTCCCCGAAGAAGCTCGTAGTCCGGGGCGCTGTACCGGCCGGCGTATTGAATCTTCCCGGACTGCACCATCTTGGCGATTCCCTTCACGTGCCATCCGCTTGCCCGGGTTCCCGTGTACCCTACGCCGGTCAAGCCGCCAACCTGACGGATGGGATCCATGGCCGCCGTGGACACCACATAGGTGTTCTGCAGCGGCAGCGACAGCGGCGTGATGTTCTTGGACAAATTCTTCGGCGCCTTCGCCCCTTCCGGAATCAGGAGAAACAGATCCTTGGCCCCCAAAGTGAGCAGGGTGTAGCTCTTTCCGTCCCTTTCATACCGGTCCAGGGTGAATTCCTTGGCCGCTTCCAGCTTCTCCCGGCCCCGGTACTTCAGGCCGGAAATTTCCGGCGCTTCGGTGATATCCCCCCGCTTCACCCCATCGGAGCCGGCAGTCTTTGCCTCGGCGGATTTGTTTTTGCCGGAGGACGCTCCCGGGGCGTGCACCGTAATCCGGTATTTAATCTCGTGAGGTTCGCTCATGGCGGTGGTGTCCCCGATTACCTCGAACGCTTCATCGTATTCCTCGAAGGGGATGGTAAAAACAGAATTCTCCCCCGCCTTCGCCTCGTTCATATACTTCCGACCGTCCACCACCATGTAGTCGTAGTAGGAGCTGCTCCACACCAGTCTCACCCGGTGCGCGCCGTTCTTCTCCGTAACGTCAGCAGGGGATTCCACGCTGGCGCGCCCGGAACCCCCTGTCATCGTCACTTCACAGGATTGTGCCTTCTCGCTGCCGGCACCGGACAAGCTGCATCCGGAAAGCATTGCGGCAAGAATCAGCAGAAGAACCAGCCCCCGAATTCCGGGAAACCCTCGTCTCAACTGCATCCTGTTCATCTCTATTTATCTTCTTTCACCGGGTTGGTGACCTTTACCTTGTGATCGTACCACTTTCCCTTTGTGCCAATCAGGGCGCAGTCGAATTCCTTGTCGATTTCCGGCACCGGAACATCGAAGGCATAGGCTTCTTCGGTGGTTCCGTCGTCGTACTTCACCTTCTCTGTCGTCGGCTGCAGCAGATCATCCTCATTCTTCTTCTTGGCTTCTGCCGCGGTTCCCGGATACAGGTTCACGATATGGGTGGAGGCCAGCGTCACGTGAATGGTCATCTTTCCGTCCTTTACCGTCAGGGTGCCCTTGCCGTCTTTGGTCTCATTTACGTGGAACATGCGGCTGTCCGTGGTGAACTCCGCGGTGTAGGTACCGTCCTCCAGGCCGGAGGAATTCTTGTCGGAGCCGCCGCAGGCTGCCAGGGTGAAAATCATGATGGCGGACAGCGCTGCAATCATCCATAACTTGCTTTTCTTTGTCATTTCAATTCTCTTCATTAATATATGGTTCTCCTCATTCTAATTTTCGATTCGACGCATGTGAATTATTGTAAATTTCAATACGGTTTATGCTACTTGTTCATGGCCTCCGCCACGTGTTTCACGTACAGCTGCTGCACGCTGTCGATCCGGCCCAGACCCTCAATCTGACAGGTGACGGATTTGAACGCACCGGATGCATCGAATTGGCTCTTCCAGGAATCTTCTTCCTCACCCGCCATATCGTTGTTGGCGTGATCGCCGGCTACTACCATCAGCGGACGGAGAATGACCTTCTTGTATCCGGCCTTCTTCACCTTTTTGATTACCGCTTCGGCGGATGTATCTTCCGGTTCTCCTTCTACCGTTCCGATAAATACGTTGGAATATCCCAGATCCTCCATCTGCTTCTGCATCTGGCTGTAGGAAATCTTTGCGGTGTGGGAGGTTCCGTGCCCCATGAACACGAACGCCGTGCCGGACGCTGCGGCATCCTCCGGGCTTCCGAATCCGGCTTTTTTTACCGCCTCCGCTGTAATGTACTGCGCAACGGCTGCCTTGTCGGCGTTTACGCTAGAAGCATCCTTGCCCACTTCACCCAGAAGCGGCTCCGCAACCTTGATGGATTTGATCTTGCCCTTATACTCTTTCACGGAATCCATCAGCTCGTCGTATTCCGCACCGTGCATCAGGTGGGTCGGCTGAATTACCAACTCTTTTACCTCGTTTCGTACCGCCCGCTCCAGCGCTTGATTCACGTTATCGATGCTCTCGCCGTCTCTGGCCAGCACGTGGTTGATGATGATCTGCGCGGTGAACGCCCGGCGAACGGACCAGTCCGGATACGCCTTCTGAATGGCCTTCTCCACGCCGCCTACATCCTTGGCACGGCTGTCGTTAAAGGAGGTTCCGAAGCTGACCACCAGGATTTCCTTGTCTCCAATCTTGTTCTCGTTCAGCGGATCGTCCTTGGACGCATCCCCCGTATCCTTGCCAAAATAATCCGGGTCCGCATTCTCTCCCTTGACCAGTTTCTTCTGGTCCTCAGTCAGCGCATCCCAGGCATCCTTGGCTTCTTTGCACTGCTTTTCCGTGTCTTCCGTCCAATTCTGCACATAGATGGCATCGATTTTCTCCGCCACTTCATCCGCCTTGTCCTGATCGGATTTGCCGCATCCCGTCAGTGCCAGCGCACAGGTTATTGCGGCCAGAAGCACCCACAGCATTTTCTTTTTCATCTTAAATCTCCCTTTCCTTCAATGATTTGGATACACAAAAAGGCTGCCGAACATGCAGCCCTTCCCTCCTCTGTCTCCGGTGGCGTTTTCAAAAGAACATACCGAAAAAGCCGCTCTTCAAAGCGTTTGTATTCCCTGCTTTGGAAGAGTGCTTCGCTGTTCTGCCCGGAATCGGATTCGAGTACCGCAAATCCCTATCCCCGACTCAGGCAGGTCTCCTGACTTCGATCATCGCTCCTCCGCTCTTCCCGGACTTTTCCAGTGATGCTGCGGATTCACTCCCTAACACAGTGACGGCTTCGCTCCGGATTCTCACCGGATTCCCTTTTCACCGGCCCCGGTTTCCCATTTGTATCGGAAACGGCCGGCACCTGAATCGCGTAAAACCTTTTTAAGTTATCTTTAAATTTATCACATACCAAAAAGGTTGTCAATTGGTTCATCCGCCTCTATGGCGTCAGCTCCTCTCCCTTCGCCGGGTGGTCGCCTTGACTTCTTTCTCTCGTTATATTATATTGATGAAAGTTAATTATGAATCTTTTAAGGAATTACTTTGGAGGGATAATATGAAAAAGATGAAAAAATTTTTACCGATTCTTCTCATCGCGCTGATTGCAATGTTCTCACTGAGCGCTTGCGGCAGCAAGTCCGAGAAGTCGAAAGAAGCGTCCGAGAAAGCAAGCACCGAGGCGACCGTCGATAAGGATGCCGGAACCGTATCTATCGACTGCGTGGTAAACGGTGCGGTAAAGAGCCCGAAGCACTGGTTCATCGTAAACAAGGACGGATCCATGGCAAAGAAGTCCATCCTGAACACCGCCGTAACCACCGATGATTTCTACAAGGCACTGACCGAAGTTGCCGGCGAGAAAGTTTGGAACGACACGGATACCGAGTTCGGCGAAGATCAGTCCATCGAGGACCTGCTGAAGGAAGGCACCGGCCACTCCGATTTCGCGAAGTTCAAGGTGACCGTTTCCTGGGGCGGCAAGGACTACGACCTGAAGGATGTCATCACCGATCCTACCTACAAGGGCAAGGCATATGACGGAAGCTACGAAATAGGATTCTCCGGAAACCTGGAAAACCAGCGCAGCGCAAAGACCGGATGCATCACCTGCTTCGGCGGATGCTACATGGGAATCACTTCCGGATTCGACACCCCGATGATGATCGAATACAAGCCGGCAAACCTTCCGGACGACGGCGAAACCGTAAAGGTTACCTATACCCTGGTAAAATAAGGGTTCACGAAGGGAAAGAATCCTGCATAGCCGCAGGATTGCAAATCAGGATTACAAATGCAGATAAAAATCGGGAGCTGTCCGCGGGCAACTCCCGATTTTTTTGATTTACCGGCTTTGCTATTGCAGCCGGGCGGGGAGCGGGGCTGCTGGGGCCTCCGGCACCAGGTTGGGCTATCGCCGGCGGAGGGTCCGGCGTCGGTGGGCGCCCGCCAGGCGGGGCCGGATGGGGGTGCCGGCCTGCTGGGGCCTCCGGCAAGTTGGGCGTGGTGCTTTACTCCCCGCTAACCCTTATTCCTTCGTCGCGAGGCACCACGCCTTTGGGGGCGGATGGGCTGACCGCCGGGTGGGCGTGGTGCTCCGTTCCCCGCTGACCCTTGTTCCTTCGTCGCGGGGCACCACGCCTTTGGGGTCGGATGGGTCTCCGGCAAGTTGGGCGTGGTGCTTTACTCCCCGCAAACCCTTGTTCCTTCGTCGTGGGGCACCACGTCTCTAGGGTCGGATGGGCTGCCCGCCGGGTGGGCGTGGTGCTTCACTCCCCGCTAACCCTTGTTCCTTCGTCGCGGGGCACCACGTCTCTAGGGTCGGATGGGCCTCCGGCAAGTTGGACGTGGTGCTTTACTCCCCGCAAACCCTTGTCCCTTCGTCACGGGGCACCACGTCTCTAGGGTCGGATGGGCCTCCGGCAAGTTGGGCGTGGTGCTCCGCTCCCCGCTAACCCTTGTTCCTTCGTTGCGGGGCACCACGTCTCTAGGGTCGGATGGGTCTCCGGCAAGTTGGACGTGGTGCTCCGCTCCCCGCTAACCCTTGTCCCTTCGTTGCGGGGCACCACGTCTCTAGGGTCGGATGGGCCTCCGGCAAGTTGGACGTGGTGCTCCGCTCCCCGCTAACCCTTGTTCCTTCGTCGCGAGGCACCACGTCTCTAGGGTCGGATGGGCCTCCGGCAAGTTGGGCGTGGTGCTTTACTCCCCGCAAGCCCTTGTTCCTTCGTCGTGGGGCACCACGTCTCTAGGGTCGGATGGGCTGACCGCCCGGCGCTTCCTAAAAAGTGCTGCATGAGCTCCTGTTTTTCTACTCCATGCATCAACCTCATTTTCAATGTTGATGCATGAACCCTCTTTTTTTCATCTCATGCATCACTCCAATCATTTCTACACTTCATTTCTTCTACTTTGACTTCACTTAAGTAAAAAAAGTGATGTACGAGTCCCGGTTTTCTATTTCCATGCATCACATACCTCCGGTTCCCCCAAGCATTTCATTCCAATCTACCCAACGGCCGCGAGGAAAAGTGATGCAGGAACCTCTTTTCGGAGCGTTCCTGCATCACTTTTCCACCACTTCCCGGCAAGCGGCCCGAATTAGAGGTGCGCCGAACCCGCAGCAGAGCCTGCACCCAAGTACACGAGCGAATTGAATCGGGGCGCACCGCATCCGGGCCGCGTTCAGATGAAAAGAGATGCACGAAGGGGCGTGGCGCCCCTTCGTGCATCTCTTCTTCTCATCATACTTCCAAAGGAGAAAGAATTGACGACGAATGCTTCCTCTGCCCCTTTTCGTCGTCAATTCTAATCCTCTCTGAAATAACTGATTACTTCTTTTTTCGATAAGCAAAACTGAGTACTGCGCTAAGAAGCGTTTGCACAACCAGAATAAAAATAAGGGCACGAACAATCCCGGTGATTTCCTGTTGGTTTGCCGCAATAGAATTCCGGTACATCCAAATTATCGGAAGTTCGGAAAGAAAGCTTAAGCAAAGCAGGATATATATATTCCCATAGGTTTTTCGATCATATTTTTTTATTGCCACTGCTTTTATTGTATGCAAAATCATACCTACAGCGAAAAATATGAAGAACGCATATATTAAGTATTGAATTTTTTGAATGTATCGCATTTGCACCAACATCGAAATTCCAACAAGTACAAACCCGATAATATTCTCAATATATCTTCTCATCGCTCCGCCCTCCGCTTTATACACAGAACACCACTGTCTTTCATTTATTTTCATAATTGTACCATCTAGAAACTAAAATAACATTGCTATACAAAAAAAGTTTCTTAAGATTTCTTAAGAAAAGAATCTTGGGTACCCCCGCCCTGGGGTTCGCGCTCAGAAACCGAGTTCATTGACTTTGCGGGCAGGCGGGCGCGAACCTTACCCGCCGAACAGCCGACCGCCCGCATTCTTCCTTCAATAAAAAACCCTGCACCGGTCAGCAATCACTTGATGCTGACCGTGCAGGGTTTTAGCTTTTCTATTCGTAGATCCGCTTAATGGTCTCGAACTTAATCATATTGGTATTTCCGGTGATACCGCTGAGCTTTCCGCCCATCATGATTACGTTGTCCCCCACTTCCAGATTCAGAATCCGGGTGGCTTCCTTCATGGCATGGAAGAACAGCACGTCCATGGATTCGTATTCCTCACAGAGCACCGGAATGACGCCCCAGGAAAGGGCCAGCTTCCGGTATACCTTCGGACGAATGGTGGTTCCGATAATTGGCACCGCATTTCGGAAACGGCTTACCATCCGAGCGGTAAGTCCGCTGACGGAGCTGACAATCACGCACTTCGCTTCCACATCAATGGCCATCTGGCAGGCGGAGTGGGAAATGGCGTCCAGAATATTCTTCGTGGTGAAATCCGTTTTGCGGAACCGATTCCGGTAATCGATTTTTTCTTCCGTATATTCCGCCACTTCCGCCATGGTGCGAACCGCGTCCACCGGATATTTTCCGGCGGCACTTTCTCCCGACAGCATCACCGCCGAAGCGCCTTCGTACACCGCGTTGGCCACATCGGAAATCTCCGCCCGTGTGGGACGAATGTTGTGAATCATGGATTCCAGCATTTCCGTTGCCACGATGACTCTTTTTCCCAGCATCCGGCACTTGGAGACGATCTGCTTCTGAATTGCCGGAACTTCCACGAAAGGAATCTCCACACCCAGGTCGCCCCGGGCCACCATGATGCCGTCCACCACTTCCGAAATCGCTTCCACATTGTCCACGCCGGACCGGTTCTCGATTTTCGCGATGATGTCGATGTCCTGACCGCCGTTCTCATCCAGGAAATTCCGCATCTCCAGCGCATCTTCCTTGGTGGACATAAAGGACGCCGCCACGTAATCCACGTCCTGCTCGATGCCGAACAGCAAATCCTTCTTATCCTGTTCGCTGAGGAACGCATTGCTCATCAGCCGGCCCGGGAAATTCATGCTCTTCCGGTCGGACAGCTCGCCGCCGATATCCACCCGGCACAGCACGTCATTGCCGTTAATTTCTTTTACCGTGCACACCACCAGGCCGTTGTTCACCAGCACACGATCGCCCTTCCGGAGATCTTTGGCGAATCCCTTGTAGCTTACGGAAACTCGAGTCTCATCTCCCTCGATATCCTCCGTGGTGAAGGTGAAATCCTGCCCGTCCGTCAGAGTGACCCGATGGTCCTTGAACACGCCGGTGCGGTACTCCGGGCCCTTGGTGTCCAGCATGATCGGAATCGGAAGCTTCAGCTCCTCCCGAACCTTCCGAATCGTCCGGATCCGCTTCAAATGTTCCTCGTGATTTCCGTGGGAGAAGTTCAGCCGAGCCACGTTCAGTCCCGCTTTGCACATCTGGGTAAAAACAGCTTCCGACTCGCTGGCCGGTCCGATGGTGCAGATTATTTTCGTTTTTCTCATGGTCATACCCCCTTTAGTTCATCTATTTCTCTCTTTTCAATCTTATTTATATTATAGAGGTCCGGCGGCATTTATCAACCGCAATGCCGAGTTGTTTGCCGGAATTTTACGAAGCCACGCCATTGAAGAAAAGCGGTAATATTACCATCTTTCTTCAATCTTCATGCCCTCGATTTAGAGCTCCAAACTATTTCCCTTTAAAAGAAAATCGTAAATGCTCATCATTGTAATTCCATCTTCATCTCTGCTAACGTTAATCACATCTTTTACGATGATTATTTTCTTAAAGGAGTCCTTTACATTAATCAAAGAAGCTTTTTCCTGACGAATCTTCTCCGCATCCGGCAAGCGAAATGCCGACTGAATATAATATCTCCGATTCCCCAGCGTCGCCACAAAATCGATTTCCAGTTGTTTCCTGGTAAGGTGTCCGTCTATTTTTTCTCGTTTATCCACAATCCCTACGTCCACCGAATACCCCCGTACCCGCAGTTCATTGAATATGATATTTTCCATCAGGTGTGTTTCCTCCACCTGTCGAAAGCCTAGACGCGCATTTCGAAGTCCCACATCTTCGAAATAATACTTAATCGGTGACCCGATATATTTTCGTCCTTTCACATTATATCGCTGAGCTTTCTGAATGATAAAAGCATCTTCAAGATACTGAATATACTGCCGGATTGTGTTTGAACTAATGGATGATTGAATATTGCTTCGAAAAGTTGCTTCCAGCTTGGCCGGATTGGTCAGTGAGCCCACCGCCGAAGCAAGGATGTTCACCAGGTCTTCCAATTCTTGGGTTTTTGCAATGTTGTGTCGCTCCAGAATATCTTTTAAATAAGTCTCTTCAAACAACTTTGAAAGATACTGCACCTTCTGCTCTTCGGTCTGCATGGTTGCACAAAGCGGAAGCCCCCCATACATAACGTAATCCGCCCAACCATGATAGACGTCTCCGGAATACACCTGCATGAACTCGCTAAAGGATAATGGAAAAACATGGACTTCATCGCCTCTGCCTCGGAATTCCGTAAGAATATCACTTGACAAGAACTTTGAATTGCTGCCGGTAACATAGATATCTGCATTCGGATAATGAAGCAACGAATTCAGTACTTCTTCAAAATTCTCCATCATCTGAACCTCGTCCAACAAAATGTAATACTGCTTATCGTCGTGCATATGAGAATCGATGTAATCCAATAAAACCTTCGGATTTCGATACTCTCTGTTCTTCCAGCGGTCCAATTCCATCACAATAATGCTCTCTTCCGGAACCCCTTGTTCCAACAAATACCGGTAAAACAATTTAAAGAGAAGATACGACTTTCCGCATCGACGAATCCCGGTAATCACTTTGATCATTCCGTTATGCATGCGATGAACCAATCGGTCCAAGTAGATGTTTCGTTCTATATTCATAGCCCCTCCTTTACTTTGAACAAAAGTGGTAATATTACCTAATTTCTTCAATGAGATTGTACACCATCAAACTGTTTAAGACAATCCACGCCATTGAAAAAAAGTGGTAACATTACCACTTTTCTTCAATGATATTCCGTTCATGTTTTCTATACCGTAATCACCCGGTCCAGCGCGCCATAGGCTTCCAGCTGGTTCTTTCCGCCCACCAGCACGATGCCCCCTTCGGCGATGGCTTTTGACAGGGGTTCCGCATACTTCGCCAGCTTCTCCGGCGTGGAATTCAGCACCCGCCGCCGCTCGGTGCAGCGGTCCTCGTAGGTCCGCCCGCTGAGGTACATGCTGTCCGCCCCATTTCCTTTGAGGCGCGGCGTCAGTACGCGAGAGGACTCGGACACCGCCCCGATGATGAATCCGGTAAGGTCCGGATCGGCGTCGGTGAACTCCTTCAGGAAGGTTCCCACGGTTTCGTATTTATTCAAGGACTCGGCACCCTTTGGATCCCGGTAGGAGTAGCAGGCCGTCAGTCCGGACACGCCGGCAGTCAGGCCGGTTCCGTAAGCGCCGCCTTGCACCCGGATGATATTCCAGAGGTACGCGTAGGAAACGATTCGTGCCGCCAGGGAGAGTTCCCCGTTCCACTGTGCGCCGAACTTGGTAATATCTCCGCCTCGGATGGCGAAGGAGATGTCCGCCGGAATCACGATGCCCTCTTTCCGGGCGCCCCACGGACGAACCGCCGGCTGCCCTTCCGCTTCCGACGAAGCCCCTTCGAATTCCTCTGACGGCAAGCCGTTCCGGAACTCCGTCACCAGCGTCTGAACGTCGGACTCCGTGCCCCCGGTGATGCTCAGCATCATTTTGTTCGGGTTCACGCAGCGGTGCAGTTCCTCGGTCAGGAGGTTTTGGAAGGAGGTCCAGTCCCAATTCTCTTCCTGCCTCTTCATCCACTCGTAATAGGTCAGCCCGTCGGTGCATTCATTTACCACACCGGCGCCGGTGAACATGGCCGTCAGACGGCGCAGTCCCAGAGAATGTCCCGCCATGGCCATCTGCTGCTGCATGTCGCCGCGATCCTGCTTCAGCAGATTTCGAACCGCCTCTTCGTCCAGCAGCTGCGTTTCACTCAGCACTTCCGTTACCAAGGCCACCGCCGCTTCCAAATTCTTCGGCAAAGTGCTGAAAGTAGCCACCAGCTTCGCTTTATAGGATTCTCCATCGTTGTTTTTCGAGAATGTTGCCGTGCTAAAATCAATATTTCCGCAGTACAGACGGCTCCGGTTCAGCAGATCCGTCGGGGTGGACCGTCGGGTGGCGATTTTGCCCAGAATTTCCGTCAGGAAGGAAATTCGAGACAGCTCTTCTTCGGTCCGGTCCGTAATGTCGAAGAACGCCGTTACGTACAGGATTCCGCCGGTTGGGATGTCGTGCACCAACACCTTGGTGCCTTCCATATCCCGCACTTCCGTCGGTATATCCTCCGGCATATCCTGAATATCCGCTAAAGTCAGGTGCGGCAGGCATTGCAGATCCTCCTCCGAATCCGTTTCCTCTTGCCATTCCTGCAGTTCTCTTTCCCGACGCTGAAGGGCTTCCTTCTCCGCCGAATCCCAGGATGCTTCCTCATCCCGAAGTCGCCGTTCCTCGGCCTTTCGCCGTTCTTCGCCCGCCTTGCGGGAAGGTTCCATAATGACCTCACAGCGGTGATCGTTATCCAGATAAACCGCCCGAAGGAGTTCCTCGAAATACCCTTGATTGGCTTTCTCCCGAAGCTTCTCGAAAATATCTCCCACCTGCAGGTTGGCTTCCGGCTTTCCGCCGTACAGCCAGCTCTCCAGGATGTTAAAACTGTAGATCAAGCCAGACGGGTAGGATCCGAAATCCCGTTCCCGCATGATGAATTCCGTATTGGCCAGGGCGGAATCCAACTCCTCCCGGTCCAATCCTTCTTTTACCAGACGATTCAGCTCATCGTGAATCAGGGTGCGGATGAGATCCGTATTCTCCGGTGCGTAATTCCGGACTTCGATACGGGCGTAGGGCTGCCGCACCGAATCCATCACGGAGACGATTACGTCCTCGGCCAGGCCCCTGTCCAGAATGCATTTTACCAGCGGGGAGTGGTTGTTGTGGGCGATGACGCTGTGCAGCACGTGCATTGCCACCAGCTTCTCCCGGTCATCGTAGTCGCCGATCACGCCGCCCCAGGCAATCCGCATCCGCGGTTCTTTCTCCTCATCCGGCGCAATCTCGTAGGTAACCCTGCGGCTTCCGCCGTCCACCGGCGCCTGTTTCGGCGGGAAGTGAACCGGTTCGGTCCGTCCAAAATCCTTTAGGTATTCGTCCTGGAGAATGCCCAGCACTTCGTCGATATCCAGATTTCCGTCCAGGCAGATGTAGGCGTTGGACGGTGCATAGAATTTCCGATGGGTGTGGATGAAATCCTCGTAGGTCAAATCCGGAATGTGTTTCGGATCGCCGCCGGAATTGAATCGGTACGGCGTATCCGGCAGCATCGCCTGACACATGGCATCTTCCAGCAGCTCGTCGGCGTTGGCCATGGCCCCCTTCATTTCGTTGAACACCACCCCCTTGTAGGACGGTGTCCCGGCCTCATCAAAAGCGTAGTGCCAGCCCTCTTGCCGGAAAATGTTCGGGTTCCGATAGATGGCCGGATGCAGCACCGCATCCATGTACACCCGCATCAGATTGATGAAATCCTTGTTATTCTTGCTGGCTACCGGATACAAAGTTTTGTCCGGAAAAGTCATGGCATTCAGGAAGGTGTTCAGGGAATTCTTCACCAGCTCCACAAAGGGCTCCTTCACCGGATACCGGTCCGACCCGCACAACACCGAATGTTCCAGAATATGGAACACCCCCGTATCGTTCCACGGCAGCGTCTTGAAGGCAATCCCAAAGGTCTTGTTTTCCTCCGCCCGGTCCAGCCAAATCAGCTTCAGCCCGGTGGTTTCGTGCTCCATCTGAATCAGGGTTCCCTGCAGCTCCTCCAAAGGCACCCGCCGCTGCACCCGAAACCCGTGCAGCACCTCATTTACTTCCAACTCTCTATGCTCCTGCATCGTCATACGCATTCCCTTTCTTCTATATTATAGGTAGTGATCTTCCACTTTTTCCGCCGCATACCGGTCCGTCGCCTCCGCAACATCCGGCACGTCCTCCGCTTCCGCTTCTTCCGCAGATTTCGCCGGTGCCGCCTCTGCAAATGCTTGGCTCAGCGCCGGCTGTTCCTCCTCTCGGAACTTCTTCTTGCCCCGCCGGGAAACGGCATGTCCCGCCGGAATGTACTCCTTCGGGTCCCGCACCTTCTTTCGGTTTCTTATAAAAAGAACCAGCGCCGCCACGTAGAACACCGGGGTAAAAACAAGAACGAAGGTCACCACGGTCCGGTCCATATCCGATGCAACTTCATTTCCCGGAAGCACCATCAGCAGCGGACACAGCCACAAAGCGTGGATGAACCACGGAACAATCATCGCGCCTTCCCGAGACCCCTTCCACAACAGGCAGCTCATAATCACCATGGTGAAGAACGGGCTCAAAATGGTATTCCATCGCACGTCCGCCGGAACCGCACCTCCGCCCAAAGTGGTGAGTGCCGAGAGCAGTCCCACAAAGCCCAGGGTAATCCAGAAGCCCAAATGGAGATAGCTCCGGAAGGCATACCGGTCGAAACCCGGCTGCTTTTCACTGCGGCACAGAAAATACCAGCAGAGGAATTCCTCCACCGCTGCCATCAGCACGCCCAGCATCAGGCCGCCGGCCGTGGTGCCAATCTTCAGCCGGAACGCCCCTTCCACCACGTAATCCCGCAGCGCGCCTTCCAGCACCAGCACCAGCAGTGCCGTGCAAAATCCATATATCAATCCGTGCCGGATTCGCTTGCCCGGCGTCCATTCTTTTTTTGTATCATTCGTCATTTCCCATTCCTCCTGATTTCGAAACTATGCCCCATTATACCCTATCCCCGGATTGAACGCAAAAAACATCCGGCGCTCCTGAACCCGTCAGAAGCGCCGTTTTCTGTTTATCAATATTCCGGTTACAAAAATTTCGATTCCGATGAGAATCAGGATTACACCTCTTATTCGGTCATTCCCAGAAATTCGTATCCTGCATCTTCGACCGCTGCCTTAATCGCATCGGCGGATACATCCTTGGAAAGAGTCAGCACCGCATTGTCGGCATCCTTATCCGGTGCCGCGCTCTCCACGCCATCCAGTGCCTCCAGCGCCTTCTTCACGTGAGCCTCGCAGTGCGGGCACATCATTCCTTTAATCTTTACTTCTGTTGTCATCTTCTTTTCCTCCTCTGTTTCATTAGATTTCAACAACGATTCCATTTCATATTCGATTTCTTCCATCGATGTCGCCTGTTTTCGACGCGGTCGATCCTTTCCGGCATCCTGCATCCGGAACCGGTTCAGCCGCAGCGCGTTCATGCACACCGTAAAACTGGACAGAGACATGGCCGCCGCGCCCCACATTGGGTTCAAGCTAATCCCGGAATACAGCCCCGCTGCCATTGGAATCAGCAAGACGTTATAAGCAAACGCCCAGAACAGGTTTTCGTGGATATTCCGCAGGGTGGCCCGGCTCAGCCGAACGGCCGCCGCCACGTCGGAAAGGCGAGAATTCATCAATACCACTTCCGCAGAGTCCACCGCCACATCCGTTCCGGCGCCGATAGCAATACCGATATCCGCCCGGGTCAGGGCCGGTGCATCGTTGATTCCGTCCCCTACCATGGCCACGGTTCCGTGCTCCTGAAGCCGGCGAATCACCTGCTCCTTTCCTTCCGGCAGCACCCCGGCGATGACATGTTTCACGCCCGCATCTCGGCCGATGGCTTCCGCCGTGTTCCGGTTGTCCCCGGTGAGCATGACCACTTCCACGCCCATGTTCCGCAGCTGCGCAATGGCTTCCCGGGAATCCTCCCGCACCGTATCCGCCACGGCGATAATTCCCAGAATCTCATTATTCCGGGTAAAATAAATCGGCGTTTTGCCGGAGGCGGCCAACCGGGCGGAGGCCTTCGTGAATTCCTCCGGAATGGAAGTCCGGCTTCGGATAAATTTCTCTGAACCTCCCACTATAGTACCGCCATCGATCAAACCTTGCAAGCCGTTTCCGGGGAGTACTCGGAAATCTTTCACTTCCGTCTCCCCCGCCTTCTCCCCGGCGTAGTCCACAATGGCTTTCCCCAACGGGTGCTCGCTGCGGTGTTCCAGCGCGGCGGCATATTTCAAAAGCGTTTCTTTCGAAATTTCTTCCGCCGGAAGGAGATCCGTCACCTTCGGCCGACCTTCCGTAATGGTACCGGTCTTGTCCAGGGCAATGATATTGATTTTACCCGCATTTTCCAGTGACTCCGAAGTCTTGAACAGGATGCCGTTTCGGGCGCCCATTCCGTTTCCCACCATGATGGCCACCGGGGTTGCCAGACCCAGGGCGCAAGGGCAGGAGATTACCAGAACGGTGATGGCGTGTTCCAGTGCCCGGGACACCGCCGCCCCCTGCAGCATCCAAAGAGCGAAGACCAGGACAGCGATGCCGATTACCGCCGGCACGAAAATGCCGGAGACTTTATCCGCAATCCGGGCAATCGGGGCTTTCGTGCCTGCCGCATCGCTTACCAACCGGATAATCTGGGCAAAGGTGGTATCCTCTCCCACCCGGGCCGCTCGGCACCGAAGATAGCCGGATTGGCTGATGGTGGCGGCGGAGGTGGAATCTCCCGGCGCCTTGTCCACCGGTACGGATTCTCCTGTCAGCGGAGATTCGTCCACGGCTGCCGTGCCTTCCAGCACCACCCCGTCCACCGGGATGGCGTCGCCGGATTTTACAATGTAGATGTCTCCGATTTGTACCGAATCCACCGGTACTTCCTGCAGCTCGCCGTTTCGTTCCAGCAATGCGGTCTTTGGCGCCATCTGCAGCAGGTTCTTCAGGGCATCGGTGGTGCGGCCTTTGGAAATGGATTCTAGCGTCTTCCCGATGGTGATAAGGGCCAGAATCATGGCTGCGGATTCAAAGTACAGCTGGTTGTGGTACAGCGGCATCAGTGCCATGTTATCCGTGCCGTCGGTGACCATATAGGTCATCTTCAGCAGGATGAACAGGGACCATAGAAAGGATACGCCGGAGCCCAGGGCCACCAAAGTGTCCATGTTGGGCGCTCCGTGCCGCAGGGATTTGAAGCCGGAGCGGAAGAAGTCCCGGTTGATGGTCATGATGATTAGAGCCAGCAGCATCTGAAAAATGCCAAGCCCAATGTGGTTGTGGTTCAGAAATTCCGGCACCGGCCAGTCCAGCATATTGTGGCCCATGGTGATGTACATGAGCACCAAAAGCACGCCGATGGAAAGTTTTAACCGGCGAAGGAGCTTCGGGGTCTCCCGATCCCGGAGGGCATCCTCCTCGGCCTGAAAACGCTCGGTCATCCCCGGACGTCCCTGCCCGGCGGATTCTTTTTTTTGCTCCGCATCGTAGCCCGCATTCTGCACGGCTGATATTACGGACTCCGGCGATACCGCCCCTTCCACCGTCATTGAATGAGTCAGCAATGATACGGTCACGCGGTCCACCCCCGGCACGCCACTCACGGCTTTCTCCACGTGGGCCTGGCAGGCGGCGCAGGTCATTCCCGTTACGATATATTGTTCCAAAATTCAATCCTCCTTATGTTGTCCACAATTTCAATCCCCCTAATTTTCTGCTCCCTCGCCCTATTTCATCAGACGCTGAAGCAGTTCGCACAGCTCATCCACGGTCTCGTCCTTGCCGGCGCGGATGTCCTCGGCCACGCAGCTGCGGATATGACATCCCAGCAGCACCTTATTGAAGCTGTTCAACGCGCTGGTGGCAGCAGAGGACTGCACCAAAATATCCGGGCAATAGGCGTCGTTCTCCACCATCTTTTCCAGGCCTCGAATCTGCCCTTCGATGCGCCGCAGACGGGTAAGCAATGCCTTCTGCTCCTCTTCCGTCCTTTTCTTGTGCCGCGTCCCGCAGCAGCAGGAGCTCTCGCCGGATTGTTCCGTCACTTCCTTATGTTCTTTATCCATTTGGTTCCCTTTCTGAATACCCCCTCGGGGTATCTCTCCGTCTTCATCGTATACCCCCATGGGGTATATGTCAAGAGGATATTCCCATTTTCGGCTGCTGGCGACCGCACAACCGTTGGGCCGGCAGCACCTTGGGGCAGCCGGTTTGCTCCCCTCTCCCCGCTAAGCCTTATATCTTCGTTCCGGGGAGCAAAATCTTCACATTCCCGCCACCGGTTTTCACCCTTCCGGCCGCCCGGCAGCCTCCGCTCTTTGCTCCCCGTTCCCCGCTAATCCTTGTACCTCCGTCCCGGGGAGCAAAATCTTCACATTCTCGCCGTCGGTTTTCACCCTTCAGCGCGCCCGGCGGCCTCCGCTCTTTGCTCCCCGCTCCCCGCTAGGCCTTGTGGCTCCGTCCTGGGGAGCAAAATCTTCACATTCCCGACGCCGGTTTTCACCCTCCTGGCCGCCCGGCGGCCTCCGCTCTTTGCTCCCCGCTCCCCGCTAACCCTTGTACCTCCGTTTCGGGGAGCAAAATCTTCACATTCCCGACGCCGGTTTTCACCCTTCCGGCCGCCCGGCGGCCTCCGCTCTTTGCTCCCCGCTCCCCTCTAGGCCTTATATCTTCGTTCCGGGGAGCAAAATCTTCACACAACTTCCGACCCCTAAGCGCAGTTCCGCCGGCAAACCGGCGCCCACAAAAAGAAGAAGCCGCCGCACCATTCGGTGCAGCAGCCTCTTTCGCTCTCAGCAGATTATCTTATCTGCCTGTTTTTACAGTTTTCTCTTCTTCCGACTTCCGGCCAGCGCTGCGAGGATTGCAGCGGATGCGCCCATCAGACCCAGATACAGGTCTGCGTTGCTGTCATCTCCGGTGAACGGCCCGATATTGTTGTTATCTGCCTTTCCGCCGTGCTTTCCGCTCGGATTCGGTGTGACTGTTTTCTTCTTATACCGGTTATAGAAGTGGATTTCCTTCTTGGTTCCGGTGGACCATTTCACGGAAAGAGTTCCGTCCAGGTTATCCGTAACCGTCGCCGTTACATTATATGCATTTGCATCATAGGATACACGCTTTGCATTGCCCTTTACTTCCTTGACGGTGTAGTTGTAGGTACCCACTTCGTCGAAGGTCAGGCTCTTAAAGGCAACACTTCCGTCTGCGTTATTCTTCGCTTCCGCAACGTTCTTTCCGTCCTTATCCTTCAGAACAAAGGTGAATTCCTTGTTCTTCAGTTTCCGGCCGGTCAGTGTCTTCCGGATTTTCACCGTATCCGTTACAGAGGATTCCTTGGAAGTGGTGCTGTAGGTGTTGTTAAACGCGAACAGCGGTGCTTCCTTCGGTTCCGTCTCTGCCGTGATATGGCCTTCCCCGTCATCCTTTACGGTGACCTTTACGGTTTTTGTCTCGGTGTCGTTGGCAACTCCCGGCTGCTCTCCGGATTCTTTTACCTGATAGGTAAATGTCTTCTCCGTCGCGTCGCCCAGGTCGTCCTTTCCGTAAGTGATGGTTCCGAAGTCGATGTTTCCGCCTTCTTCGTTCTTCACTTCCGTCTTCTCCGGCATCGGTGCGTTCTCTTCATCGGACGTCACGTTAAAGGTGAACTCATCCGCCTTCAGAGGGCGTCCTTCCAGTACCTTCTGACCGTTAAAGTGAACCGTTGCCTTATCCGACTTATACAGGTTCTCAAAAGCAAGCTTCGATCCCTCTTCCGATTCTGCCGTCAAGGTTCCGTCTCCGTTATCCGTTACCTCTACCCGGAAGGTCGGCGCCTGGGTGTTTGCCTGCAGGGCATTGTTCTCCGATGCGTTTTCCACTACCACATAGTCGATGTAGTATCTTGCACCGTTATCCAGCTCTGCCTTGTCGGCATACCCCTTTGCCACCAGCTTCTCCAGGTCGGAAATGGTGTAGGACAACTTGCCAAAACCAATTTCGGCATCCTTACCGTTTCCGGTAGTTCCCGTAGTTACCGCTTCTCCATCCGTATGGCCGGCGTAGTATACGCTGAACTTGAACTGGTTATCCTTTACGGACAACTTGTTTCTGTTCTCACTCAGCAGAGTCTTAGTTCCGGCCGGTGTGTATTCACCGGATGCTTCGTAAACGTTCTTAAATGTCGGAGTTTCCTCCTGAACTGCCGTCATGATGCCGTTTTCCTTGGCAACCTTTACCTTGAATGTCTTTTCCTTGGTGTCGTAGGTCATTCCGGTTTTTCCGCCATCCTTCTCCGTTACGGTGAAGGTGTACTCTCCCTCCTTAGAGAACTCGGCTCTTCCAAAGGAGAAGGTGGACTTTTGACCGTCTCTCATTCCGCTCAGGCTTGCATGTGTGTCATCCAGAACGATGTCCTTCTCGTCGATGGCCTTCTGAGTTGCCTCATCCCCGGCCTTCAGCGTGAACTCGAACTTCTCGTCCTTCAGCATGCTGCGGCCTGTCAGTTCCTTCGTTCCGGTGATGGCGGTGTCGCCGTCCATGGATGCCGGTGCATACTCATTGGTAAATACCATTTCATCGGCACTCTTGTCGCCGGCGGTGATGCTCTGTTCGGCCTTCAGCTCGCCCTTCACATCTTCTACCTTGTAGGTCAGGGTGTATTCGGTGGAGTCGTAGTTGTAGCTGGACTCGTTTCCGTTCTCCTCTGCCACCTTGTAGGTGTAGGTTCCGGCTTTATCGAAGGTGATTTTCCCGAAGTCCGCCTTTCCTTCGCCCATAACAGATGTCGACTTCTTGCCGTCCTTGCTTCCTTCCGGCATCGGCGCATTGTCTTTGCCGGTGAGGGTGAAGCGGAAGGTGCTGTCCTTCGCCGGATTTCCTCCGGCAATCTTCTTCTCCACGCTCGGAGTCGCATCCGTCGGATCCACCGTGTAGGTGTTCTTGAACAGGATTGCTCCGGTTCCGCTGGTCCAGGTGACCTTCAGCGTACCGTCCAGGTTATCTGTTACAGCAGCACTGACGTTATACGAATTCTTATCGTAGGTGATGTGTCGGTCGTTTCCGGCCACTTCTTCTACTGTGTAATTGTAGGTTCCCACATTCTTGAAGGTCAGCTTCTTGAAGGTGATATTGCCGTCCTTATCGTTGACAGCATTGTCAAGGGTCTTTCCTTCCTCGTTCTTCAGTACGAAGTGGAATTCGCCCTCTTCCATAGACCGTCCGGCAAGAGCCTTCTTGATCTGAACCTGACCGGTGACAGCGGAATCCATCGGCTTGGTGCTGTACGTATTGCTGAATGCGAACAGAGGTGCTGTCTTCGGATCGGTCTCTGCCGTGATGTGGCCCTTTCCGTCATCCTTTACCGTGACCTTTACGGTCTTTGTCTCGGTGTCGTTGGCAACACCCGGCCGGTTTCCGGATTCTTTTACCTTGTAGGTAAATGTCTTCTCCGTCTCGTCGCCCAGGTCATCCTTGCCGTAGGTGATGGTTCCAAAGCTAATCTGGCCGTTGGCCTTGTTCTTCACTTCCGTCTGCTCCGGCATCGGTGCATTTTCATCATCGGACGTCACATGGAATGTGAACTCATCCGCATTCAGCTTACGGCCTTCCAGTACTTTCAGACCTTCAAAGCTTACCGTTGCCTTCTCCGACTTGTACTCGTTCTCGAAATCCAGCTTCTTTCCGGTTCCGGATTCCACGGACAGTCTGCCGCCGGCATTGTCCTTTACCACTACCCGGAACGGTGTGGACTGGGTATTCTGCTGCAGCGCACTGTTGCCGGTTGCATTCTCGGTGACCACATAGTTGATGCTGTATTCTGCACCGTCTTCCTTTGCGGTCTTTGCTGCGTAACCCTTCGTCACCAGCTTCTCCAAATCGGAAACGGTGTAGGACAGGGTGCCGAAATGAATGGCTGCATCCTTGCCGCTTGTGGTGACTCCCGTGGTTACCGGTTTCTGATCTTCATGACCGGCATAGTATACGCTGAACTTGAACTCACCGGCCTTAACCGTCAGCTTGTTCTTCTTTTCGCTCAGAAGTGTCTTCGTTCCTTCCGGCGTGTACTCTCCGGCTGCCTCGTAGGTGTTTCGGAATGCCGGTGTCTCTTCCTGAACCGCGGTCATAACGCCGTCCTTCTTGGAGACCTTAACCTTGAGGACCTTTTCATTATCGTCATAGGTCATTCCGGCCTTTCCGCCGTCCTTCTCCGTTACGGTAAAAGTATATTCCCCTTCTTTGGAGAATTCCGCTCTGCCAAAGGAGAAGGTGGCTTTCTCGCCGTCCTTCATACCACTCAGGCTTGCGTTGGTATCGTCCAGAACGATATCCTTCTCGTCGATGGCCTTCTGCGTTGCCGCATCGCCGGCCTTCAGTGCGAATTCGAACTTCTCTCCCTTCAGCATGCTTCGTCCTACCAGTTCTTTCGTACCGGTAATGGCTGCATCGCCTTCCATAGACGCCGGTGCATACTTATTGGTAAATACCATTGCGTCTGCACTCTTGCCGCCGGCGGTGATGCTCTGCTCTGCCTTCAGGGCACCGCGTACATCCGTTACCTTGTAGGTCAGGGTGTATTCGGTGGAGTCGTAGTTATAGCTGGACTCATTTCCAAGCTTCTCGGTAACCTTGTAGGTGTAGGTTCCGGCCTTGGTGAAGGTAATCTTTCCGAAGTCCGCCTTTCCTTCGCCCGTGATCGTTACCGACTTCCGGCCATCTTTGCTGCCTTCCGGCATCGGTGCATTGTCTTTGCCAGTGAGGGTGAAGTGGAAGGTGCTGTCCTTCGCCGGATTCTTTCCGGCAATCTTCTTCTCTACGCTCGGCGCTGCATCGGTCGAATCCGGTGTGTAGGTGTTCTTAAACAGGATTGCTCCGGTTCCGCTCTTCCAGGTGACCTTCAGAGTACCATCCAGATTGTCCGTTACAATCGCACTGATTGTGTATGGCGTTGCATCGTAAGTGATGTGTCGGTCGTTTCCGGCCACTTCTTCTACTGTGTAGTTGTAAGTTCCCACTTTCTTGAAGGTCAGCTTATCGAATGTGATGTTTCCGGCCTTATCGTTGGCTGCATTGCCAACGGTCTTTCCGTTTTCATCCTTCAATACAAAGTGGAATTCACCGTCCTCCATCCCGCGTCCGGCCAGTGCCTTCTTGATGGAAACCTGTCCGGTGACAGAGGAATCCTGAGAAGCGGTGCTGTACGTATTGTTAAACGTAAACAGCGGTGCCGCCTTTGGATTCATCTCCGCCGTGATGTGGCCCTTTCCGTCATCCGTTACAGTTACCTTTACGGTCTTGGTTTCGGTATCGTTGGCAACGCCCGGATGATTTCCGGATTCGGTGACCTTATAGGTAAAGGTCTTCTCCGTTGCATCGCCCAGGTCATTCTTGCCATAGGTGATGGCTCCGAAGTTCACACTGCCATCCGCCTTATTCTGTACTTCCGTCTGCTCCGGCATCGGTGCATTCGCTTCATCGGATGTAACCTTGAAGCTGAACTCATCTGCCTTCAGCGTACGGCCTTCCAAAACCTTCTGTCCTGCGAGGTTTACGGTTGCCTTATCCGACTTATACAGGTTCTCGAACGCAATTTTCTGTCCGTATGTGGACTTCGCCGCCAAATTACCGCTTCCGTTATCCTTCACTACTACCCGGAAGGTCTGGGTCTGAGTGTTCTGCTGCAGCGCGCTGTTGCCCGTTGCATTCTCGGTGACCGCATAGTTGATGCTGTACTCCGCACCGTCCTCCAATATCTTCTTGTCGGCATATCCCTTTGCCACCAGCTTCTCCAGGTCGGAAATGGTGTAGGACAGCTTGCCAAACTGAATGGCTGCATCCTTACCGGCGGTCGTAGTTCCGGTGATTACCGGCTCTCCATCTTCGTGACCGGCATAGTATACGCTGAACTTGAACTGGTTGTCCTTTACAGAGAGCTTGTTTCCATTCTCATTCAGCAATGTTTTGCTGCCTGCCGGTGTGTATTCGCCGGAGGCTTCATAGGTGTTTTTAAATGTTGGCTTGTTCTCCTGAACCGTTCTCATGACGCCGTTCTTCTTGAACACCTTAACCTTAAATGTCTTCGCCTCGGTGTCGTAGGTCATTCCGGCTTTTCCGCCGTCCTTCTCCGTTACGGTAAAAGTATATTCTCCTTCCTTGGAGAATTCCGCCCTGCCGAAGGAGAACGTTGCTTTTTCGCCATTCTTCATGCCGCTCAGGCTTGCATCCGTATCGGTCAGCACGATGTCTTTCTCATCGATAGCCTTCTGAGTGGCCTCATCCCCGGCCTTCAGTGCGAAATCGAATGTCTCACCGGCCAGCATGCTGCGTCCCACCAGTTCCTTCGTACCGGTAATGGCCGCATCGCCTTCCATGGACGCCGGTGCATACTCATTGGTAAATACCATTGCATCTGCACTCTTGCCGCCGGCGGTGATGCTCTGCTCTGCCTTCAGCGTACCTCTTACATCCGTTACCTTGTAAGTCAGGGTGTATTCGGTGGAGTCGTAGTTGTAGCTGGACTCGTTTCCGTTCTCTTCTGCCACCTTATAGGTGTAGGTTCCGGCCCGGGTAAAGCTAATCTTTCCGAAGTCCGCCTTTCCTTCGCCCGTAATCTTTACCGTCTTCCGGCCAGCCTTGCTTCCTTCCGGCATCGGCGCATTGTCTTTGCCGGTGAGGGTGAAGCGGAAGGTGCTGT